>JFJP01039466.1_pt1 | contig 13407 bp, 9 predicted proteins | sample 431651 | NCBI WGS metagenome assembly JFJP01 (sample SAMN02602958, study PRJNA72255) | Microbial mat metagenome, whole genome shotgun sequencing project. | biome: fresh water; feature: sink hole; material: water; isolation source: purple microbial (photo- and chemosynthetic) mats found in...
TTACTTTGTCGCCTGCTTTGAGACCTGATAATGTGACGTCGGAAGTGCTAATTGGTTTATTTTCGAAAGCATACAATTGAATAACCGCTAATGGTGAGTATTCCTGTATGAAGAGTTGACCGTCACATGCATTTGCACCTTTAACAACAACACCTAACTTGTCCTTTATGCATTGCGGAATAATAGTCTTGATTAATTTACCTTCAAAATAAACACCTGTATTCTTTAAAATTAATCCAATATTTATTTTTGCAATAAACTTTGAAATTACTTGAGTACACATCCGATCGCTTTCAATTCTTTTTTTGTTTACATAGATTTTGTTGTTTACAACAGAATCTATAACCAAATAATAATCAGGACATCCATCGTTCGACACATAAATATAACTAAGGTAAACACTGTCTTTTGCAGTGGGATTTACCGGATTTACACTTACCTGATTTTGTAAGTCGGAATTTGTCTGTGCATTGGTGGTCAACGCAAATAAAACACTGACCAATATTGCAAATGTTGTTTTAAAAAGTAGTTTTTTCATATCTTCAAATTTTAAAGATTTAACAGGAATTAATCAGTTACAGTAATGACTACAAAACATTTATAAAAAACTTATTTGGGGCTAAATATAGCACAAAAACTTAGAAATTATTCTGCTTTTGCAATATTTAACATGTTGAAAGCTTTTGAGTAATTTCTCTTAATTCCCAATGGGGAGTTTGCTCAGATATTTGATGTTACTTAAATCAGAATAATTATATTGATATAAACCATCATCTGCTATCATCATTAGAGTTTTGTCTAATGGAATCACATCAAATCCATCCATGCCTTTGTAATGAGCAAGTTTGTTCGACATAATTGTTAATGGGTCATTCGCTTTAAAAATCTTTAGTCCATCATCGCAAAGGAATAAAGTGCCGTTATCAATTCCCAGTCCTTTCGGATTGGTCATAGTATATGAAACAATTTTCTTTGGACTTTTCACATTTTCCACATTCACTACAATCAGTTCGTTGCTGTTTTGTCCGCAATTATTACCCGAGCGAATGGTTACCCACGCGATATCATTTTCGACCACTACAGGATCACATCCAAAAAAGTGTTGAATAGACGACTGAAACACAGGCTTCAAAGGATCTTCTACAGAGTAAATAATCATTCCGGTGGGCGTACCCATGAACATATTGGTTTTGTAACTGAAAATAGTTTCAACGTTCCAGCCAATATAAATATTTTCGGCAGCTTTTGTCAGTTCATTTCCTGTTAAATTGAAGATATTCATAGTATTGTTTATTACCGTGTACAAATTATCCTGATAAATGGTAAATCGTGACATTGAACCATTTACTCCAGTGGTTGAATTCCCGCTTTTCTCTGATGCGTAAACGCCATCAAGCATTACACCACCTCTCCACCATGGCCATCCCCAGCCGCCTGAGTACTTTTCAACATCTTCAGTACGTTCTACTTCTTTCCAACCTACTATTATTCCTTTGCCAACAGTATCCTGGTAGCACATTCGCCAATCAATTCCAACATTATTTTCGGCAATTGGTAAGGCTGTGGTAAAAATATTTTCTAATCTTCCCTTTAATGATGGTAATTCAGGATTACTTATATCGAACCACACCAAATCAATAAATGAATCTGCATAAAGCTTATTGTTTCTGATGGCGAGGTCAGCATTTCCGAGCAATTCTATAAATCCGACGATTTCGGGTTTTGCAGGATTTTGGTTATCAATAATATGAATTCCTTTTTGTGATTCCGAAATATATAAATATCCGTTATAAAAACAGATTTTACCTGCTTTTTCAATCTTACGTGATGAAGCAGAAACTTTCACCGAACTTCTGAATTTTTCAGACGACATAAAAACCGGTTCGTTTATTCTGTATGTTACAGTTTCTTCAACACTATCGGAGCATCCGGCAAATACAAACCCGAAAAGAAGAAATAGTTGAAATAATTTTTTCATGACTAATTTTTTATTTTATTGAAAGAAATTGAGAAATTGAGAAAATTAAGACTTGAAGTTTAAACACGAAACGCAAACATGAAACACGAAACGCGAAACAAGAAGCGAGTCTTAATACTTCTCAACATCTCCCATTTTGGCAGCAAATAGAATAACTCCTGTGCCTCGTTCACGAATAACGAAAATAAACGGACGATTTACATTAAATACAGGATGTGTTGGCATCGAAGTGTATTCAAACTCTATAATTGTAACTGCTGCTGCTTCAGTTCCATCTTCATTCACTTCACAAAAAGTACTGTGAATAACCCGCGAAATAATAAGATTGAAGTCGGATATTTTCGAGAAATCTGCTTTTTCAGAAAATGCATCTTTCATACCCATACTCATTAATACATCTTTCATTTCAAAGGTGTTCTGCGTCTTAAACCGGGGCAGATAAACTTCAACTTTCCGGGTTGTCATATCCGCAAGGGTCGAATTCCATTTGTCAACTGTCAAATTATTAAGCACATCTGCTGTTGTTTTACCGTTTTTAGGTAAAATAACTGTCATGCTGAACGATTTATTTCCGTAAGGTAAATCAAGATATTCGGCCAAATCATTTTCGGCATATTTAAATGTATCGGTCTGATGCATCATGTTTACTTTCATAAGTGCATTTTTTTCGTTGGTAAAACCACGTTCAACCGTTCCTTTAGTGTCAAACTTCTTAGTCCAGGTACCTTTGAAGTAAATGGCATTAATCAGATACATAACAGCATCGGCCGAAATTTGGTCTAACGGTTTTTTTATTAGATTGTTGGTTTTTCGGGCACACCAGTTATTAATAGTATCAAGCGCCCAGGCTTTAGCAAAATCAAGTTCGCGAACTTCGGCATCGAAATAATCGGTGTTTACTTTCAAAAAATCAGACTTAACCGGAAAACCAGTTTTGTACCAAATTGAATTTGCAATATTTAGCTTTGTTTTGCTATCGACTGTTGGCAGTGTTGATTGCATAATGTGGTAGTATTCATTGATTTCCTCCACCGACATTCCTGACATATTCAGGGTTTTTTCCATCTCGGTTTTTGTATTACTATCAGCTCCGTTCCATGCCATTCCGAGTGCAATACTAACACTTAGTGGTGAAATAAATACATTTGATTTATCGGTGTTGGCGATTGTTGTTTTCAACAAATCAAAGGCGAACTTATTATCCTGAGTCACTTTTTGTTTCATATTTTGCTTCAAAACCAAAGGTGTCTCATCGATTAGCTGTGGATCGTTTTTGGTGGTACAACTTGCAATAATACAAGCAATTATTGTGAATAGAATTAGTTTTTTCATGACATTTAAATGTTAGTTATTATTTGTTTATAAATAAAATTAAGCTGCACAATGGCTGATTAATATTTAGTTAAATTCCCCATTTTACCAATAAAGAGAATTACACCGGTACTTTTTTCCCTGATTACAAACACAAAAGGTTTATTGACTCTGACAACCTGATTCATTGGAAATGAAGACTTAACAATCTCAACAACAGTGACAGCCGCAGCTTCCGTACCTTCTTCATTTACATCAATGTAAGTATCGTGAAGCACCCGCGAAATCATTAAATCATCATCTGCTATATTTGTAAAATCAGCGCCCGGTCCAAAAGCTTTAGCCATACCCATGTTTTGAAGTGGTTGATTTAACAAAAACTTGTTTTTATTCGTAAATCGTGGTAAATGAACTTCAACGACCTCTTGCTTCATTTCTGAAATAATCGTATTCCAATTTTCACCATCCATATTATTTAAAACATCAGGGGTTGATCTGTTATTTTTGGGGAGTAAAACTGTCATACTAAATGCATTGTTACCATAAGGAAGATCAAGATATTGAGCATAATCATCTTCGCTGTAAGCAAAAGTATCTTTGAGCAGCATCATATTTACTTTTACTGTTTTGCCATCTTCGTTTGTAAAATTGCTTTCGATGGTATTCTTCTTTTCAAACTGAGTTTTCCACGTTCCTTTAAAATATACGGCATTTATTAGATACATTACAGCATCACCCGGAATATAATCCAATACTTCTTTTATCAGATGATTGGTTTTACGGGCACACCAGTTATTAATAGTATCTAAAGCCCATTTTTTTGTAAAATCTAACTCTCGTATTTCAGCATTAAAATAATTTTTATTCACATCTAAAAATGACTTTTTCACTTCGTAACCTTCATTGTACCAAATAGAATTTGCCAAGCTAAGTTTTGTCTTCGGGTCAATTGTAGGCAAGTCGGTCTGCATCACTTTGTAATACTCATTAATATCGTTTATAGATAAACCTGACATTTTTAGTGTAGTCTCCATTTCGTCTCGGGTATCTCCCTTAGCGCCATTCAGGGTCATACCAAGGGCTATACTCACACTCAGTGGCGACATAAAAACATTATTATCAGGTACTTCTGCAATTGTTTTTCGCAAAAGATCGAAAGCAAATTCATTGTCTTGGGCAACTCTCTTTTGTAGTCCGACACGTAATTTTAAAGGATTAGCATCGTTTAAGGGTTCAATTTCGTTTTTGCAACTTGCAACCAAAATTATGAAGGCAAGAAATAGAAACTTTGTTTTCATAATAATCCAATTAATGTATTTGTTTAAATTTCAACTATTTATTCTGACTCTAATATATTATTCTATTGAAAAAATTTAGGATACAAAACTAACTTCAAGTCCTCTTTAGGGGATTTAGGGGTCACAATCTAAATCTTAATCCGGCATTGAACCCCACAACTAATGGTTGATCTGTTCGTGCACTCATAGGTTGATTATTTTTAAAATAATACGTAATCGATGGTTCTGCATAAAGTGCAATATCATTGTAAACAAAATATGAGAACCCAGTAGCACTACTTACTGATAATTGTATTCCCTCTATTTTTGTTTTAGCCACAGTGGTATATTCATAATTACCCTCAAGAGTACGTTGATTGTAAATCGAACGAAGCCCTTTTTCTATCATTCCACCCCCCGAAATATAAATATTCCATTTCTTATTATGGGCGATATTGTATGTCAGATTCACTGGAACACCCAAGTAATGTAGATTCAAATCAGCCTTAATGTTTTGATATATAGCATCTTTGTAAATTGATGACATGTATGTATAAACAAGACCGCTTTCAACACTCCAGTTTTTGGCAATCTCTTTACTTATTTTTAAACCAAATGAAACCGGAGGCAAATAAGTAGTGGTTGTAAAATCTGCTGCGGCCATGATTCTTGAATATTTAGTATCCGCATTTACTATACTTTCATATAAGGGAGCAGCATCCATGTCTCCAAAACTACTCAATTTGGCTCCATTGCCTGAACCAAAAGAAGCAGCGAGCATAGGTTTTTCTAATGATTGTTTTGGAGCTTCATAGATTTTATTATTATCAATTTGATAATCTTCAAGATGGTCATATCTTTTTATATCTGGTTTCACAGTGATTGCTCCTTTTTCTTCTGAATTATTTTTAACCTCTTTATTTTCAGCGCTGTTTTCGTTTTTAGAATTTATTGCCAAATCCGTTTCATTGACCGGATTAGAATCTAAATTTTCGAACCGGTTTTTTTTCTCTGTTAAATTGTTTCTATCTTCGGTATTTGTTGTATCTATTTTTGAGATTAACTGGTTTTTATTAGAAGAAATGGCAGCAGAATTTCTTTTCAATTTATCGATTGTTTTCGAAACTGTTACTGTTTGTTTGTTCTGTGAAAAAGAGATTTCTGATTCTTTAGCCGGCATATTTATTCCATCTGTTTTAATGTCATTATTTTGACTTACTGGTTCAACAACATCTGAATTATTGGGTAAAAAATTGCTAAAAGGACGTAGTGTGAGCACAATAAAAGTAATAGCAGCAATTCCACCTAAGGTTTTCCACAGCCAGAACGGAATTACCCTGCGTTTTTTGTGCATACGTTGTTCAATATCAGCCCATAAACCTTCATCAACGGGTTCATGTGCATTTTCGAGGCGATTTTTCATCATTTCCCCGAAAGTATCTTTTTCTATGTTGTTTTTATTTAGCATGATTTGTTTACATTAAGGAAAGTACATTTTTTTGTAAAATATTTCTCGCTCTCATGTATTGCGAACGGGAAGTACCTTCACTGATATTCAATATTCCGGCAATTTCGCTATGACTGTAACCTTCTATCGCATAAAGGTTAAATACAGTTCGATATCCATCCGGCAATTGCGCTACACAGGCAAGTAAATCGTTGGTTGAGATTTTATCTACCACCGAAATATCGTTATTTGCAAATGCATCGTGATAATCATCTATGCTCGAACTCATTTTCAAAGCATCATTTTGTCTGAGATATTCAAGCGCAGTATTTACAAATATCCGTCGCATCCAACCCGCAAGTGAACCGATGCCCGAATAAGTATCCGCCTTTTCAAATACTTTTATGAAACCATCCTGCATCAAATCGCGGGCTGTTTCACGGTCGCGAACATACCGGACACAAACAGCCATCATCGCAGATGCATGCATTTCAAATATTTTTCTTTGAGCCCCGGATTTACCTTTTTTGAAATCTGCTATTAGTTGCTGTTCTTCATTCATCCGCATTTACTGCTTTCTGATTTATTTGATGATTTTTTTCAATAAAACGTTGCATTGATTTTTTTATCCCTTGATTTATCTAATTCAAATGTATTAATTATTTACCATTCACATTCATTAAACCAAAGATAAACAGCACATTACAGGTTTAGTAATGCGACATTAAATTATTCTCAATAATTGTACAATTATTATCAAAATATTGACAAAAAAACTGCCAAATTAAGTTCAGGCAGCTTTAAAAAATTTAAAAATTATTTAATCAAATCAGATTTCCATTATTTTTTTAAATACTTTCCCAATGTTTTTAATCATGTCGCTAGCAATCAAAGACTCTTCTGATTGGGCTTCCAGTGCAATATCCCCTGCAAATCCGTGTAAGTAAACCCCAAATTTGGCAGCATTATCGGAACTATAACCCTGTGCTAATAAACTTCCTAAAATTCCAGAAAGCACATCGCCGGTACCTGCAGTTGCCATTCCTGAATTTCCAGTACTGTTGAAATACAATTGACCGTCAGGTAGTGCAATCAATGTATGAGCGCCTTTTAAAATGATTGTCAATTTATATTTAACAGCCATTTCCGATGCTTTTAACATGCGATTGTAACTGTTTTCGCAAACACCAAAAAGTCTTTCAAACTCTTTGGGATGTGGCGTGAGAATACTTCCTTCAGGAATTATGTCTAAAAGTGATTTTTGTTGAGAAATAATATTCAACGCATCGGCATCTATTACACATGGCTTTGCCCATTTAACCAATAATTGCGCTAACATTTTCGCGGTTTCAGGAGCTGTGCCAATACCCGGACCAATAACAAGCGCATTGTAATTTCCCAAATCTTTAAGTTCAGTTATTAAATTTTTATTATTATCTGCAATATAAATAGCTTCATTTACAGCTGTCTGCACAATTACCCGATTGCATTTTGGGCCTTGAACAGTTACTAAACCAACTCCGCTTCTTAGAGCTGCTTTAGCTGCAAGAATTGAAGCGCCAGCCATACCATTGCTTCCGGCTACCAATAATAAATGTCCGTAAGTGCCTTTATGAGAAAACTTTGCTCTGGTTTTAATCAGTTGTTGAATGTCTTGTTTTTCTAAATAATTAAATTTACTGTTGGTTTCTGATATTGCTTTTGGATGTATGCAAATATCAAGCACTTCCCACTGTCCGGCATAATCAGCTGTGTCAGCAAGTAAAAAAGCCAATTTTGGAAATTGGAGGCTAAATGTATAATCTGCTTTAATAATGTATTGTTGCCCATTAGAGTTTAAGGGTTCACCTGCCAAACCCGATGGAATATCAATCGACAATATTTGCTTGCCGCTTTCGTTCATCCATTTCACTGCTTCGGTAAATATACCACTTAATGGGCGGGTTAATCCAGAACCAAAAAGTCCATCAATTATAACAGTAGTCGGAGCAATGTCAGGAGCAATAAATTCAGTTACATGTTCAGTTAATGATTTCGGATATTTTTCTAAAAGTCGTTCTTTGTTGATTTCACAATCAGGGGAAAGTTTTTCGTTGTGCAACAAAAAAACCTGCACATCTAAACTTGTTTCTAGCAACATTCTTGCCAAAGCCAATGCATCACCGCCATTGTTTCCTGGACCAGCCATAATGCAGACAGGAAGCCTGTAACTAAATGTTTTCATGTAGGTTTCGTAAATTGTAAATGCTGCCCTTTCCATTAAGTCGATTGAACTTATAGGCTCATGCTCAATGGTATATTGATCCAGTGAGCGGATTTGAGAAGTAGTGAAGAATTTCATAGAATATAGAGTTGTATTATGTTAATCTAATGTTGAATCTATACTTGTTAAATCTGCAGTTCAATATAATCACTTATAGCATTCAATGGTACATTTGTCAACCAATCATCAATTCTGAAACCTAACCTAGATGTACCAATTGAACTTTTGATATTAAATTACACTTTTTCCTGCTGCATTTTGTTTTTTAAAAATAGTATTTCCAGAACTTTTCTTTTGAAATGCTTTAACTGACCTAAATTCAAATGTTGATTACAAAGATAAATTATTTGATGAACCCAGATACTTAAATTCAAAAAAAAATCGAATAATAAAGAAGTTGATTCTCAATTATTCGATTTTTTAAAAACAGTAAAGTATGATTATTTAGCAGCTAAAGGGCTACAAACAATTGGAATTTTTACTTTTGGCGAATTGTCTTTTTCAATACTTATATCGTTAAATGCAATAGCCTTAGGTACAATAAATGAAACCGGAACTTGTTGGTTTGATAAAAAGTTATAAGGAAGTTGTTCGGTAGTTCCACCCAAAACATATTTGAACGAAAGCATTGGAAAATCACTTATATTGGCACATCTAACCATTCTTTCTACTCCTGTTTTTGTTGAAACTTCAACTATCATAACTGGCTTTGGAAGACCGGAACTACCCAACTGAAAGTGTTTTGAAAAATTTGATGTTTCAAGTTTTCTGATAATATAAAAATACTCAAGTCCATTCTTTTCAGTTTCATTTGCAACATTTTTAATTAATGTAGCGTAATCATTTCCATTAGAATACTTAATATTAATTACGCCCGGTGACTTTGAATAGCCCCCGGAAAAGTTAAACCTCAAATGTCCGTTTGATTCAACCACTTTAGGGCTTGGCACTCTGTCGCTCAAAAGCGTATTAAGGATTCCTTTGTCAACCAATTTTAGATCATTGCTTGGAAGTACACCTTCAGCATCTATATTAAATGCACCCACAAGTGAAGTGTTTTCAAAAGTGCTGGTTTTCGAATCAGTAATTATCGAAATGTTTTCGTTGCACAGTCGTTTCCCAATTTTATTGTTAATTTTATTGCTAACTCCTTTTGCTGAAGCAACAGCATAAATAGGTTCGCGGGAGCTTATTAATCCATTGTTACCAAATAATTTATTATTGAACAATTCGGCAAGTGCATCTCCTTCAAATACTACAGTACCTTGATAAGCCTCTTTTATAACTGATGCAGTGCATCTGTTATTTAAGTCTTCGGCCATTTTTGTAACTTCTTTGGTCATTGCATCCAAAGTAGGTAATTGCGAATTTAATTTGGCATATTTTAAAATGTGGTCGTTCAAAACTTCACCGTCTTCGGCTTGTGCACTGGCGTTTACTGCAATTCCAGCCAAACTTATATTACTTCTAATTTTTGATCCTTCGCTGTTAACTATATAACAAGTTGTGTTTACAAACAAAAGATTGACACTGGAACTTTGAATTTTTGGATATTTTTTAAAAATAATTGATAGTTCTCTAATGTATTTCTCCCACAATGATTTATCATATTTTAAAACCGTAACATCTTCCAAAAATTCTACTGATTTAACTTGTGTATAGTCATCGAGTTTTACATTGTTGTCTGAGTTCTGTTGTTTAATAGCTGTCAACTTCTGACTATATTTCTCAATTGCTGATTTGTAGGATTTATCAAATACAGACCAATAATACCGCCTGAGGGCTAAATAATCATATTCATTTGGAACTGACAATTTTGGACCTCCAAATCCGAAGTTTCCATAGTTGCGATTACCGTCTTGAAAATTTTCATCTGTCACCTTATAATCACCCACTAAAAGTCTGGATGAGGCATTTTTCATTGGATTTTCTTTTGATTGAATTATTGCCCCCAATGAGGCATTGGCAAAATAAACCTGACCATCGGTGAAATAATCAGCAATGAAAAATGGTGGTTTATTGTTGTTTAATTTCAAATCAGTCAAATTCCGAGTCATTTCATCGCTTAACGCTTTAAAAATTACATCTTCTGTCTTAATTGCTTGAGCCTGTATCGAAATATTTAATGTGCAATATATCAATGCTATAAAAATATATTTTAATGCTTTCATGTTTTTTCTAAGTATTAATTATTTTCGTTTGGTCTGGGTAAAATGTATGGACGGTCTTGAGATTTAGCCTTTTTCTGAGTTTCAATGTTCTTTACCAATATAGTGGGACTGCAACATGAAACTGGCACTCCCCCTGATTCTGCACCACAAGTGCCATTAAATACACCTTTATCGCCTCCGGCTATATCTATTTGAGAAAACATAGATAAAGGTGTTCCAATTAAGTCTACACCGCGAACAATTTCGTCGGGGCGTCCATCAACATAAACCCGATAAACCAAAGTTGGAGTAACATTAAATGCGCTTGGATTAAATCGTCCTGTAGAAGTAAAACCTCCTGCTACTTCCTGAAACAAATAACCATATTCTGCTTTTTGATTTTTTGTTAACCGTATAAGTTCCTCGCGTAGTTCTTTTGTGGTTTTTGTTTCGGTTGTCTCAATTACAAGGTTTGATTGACGCGAAACCGGCTGAAAACCTATTTGTGCTCTGCCATGACCGTTGGATGCCGGAAATCCATTAATAGGAGATTTGGACATTAAAAAGCTTTTTAAAACACCATTTTCTACAATATTTACTTTTTCTGCTTTTGTGCCTTCATCATCGAATTGGTAATAACCATTAAGTTCTATATCATTATAATTTTTCTGAAGTGGATTGCAATAAACACTCAGTGCCTTTGGCAGAATCATCTCGTTTACTTTCTTCTTAAACGTTTGTCCATCATCTTCACTTTTCATACGTTGACCTTCAACTCTATGACCAAATATTTCATGAAAGAAAACACCGGCTGCTTCACCAGAAAGCAATGCAGGTCCAGAAAATGGATCGGCTACCGGGGCATTTTTTAGCGCCGTTAAATTTTTGACCATTAGTGTTGTTTGCTTCATTATTTCATTGTCGGATGACAATTTTTCAGGACGATATGAAAAAAATGATTTGTACAATGGCATTTCCATACCATCTTTTGACTTAATGGTTCCTTCAATACTTAAATTTGCTGACGTATTGTTTTGAACAATATTGTCGCCATTACTGCTTACAAAATACTTGCGCAATATTTCATAATAAATATTAGTCCTGGAAAAAAAGATATCTTCATCTTTCAGAAATTCTGCCGAATATTTCTTTAATCGTTTTTCCCAGTCTTTTACATCCAGTTTTAAATAATCACCTTTTAAAGCAGGTTCTTCAAATTTCACAGGTGGGGTAATTGTGAAATCTGCGGCTTTATCTTCTTCATCTACTTTTACTGCTACATTTGTTTTTACTTTCGAAAATTTTGAAATTGCTTCTTGATACGCATCATTTGTAGCTTTCCAAATTAACATTTTTATTGCATCCGGATTGTTTTCGGCCGGAAGTTGAATTGCACTATACGACACATTGTCTGTTTTATCTCTCAGTTTATGAAAATTATCTAACTGCGGGCTACCAACCCGTAAGGTAATTGTCAAATTTCTATATACGTTATCTGACGAATTTATTAATGTGCCAAATTGAGCGCCGATTTGATAGTTTTTTACTTCATCTACTCTATATGCAATGTAGTAAACAGGAATTTCCTGTTTTTTTAAAACCTCGAATTCCCGCATAACTTCTTCCTGCAAAATTATTGAGAATTTGTCTTGTGAATAAACAGGATCACTGCAAAATGCAGTAAACAAGATAATTAAACTAATGGTCTTCGATAGAATTCTTTTGCTCATAGTGTTTTTTTTTGTTTTGACTTAAAATTAACTCTTTTTGAAATATTTTGGTGCAAAGATAGTTTTTTAACTTAAAAGACGTCCTATTGTTTGATAATTTATCATGAAATAAAAAAGACTCAAAATCTAGCAGATTTACGAGTCTTTTTCTAAACGATTAATTTAAAATTTAAAAGCTATTCCATTTTGTTTCTTTCCATTTTCTTTGTTGTGCATCATTAAGAAACGTCCATGCCACAATGCGACTGATTTTTGTTCCTTGTGCCATTTGAATGGTTTTGACTTCGACAGCTCCGGCAAGTTTTATTGCTTGGAGGATGGGAGCGAGATGGTCTTTTTTTGCAACCAAAGTTGAAAACCAAAAACAATTGCTGGCAAACTGTTTGCTCTGACGAATCATATCGCGTATAAATCGTACTTCGCCACCTTCGCACCACAATTCGTTACTTTGTCCACCAAAATTTAAAACCGGAGTAGTTATCTTTTTGTTTTTAAGGCTACTCAATTTTTTAAGTGTTTCCTCCACCGATTCTTCAGCTGAACTGTGAAAAGGAGGATTGCAAATGGTCAGATCAATTGGCTCAGTTCTTTCCATTATTCCATGAAAAATATCTTTCGGATTTTCCTGAAAACGCAATGAAATGTTTTTGATTAAAAAAGCGTTGTCATGAATTATTCTTTGTGCAGAATCAAGTGCTTTTTTGTCAATATCTGAACCGATAAAAGACCAACCATACTCATTTGTGCCAATAATTGGATAAATGCAAGCTGCTCCAACACCAATATCCATACATTGAATTTTTTTTCCAAGTGGTATTTTCCCATTATTTGAACTTCCCAGCAATTCGGCAATATGATGTATATAATCAGCTCTTCCAGGAATAGGTGGGCAAAGATAACCGGTGAGAATATCCCAAAACTCTATTGAATAATACTGTTTTAGCAGTGCTTTGTTAAGCCATTTTACGGCTTTTGGATTGGCAAAATCAATTGACTCGTTGCCAAAAGCATTGGTTTTAATGTGTTTGGCCAATTCTGGGCAGGCAATAGTAAGTGCTTTGAAATCGTATTGCCCGTGATGTTTGTTGCGTGGGTGTAAAACTGATTTTTCAGTTGAAGTTTTTTCTTTTTTTTCTGACATTTTTATTGTAGTCAAGAATTTAGTTGACTTTACAAAGGTAGACATTTTTGATACACAGTACTATTTTCAGTTTATATTATTGGTAAATGGTTTGATTTCCCTTCGAATGC
>JFJP01039861.1_pt1 | contig 13407 bp, 9 predicted proteins | sample 431651 | NCBI WGS metagenome assembly JFJP01 (sample SAMN02602958, study PRJNA72255) | Microbial mat metagenome, whole genome shotgun sequencing project. | biome: fresh water; feature: sink hole; material: water; isolation source: purple microbial (photo- and chemosynthetic) mats found in...
CCTATTATCAACTCGATGAGGGATATGTCGTTCACATCCCGCGACACTGCAAACGCAGCTGACATTCTCGACAGGATGGTTTCCGATAAGGATTGCACAATTATGCTTACCCTTGCCGGAAGCACCAGCGCCGGCGGCTGCATGCAGGTTTATGCCGATATGATAAAATATAACATGATCGATTGCATTGTAGCAACCGGCGCAAGCATTGTCGACATGGACTTTTTTGAAGCCTTGGGTTACAAGCATTACAGGGGATCTCAGTTTGTTGACGACAAAATCCTGAGGAGCCTGTATATTGACCGTATTTACGACACCTATATCGATGAAGAAGAGTTGCAGAATTGCGACCAGACTATTTTGAAAATTGCCAATTCACTCGAGCACAGGCCATATTCCTCCCGTGAATTTATTCATGAAATGGGCAAATACCTTGTGAAAAACGCCAAGAAAAAAGACTCTTTGATCCAGCTCGCATATGAGCATAACGTCCCCATTTTCTGTCCCGCCTTCAGCGACAGCAGTGCCGGTTTCGGACTGGTAAAGCATCAGTGGGACAATCCCGACAGTCATGTGTCAATCGACTCAGTGAAAGACTTTCTGGAGTTGACCAAGGTTAAGCTTGCTGCCAAAACCACTGGTTTATTTATGATTGGTGGCGGAGTGCCGAAAAATTTTGCGCAAGACACGGTTGTTTGTGCCGAAATCCTCGGTTTTGAATCGCCGATGCATCAGTATGCGGTTCAGATAACTGTTGCAGATGTTCGCGACGGTGCCTGCTCCAGTTCAACCCTTAAGGAGGCCTCTTCATGGGGAAAAGTGGAAACCATTTACGAACAGATGGTATATGCTGAAGCCACCTCCGTTCTGCCCCTTATGGTAAGCTACTGCTACCATAAAGGTGATTGGAAAAACCGCGAAAGGCGCAATTGTGCGAATATCTTCAAGAAATAAGACAACAAGCTGTTTATCTACAGGATGAAATCAAAAGCCAGTAATGCTTTGTGTTTCATTTCAGATCCGCTGAAGCAAGTCTTAAAGCTGATCCGCTTTTTCCCTATTGGCATAATCAGCATTTTTAATAAAACAACTTTTTGAAATTAAAAATTCCATGAAAAATTATATTATACTGTTTGCTCTTCTTTTTTCGCTTAATACCTATGTAAAAGCTCAGGATTACGAAAGTGCTATCGGATTGCGTTTCGGCCTTTCCAACGGTGTCACCTTCAAGCATTTTATTGCAACCACCGATGCTGTTGAGGGCATTCTTTCAACCCGCTACGGGGGTTTTAACATCACCGGCTTGTTTGAAAGGCACAAAAGCGCTTTTGACACAGATGGTTTATATTTTTTTTACGGGGGAGGAGCTCATCTTGGTTCTTTCAACAATGAATGGTTCAGCGACAACTCCAGTCATATTGTTATTGGAGTAGACGGAATAATCGGGCTTGAGTATGTTTTCACAGAAGTTCCTCTGAATGTTTCATTGGACTGGAAGCCCGGCTTCAACCTAATAGGTTACACCGGCTTTTGGGGAGACGAGCTCGCTTTTTCGGTGAGGTATTTATTTTAGCCAAACAATATGAGCAACAGCCTTCCCTTATTTGATGATATTGCAGCCGCAGCCCGACGGATAAATCCATTTATACACAAAACACCGGTTTTACGTTCCCGAAATTTAAATCAGTTGTGCAAAACGGATTTATTTTTCAAGTGCGAGAATTTCCAGCGCATGGGAGCCTTCAAAATGAGGGGGGCAATGAATGCGGTTTTGCAACTTAGCCAGTTGGAACAGCAGCAAGGTGTTGCCACCCATTCTTCAGGTAACTTCGCTCAAGCTCTTAGTCTTGCTGCACAAATCCTGAATCTTAGGGCCTATATTGTTATGCCCAGCAATTCGTCTGAAGTTAAGAAGCGTGCGGTATTGAGTTATGGGGCGGAGATCATTGAGTGCGAGCCCACGCTGGCTGCAAGGGAAAAAACGCTGAATGAAGTTGTTGCGAGGACTGGTGCCCGGTTTATCCATCCCTACAACGATATTGATGTTATTTTAGGCAACTCAACTGCAGGCATGGAACTCTTCGTTGAAACGGCCGACCTTGACTTTATATTGGCTCCTGTGGGCGGAGGAGGATTGCTTTCAGGAACAGCACTTGCAGCGCACCACCTGAGTCCGGAGTGCAAAATTATAGGCTGTGAACCTTTTGGTGCCGATGATGCTTACCGCTCTCTGGAAACAGGTGAAATCCAGCCTTCCATAAATCCACAAACCATTGCCGACGGACTTCGCACCTCGCTTGGAGAAATCAATTTCCCCATAATCAAACAGTTGGTTCACAAAATCATAAGGGTTGAGGAGGATGAGATTGTTTCGGCAATGCGGCTGGTATGGGAACGAATGAAAATCATCATCGAACCATCCAGTGCAGTCGCCTTTGCCGCGATTATACGGGAAAAGGAACTTTTCGAAAATTCCCGCACCGGCTTAATCCTTTCAGGCGGCAATGTGGATCTGGATCATTTGCCCTTTTAGGTATTTCGTACCTGAATTAATTGTGGATCATAAATATTCTATATTTTTTTGCTATTTTTGAACTGAGTTTTAAAATCGCAAAACCACTTCAATGCCTAAGCTAGGGATACATCTTATCGCTTGCCTTCTGCTTTTTTTGATTTTTTCCTCCTGCCGGAATCAATCAATTAATACTAATAGTCAGATTTCCGACAATCCTCTGGCTGTAGCCGCATACGATAGTTTAATATTCAGTTTGGACAATCCATCCCCAACTAGCCATGCTGAAATCGCCTCTCTGTTCAACAAGTCTGTTTTGCTGTTGGAACGAGCTGAGCAGCTTTTGGTTTACAGAAAAATGGGAGAGTATTATTACAACCAGGAGATCCCTGATTCAGCATTGGTTTATTTCCAAAAAGGTCTTGAAATTGCAAAATCTGTTAAAAACCCTTATTACCTATCGGTGTTCCACCTGATGTGCGGCTCTGTATACTCGTTTGTTTCGGATTTCGAACCTGCTCTCGTTGAACTTAAGCAGGCCTACAGTATTTCTCTCACCCTTGATTCTCTTCGCTTGCAAATCCGATCTGCACGAAACCTGGGTAACGCATATTATCATATTGGGAATTATGATATGGCACTCGATTACTACCTCATATCACTGGAAATCAGCAATAAAGCCAGCAACAACCAAGGAGTTGCTTCTGCTCTCAACAATATCGGAAATGTTTATCAGGAAATTAAAAATTATGATCGGGCGCTCGATTATTACAAACAATCAGAGAAAATAGCTCAGGATAACAACTATGACCGATTAATTGCCGTTACGAACAATAACCTTGGCGAAGTATATTCATTAAAAGGCCAATACGACAGTGCCCTTATTTATCTTGAAAAATCTCTGGAACAAGTCAAAAAAGTGAACTCGCGCTTTGATGAGGGAATATTTTTAGGCAATCTGGCCGATTTGTATATAAAGGTCGATTCGCTTGGAAAGGCCGAAAAATATTTTCTCGAATCTCTCAGATATGCAGATGAAACGGGCGACAAAACAGGAATATCCTTATGCAACCTTGGTCTTGCCGATATACAACTGCGCCTTAAAGATCCTGCTAAAGCAGAAGTTTTCTTAAAAAAAGGAACTGTTATAAGTGAAGAGATTGGCTCTTTAAAGCTTATGGGTTATGCCTATAAACTTTATTCAGAGTTTTATCTGCAAATGAATGATCTTAGGAATTCACATCTTTTTCTTACCCGGCAAATGGCTGTAAAAGATAGCGTTTACTCTCTTGAGAATGGAGAAAATGTTGCTAAACTCGAGAGTCAGTACAGAGAAGTTCAAAATGCAAGGAAAATTGAACTTCTGAAGGAAAAGCAAAAAGGATACTTTTATCTTACATTGGTAATTATATTGGCTTCTGTAATCATTTTCACATTAATCTTTCTCGCATACCGTCAGAAAACGAAATCAAATTCCCTGCTTCAGGAAAAAAACCTTCAGATTGAGGCCAGCAAAAAGATTCTTGAAGAAAAACACCAGCAATTGATCTATTCTCAGGAAAAACTCAATGCACTGAATTTGGGAAAAGACGATTTTCTAACCATCATATCCCACGATCTGAAAAATCCCTTAAGTTCAATAAGGGGATTTACAGAACTGTTGATTCGTTCCTACGACTCTCTTTCAGATGAACAAAGGAAAACCTTTTTGAACGAAGTGTTTGATTCAATTGAGAGGATGAGTCTTTTAATTAACAATGTTCTTTTTTGGGTAAGATCACAGACCGAAAGCATAAAGTATAAACCTGTAAACTTCAACCTTCTTAAGAAAGTCGACGAAAACATATCCATTTACAAGCTGATGCTGGCAAAAAAAGGTGTCCAACTGGAGAACAATATTCCTGCTGACATTTCTGTTTTTGCTGATAGCAATGTTTTTGACATGATTATCAGGAATCTGCTTTCGAACGCACTAAAATTCACACCTGCAGAAGGGAAGATAAGTCTCAGTTGTATAAAGAATGAAGCAACTGTTACTTTGTCTGTATCAGACACCGGCATCGGAATCCCCCTTGACAAGCTTAAATTGATTTTCGAACAGCAAGAGCATTACAGCACTACCGGAACCAGCCATGAGCAGGGAACAGGACTTGGTCTGGGTCTTGTCAATAAATTTATTCAGCAAACAGGCGGTAAATTTCAAATCACATCGGAACCCGGAAAGGGAAGTGTAATGAGTTTCTCGCTCGAAAGCTCAAATTGAAGTCCGATCCCAAGCTAATACAAGCAAGCACATCTCCTCGCTTTTCCAGTCTTCTTTTTAAGGATTCCATTCCAAAACTCCCGCAAAGAATCCTCAGGATAAGAACAAAATACTCTAAGCCGGGATTTTCGAAACGAGACATAAAGAACGGTAAACGACAAAAAACGATACTTGTTATACACGTTTCTTAATAATTGCTTAAAAACATCTAAATTTTTCAAAAACAGTTTTATAAGCTGCATCGATGAATTTCAGAGACTTTGCGGATTTTACGTGCGTGTTTTGTGAAATTATTATGCAACTTGTAAAGTAAAAATACTTGGATATTAAAATTCTTCATTCTATATTTGAGCATAACAGTTTGTTTCTCCTTTTTTCTCGTACTAACTAAGATTACTACTAAGGCAGCTTCCTAAACAGGGCTGCCTTTTTTTATTTCCCTGAAAAACAAAAAGATAAATCCGGCAAATATGCAAACGGCCATACCCATTAGGGCACTCAGTCGGATTCCCAAATCATCGCCCTGATCTTTCCCAAAAAGGGTAAACATGGCAAAAATCATTACGCCCAGCGTTTGCCCAAGCTTATCAGAAAAAGTCCGGGCTGCATAAAACATCCCTTCCTTTTGCTCACCCGTACGTTGCCCCTCATCTTCAGCTATCTCAGCCACAATCGTAAATGGAAGTATACCTAAAACGGCAACGGGGAAGGCAGCTAGTATTGCCAAAAAGTAAAGTTGGTAAATCGCAGGAACGGAATACCTTCCAAATCCGGAGATGACCAGGAACAGAAATGAGAACAGGAAAAAAGAAAACACAACCAGCGGCCTCTTTCCATATTTGCGAGCAAGTTTCACAACCAGCGGATAAAATAATAGGGAAAGTACAATCATCAAAGCAAGCACCCGTGAGCCCAGCGAACCGCTCAAACCCAAGAGCACCGTCACATAATAGAATATCCCACTGCTTATAAGTGCCAGAGCAAGAAAAAAAGCAGCGTCGGCGATAAGAAACAGTGCAAAGTTTTTGTTTTTCAAAGTGGAATATAGCGAGGATGTTATAGAGGTTTTAACCGGTTTGGATTCACAATACCTCCTCTCACTAATAAATAATATGGGCATGAGCATAAGCAAGAAGCCGACACCTGCAACCAAAGCAATGGAATACTGATAATAGTTTTGTTCAGACAGGCCGATGAACACAGAATGCAATAGTTCGGCCACTAAGGGAATTTGGGAAGATATGATAATGCCCAAAACAAACATCAGCGACAAAACTGCGGAGAACAATAGTTTCTGATCTTTGGTCTTGGCTAGTTCCGGCATTAAAGCATTATATGGAACACTGTAAAGGGTGAGCGAAAGGTAAAAACCAGCCTGGGTAAACAAAAGCCAAAAATAATTACCCGAACTTTCTGTTGAATGAAGGGGCACAAAGATCAGTACACAGAACAACAGGCTTGGCAGAAGAGCCATTAGCATAAAAGGAATTCTGCGTCCCATCTTAAAACCCGAGCGGTCGCTGAGCCATGCAATCAGGGGATCGGTCACCGCATCAAGGATTCGCCCTGAGGCTAAAACCAATGAGAAAAGTGTGAAGATTCCAAAAAGGCTGACTTGAGGAATTAATGCCGGCAAGCCTGAATCTGTCGGGGGCAAATAAAAATAAATGATCATTACTGAAATGATATTGATCATAATCGACCAGCCAGCCATGCCCAAACCGTAAACTATGATTTTTGGATAGGATTTAAATTCTTCTGTCATCGCAAATACCTTCTTTTCTAATTATTAGGCAACCGGATAGAAATTGAAAAAAAGCTGGACAACAAACATTGAAATTGCTGATAATTATCTGCCCTTGAATCCAAACATCAATTTCCCAATTAGTTACAGGTAATGAAAAATAGAGTAAAAGTTCGTTAATCATCCTTTTTGCATCAATCTCGCAATTTAGCAGCACGAATTTAGGAGAATAACAGAACTTTTTTCATACTTTTAGTAAAGTAACCTAAAAACTTTACTTAAATGGAAGATTTGCCCGATATTAAAATTATCCGGGGCATTTTGGAACACGACAACCGGATAATCGAAATCGCTTATAATGAGAACTTCCCCATGGTGGAAAGAATGGTCCTCAATTCGGGAGGTGATCGGGAGCAAGCTAAAGACATTTTCCAAGAAGGATGGATTATTATTTACAAGAAGTTACGCTCGGGCGAACTCGATTTATCATGTAAATTCAGCACATTTTTATATGCTGTGTGCAGGAAAGTCTGGCAGCAGGAAAAAAGAAAGCGAATGACCCGTATAAAAAAGACAATTCTTGAACCAGATATAGTGGAAGAGTCAGAGCCATTGTCCAACGAGAACATCGATAATATTAAAAAACTCTATCAAAAGCATTTTATGGGCTTAAGTGTAAGCTGTCAGAAATTATTAAGACTTCATTTCAATAACACCCCAATTGAAGAAATCCAAAAAATAATGAAATACCAGAATGCTCATTATGTGATGGATAGAAAGTATCGGTGCAAGAAAAGCCTGATAATACGAATAATGAAAGACCCCAACTTTAAAATTCTAAAACATGAATATTCCGGACAATTTCGATCTTTATTTTGAAAACAAGCTTTCAGATGAGAAAAAAAGGGAGTTTGAAAAAGATATACGCGAAAAGCCCGAATTACATGAGCTTTTCAATGCATATCTTCAGATAAACCAAATTATTGAAAGTGAATTGGATTCCCCCATACTGAATGCAACCAACGACCCAATCCTTGATGATCTGACCGCTTTTCAAAGGTTGGCTATTGAGGAAGATGTATTAAGGTTTCAAAGAAGCCTTTCTAATTCTCCCGATGAAGATCAATTGATTTCTAATGGGATTTCCCTTGATGCAAAAAGTTGTGAGACACTTCAGAAAATTATGGCTGAAGAAAAAAAAGAGTCGGAATTCCTGGCTATAATCAAAGGAGTAGCTGAGAGAAAAACCAGTAAGGGCAAGAATTTGTTTTTCATCTACCTGGGGATCGCAGCAGCAGTTTTGATTGCTTTCTTCACAGGAGAATTCCTACTCCGTGAGAACAATTCAATTGCGAAAAATATGAACCCTATAGAAGCTTACACAAAATATTATCGCCCTGAAAACGACGATGAATTAAAAACGATAATATCCAAAGACAAAAACACTCCATCTGATTTTTACGATTACAAAAGATCCGGAACACCCGACACTTTTTTACCGGAAAGTGCCCCTGACCCAATAAAACTTACGGATTATGACTTGTCAATAAGCTTATTGTTTCAAGGGATAATCGAATTGGAGCGAAGCAATCCCACGGAAGCCCTCAAATGCTTTTCCAATATTCTTGCACTTGAGAAACCCGGCAAGACCAATTCTGTTAAGTTTTACATGTCTCTTGCCTACCTTTCCGAAAACAATCCCGGCAAAGCTGTCCCAATTTTGAAAGAACTGAGTCTCACCAAAAACCCTTACCGGAAATCTGCCAGAAAAATTTTGCGTTCGCTTTGAAACCTATTTGAATCGCCCGATAAGTTGCTGCCATTTGATTCTCCCTTTGCAACTTGAGGAGAATCTTTTTGCTACTCAAATGCTTTTAACCGCTTGGCAGATTAAGTCATACTTTAGCTTCCTTTGGTGAGACGCTTCGTATTTTCAATTTTATTTATAAATTTAGACATTGAAATCAAACAATGGCTAAATTCCCCTTTTTTCAACAACATGATGCCATGGATTGCGGCCCGACCTGTCTGAGGATGGTGGCAAAATACTATGGACGCAATTTTTCCCTCCAAACTTTACGTGAAAAAAGTTACATAACCCGCGAGGGCGTTTCTCTTATGGGTATCAGCGAAGCGGCCGAATCCATTGGGTTTCGGACTTTGGGTGTCACAATCAATTTTGAGCAACTCTCTCAGGAAGCCCCCCTTCCACTTATTGTGCACTGGAACCAAAACCATTTTATTGTTGTTTACAAAGCCAGTAAGAGCAAAATATACACAGCCGACCCGGCCTATGGACTTATCTCCTATTCCCGGACCGAGTTTATGAACAGTTGGCTGAGCAACAAGGAGAAAGGCGAAAACAAGGGGCTTGCCCTCCTTCTCGAACCGGGACCTGAATTCTTCAACCAAAGCGGTGAAAAAATAAATAAGTCCAGTTTTGGCTTTCTGTTTTCGTATCTGAAAACCTACCGTAATTTCCTCTTCCAGTTACTCTTGGGTGTATTCATTGGGAGTATTCTTCAGCTTATTCTTCCTTTCCTTACACAGAGCATTGTCGATTATGGTATTAACAATCGTGATCTTAGCTTTATTTACCTTATACTCATTGCTCAGCTTGTGGTGGTAATCAGCCGTCAGACTGTCGATTTCATAAGAGGTTGGATATTGCTGCACCTCAGTTCAAGGATCAATATATCCCTCATTTCGGATTTTCTGGTGAAACTGATGAAGTTACCCATAGGCTTCTTCGACAGCAAGCAGATAGGTGATATCCTCCAACGCATCAACGATCACCGGCGTATTGAGAGCTTTCTCACCACCTCGTCCCTCAGTATTCTTTTTTCGTTTTTCAACTTGATAGTATTCTCTGTCGTTCTTGGGATATACAGCCTTAAAATCCTTGGTGTGTTTGCCTTTGGTTCGTTGCTCTATTTCCTTTGGATCAACCTGTTTATGAAAAAGAGAAGAGAACTCGATTTCAAGAGGTTTATGAAAATGTCGGACAATCAGGGTAAGATCATCCAGATTATTTCGGGAATCGAGGAAATAAAGCTCAACAATGCAGAAAGAGACAAAAGATGGGAATGGGAAAGCGTGCAATCCTCTCTGTTCAGAATCAATATAAGGGGGCTTTCCCTTCACCAGTATCAGACAGCCGGGGGAGTTCTCATCAATGAGGTTAAAAACATAATCATTACATTTCTTGCTGCATCGGCCGTAGTTACAGGTGAAATGACTCTGGGTATGATGTTGGCCGTTTCATATATTCTTGGACAGCTTAATGGTCCGATAGAACAAATGGTTGGATTTCTCCGCAGCACTCAGGATGCAAAGATTAGCCTGGAACGGCTTGGTGAGATTCATGAGAACCGGAATGAAGAGGATGAAGGCGATCTTACCCGTATCCAACCCCTTGGAAAGAAGATTAGCATTAAGAATCTGTCCTTCCGTTACGAAGGCCCGTCTTCAGCATTTGTTTTAAAGAATCTGGATCTGGAAATCCCGGAAAATAAGGTAACTGCTATTGTAGGCAACAGTGGGAGTGGAAAAACCACTCTTATTAAGATGATGTTGGGGTATTATCCACCCACTGAGGGTGAAATCCATGTTGGAGATCAGAATTTTTGCAATATCAGCGCTAACCGATTTAGACAGCGCTGCGGTGTCGTTCTCCAAAATGGATATCTGTTTTCAGATTCCATAGCAAGAAATATTGCTCTTGGCGAAAACACTATTGATACTCGAAAACTATCCGATTCAGCGAAATTAGCCAATATCAGCGAGTTCATTGAATCGCTCCCATTGGGATACAACACCAAAATTGGGCAGGAAGGACAAAACCTCAGTGGAGGAGAAAAACAGCGAATACTAATTGCCAGGGCTTTATACAAAACACCGGATTTCCTATTTTTGGATGAAGGAACGAGTTCACTCGACGCAAATAACGAGCGCACCATTATGCAGAATCTCATGGAGTTCTATAAAAGCAGAACAGTAGTTGTTGTAGCACACCGCCTTAGTACGGTAAGAGATGCCCACCAAATTGTCGTTCTCGATAAAGGAAGAATCGTGGAAATGGGCAACCATGAAGAATTGAGTCGACTAAAAGGCCACTATTACAACCTGGTGAAGAATCAGCTTGAAATGGGAAGCTGAAACTTCCTGATTACTTCTACAAATCCCCCGAAGCCTCAATTATTGCAGAACTAATCATAAATGATTTGATCCTGCTTTACCCATCTGAACCGACGGGTGCTATTATCGCCAAATCTTACACCCAGCATGATTTCATGAGAACCGCTGGAGTAATTGCTTACATTTTTAAACGATGAATCGTAGGCGTAGCCAAAGTAAAATACCTGAACACTAAGCCCAATCATTGTAACGAGTGTTTGATCTGAACGGTAGGAGAATCCAAGCCAATAATTGTTCTGGTAAATTAATTTGGTGCTTATATCCAAAAGTGTGGATAATCGTTTCGCACGCAACAAAAGCGAAGGTTCAAGCGTCAGACCATTTTCAAAGTTGAATCTATATCCCGAAATAACATTAAAGCCTCTTGCTGTGCGGAAATTATCCTTAATATGAGTATCGCCCAGTTTCAATGCAGAGCCGAACAAATCGTTCATACTCAATCCGGCATAAAAGGTATTATTGGTAAAATATGTTCCTATTGAGGCGTCGGGCACCCAAAAAGATTTCCGGTTTGAGTTCAGGAGGGGATCATCGGGGTTGTATATAAATGCTTCCGAATCGTCGAGTTTGTATTGGAAACCCGAACCCGACATACCAAACGAAAGTTGGTAATTATTATTGAAATCCAAATGGTAGGCATATGTCAGTTCAATTCCGGTTTTTGACACAATTCCGTTTCTGTCGCTGAAAACATTTATCCCGAGCCCAACACGCTCATCACGAGTGGCCTTTTTAGGATTTTTCTGCACCTGAAGCATTTTTCGAATATAGCTTTCGTTCAAAAGCCTTGTCTGTGCCGTTAATGCAAACGTTCTTGGGGAATTCACAAAACCGGTATATTGATTTCTGGCAACCATATTAATACTGGTAAATCCACCCGCCCCGGCAATAGAAGGGTTAATTAAAAACTTATTAACCATGTACTGACTGTACAGTGGCCCTTGTTGAGCGTGTACAATCGGTATAAAAAGGTTAAAGGCCAAAAAGATGTATAGTACTTTTTTCATTTCTATCGTACAATTGTAATGTTTCCTTTAAGTATTGCGGTTCCGTTATTAAGATTTATAACATAGTGATACGACTCCATTGGTAGTTCTTTACCCTCGTAAACCCCATCCCAGCTATTATCGTACGACTTCATGTAGAACACCCGTTTACCGTAGCGATCAAAAATCTCAACCGTATTTCCGGAATACAACTCAAGTCCGTCAATGATCCAGGTATCGTTATAACTGTCGTTATTAGGAGTTATGATTCCGGGTATATCAAAACATATCTCACGGATATAGCCCAAATCAAAATCCATTTCCGATTCACAGCTATTCGCGTCTCGAACAGAAACCGAATAAAGTCCTACTCCAAGATTGTTAATTGCATTAGTTGTTGAACCCGTATTCCAGGCAAAGGCATAAGCGCCTGTACCTCCGGTTATACGGAGTTCTATACGGCCATCTGCAGCATCGGGACAGGAGGCCGTAAATACAGTTGATGCAATTTCAATTTTTCCGGGTTGAGAGATTACGATGGATGCGTTTGCCTTACATGAATTACCATCAGTGGCTGCAACGCTGAAATTCCCGGCAGCCAGATTCCCAATGGTTTGGGTAGTTGCATTATTTGACCACAAATAATTGAGGCTTCCATCAGCACTTTCAACAACCACAGACGCACTGCCATCCAATCCCCCGAAACAGGAAACATCGGTTTTATTGACACTTATCTGAGGATTGGGGTTCACAACAACAAGAACAGGGTATACGATCCCTCCGCGCCAACAGTGATGCTTTGGCTTGTAGCTCCGGTAGACCAAAGGTATCCAAAAGCTTCTTCGCTGGTTAAAATCAATGTCTCACCTTCACACAGCTGGGTATCTCCGGAAAGGGTTACAACAGGTTTGTCGAGGTTTTGCTTAACAACAACTTCCACTGCATCAGAAGACTCGCTGGTGCAACCATTTAAATCGGTAACACTTACCGAGTAGAAACCTGAGTTCTCCACAACGATGCTTTGGGTTTCTTCAGCCCCTGGCGACCACATGTAGCCGGAGGCGGCAGCAGTGCCAAGCGTTACGCTGCCACCAACAAGGAAGGTCAATGGACCGTCTGCTGTGATAACCGGTTTTGCGGGCAACGGGTTAACGGTCACAAGAACTGCATCCGAAACAGAACTCAGACAAGCACCATCTCCAACTTGAACGGTATAGCTGTCTGATGCGCTAACTGTAATTGTTTGGGTGGTTTCACCGTTTGACCACAAATACGACAAGGATACCGGAGCCGCAAGATCAACGCTGCCTCCCTCACAGAATGAAGTCGGGCCAATAACCGAAATTACCGGTTTTGCTGGCAGGGGATTCACGGTTACGAGCCTATCCGAGTTGCTGGTGCCACAATGTCCGGTTGCCGTAGCAGTAATGGTGGCTATTCCGTTGAACGACTCATCCCAGTTCATAACTCCGGTGGTGACATCGATAACACCCGCTGCTGCAGGCGATACGCTGTAGCTGATGGAAGTGCTGTTTGCTGCTGTGGCGGTATATGTTTCATCCAAAGAATTCTGGCAGACCTCGATGGCTCCGGTGGTGAAGCTTACTGCTCCTATAGGGGGAGTAACGGAGACCTCTCTGTCGGCATTGCTTGATCCGCAGGCTCCCTCTGCTGTGGCTGTAATTGTTGCCGTTCCGCTGAACGA
>JFJP01027509.1_pt1 | contig 13405 bp, 23 predicted proteins | sample 431651 | NCBI WGS metagenome assembly JFJP01 (sample SAMN02602958, study PRJNA72255) | Microbial mat metagenome, whole genome shotgun sequencing project. | biome: fresh water; feature: sink hole; material: water; isolation source: purple microbial (photo- and chemosynthetic) mats found in...
CAAATAGTTAAAAAAGAAAGAAAAAAACAATATTTTTGTAAATAAATGAATAAATAGATGAAAGAGAAGTGTATGAAAATTCGAAATGGAATACTGTTCCGAAGAATGAATACAGTAAAATACCGAAATTAGAAGGAAATTTATGGGTGGCAATATATAATTTATTCATGGACCCCGAATGCAGAAATAAATATGAATTAAACGATTTTCGGAAAAGCAATTTGTTAAGGGTATTTATTTTTTTCACGAAATTTTTGATAAAAATAAAATAAAAAGCTGAGGAAATATATGAATGAGCTTCTAATGGATCAAATTCCTGTATTAAATCCTATGTTGCGTTCACTAGAAGAATTGAATTTAATGAATGTTCGATCACAAACTTTGCATAATACCTTCATAATTCAACAGGTTTTTTATTTATAAGAAGATTTTTTTCATTATTGGGAAAAGATGCCAGAAATCAAAGAATTTATCATGAAAGATAAAAATTGGAAGGAAATTGCAGAATATCAACTAAAGAATTTCTTCATACAAGATGATAAAAGCATCAGGGAGGATATGAAGAAATTGGCGGAATTATATGGTCAAAGTGCTTTTGAAGGATTGTTGTTAGGCTATCAATGCAATAAATGCAAAAAAGAAGCTTCGAAACGATGTTCGAAATGCAAATCCGTTTGGTATTGCAGCAAGGATTGTCAAGTATTTTTACTTTATTTATTAACGAAATTTTAGTATTTATCCATTTATCAATGAAATTTTATAATTTTTATTGGTTCATGTTTATATATCTGATGTATTTATTGTAATTTATTGATTTATAAATGAATTTTATTTATTAATAAATATAATTTTATACAATTTAACAGGTTTCTGATTGGAAAGAACATAAGAAATTGTGCAATCCTATAAAATCAAATGAAAATGCTGATAGAACTAATGGAGAAATTAAAGAGACTATTACAGAAATCTCATCTAATGTTATCAAAGAGAACTTAATAAAAGATTTATCAGAACAAAAGGGTCCTTTGGTGAAAAAAAGCGAAGAAAATGCTGAAAAAAAAATGAATTTTGATGATGTTGATTAATTTTCTTAATTTTATAAAGAAAAATTCGAAAAATAATAGTGATTTATCGTTTTAAGATAATAATTTCTTCGAGAAAAAAACAAGTTTTTTATCAAGAAACTCATTGAAAATCTCTAATTTTTTTGCTTCAGATTTCTATTGCAATTATGGAGAATTTTCTCAACAGTTTCTTTTAATTTATCGTTAATTTTCTCTAAACTTCTCTCTTTTTTTGTAAATTTCATCATATTTAATGATTTTTTCTTCAAAATCAAAGGAAATTGCTGATAATTAGGCTCCATTCCATTGATATTCTTCAGATCTTCTTCAAATTCATCTTCGAATTCTGGTAATTGCAAAGGAAATTCAAGTTTTTTATCAATAATTAAACGATTTTTATTAAAAGGACTCCATTTTATCTGGGTCTTTATTACAAAAAATTGGTTTTTCAACATTTCCTTTTGTAATTTGCTATCTGTTTGCTTTTTCTCGAGATTAGGAGTCTTTGCAGCGCCTTTTGGCTCTAAAAGCTTATGATCTAAAGCAAAATATATGAATTTTTTAAAGAAATTCAAAGAAATATGAATTTTTAAAGGAATTTCAAAGAAAATTACAGTTTTTTCTAAAATTCTCAGCAGCCTGATGTTGTTTTGACGATATTTTTTCGTCTTTTTCATTGGAAAAATTTAATAAATAATGAAAAGTTTTATTATTCGTATTATGAACAAATTTCTCGATTTCTTGGTCTTTGAAGCGATTATAATGTTTTTTTATGAAAATTTTCTTTTTTAGCCTAAGCTTTTTTTCTTCATAAATTTCAAGCAAATGGGTCATTTTATTTCCTTCTAAAGGATTGTTTTGTGGAGGTTCGTCTTGTTTTTTTGTTTTTATATGCAAATTAGTGGAAGAATGAAGGTTTATTGGGGAATTTGAATTGAATTTTTTTTTAGTAAAGTTGGGATTAAGTTGAATTTTTTTCATTTAATGCTTTTAAAAAAAAATTCTCTTTCAAATAAAAACCATAAAACAATTATAAATTTTTGCCCTAAACTAAACAGATCCATAAGGACATTTACTGCTAAAAGACGTGCTACTCAACGGTAAATCATGCTTATAATGTTCTTCAGTAATAACTTCATTGCTTCCATTTTTCAAGCTCTGTTCTTTATATTCCGAAAACCCTATTTTCTTCACAATTTCATTACTTATCTTATTATTTTCTCTTAAAACATTGATATTATTCTGTTCTTTCTCCATAAGAACCCTATTACTATCAATGAAATCCTGATCAGTTTCTGTGATTTTCCTTAGATTATAGTTCTTTGATATTTTTTTCCCTCGCAGAACCAATGCAGAATTGCTTAATTCTTCACAAAGAACCTCACTTTTTTTATCAATATTTTTAGAAATTTCTATCATATTTTTCGAAAAATTCTGTAAAAGAAGCTTTGAAATAAACCGTTTTCTCCAGAGGAAAAAACCTCGATTTATCAGGATTTTCTGATAAAATTCTTTGCAAAAACGGGTTTCTCGGTAGTAATTATGAAGGAAATAGCGCTTTAACCCAATAAAAGTCTTCTCTTTCAGCAGTTTAGAATAGAAAATCACGCTCAACCGGCAAATATCGTTGTCTATGCTGTTTATGTGACTGTCAAAAGGGTCTTTTTCGAGATTTCTTTGAGTTATTATGCTAATTTCTTCAGTTTTATCAATAATTTCATCATTAAATTCTTCGTTATTTTCATTTGAATTTTGTTCATAATTTTCATTTGAATTCTGTTCATAATTTTCATTTGAATTTTGTTCATAATTTTCATTGAAATTTTGTTCATAATTTTCATTTGAATTTTGTTCATAATTTTCATTGGAATTTTCTTCATAATTTTCATTTGAATTTTCTTCATTGAAATTTCGTTGATTTTTTCTTATATTATTGAAATTTCCTGTTAAAAACCCGTCATCCCCATTTTCTTTATTTTCATCACAAAATTGAAGTTTTCTATTAAGTTTTCCTTTGATAAATTTGTTGGAATTCCCCTTTAAAACAGAGCTTTCTATAAGAAACGATGCTTCTTTCGAAGTATTCAAACTCCGAAGATTGAAGAAATTGTTCAAAAAACCAGGGTTTCCACTCATTTGCGATTCTGCAGGATTTCCAATGAAATTCAATGAAATAATGAGAGTTTTATTTGTAATTTTGAGAAATTCGGTGAGATTTGTGATAAAATTGAATTTTATATGAAAAATTCGAAGATTTGTGAATTGTTCGATTCCTGTGAGATTTTCAATGAGATTATGGTTCAAATACAGCTCTTGAATTGTTTGATAGGCTTTATTGAGTGTATCGATGTTTTTAACGATACTGTAATTCATTTGTATGCGATCAATAGAATGTGACTTGGGACGAGAACATCGATCTTGTTCTTGGTAGTAGAGGAGTTCACTGAGCTATTTAATTAGGGTTTATGAGAAAAAATTCAAGAATTTACCATCGAAAAATGAAAAAATGGAGTTTTTGAGAATTTTTCTGTTTTTTAACTGAATTAAAAAAAAAATTATAAGGGGTTTTTGGACCTTTTTCAATTTTGTGAAAAATTGCATTTTATTCAATTTTTACATTTTATCATTAAATAAAAATTAAGAAACTTACTTTTATTGATCATCAATATTATATATAAATAGCAAGAAATGTTCATAAATAAGTCCATAACATATGCTTATTCAATATTATAAAGCCACCTCCCCCAAATGAAATTAAAGCAAAATCCAAATGCCAGACCAGTGGACACAATCAAGATTTCTGCGATAAGAAACATAATTAATTCAGTAAATGTGCCATAAAAACACAAAAGCAAACATATATAAAAAAACACTGCTTTTATTTTATTATTAATGTAATTTCCTTTATTATTTATCTGGAATTTATCTTTATGTTTCACATAATGCAATAAATAGACACTAAATGCGAAAAACCCATTGTAAAAAACGAATTTAATCAGGAAATTCATGATAAATGAGAGAATCCATGCAATTTTATCCAATTGTTCGAATTTCCAAATGGCTAAAAACAAATAAAAAACCAATAAAAAGACTTTCATAGTTTGATTTGATGTACAAATAGAACTCAAATGAGCTTTAGAATGCTGTTTACAAAGCCAACAAAACTCATATTCACATTTCCTACATGTCATATGCAAACAACCCCCAGTTCTATAGATGTAAATCCCACATTTCGGACAGCTTTTTGTGAAAAATTCTTCATATAATAAAGAAAAAAGCTCTCTATTGAGTAGAAAATTTGTAAAAAACCCTGTTTCTCTAGAAGAAATCTGAAGATTTTTCCAGGAATTCCCACATTTCGAACATTCGTAAAGATCTTCGCATAGATTTTCATGTATAAAACCGTAAAAATCGCATTGATTTGAAGGACAATTCAGTATATCTTCAGTATTTTGCAAGTATCTCTTCAAGAGAATTTCATCAATTTGCTCAATTATTAATAGGGAGAAAAGCGGTTTTATTTGAAAAAGCATGTGAATTTTATCGCAATTTTCTAATGGACATTTTATTTGAGGGTTTTGAAGATTAAAAGAAGGAGTTTTAATGGTTATGGTGATCCATGAAAAGAGACAATCTGGACAAAAAGAATGAAGACAGGAGAGGGTTAGAAAGGAACTGATGGGGAAAGAGTCGTAACAGATTGAACAAATGATTTGCGACATTTTTTTAGTTAAAATTTGATAAGATTTGAGTTTTTCATTCAATTATTTATTTTAAAAATAATTAAAATTTGAATTATTGTATTTTTTTCCCTATTTGAAATTTTTTTCTTCATTTTTTTTTCTTCTTTAATTTTTATTTTTTGTGCCAAACAAACAATGATTATCAATAAGTTCTTATTGAAAATGAACATGATCACAACGATTTCCTTCTCTTTCTCAACAATTTTAACGAAATTAGATAAAATCACCTCGAATGGAAAAAAAAATATCGAGAATCTTCTGAACAACCTCTTTGAGATTGACATAATAAAGAAGAATGAGAAAACAGCACAAAGAAATCTCTTTATTTTATTTCAAAACGTGAATACTTTTGACAAAACTGTTCTAAAGTTCGAAATTCAAACTATTTTAAGAAGTTTGCAAGAAAAAATTGAAGAAATCGAGGTTTTTACAACTTCTTTTGCGAGGAATTTCGCAATTTTATTCGAGAATTTCAAAGGTCTTTTTGCGAAAAATGAAGAAAAAATCGATTTTATGCTGTTACAAAAGGAAATATCTTCTGATTTTCAAAGAAAAGAGCTCCGAAAGTTCTTTTTATTGATGAAAATCCTTTCGATTTCTTCAAAAATAAGTGATTCGTTAAGAAAAGATTGCGATTTAAAAAAGGATGTTTTGGGTTTGATTGCGAAAAAAGCAGGATTTCTTCTTGAGGATGAGGATTCTTATGAGAGTTCTTTGGAGGATTTAAAATACTATTTACAATTGTGGATTTTTCGACCTTATATTGATGAGGTTTTAATCGAATTATTCAGTGATTATCTCAAAAACTTTACAAAAAATTAAGAGGAATTTTCATTAAAAAAAATAAAAAATCAATTTTTCATGTATTTCGTGAATAATTTTATCATTAAATATAAGAAAATATTAATTCCTCTATGGAACAATTATTACCCTATGAATTTCGGCGTAAAAATGAGCTAATTGAAGTCATAATCAAGCAGATAAATTCAAAAATTATAGAGGATTTATTCAAAGATTTCAAAGAAAATGAACCCTTATTCTTTAAAGAAAATCTGGCGCATTTGAAACGAGTAAGTAAAAAACCCATTCCTGATCGAAAAATTCTCGAAAAAGACGAATCTTTTGCTTTAATATGTCTGAAAGAAGTTTATTTTTCTTTTTTTTTCTTTGTAAATAACGCAAATTTCAAGGATTTTGATAAAGTACCTGAATCATTTTTTTTGAAATATGATTTAAAAAATACCTATTTCATTGTTAAAGTCCCTAAATTTCCTCCTTTTAGCATAGTATATTTCTTTTAAATTTCTTTAACAAGATTCAGTTTTCTTTGTAAAGAAACAATATGAAGATTGGCAAATTTTTTGGCCAATTAAATACAAAAAGCCTTCATTTGAAACAATAATCTTCAATGAAATTGAAAAAGAAAAATTTGATAAACTTATGAAGATTCTTGTGGATCTAGCAGCTGAAACTTATTCACAAGGCAATAGATTTAATGCTTGTTTGCTTTATGACTCTAAAACTGATAAAATTCTTTTGACATGCTGTGATAACACAAAGAGAGTTAACTATAATATCAAGCATTGTATAATTAATTTAATGGAAGAATATTCGAAAGGTTTTGTGAATTTTCTGTTTTTTTGAATTAAAATAAAAATAGTTCAGAAATTGAACCATTGAAAATAAAAGAATTTGAAGAAAAGAAGGAGGATTTATCTTCTAAAAAGGAGAAAAGGAATTCAGAAATTGACATTGAGAAGTATTTCGAGAATAAGAACTATTATTGCAAGGATTTGGATTTATTCATTGTTATGGAGCCTTGCATTATGTGCTCTATGGGATTAGGTTTCAATATAAATTAATTGTTTTTATTAATTTTATCAATAATTTATTGATTGATCTATTGTTGTGTAAAAAAAAAAAAGTTCATTCAAGAATTAGAAGAGTGTTTTTTGCAATGAAACATGAGAAAGAATATATGGGAGGGTTGAATCAAAACTTGGCCTTGAATAATTGCGAAAGCTTGAATCATAAATTTATGGTCTTTTCGAAGGTTGGTTTGGATTATTGTATGGAAAAAAGAAAAGAAATTAATTAGTGACTTTTGAAAAGATAATAATAATTTGATAAAATAATATTTTTTTTAATGAGAAATCAAAGAAATTTTTAAATTATTTGAAAAAAGTTCTAAATGAAAAAACACAACATTTATCAAGAGTCATCCAAAATTTAAAAAAAAAAAAAATCGAAATTTCAAATTTTTTAAACATCTGAAATTAAATAAAAAAAAAGTTTAAAAATTAATAATGATTCTTTGTGTTTAATATTAAAAAAAATTTCAGAAATTTAAAAAAGATAAAACCCCAAGTTTTTTATTTCATCTGATAAATTTTTAAAAAAAACTTAAAATCAAATAAAGAAAATCAAAATTCGTTAAAAAAAATGGCTTCAATCAGAACAAGGTTTTTTCTTCAGAAAATCCTTCTTTTTTTAATTATTTGGATTTAGTTTCGAAAAAGAGTTGCGATACAAATTAAGTCAAAAGGCAACACCACATCAAGGTGAAGAGCAAATCCTCCTTCGAAGTTTCAAATACTTCGATTTGAATAATTCAGGCACTGTTGATCAAGAAGAATTTCTCAAAGCGATTGAGAAGATTGGTATACAAATCTTCAATAAACAAGTAATAAACAATTAAAAAAATCATTATTTTTCTTTGAAAGAAATTCTTTTTTTTATTATTTTTCTTTTTTTTTCTTTGTATTTTAATTAATTTTTTTCTAGGATTTCTATGATTTGTTTGATTATTATGATCTTGACAAAGACGCAGCTTTGAATTACACAGAATTTACTTCAATTTTATTTGGAAATCAATCCGGCACCACAAGGTTTTTTTTTTTAAAAAAATCTCTTTTTAATAATATTTTAATCTTTATTTTTTTTAAAGAAAAATGTCTCCAAGTGGCCCTGAAACTAATGTAGTGGCTTATTCAAAATCAGGAGGAATCGAAGGAGCAGAAGATGCCATTGATAAATTCAGAAGAAAATTAAAAGAAAGAGGCGGAACTGGCATTCTGGGTTTAGGAAGACAATTCAGAGTATATTTTAGAAGAAAATTTTTTGATTTTAAGTTTTTTTAAATTTTTTTTATGAATTTCTCTTATTTTCTTCTAGATTTTTGATGATGATAACTCTCGAAGTTTGAATGCTCAAGAGTTTTTAAAAGCCTGCCGAGATTTCCAGGTAGAGGTCACAGATAACGAGATTCAAAAAGTCTTCGATTATTTCGATCGAAATAGAGATGCGAACATCAATTACGATGAATTTCTTTTAGGAATGAGAGGACCAATCAATAATTTCAGAAGAGGTCTTGCACTTCAAGCTTTCGAAAAGCTTGATAAAGATAATTCAGGGGTTATTACCACTAACGATTTGGTTGATGTTTATAATGCGAAGCTTCATCCTGAGGTTCGAGCTGGAAAGAAGACTGAAAATCAAATTTTTCAAGAATTTATAAACACTTTTGAAGCATATTCTGATATTCAAGTAAATTTCTTTTATAATGAATTTTATTAATTTACTCTCATTTTTCAGGGGATAAATGATGGCAAAATAACTAAAGAAGAATTCATAGATTACTACACATATATCAGTAGTTCTATTGATAACGACCAGTACTTCGAACTGATGATCAATAATGCTTGGAGAATCAACGAAGGAGCCAATAAAAATTGGGACAAAAAAGTTCATAAAACTTTTTTTTTTTAAATAAAAATTATTTGAATTTTATAAGGGATGGGCTGATAAAGGAGAAGGTAATCTTCAAAATAATTATCAAGATTCAAAGAAACAACAACAAAAAACACCAGTGAAAGCTAATCAACAACAAAAACAACCTCAATCCAATGTTAATACTGGTTCTGGTGGAGAATTTGAAGCTGTTATGGTAAAAGTTCGAACGAAATTAGCAGCAAGAGGAACAAGAGGATTCATTGGAATTCAAAGACAATTCAAAGTAATATACAATAAATTTATGAAAATATTCAATTTTTCTATAAAAAAGATTATGGATGATAATAATGATAAAGCTATCAATCATCAGGAATTCACAAAGGCAATGAGAGATTATAAGATTGAATTAACTGAAAGAGAAGTTAAGCTTATTTTTGATGAGGTTGATAGAGATAATAATGGCACTTTAAGCATTGATGAATTAGTTCGATCGATTCAAGTCAATTATTTATGTGTTTATTTATTTTAAAATTTAAATTTATAGGGAGAAATGAACACCTTTAGAAAGGCACTTGTCAATCAAGTCTTCAACAAATTAGATAAAGATGGCGATGGTGTGATTCGAGTAAAAATTCAATTTATTTATTTTTAAAATTGTAATTTTTTTACGAAAGTAAAAAATAGTGTTTTATTTATTTGATTTGATTGATTTATTTAGTTATATCATTGATTTTTTATATATTGCTTTATTTATTTAGGTAAATGACATCAAAGGAGTATATAATGCCAAAAACCATCCAGAAGTGAAATCCGGCAAACGAACCGAAGACGAAATCCTTGGTGAATTTCTCGAAACCTTCGAAATGCATCATAATCTAAAGAATGGAACCCGTGACCAAAACGTAACCCGCGAAGAGTTTCAAGAATACTACAACAACGTCAGTGCAAACATCGACAACGATCAATATTTTGAACTAATGATAATCAACAGTTATAGACTCTATGACTCCTCTCCTCAATATCAACAATATGGTCCTGCAGGTGGTCGTAAAGATGTTGATACCAAATCAGGTTGGACACAAGATTATTCAAACCAATTCAAAAGCAAAACGACTGCTAATGCTCCTTTTGGCACATCAGATGCTCCAACTGAATATGCAACAAATTTAAGACCGCAATCTTCTGCAAACAACAGAAAAGAAGTTGAGAAAAAAACTGGAATCCCTGCTGGGGTTATTTCTGTTGGAATAAGCAATAGCAATAATATGAAGGATGCTCTTTATCAGAATCAGAATAAACAAGTTGTTTCAAACGTTGCAAATGCTTCAAATGGTTCAAAAGTCGTTGAGAATTTAGTAGAAGATTTAAGAAATAAATTACAACAAAGAGGGGCTAGAGGAATTTTCTCTTTAGGGAGATTGTTCAGAAATATTGACGATGATGGGTCTAGAAGTATTAATCTTCAGGAGTTTACCAAGGTTTGTAATGAATTTAGAATGGATTATTCACAGAAAGAGATACAAGCAGTTTTCAACTTTATCGATATCAATCATAATGGAGAAATTGATTATAATGAGTTTTTGAGAATTATTAGAGGTCAAATGAATGATTTTAGAAAGAAATTGGCACAACAAGCTTTCAATAAATTAGATAAAAATGGCAATGGTGTCGTCAATTTAGATGATCTTCGAGGTTATTTATTTGGGAAGTGTTAAATATATAAAATTAACTAGGAGTTTATAATGCATCACGCCATCCTGATGTTCTTTCGGGGAAAAAAAATGAAGAAGAGATTTTAGGAGAATTTTTGGATACTTTTGAAGTTCATCATTCGAATTTAGTATTGAACTAATTTGTTTTTTGAGTGATTTTTTTATTTTTTTAGACTGGAGATTTTAAATTAAGAGATAAGAATGTGACTTTCATCGAATTCATTGAATATTATAATAATATCAGCGCAAGCATTGATGATGATAAATATTTCGAATTGATGATGAGAAATGCGTGGAATTTTGACAATGTAAAATATGGAAAAGGGTACGCCGGTGAAGTTAAATTTTAAAAGAAAACATAAAAATTAAATGAATTAAAATTAAATTTGAAATTGAATTGAATTTTTTTGTTTGAAATTAAATTTAAATTATTATTTAAAAAAAATAACGTCATTTTTTGAATTTTTGAGAAGGAAAAATTTATTTCTTTTTTTTTCTTTCAGTTAATTTATTTCCAAGAAAATCAGACAAAAATGATTTTTTTTATCAGCTTTATTTATTTCATTTAAAAAAAGTTATCAACCAAAATTTTTATTCTTTATGTCAATCCCCGTTTTTTTGTTTTCCCAATTGGATTTAATCTGTGGGTTTTCATCAGGAATTGTTTCTAAGATTTTTTTCTTTGGACTGGATTCTTTATTATAATTATTAATAATTGCTTGTTTATGGAGATCAGTAGTCATATTTTTTGATTTCTTATTGAAATTAACATCATTCACAGCTTCACCGAAATTATTTGCTTCTTTATTATCAGAAATTGCATTTGAGAATTTTGATGCAAATAAGTTTTTCTTAGGACTCAGATCTAAACCTATAGCTGAAGTAAAGCAACCTGTTCCTAATTTTTGTATAGTGTCAGTGTTGCCTGTCAGAGCCGTTTTTCGCATCACTATTGGAGAAACGCCATCTTTTGAGGGCGAAATCGGAGACATTGCACTGAAATCATTGCTTTTGAAAAAATTAATTATTAAAAATTGTTTAAAAATTTAACAGAAAATTAATGTTTATATAATTTTTACATTATTTACAATAAAAATTTACTTATATTCTTGCAAATTCATTTGAGCCATTTTGAGATTAATATGTGGAGATTCGTCTTCTTCCTTCTTATATTCCTCTTCTTCAATGAAATCCAGGAAATACTTATGAGCCAAAGCCTTGCTGGCTGAAATTCTCCCTTGGGGGAAAATGAACAGCATTTTTTTCAAAAGGTCCAGAGCTGCGAAAAAATGCTTTAGAAATTAAAAGATGAATCAAACCTGAAGGTGGAAGATCCTTCAAAATAGGGTCTGTGAAATCAATATCACATTCCTTGTTTTCTTTCAAAACCTCCTTGTAATCACTCCCATTGAACAATTTTTTCCCTGTCAGTCTTTATATAAATTAAAAAAATCTCTTTAGTAATATTTTTTTTTTTTTACAAAATATGAAATATCACTCCAGCACTAAAAATATCACATTTTTCATTATAAAATGCATCTTGACCTTCTTTATAAGAAAGGATTTCTGGAGCTACAAATCCCGGAGTTCCACATCTTTTGAAGAAAATCTGTGCAGGAAGTAATTTAGATTCTGTTGATAACCCAAAATCAGCAATCACAATATTGAACAAATCATTCTTCTTTCTTAATAGGATGTTCTCAGGTTTCAAATCTCTATGCATTATGCCTTTGGAATGAATATGTTCTAATGCACTCAATAAGCTTTTCATCAATTTGGCTATATCTTTATGGTTTAATTTGTTCTTTTCTTTCATTCTTTTAATGAGCTCACCCCCTTCGAGTAGCTCGATTACCAAATAGATCGAATGCTTGGTTTCGAAGACTTCGTATATTTTCAAAATGTTTGCGTGATCAAGACGCTTCATTAAGTTGATTTCGTTGATCAAACTTTCCTAAAAGCGAAGAATTTTATAAAATTATAATTTTTCAATTTTCAATTTTATGAATTTCATAAGAAATTATATTTTTTAATTAAACACTCACTTTGCCGAAATTTTGTGATGAAAGGACTTCTTTATTGAATGCTTTGATAGCGTATTCTTTGCCAGTTTCTTTTTTTATAGCATAATAAACCTTGAATAAAATAAATGTAAATTTTAATGGGTATTTTTTTAAAAACAAAGCAATAAATGAATTAAAAAGATAAATCATACATAAATTGATTAAAACACTACCTTTGCAAAACTGCCTTTTCCGATCATTTTCTTCACATCGAATTCTTCATGGAATGTGTGTTGGATTGATTTGTACATTAAAATGGTTCTCCATGTATGAAATAACGCTTGATTATCTGTATAGATTTCGGCTGTATTCCAATTGCGATAGAATTTAAACCCATATTTCATAAGTCCTCCGTTAAGGTTTTTTTTATCTGATTGATCTCGATCTCTATTGACCAGAATAATCCTTGTGTTTTCATAAGGCAGATATTTCGAAGTGGTTTCATCCTTAGCATTCTTTTTATAAAAAATGAAAATTATGATATTTAAAATAAGAAAAAATATAGTTTTTTTTTAAAAAATAGAGCCTTTTGAGTTACTTTCATATAATAAATGCCGTTTTCTGTCAAGAAAAAATGGTAGTTTTTGCATTCATCTGTCTTTTTCTTCTTCTTTAGAAAGACTGATTTGTTGTATATAATGTTATTGGTTTGCAGTTGGAGAAGCGAGATGGTCTGATTTAAAAAGACTTTTGTCTTGACATTCGCATCGTCAAAAAACGAGCCGTTCATAGTCTTCACTAAATTTTCACCACTTTCTTCGATATTTGGAGTTTCGAATTTCTCTATAATAGCTGATTTTTTTGGGCTTATCATTGAATTTTTTATCGATATTTTTTTTATTTTTTTATTATTTTAAAAAAATTTAAGATCTTTATTGAAATTTCAAAATTTCGATTTGATTTGTTAATAGCCAAATAAATATAATTGCTTCACGATTTTAAAAAAAATATTTTACAGTAATAAATTTAATCAGAATTTTTCACAGGGAAAAAAAACAATGAGTTTTTTTTGTAAAAGGCAAAAAGTTTAATTTAAAAAATGAAGAAAATTTTTTAATTTAATGGATTATTTTCAATTGATTGGTTCGTTT
>JFJP01039467.1_pt1 | contig 13405 bp, 14 predicted proteins | sample 431651 | NCBI WGS metagenome assembly JFJP01 (sample SAMN02602958, study PRJNA72255) | Microbial mat metagenome, whole genome shotgun sequencing project. | biome: fresh water; feature: sink hole; material: water; isolation source: purple microbial (photo- and chemosynthetic) mats found in...
AAAAATGTAGTCTATAAAGATATTGAAAAAAATGAAGAAGATGGTGAATCTAAACTGTACAACTCGAAGAACTTAATTAAACATAATTTCTCACTGACGGCTGAAGGTATGTATAATGACATAAAGCGTTTTTTGCAACACTTGGGTAGTAATAAATATCCTCTTGAAATGTCAAAAATTACTCTCTCTGTCAGTGCAAACAATACTTTAATAGTTGATGTAGATCTTTCAACATTTACTCAGGCTAATCCATCTTCAGAAGAAGATTCTAATAAGTTATAATATATGAGTAATATAATGAAAAACATTTTTGCATTTCTTACAATCATTACCTTGATTTTTGTTGGATATTACCTATATATTCAAAGGACTACTGGGGTATTAAATTTTACTAATAATGAAATTACAGAAAGTGCTTTAGTAAGAACACAAGACTTTTTCAAAAGACAAATAGAGTTAAATGAAATTAAATTGGATACCACTATCTTTACTGACACAACATTTACTAATAGAAAAGTTTTTTCACCAAAATTAAATGAAGAAGAGGTGGGTAAAAATAGTCCTTTTTCACCCACATTGTAGTACTTACAGTGTATGAATCCTTTAGATCTTTTAATAGAAAGCAATGATATAAATGAATCACTAGCTCGTCAGATTGAAGAGAGAGTTGAGGAAACTAGTACTTCATTGGAGAGTGTTTTAATTTCATTTAAAGTCCCTAAAGACCGAATAAGGGCAGTATTTTCTGAGTATTACCGTGTATCACCTTTTGTTTTGGCAGATAATTTCACAATATCTGAAGATATTTTGAGTTATATTCCTGAAGAATCGGCTATACATTATAATATTGTACCGCTCTTTATAGAAGAAGAAATTTTGATAGTTGGTGCGAACGATCCAGAAAATTTACAAATCCGGGAAGTATTGAATTTTATTAGCACAAAATTCAACATTGGATATCGTTTTGTTTTTATGTTGCGTGAAGAGATAATAAAAGCTCACGAATTATATTCAAATTTAAAGGGTGAGGTAACTGACGCATTGGGAGTTCTCGAATCTGAGTTGAACCTAGAAATTGCAACTGGTTCTGATACAGATTCTGAAGAAAATAAAGAAGCCATCGAGCATATTGAAGAAGATGCACCTGTGACAAAAATTGTTGCAACAATTCTCCGGTATGCAGTTGATGGTAGTGCTTCCGATATTCATATTGAACCAACTGAAAAAAGAGTTAAAGTCCGCTTTCGTGTCGATGGAGAGCTGATGACTTCTCTTGAATTACCTATAAATGTTCATTTGGCTGTTGTTGCTCGAGTAAAAATTCTTTCTTCGATGCGTTTAGATGAGCGTCGTAAGCCACAAGACGGACGTTTTTCTGCTACGTTTGAAGGCAGAAAAATTGATTTTCGTGTCTCAGTTTTTCCTACTTCTAATGGTGAAAAAGTAGTAATGCGTATTTTAGATAATGTCAAAGGCGTACGTTCTCTTGAAGATGTAGGTATTACACCGCATCTTCTTAAAATTATAAGAAAATCTCTCAAAGAACCATATGGAATTATTTTAATCTCAGGACCAACAGGATCTGGAAAATCAACTACTCTTTATGCAATGCTTTCAGAAGTTGATGTAATTTCCAAAAATGTTTTATCTTTAGAAGATCCTGTTGAATATAATATGGAAGGTGTTAGTCAGTCACAAATTCGTCCTGAAATTGGTTATACATTTGCCAATGGATTGCGAGCCGTTTTACGTCAAGATCCTGATATTATTATGGTGGGAGAAATTCGTGATAAAGAGACAGCTCAACTTGCCATTCAAGCTGCTCTTACTGGTCACTTAGTATTATCTACTATTCACACTAATAATGCGATTGGGGTAGTACCACGTTTGATTGATATGGGTGTTGATCCTTATTTGATCGCTCCAACTTTGAAATTGGCCATTGCTCAAAGACTAGCAAAACGTATCTATAAATCTGGTAAAGAAGAACCGCTTTCTCTAAGTACATTAACTATGATGAAAAACACTTTTGAAACATTGCCAAAAAAATATTATTCTCGTATTCCTCCAAATAAGACAATGGTTCGTCCAGAACCTTCTGTTACCTGTGCGACAGGATTGCGTGGTCGAGTAGCTGTGATGGAAGTACTGGAAGTAACTCAAGAAATACAAGAGTTAATATTAAACAATAAACCTGATGATGATATTTTCCAAGCGGCTCGTAAAAATGGTTTTATGACCATTAAAGAAGATGCTATAATAAAAGCCCTTGAACATACTATTCCTTATGAAGAAATGAATTCCTTCGGTTCAAATCTCGGTATTGAAGAATTGGACACCACTGTCGATAACCCCGAGCCAAAAAATAAAATACCAGTTATAATAGAAAATGATGAAAGTATTACTAGTTGATGACGATGCTTTTTTACGAGACATGTATAGTGTTAAGTTTTCGGCGTCTGGATATGATGTTGATGTAGCTGATGGAGCTCCGTCAGTAATTACAAAATTACAACAAGGAAATTATTATGATGTAGTTATGTTGGATATGGTTATGCCAGGTGCTTCTGGTGTAGAACTTTTAAAAATTATTAAGAATGAATTTTCAAAACAAGTAAATTGTTGCATATTTCTCTCAAATCAAGGTCAAGAGGAAGATATTCAAGAAGCAACAGAAGCTGGTGCTGATGGATATATAGTTAAGGCAGATACGGTACCAAGTGAAGTTGTTAAACAAGTTGAAGCAATCATTAGTAAAATTAAGAAAAAATAATATGTCTGTTGATTATCGAAAAGAACTTCAAATACTTGTCGAACTAGTCCTTGGAGAAAAGGCTTCTGATATGCATTTGGCGGTAGGATCTCATCCAACTATCCGTATTGCTGGTTCACTTATGCCACTTATTAAAAAACCAATTTTAACTGAAATTGACGTAGCGGCATTTGCGAAAATAATGATGAGACCTGAACAGTATGAACATTTAAGTGGTATACAAGAAGCAGATTTTTCTTTTGTAACTACTAATGGTATTCGTTTCAGAGGTAATACCTTTTTCCAGAGAGGTAAAATGTCAATTGCCTTACGATTGATTCCAAATGTAGTAAGATCCCTTGAGGAGTTGAATTTGCCACCTATTTTACAAAGTTTTGCAGAACGTAATCAAGGATTTTTCTTGTGTGTGGGACCTGTTGGACAAGGTAAATCAACTACATTGTCAGCAATGATTAATCATATAAATATTAATCGTTCAGAACATATTATTACCATTGAAGACCCTATTGAATACATTTATACAGCTAAGAAAGCTCTTATTGAGCAACGAGAAGTTGGTATTGATACTGAAAGTTTTCAAACAGCTTTAAATGCTGCCTTAAGACAAGATGTTAACGTCATTTTAGTTGGTGAAATGCGTAATATGGACACCATTACAACAGCTGTTACAGCAGCCGAAACAGGGCACTTAGTCTTTTCAACCCTTCACACTAACGACGCTGCTCAGACTATTAGTCGTATTATTGATACTTTCCCCGGAGATAGACAGGCCCAGATTAGTGTTCAGTTAGCTGGGTCTCTTATTGGTATTTTTTCTCAACGTCTCATACCGAGAATTAATGGGGGATTAGTACCAGCTTATGAACTTCTAATCAATAACACCGCAGTTTCAAATCTTATTCGTGAAAATCGTGTTTATGAAATACCGTCAGTTATTGAAACTGGATTAGAACACGGAATGATAGATATGAATCGTACTTTAGCACGTCTTGTCCAGAGTGGTGAAATTTCCGTTGAAAATGCATTTATTCATTCGGTTAATCCAAAAGGTCTGGAACGCCTTATTTAAATATGCTTTTTAAATATAAATCAATCGACACTACTAATATTCAACACGAAGGTACTGTTGAAGCGGCAACAGTAGATGCTGCTATTAGTGCTGTACAACATAGAGGATATACAATAGTCACTATTGATCCGGTCGAACAAAACGAAGGTTTATTGGGTTTTTTTAACTTGGAATTTTCTTTATTTAAAGGAGTTTCAAATAAAGAAGTGGTAATCCTCTCACAACAAATATCTACCCTATTTGAGGCTCAGGTTTCACCACTACGAATGTTTAGACTTTTGTCAGCCGAAGTAGAAAATAAATATCTTCAACAAGTATTGAATCGAATATGTGAAGATTTGCAAGGTGGTAGTTCGATCTCAAGAGCTCTCACAGAACATCCTGATGTTTTTTCTTCGTTCTATGTGAATATTGTTCGTGCTGGTGAAGAATCAGGATCTCTCGAGAAATCATTTTCTTATTTGGCAGATTATTTAGATCGATCCTATGAAATTGTAAGCAAAGCTCGAAATGCACTTATTTATCCAATCTTTGTTATGGTAATTTTTGCTTTTGTAATGGGACTTATGCTGACTTTGGTTATCCCTAATATTGCTACTATTCTCACAGAGTCAGGGCAAGAATTACCAATTTACACCAAAATTGTAATTGGTTTGTCTAGTTTCCTGACAGATAACATTGGTTTCATCTTCTTTGGTATAGCTATTCTTCTTGTTGCATTTTTACGATTTAAACAGACAGAAGTAGGTAAGAGATCAATTGATGAAATAATGATTTCACTTCCTTTTTTGGGTGATATGCAGAAGAAATTACTTTTAACAAAAGTTTGTGACAATCTTTCTACTATGCTTGGAAGTGGAATTTCTATGGTACAAGCAATCGAAGTAACAGCTGACGTGATAGATAATAGAGTCTATCGAGAAATTTTATTAAGTGCTTTGTCTGATGTACGTGGTGGACGATCTTTTGCGGATGCTGTTGCTGAATACCCAGAGATTCCTGGTATTTTTTCACAAATGGTAAAGGTGGGAGAAGAAACTGGAGGTATCTCAAAAATTCTTACCACGTTAGCTAATTTTTATCGTCGCGAAGTAAATAATTCTGTCGATACTTTGATTAGTCTAATTGAACCAGCAATGATTTTAGCTTTAGGTTTTGGTGTTGGAATACTTTTGGTGTCAGTCCTAATGCCAATTTATAATTTGACTAATGCTTTTTAGATTAGCTTATTCTACCAAGTTAAATATTGTAAAAATAATCTTCATCAACTGAAGATTATTTTTTTACAGATAATTTTTAATTAAAAAATTCTTGTCCACAGTTATAAAAAGTCTTTTTTATAAAAGTCGTATAATTGTAATAACTCTATAACGTAGAGTAGGTAAGTATTTCAGATGCGCAGCTGATATCTGAAGTGTTTGCTTTATTAATAAAAAAATAATTTTAGTTTTATGAAAAAGAATTTACTTAATAAGGGCTTCACTCTGATTGAACTCCTGGTCGTTATTGCCATCATTGGTATTTTGGCTTCGGTAGTTTTGAGTTCACTTAACGACGCCCGTAGTGGTGGAAAAGATGCCTCTTCTAAACAATCAATAAGTAGTTTAAGGTCTCAAGCGGAGTTAGTTTATAACAAAGCTGGATTTTCTTACGCAACCGTCTGTGCAGACACAAAAATAGATACAATTTTAACTGCTGTAGCGGTAAATAAGAGTGGTGTAACTGTACAAAAAAATTTAGCGTCTACAGCTACAAAGGTTACTTGTAATAATTCAGCTGACGGCTATGCAGTTATTGTTCCATTAAATACACCTGTTACAGCTGGTAGATCTTGGTGTGTGGACTCATCAGGTTTTGCTGGAGAAGTAGCAGCAGATGCTCTCGGTGCTACCGAGGTAGCTTGTAACTAGAATAAAATTGAGCAGTATCAAAAAAATCGCCGAAGGCGATTTTTTTGTTTATAGACTAATCTTAATTATGTATTTGATGTTATACTATTTCTGTAATGATTGATCTTATAGAAATTATGCCTGCGTATCAAATAGGAATATTTGTTTTTATTTTTGGCGTACTACTCGGAAGTTTTTTGAATGTTTTTTTATATCGATTTCATACTGGAAGGACAGTGATGGGTAGTTCGCATTGTCTATCGTGCGGAACGACACTTAGTCCATTTGAATTAGTGCCTATTTTTTCATATCTGGCTCTACGTGGTCGTTGTTTCACTTGTCGCTCTTATATACCATCGAGATATTTTTTAGTTGAATTAGTAACAGGACTGCTCTTTTTGGCAGTCTTTTTGTCGGGGCAGGGTTTAGTGGGAATGTTTTATGGTTTTTTTATGGTTCTTGTTTTACTGTCGGTAGCTGTTTACGATTTGTATCATATGGTAATACCTGATGAGTTTGTTTTGACTAGTTTTGTAGCTAGTAGTTTATGGTTGTACTACCAGAGTTATGTTGGTCTTTCCTTAAACGAAGTTTTATATACACTTTTCGCAACATTTTTAGCTGGTGCCTTTTTCTTTTTCTTATGGAAAGTCTCACGTGGTACTTGGATTGGCTTTGGTGATGTAAAATTGGTGGTGCCATTGGCTTTAGGTGTCGGTTATTCCGAAGTATTTTCTTTGGTGGTTTTATCGTTTTGGACTGGAGCCATAATTGGATTATTTTTTGTTTTAGTTAATAGATTAAAACAACGTGGACAACTGCACTTACGTTTAATTGAAAGAAAGATTACAATGAAGAGTGCTATCCCTTTTGCACCTTTCTTAGTATTAGCTTTCTTGTTGGTTTATCTATTTAAAATAGATGTCATAGCAATGCTTTCATATGTTTAAAAATAATAATAAAACACAGGCAGGTTTTAGTTTTGTCGAACTGCTTGTTAGTATTGGAATTGCTTCCTTAGTAATGGGAATGGTAATTACTAAACATACTAAAAGTAATAGTGCCGTTTTGCTTCGTTCGCAAGCTTATGAAATTGCCTTAGATATAAGAGAGACACAGCTTAAAACTGTTTCAGCGACAGGATTAAGTGGAGTATATCGTAATGTACTAGGATTACACTTTTCTACTAGTGTACCTAAAAAATATAACCTTTTTAAAGATGTGGATTTAGATAACTATTACGATAATACCGAAAAAATTGGTTTGCAAGGAATATTAGATAGTCGCTTTAAAATTGATAGTATACTTTTAGATAGTGTAGTAGTTTCAGATTTATCTATAGTCTTTGAACGTCCTAACTTCGATGCAAAATTTTTTACTGGATCTGGATCTGAAAATAAAACAGCTACAACTGCTAAAATAAATATTCGCTTAGAAGGTAGTACTGGTACTGGACGCGAATCAATACGCACAATAGAAATCACACGAACCGGACAAATAATAGTACAATAATTAAGATGAAGAATTTAAAAATTCAACAAAACGGATTTTCGCTAATTGAAATGATTGTTGCATTAGGTCTTTTTTCAGTGGTTGCAACAATTGCTGTAGGAGCACTTTTGACAATTATGTCTACTAACACTCGTCTTCAAGATGAACAAAGTGTTATGACAAGCCTTTCATTTGCTTTAGATTCAATGACTCGTGAACTTCGAACTGGTTCAAATTATTATTGTAGTGAAAGACCTAATAATAGTGCTGGTGGTTCAGCTAATATTTTTAATCCAAGTAATGATCTAGATGCTCTCGGAGACTCTACTCAAGATTGTACAAATGCAAGAAATCAACGTCTACAAGGTATTTCTTTTATTGAAGGCGGTGATAGTTTAACTCCAGTTTCTAATCGGATTCTTTATTTTTTTGACGATGTTGAAAAAAAGATTATGCGTCGTCTAGGAAATGGTGCTGTACAACCGCTTGTTTCCTCTAATTTATATATAGAAGATATGCAAATTTATGTTACAGGATCAACTGCTGGAGATGGATATCAACCATCGGTAACTATTTATGTTAAAGCCCGTGATAAGAATGATTCTTCTGCAAAAAATTATCAATTACAGACAACGGTAGTTCAACGTTCTTTAGATATATGATAAAAATTTTCACTAAAAGTAAAAAAGGTTTTTCTTTAGTTGAGACACTGGTAGCTATTTCAGTATTGTTAATTGTGATTGCTGGTCCAGTGTCTATATCAATGAGATCAGCTAAAAGTACTACCTATGCGAGTGAAAATGTTCAAGCCTTCTTTTTGGCACAGGAAGGTTTGGAGTTGATTGAAAAAGCCCGTGATGATCTATTTTTACAATATATTAATGGTACTAATTTGGATCCTTGGACTAGTTTTACTAGTGCTGGTGGTGTATATGGATCTTGTTATACCAGCGATGGTTGTGGAATTGAATGGAGTACAACAGTTGGACAACTAGCTAATCCATTTTCTTGTACATCAGGTTGTTTATTGAAAAATAAAAATACTGGTCGCTCTTTCTTTACTTATGGTTCTGGTCAAGATACTGTCTTTACCAGAAAGATTAATTTAGAACGTCAAGGAGATGCTGTAAATGCTCGCTCTACAGTTACTTGGAGAACGGGTTCCTTAATTAAAGATCAGGTAGTGGAAGTAAATACCTATTTATATAATACCTATGGACCGTAAACTAAAAACAAAAAGTGGTTTTGCATTGATGATGTCATTAATAGTTGTGTCGGTAGTAGTATCGATCGGTTTGACTTTGCTTGATGTTACAACAAAACAATTAAGACTTTCAGCTAATTCTCGTGATTCGGAAATTGCTATTCACGCAGCTACGGCAGGAATAGAATGTGCTCACTACTGGCGTAATGAATCAACTCAAATGGAAAATGGTGAAAACGCTAGTTTGAGTTGTTTTGGTGGTAATGTTGATCCTGTTTCAATTTCTCCTTCAGCAGTTACCGTCTCTGGAAGTGGTAATGCTAGGTTATATGAATTTCAAAAAAATTGGGGGAGTGGTAGTTCGGAACGTTGTTCGGTAATGAAAGTTTTGATTATTAATGCTGATGATACAGGACCTGCAACTGTTAATAATTTACCAACTCGTCTAAGTGGTTATCCAACAGTCTCGAAAACGTGTGAGACTAATGGTAAGTGTGCGGTTCTTGTTTCTCGGGGTTACAGCAAAGGTTGTTCTAATATTACATCACCTGGTACCATTGAGCGTGAAATCTTGTTAGAATTGTAGGAATGAAAAAACCGACATCCAGCCAAGAATACTTACAAAAACTTAGAGATGTAGTGGCTTATCATAAACATCTTTATCATACAAAAGATGTGCCAGAAATTTCTGATGAAGCTTATGATGCTCTAGTGCGTGAATTAACTGCACTTGAATTGGCACTTGAAGGGAAAGTGAGTAATGTTTCTCAAGCTGTTGGAGGAGATATAAGTGGAGCTTTTGTTAAAGTACGTCACCGAGTACGGCAGTGGTCTTTTGATAACGTTTTTAATTTTGAAGAACTAACTGCTTGGAAAGATCGTCTATATCGCTATCTTGAAAAAATGGAAATGGAAAAGACGAAAGTAGCTTATGTTGTAGAACATAAAATAGATGGTTTAAAATTGGTCATTGAATATAAAAAAGGAGTATTAGTACGAGCAACAACTCGTGGTGATGGCGAAGTGGGTGAAGATGTGACTCATACAGCTAAGACGATTGCTGATTTACCACATACACTTCTTTACCAATGTGACCTTTTGTGTGTTGGTGAAGTTTGGTTGAGTAAAAAAGAATTTTTAAAATTGAACGAACGACAGCAGTCGCTGGGAGAAGTGCTTTTTGCTAATCCTCGTAATGCTGCGGCTGGAACTTTACGCCAGTTGGACCCTGAAGTGGCAAGAGAGCGAAAGTTATCGTTGTTTGTTTATGATATAGATGGTTTCTCGGCACAACAAGAAAATCTTGTTGTGCCGGAAAGTCAAGAAGAAGAACTGAAACTACTTAAAATACTTGGTCTACCAGTGAATTCTCATTTTAAACTTTGCCATAATTTATCGGAAGTACAATCTTATTATGATTATTGGCAAAAAAAAATCGACGATTTACCATATGGTGTAGACGGTATTGTCTTAAAAGTCAATGATGTTTCTATTCAAGAAGCGGTTGGTTACACTTCTCGGGCTCCTCGTTTTGGTATTGCGTATAAATTCCCGGCAGTAGAAACAACAACAGTGGTTGAATTGATTGATTTACAAGTAGGAAGAACTGGAGTAATTACCCCAGTTGCACATCTACGACCAGTATTAATAGCTGGTTCAACTGTTACTCGAGCTACTTTACATAATGAAGATCAGATTAGTCGTTTAGATATTAGAGTGGGGGATACTGTCATTATTCGTAAAGCTGGAGATGTTATTCCTGAAGTTGTCTCAGTACTTTTGCCACTTAGACCAGAAGGTACTAATCCTTATCTCTTTCCTAAAAAAGTGCTTTTATGTGGTGGGGACGGTAGTATTGAACGAATAAATGGTGAATCTGCTTATCGGTGTGTATCACTTGATTCTGATTTTTTACGCCGACAAAAAATGTATTATTTTGTCTCGAAAAATGCATTAAATATTGATGGAGTTGGCCCAAAGATCATTGATGCATTACTAGATCATCAACTTATTACTGATGTGTCCGATCTTTTTACTTTAGTACCAGAAGACCTTGTATCTCTGCCTGGTTTTAAAGAAAAATCTGCTCATAACGTTGTCTCAGCTATTACCTTGGCAAAAAAAGTATCACTAACACGCTTGCTTGTTGGGCTTTCAATTGAACATATTGGTGAAGAAACTGCTCGTTTACTTTCTCGTGAATTAAAAACAATAGAAGCTCTTAAGACAGTTTCTTCAGAAACTTTGATCACTATTGCTGGAGTGGGTGAGATTGTTGCTTCTTCAGTTCAATCTTGGCAAAAAAACCCTTATGAACAAGATTTACTAAGACGTTTATTGACTCAAGTAGAAGTATTTACAGAAAATGAAACTATCGGCAGTAAACTTGCTAATCAGACTTTTGTTTTTACTGGTACGCTACCTACTTTAGGAAGGGCTGAAGCCGAAGCTTTGGCTAGATCTGAAGGAGGAGTAGTGACTAGTTCTGTTTCTAAAAAAACCGACTATGTAGTGGCTGGTCTTGAAGCAGGAAGTAAGCTTGTTACTGCTCAAAAATTAGGAGTGAAAATTATTACTGAAACAGAATTTTTGGCACTGATAGCGTCTTTTTGAGCTTGATGTTATTATAAATAATATGAAACAAGAAGACGTTAAACATTTGGCGACATTGGCTCGAATTGAGTTGTCGCCAGCTGAAGTAGAATCATTTACAAAAGAAATGTCAGCTATATTAAGTTATGTTGGAATTGTTAAAGACATAGCCGGAGAAAATAATACTGTACCTAAAGTGGGTGCACGACATAATGTCTATCGAGAAGACATAGTAACTAATCAACCTGATCAATATACAGATCGACTTTTAGCAGAGATGCCTAAAACAGAAGGGCGATATATGGTGGTTAAAAAAATTCTTAATCCTGATTCATAATTATGTACTCAATTTTAGAACTCCGCACTATGTATTTATCTGGTGAACTAACACCAACTATGGTACTTGATACGGTATTAAAAACCATTGCTGAAAAAGATGGTGAAATTCACGCTTTCTTAGAAGTATTTAGTGATGTTAGACAGGAGGCTGAATTGGCTACTAAACGTTTTATAATGGAAGGTGAAAAAGCCCCACTGCTTTTAGGTATTCCATTGGCAATTAAGAGTAATATTTTGATTCAAGGAAAACGTGCTACCGCTGCCTCAAAGATTTTAGAAAATTATACCGCAACTTACGATGCAACAGTGATTGCTCGTTTACGTACAGCCGGAGCTATTTTTGTTGGTGCTACTAATATGGACGAATTTGCTATGGGTGGATCAACCGAAAACTCAGCTTTTGGAGTTACTAAAAATCCACTTGACCTAACAAGAGTACCAGGGGGGTCTTCAGGCGGTTCAGCCGCAGCGGTGGTGATGGGTGCTGTCTCTGCTGCTCTTGGTACAGATACAGGAGGTTCGATTCGTCAGCCTGCTTCTTTTTGTGGTTTGGTAGGCTTTAAGCCTACTTATGGTGCTGTCTCGCGTTTTGGTTTAATTGCTATGGGATCTTCACTTGATCAGGCTGGCCCCCTAACTACTACTGTTGCTGATGCTGAATTAATCCATTCAATTATTTCAGGTGTTGATGCTAATGATGCTACAACAATTACAGAAGATACTTACGATGATGTGGTAGTAAAAGAAAAATATACCTTCGGTGTACCACGTACTTTTTTGACCGACGGTATTGATAAAGATGTTTTAGTTACTTTCAATAACCATATTGAAAAATTAAAAACAGAAGGACATTCAATAGTTGATATTGAGTTGCCGATGTTTGAAGCTGGTTTGGCTGCTTATTATATTGTAATGCCAGCTGAAGTTTCTTCCAATCTAGCTCGTTTTGATGGAATTCGTTATGGATTATCTATTGAGGGTGCTAATCTACTTGAAGTATATGAAAAGTCACGAGCTGTTGGTTTGGGACGTGAGGCAAAACGACGTATCTTACTCGGTACTTATGTTCTTTCTTCTGGATATTATGATGCTTATTATGGTAAAGCGGAGTTAGTGCGAACTAAAATGCGAGCAGAATTATCGTCAGTTTTTCAGACTGTGGATATTATTTTAGTTCCAACAGCACCAACTCCGGCTTTTAAAATTGGAGAACAAGAAGACCCGCTTGCTATGTATCGACAGGATATTTTTACTGTACCAGTCAATCTTACCGGCGTACCGGCTTTGGCTTTTCCAATGGGAACAGTGGAAAGAGACGGTATTGATCTTCCTGTTGGAGTACAATATATAGCACCGCATGGTGGTGATGAGCGTTTGTTTGATATAGGTAAAAAAATATACGACAAGTGCCGTAACTAGCGTTGTATGGAAAATGGTACAATCACTCATTATTCAGATATTGCTACTACCACAAGTGTGGAAGTAATTGGTAATAATCCGGTTGTAAATTTATTTGCACCGCTATTTAGTAGTTTTGGTGATCAGTCGTGGTTTTCACTGGACGGTATTTTAAATACTCTTAATACTCTATGGTTGGTTTATGCTGTATTAGCTTATATCTTTAGTATTTTATTATTGGCTCTGTATGTGTATGGGTCAATAAGTTTAAAAAAACTCCTAGAAGCTGATGCTGAAGCCCGTGAACAAATAGAGAGTTTGTATGAAGAGAAGTATAAGGGAAGTGCTAAAAATAGTCGTCTAGAAGATATGTTGACTCATATTGATTCTGATAGTCCTAACGATTGGAAGTTGGCTATTATTGAAGCTGATATCATCCTTGATGATTTGCTTAAAAGTTCTGGCTATGCAGGGTCTTCACTTGGGGAACGTTTAAGAAGTATCTCTGTTAACCAATTGCAGTCACTAGATGATGCTTGGCAGGCACATAAAGTGCGTAATCAAATTGCACACTCCGGATCAGATTTTATACTTACTCAAAAAATAGCTCAAGATACTATCAAACAATACCGTCGAGTTTTTAATGAATT
>JFJP01039468.1_pt1 | contig 13404 bp, 2 predicted proteins | sample 431651 | NCBI WGS metagenome assembly JFJP01 (sample SAMN02602958, study PRJNA72255) | Microbial mat metagenome, whole genome shotgun sequencing project. | biome: fresh water; feature: sink hole; material: water; isolation source: purple microbial (photo- and chemosynthetic) mats found in...
GATACTAATGGTGATAGTAGTGTTACCGGACCAGCTAGAGGAAACTGGGATATGGTTTGGCTCTATTATAATCAGAACAGCACAAGTGTGTTGAACAACTGCATTTTCAAATGGGGCGGTTCAACCGGAAACGGAAATGTTCGGGTTGACGGTACAACTCCAATCATTGAAAGTATCTATAGTACTCAAAGCTCAAACTATGGATTGTATCTATACAATGGTGCGAATTCGACGGTCTCAAATTCAACGTTTGGTTCGAATAGTACGTATGGAATTTATATTCCAAGTTCAAACCCTTCCATTTATAATGCAACGATATCCGGTAACGGATCGTATGGTATAAATGCTGTAGGAACTTCCCGTTTTACTGTACGTAAATCAAAAATGACCGGTAACACTTACGGAATTGTTGCTGATGGAGGAGCTTCGAGTGCAACACTTATTTCATTGGATAGCTCAATTATTTCTTTTAATACGAACGGCGGACTATACTTATGGTACGGTACCGGTCCTCAAACAATTGCGTACAATCGTATTGAGGGAAACGGCGCTGGATATGGACTATGGTGCTTTAATGTCAATGCCCTTGTAACAATCGATAGTAATATAATCATTAATCATGGGGGGGAAGGAATTGTCACTTCAAAAGCTTCTATCACAAATAATCTCATTCAGGGAAACAGTTTACCGATCACATTAATTGGACGGGTGAACAGTACGTACAGTGGAAATACGATCGTAGGAAATAAGTATAACAATGCATTAGGTCTTAGAGCGACCCGTGGTGAGGAAGGCTTACGAGATACACTAAGTACGGTCTTTCCCGCGGGAATTACTTCAAAGACGTATTTTTTTATTGATGATGCTTCTTCAGTTGTTGTGGCTAGCGGAACGAAATTGGTCATTCAACCAGGAGTAATAATTAAAATTGCTGCTGGCCTGTATTTTCGGGTGGATGGGACATTGATTGCTGATGGTACACAATCAGATCCAATCGTTTTTACATCGTATCGTGATGCTTCGTACGGCGGTAAAACAAATCTTTTGACCGATAACACTGCTCCAGCTCCCGGCGATTGGCAGTATGTTCGTCTCTACACTAATACAACAAGTGGAACTGTTTTTAACAATTGCATTTTCAAATATGGCGGACTGAACGGCTATGGTAATTTATTCTTGAGCAATGATATTGTTCTTGCAAATCCCATCACAAATATCATCAGCCGAAAATCAAGTTCAAATGGAATTTATCTCAGTGATTGTCAGGCTACGTTTGATAATGTTACACTTGATAGTAATGCATCGTATGGATTATATGTTTTGGGAAATAGACCATCGGATGTGACTGTAAGGAATAGTATTATACAAGATAATAATGGTGCTGGTTTACAAGCGGTCAATAATTCTGCATTTCGTGAAGTATCAAATTGTTTCATTCGAAGAAATAATGGATGGGGAATTGGTACTTCTAATGGAACGTTGGATCAAGTCTTTCAGGGAAACACAATCACCAATAACACCGCTGGGATTTATACAAATAGTCCGCCAATTCTTCCCTCGAACCTTCGATTTGTCGGTAACACGATTACCGATAATGCCGGCGACGGAATTCTCAGCAGCCGAGCAACATTTATTGACAACACCATACAACGAAACCGTTTTCCACTTGCGGTATGGAGGCGTACCGGAAATATTTATGTTGATCCAAGCGGTGTGGACGGAAATATTATTTCAGATAATATTTATAATGCAATCGCTATTTGGGATGTCGAAATCTCCGATACTTTAAAAGCTACGTTTCCGAAGGATATCACTTCAAAAACGTATGTTGCCATATATGATTTTGAAGTAGCGACAAGTACCACATTGGTAATCGAACCAGGCGTTATCATTAAGTTCCAACAGATACCGGCAAACAATTGGCAGCAATTTAATGTGTATGGTACACTGATCGCAAACGGAACGTTGGCGAAGCCTATTATTTTCACATCATGGAGAGACAGTACTGTTGGTGGTAAGACCACGTCGCCGACTGATTTTACACCGCCTGCGCCGGGAGATTGGAATTATATTGCATTCCGCAACGGCAGCGGAGCTTCAGTCGTTCGGAATTGTCAATTTAAATATGGCGGAAGGGATGGACAAAAAACCGTCTATTTTGAAACCAACGTTGGTGCCATGACTTTTTCAAATAACTTGGTAAGACGATCAATGTCGGCAGGAATTTATGTATACAATACACCAATTATCATTGATAGTACAGCCGTCGATAGTTGTGCAGAATCCGGAATTCAAGTTGGTGCCAATGCAGCAAACATTGTATCGATACGGAATTCAACGATTACCAAAAACACTCTATACGGAGTATGGGTCCAAAGTCCGGCGAACCTCTCAGTTCTTTCGAATTGTACTATTTCAAATAATACAAAAACGGGATTCTTTATTGAGAACAACACCATATCCCTTTCGGTCATAGGGAATACAATAAATAATAATGGCGATCATGGAATGTATTTACTTGCGCGGAACGATGCGATCGATACGTTGTTAATGATAGCCGGAAATAAAGTTCGGAACAATGGACTGGCTGGAATTTTTTCATCGAGAGCATATATGATCGATGATTCCATTTCCGGTAATCGGTATGCGATCGGTGTCCTCGGACAACTTTCGTTAACAGGTACCGGTACTTCATTGGGTAACTTCTATGAGAACAACGTAATTGCAGGAAATACCTACAACGATGTTTTGGTAACACAAGAGAACGTCGTTGGTAGATTGGGTGAATCGCTTCCTCCAAATTATTCGAAAGTTATTGCTGTGCGAGGAGATCTTAATGTAGTATCAGGAGATACTCTTCGGATTGCTCCCGGCAGTATCATTAAATTTCCCAAAGAATATGGCAGCGGATATATCCAGGTAAGCGGCACAATACTTTCGGAAGGAACAACGAACAATAAGATCGTATTTACTTCCTGGAAGGATGATACGTATGGTGGTGATACCAATCGTGATACTTCTACTACGGTCCCGGTTCCCGGTGATTGGAATCGCATCAATGTGACCGGAGCGACAACAAATGGTTCTCACTTTATTAATACTATCGTGAGATATGGAGATGCATTAAATACCGGCACGCTAGATTTTAACCAAACATCGGCATCAATTGAATCGTGTTTTGTTTCATATTCAAAGAGTTGGGGGGTGAAGTTCAATAATTCATCTTCAGTCTTGACCGGTACAGAAATTCATCACAATGGGTCCGGGATTTATGTCAGCGGAACACCTCAACCGACGGTGAACTACAACAATATTTATCTTAATACTTCGTACGGACTCTATTCATTCTCAACCAGTGCAAATACTAACGCACAGAATAATTATTGGGGTGCACCGACCGGTCCTAAAAAAACTACAGGTCCAGCTACCGGACCGAACCGATCAAATCTTTCAGGTTTGGGAAATCAGATTTTCATCTCCGGCACCGGAGATGTCAGCTGGGATCCATATTTAACAACCCGATCCGGAATTTTACCGGGTGATGTGAGCGGGAATGGACAAATTTCTGCATTTGACGCTTCGATGATTTTACAATATCTTGTCAGTCAGATTAACCTTTCACCGGTACAACGTCTCGCGGCAAATGTCAGCGGTGATACTACAGTAAGTGCATTTGATGCTTCGTATATTTTACGGTATGTTGTTGGGTTGATATCAGGCTTTCCGGGTCTTGGAAAACAATCTATCGAAAGCGATATTGCTTCAGCGTTTGCATTCACTATTGAAAAGGGACAAAATGCAAACGAGTTTGATCTTATCATTCATCTTAACAAACCGACAAACGTATTTGGTCTGAATGTTAACCTTTCGTTTGATACAACATTGGTAAAACCGGTTAGAATGAAAAAAACGATGGAATCTGACAGCATGATGATGGTGTATAATTTCACGAACGGTTATGCTAATGTTGCAATGGCAGGATTGAAACCGCTGAATTCGGAAGGCGATGTTGCACGATTTACGTTCAGTATTTTCGATCCCGCAAAAGCGCAGGAACAAATATTGTTCACAGTGAAAAAATTTGTGTTGAACGAAATGGATGTGACGAAGGATGTGGGCTCTATCATATTAAATGTGGAAGATATTGCCGAAGTTCCTACAACATTTGCGTTGTCGCAGAATTATCCGAACCCGTTCAATCCTTCAACAACGATCAATTATCAATTACCGACAGAGAGCAAAGTAACAATCGTAATCTATAATATGCTCGGACAAATTGTGAGAACGTTGGTCAACACAGAGCAAAGCGCGGGATATCATTCGCTTCGGTGGAACGCAACTGATGATAACAATAGAACAATCTCCAGCGGTGTCTATCTTTACAAGATCATTGCTCAGTCTCAAGGTAAAAATGTTTTTGTAAACACAAAAAAGATGCTGCTGTTGAAATAATGAACGACGAAAAGAATTACCAATGAAAAATTCATTTCTCTACTCTACCATAGCCGCGGTGATTGTATTTTGCGGCGGCATTGCACATGCACAGACCGATACTGTTCATCTTCGATTACAAAACGGGTTAGAAAAGCGAGGTATGACATACGCCTATCCGATCTATTGCGATGATTCGCTTACGGTTGCTGATTCTGTGATGTCCGGTGAATTTACTTTAAATCACAATGGTGTTGTTTTGGATATCGTGGGTGTTGAAAAGATTGGAACGATGCTTTCTACTGTGGATACTGTTTTTTATAATTCTGTATTAAAAAAAATTGTTTTTGCAACCACCCAACCAATTACCGGCAAAGGTGTTTTACTCTATCTCACGATTGTTGTCAAAGCGTCGGCGAGCGGCATAACTCCGATGAATTTTACGAGTACATTGTTCAATGAGGGAAAACCTTTTGCAAAAGTAACCGCCGGTTCATTCCGTCCGATGGATATCTTTATCAATCCAAAAACCCCGCCGCAGAATAAAGTTGTCGGTGATACGATCATATTCACTGTATCAGGTGATGTATCTCCACCGGTATTCTGGAGTGTTGGTGATACATCAATTGCCTCGATCACTTCGTCAGGAAAACTGATCGGCAAAAAAATCGGTCAATCGTACGCCAAGGTTGTTGATTCGTACGGATTGGTCGATCAGTCATTTATTTTTCCGATCAATTCTCCTGCATTGAATAGTCTAACAATGACCATCTCAGACACTTCGTTCATGCAAAATCTTACGTTTGATCTTCCGATTCGAGTTTCCGATGTCACTTCGTTAGGTATCATTTCAGCACAATGGAAATTGAACTATAATATAAATTCTCTTGTGCCGAAAGGTGTATTCACTACTGGAACGTTGGCACAATCGTGGGGTGCGCCAACAGTAAATTATGGATTAGGAACAATGGATGTTGCGATGGCAGGTCCGGATACACTCACAGGGAAAGGGGTTTTAGCGTATGTTCGTTTTCAAGTAAAACGGTTTGCAACTCAAAATTCGAATCTTGATCTGCAGAACATTCTTTTTAACGAAACAATGACCGCAACCGTTGACAATGGTGTTTTTACGACGATACAAGGACCGACGATCACGATCAATCCAAACAGACAAATACTTACGCGCGGCGATACGGTAACATATTTTGCAATTGGCGGAACTCCGCCGTATAAATGGTTTTCTTCGAACGCTGCAATAGCTTCAGTTGATTCTCTTTCTGGAAAATTACAAGCAATATCTCGCGGAAACTTTACTCTTTCTGCGTTCGATGCTCAGGGTTTCGACGGCACGTTCACTGTTTCCGTCAATGATTTTTTTGCATCAATGCCGGATACCACAGTCCGCATCGGTGATTCAGTCGATGTTCCAATTTACATTACGGATGTAACAGGGTTAGGGATTTATGCTAAAGATATTTATATAGGTTACGATACGACAAAAGTTCATTTCAAGGAGATCATCACAAACGGAACAATCAGTAGTAAAATGACAGCATTTGTGAACGATTCTGGCGGAATAATCCGAATGGCATTTGCAGATGACAGTGCTCTCACCGGACAAGGAATTTTTGCAAAACTTCGTTTCCATCATATGCCGCCGTCAGGTCCAGGACAATTTACACCGTTGACATTTCTTAAATACCTGAACAATGAAGGACCGCAGACAGCGACATTGAAGAACGGAAAGATCACAATTCTTCCGCGGCTGAACACCGATCCGGTCTTTACAAAGGGGATGAATGATACAATAATCTTTGAAGATCAGCAGTTGACATTTGATTACGATGCATTCGATATCGATAACGATCAAATAAATTTCTTTTTGCAAAACCAGCCGGTTGGAATGACGATGGATTCAATGACCGGCATATTGAATTGGAAACCAAATTCGAATCAGGCAGGGATCTATAACATTATTGTCGTTGCAGTTGATGGTAAAGGGGGCATTGTATCGAAACCGTCAAAGATAACCGTGCTGAACACTAGTACGAATCAACCGCCTCAATTTACTTCTGTCTTGCCCGATACGACCATAATCGAAAACATTCCGTTTACATTTCAGTATTCTGCATCCGATGCGGATATTTCCGATACGTTATTATTTGGTTTAATCTTTCCACAACCGGGATCAGGAATAACTGTTTCCCCTAAAGGATTGTTGAGCTGGACTCCGAATTCTTTTCAAACAGGAAAAAATCTTATCATTGTTGGAGTCACCGATGGGAAAAGCGGTACACTTGATACGGCAATTGTTTCAGTGCAAAACGTAATCGTAAATAGACCTCCGCAATTTATCACAACGCTTCCGGATATTGTTGTCCCGGTTGACACTGTTCTGAATTTTAAATATGCGGCTGTTGATCCCGATAATGATTTTCTTATTTATTCCTTGATGAAATTTCCGTTCGGTGCTGTAATTCAGACCGATGGGATGTTTGCTTGGAAACCGTCTGCCGCACAAGTGGGAAGAGACACGATCATTGTAGCTGTGGGTGATGGAGAGTTTATCGTTTTGGATACCGCAGTTGTTACAGTGCAAAACGGAACCGTCAATAGACCTCCGCAATTTACTGGAACGCTTCCGGATATTAATTTCCCCGTCGATTCCACATTGAATTTTAAGTATAAAGCGTTCGATCCCGACAATGATAATGTGATCTTTTCATTTGTGAAATTTCCATCGGGTGCCGTCATTCAGCTTGACGGTTCATTCTCTTGGAAACCTTCGGTGTCACAAATTGGAAAAGATACAATTGTAGTTGCAGTCAGTGATGGTTTCCTTATTACTCTCGATACTGCGGTTGTTACGGTGATTGGTTTCCCAAGCGTACTGTTTTCTCAGAACAATATTGATTTTGGTTCGATAAGCTTTGGCGGTTCAAAAACACTCTCAACAACCGTAAAGAATGCCGGTACTACACCGCTGATACTAACCCTTTTGCTGTTGCCGGAATTCAATCTGAATCCTGATCCGAATTTTATTCTTGATACAACCGGTATTTCATTCATTGCTCCGGGGACAGAAAAGAGCATGAGTATTACATATCATCCTAACTCTGTTGGGGGACATTTTACTGCGTTTGTATTTAAAACAAACGATCCAAAAAACCCGGTGATGATATTAAGTGCAAATGGTTCTGCCATTGCAAAACTTGCAGTAACAAAAAAAATACTTATAGATACTTTACATAGTTCAGCACTTGTGTCCACAGATCCATTAAGTGGAATTAATCAGTTGAAAAATTTTTTTGAACAAAGCGGAATTCAAATATCATGGACAGGCTCTGACCTTCGACCGTCCGGAAATGATATTTTATTATTGATCGCACCGCAAAAGATTTTTACAAGTCAGGAAATTGATTCTGTGAAAAAATTTGTTACCAACGGAGGTTTGTTGGTAGCGCTTGGTAATTCTGCGATGGAAGGAAATAACCCGGCCGCATTAAATTCATTATTGAGCGATACATCGTGGATCACCAATCTTGCACTCGATTCAAATTTGGTTGTCGATTCTTCCAGATTTTATATGAATGCATCCGAGCCGCTGCTGATGAACTTTGCTGATGCAAAGCATCCATACTTTGCCAATGTTGACACACTCGTATTTTTTGGCAGCGCAAGCGTAACAGTTACCGGAACGGCAATTCCGTTGATTACAACTTCACCAAAAGGAAAAACAATTGGCTCGAAAACTATCACACAACCGGCAGTTGCAGGTCTTAGCAAAATTGGCAAAGGAAAAATCTTATTGCTTGGAGATGCCGATGTTTGGAAAGCGGAATCATCGAATCAAGCAAATGTCCAACGACCGGAACCAAATATTTTACTAAAAGATAATCTTACGTTTGCGATCAATGTATTCAGTGTAACCGAAGATTACGAAGTGAAACTTCCGAGCAAAACCTTAAATGAGCAATATCAATTGGTGAGTATTCCGTTCGATCTTGATAATGCTGATGTTGCATCCGTTCTTAAAGGGTTGGGTGCGCAGAATCCATTAGCGTGGAGATTATTTGGGCATTATGATCCCGCCGCATTGAAGTATGCGGAGTTTCCAAGTGAGAAATTCACATCATTCAAGCGGGGAGAATCGTATTGGCTCATTACGCGCGGTGAATTTGGATTGAGTCTTGGCAACGCAACGATCGTTCCCGTTCAATCATTCTACCCGATCAAGATCGGTCCCGGGTATTCGATGGTTGGAAATCCATTCCCATATAAAGTAAGCTGGAAAAATTCTCCCCATGATTCGACGCAAAATCTTATCTGGAAATTTGACGGTGAATCTTTCAAAGCCGAATCTCTTGCACTGGATCCGTTTACAGGATATTTCGTTAAAAACTTGGCGAAGGATAGCATAACCATTTATATCAATCCCGAAGATATTACCGGTTTAGCAAAATCCGGATATTCTGCCGCAGTGTATCAAAAAGGAGAGTGGAGAATTGGTATCAATGCAACTTCCGGAAAATCCGCTGATAATGAAAACTATGCCGGTGTTGCGCAGGGAGCAAAGAATGAATTTGATTCGTACGATGTTGCTGAACCTCCAACGGTACCGACCGACTATGTGATCGTTCGTTTTCAGAACAATTCATGGAAACAGCACAGCGGATTATACGCAATGGATATTCGTTCGATCAGCAGTGAAGGTCTGTTCTGGGACTTTGATGTTGTTACGGCGGCAACTCAATCGCGTGTAGCATTGAACCTGACACAGTTTGGAAATCTTCCAACCGATTTTGTCATCTATGTTGTTGATAAGACGACTGAACGAGTGGTGCGGTTAGATCAAACGGTTCATTATGAATTTACTATGAGCAAAAATGAATCGCGCCGTAATTTCCGTTTGATTGCGGGTAAAAATGATTTCATTGAAAAGAATACGCAGGGAATTCCGCTGATTGCTGTTGATTACTCATTGATGCAGAATTATCCCAATCCGTTCAATCCTTCAACACAGATCCGGTATACACTTGGGCACAGCGGAAACATTTCACTCGATATCTATAATGTTTTAGGTCAGCAAGTTCGTTCGTTAGTAAATACGATCCAACAGATCGGGACATATGAATTAGAGTGGGATGGAAAAGATAATAACGGAAACACTGTTTCAACAGGAGTATATTTTTACAAACTCACGGTGATTTCCAATGGCGAAAAGGCATTTACCGAAACAAAAAAATTAATGCTGCTTAAATAATTGCGAACAAACCTTGCGAAGGTTTCTATAAAGCTTACCCAACCTTCGCAAGGTTTTGCAGTTTGCATATTTAGACTTTGTATTGCATTGTCACTCTTTAACCCGTACATTTCATCAGTACGTTCACCTGATCACGATCACTTCTCAGAAAATCCGATGAAAAAATTCTATACAATTATTTTTCTCTCTTTTATATTTACGACACTATTCTATGCTCAACTTCAGCCGCCGAAGCGCGAATTTCGTGCCGCTTGGGTTGCCACAGTATCGAATATCGACTGGCCGTCATCATCCGGTCTAAGTACTTCGGCGCAAAAAAATGAGATCATATCAATCCTTGATAAGCATAAAGCGAGTAATATCAATGCAGTTCTTTTTCAGGTTCGTCCATCGTGCGATGCATTTTATTTGAATGGTTTAGAGCCGCTTTCGCAATGGCTTGTCGGCTCTCAAGGAGGGAATTTTTCCGGTGCATCCTATGATCCGTTGCAATTCTGGATCGATGAAGCACACAAACGCGGGATGGAGTTGCACTGCTGGTTCAATCCATATCGTTCCGTCGTTTCATCGGGAAGCAGTGTTCATTCTTCACATGTTTCAAAAGTACACCCGGAATGGAATATCACCTACGGTGCAAGTCCGTATAAACTTCTTGATCCCGGAATTCCTGCTGTTCAAAATTATTCGTTGAGCGTTATTATGGATGTTGTTCGCCGGTATAATATTGACGGTGTTCATTTTGACGATTATTTCTATCCGTACGGCGGAATGACGAATCAAGACAGTGCCACATTTGCAAATTATAAGGGAGCGTTTTCAGTAATCGGCGATTGGCGCAGAAACAACGTAAATACTTTTATTGCAAGGGTTCACGATAGTATCAAAACGGTAAAACCATGGGTAAAGTTTGGTGTAAGTCCATTCGGAATTTGGAAGAGTGGAACACCATCTGGTGTTTCGGGTTTGAGTGCATATTCCGATATATTTTGTGATGCACTGAACTGGCTGCAGAATCAAAAAGTCGATTATATCACACCGCAAATGTATTGGAAAATAGGTGGTTCTCAAGATTATTCAAAACTAATGCCGTGGTGGAATACGCAGTTGAACGGAAGACATTTGTACTCAGGGAATGCAGTTTATCGATTGACTGATGCAACGTTTACGACAGTAAACAATGCTTCTGAAATTCAAAATCAAATCGAACTAAACAGAGTTAACAGTCGAGCATTAGGGTTTGTTGCATTCAGCTCTAAATCGGTAACGGGAAATTTAAAAGGTATTCAGGATTCTTTGCGTGCGAATCAATTCAAATATCCCGCGTTACATCCAACAATGCCGTGGCTGGATAATGTTGCTCCGCTCGCTCCGGTCAATCTTATATCAACGGTTGTAAGCAATACAGTTCAACTTCAATGGCAAAAACCGGGGGTTGCATCAGATAATGATTCTGCAAAATATTTTGCAATTTATCGTGCACTGTCTCCTGATACAATTAATATCAACAATGCAAAGCAAATTATAAAAATTACGACGAATGACACAACTCGATTTGTTGACAATGCAGTTGTCAACGGTTCTACATACGCATATCTTGTCACCGCATTTGACAAATTACACAATGAAAGTGCTGCAACGGCAACGATCAATCTTGTTGTAACGGGAGTGAAAGAAGAAGTTCTGTCCCCATTCAATTTTGTGCTTGAGCAGAATTATCCCAATCCATTCAACCCGGTCACAACAATTCAGTTTACATTACAGCATAGTAATTTCACCTCATTGAAAATTTATGATCTGTTAGGAAGAGAGATTGCAACAGTGGTTGAGAGTGAGATTGGATCAGGAACACATTCGTATCAATTCTCCGGAGCAAATCTTGCAAGCGGTGTCTATTTATATCGAATAGTTTCAGGAAGTTTTGTGCAGACAAGAAAAATGGTAATGCAAAAGTAAGTTTCGAATAATTTTTTTTGAGACGTCATTGCTAAACAGTCTAAAAAATGGCTTAATCAATCAAATTTGTCACTTTTTTTAGTTTAAAGAATTTCGGCACAATTTTGTTGCTTTATTAGCTCAAAAATAGTTAACATTACGACAACAGAAAAAAAATCCCATCGATACTGTGCCGCAGGAAAAATATCTCGCACACAAAAATGTACTTCACAACAATAAAAATTAGATTTGTATTTCAATATTCCTTTTTCAATAAGGAGATGAATCAGTGAAATCTTTTGCTACTCTCTGCTTAATTCTGCTGTTTACTTCAACCTTAGTTTCAGGAACAACCGGAAAAATTTCTGGCACTGCGAAAGACGCACAAACAGGAGAATTACTTGTTGGTGTCAACATTGTTGTTATTGGCACAACACTTGGTGCGACGACGAATATTGAAGGAGAATTTGTTATTCTGAGTGTTTCCCCGGGAGAATATTCGGTACGAGCATCATCGATTGGTTTTGGTTCAGTTTCTCAGACAAATGTGCGTGTGCAAATTGATCAAACAACGGATCTAAAATTCTTTTTGAAGCAGGAAGCTATTCAGGGAGAAGAAGTTGTTGTTGTAGCACAACGTCCTGTTGTACAAAAAGATGTTGCGGCCAGCACAGCAAATATTACATCGAAAGAAATTGAAAGTCTTCCTGTAACTAGCGTAAGCGCAATCGTTGGTCTGCAAGCAGGTATTCAAGCAGGTCTAACAGTTCGCGGAAGTGGATCTGATCAAACGGCGTTTGTTGTTGATGGATTGACATTGCGAAATGAACGCGATAATACTCCGTATAGTGGAATTAGCCTGAGTTCAGTTCAGGATATTCAAGTCCAAACTGGTGGTTTTAATGCAGAGTATGGAAATATTAGATCTGGTATTGTTAATGTGGTTACGAAGGAAGGAAGCACAACAGCATATTCCGTTGCAGCAACAGTACGATACAGTCCGCCGACTCAAAAACATTTTGGTCCTTCAGTGTACAACCGTGATTCATATTGGATTCGTTCACGCATTGATCCGACGGTTGCGTGGACTGGAACAAGCAACGGTGCGTGGGATACGTATACACAACGCCAATATCGTCCATTCGAAGGTTGGAATGCTGTTTCGGCTTCTACATTAAAAGATGATGATCCCACAAATGATTTAACCCCTCAAGCTGCTCAAAATTTATTTCTTTTTCAATTTCGTCGTCAGGGTGATATTGTCGAATCGGATTATGATATTGACGCAGGCTTCGGAGGACCGGTGCCTTTTATAAGTTCCGAGTTAGGAAATCTTCGATTCTTTGCATCGTACCGACAAGCAAAGAATATGTATTTAATTCCGCTCTCAACCGATGCATACGAAGATTACACAGGTCAGTTCCGCGTTACGTCCGATGTTGGCGAAGGGATGAAATTCATGGCAGAAGGAATCATCGGTCAGCAGACGGGTACAAATAGCAACAACTCCGGACTTCCCGGAATTTTCCAATCAACATCGGGAATTGCAAGTGTGCTGGATCGCGTGAGTTATATTGATGTTCGTATTTACAGCCCTGACTATTTTGCTCCGACAACGATCAATATGAATAGCCTCGGCGGAAAATTTACCAATGTAATTTCATCTTCAACGTACTATGAAGCAAGTTTTCATAGGCAGTCATTTAAATATAACACCAACCCGGGTGAGGCGCGCGATACAACAAAGAAATATCTTTTTGGTAATAGTTACTATGTTG
>JFJP01039469.1_pt2 | contig 13403 bp, 13 predicted proteins | sample 431651 | NCBI WGS metagenome assembly JFJP01 (sample SAMN02602958, study PRJNA72255) | Microbial mat metagenome, whole genome shotgun sequencing project. | biome: fresh water; feature: sink hole; material: water; isolation source: purple microbial (photo- and chemosynthetic) mats found in...
GGACCGTGCTCAAAAAAGCAATGATTTTATACTTGATACTTTGTTAAATTAACTTTGCTCCCTGGAAATAGTTTTTAGACTGGACTCATTTGTACTTCCAAGTCATTTGTTTTCTGCCTGTCAAGGGTTGTCGCACGAAAAGATTTTTTCCACGAAAGGCACGAAAGGCACGAAAAGCACGAAAAATGTTTTTGTCCCCAAACGGGATGGAGGGTGCGAAAGTGGTTTTGAGTGAAACGGTTTTGGAGCCTAGAGGACAAGTCACCAGATGGTGGCTTTGGAGTGTGTGTCGAAGTTTGCCTGGTGGCATGGTTTCATCGGGTTGGCTTTCAAGTGGTTCAGCTCCTTGCCAGACTCTTCTTTAAGCAATTTCTGGCAAATGGCTTCCTGGAACCCGCTTCCCATCTCCCGCTTGACATCCCAATCGCGCACTGCATCGCATACGATTCTTCCTCGCAAATCATCGTCTCAACCATCCACTCAAATTTTGATTCCAAAAAATTTCGTGCCCTTCGTGGACAAAAAAATTTCGTGCCCTTCGTGCCTTTCGTGGACAAAAAAATTTCGTGTCCTTCGTGTCCTTCGTGTCTTTCGTGTCTTTCGTGGACAAAAAAATCGAGCCCTTGGTGGACAAAAAATTTCGTGCCCTTCGTGGACAAAAAAAATCGTGCCTTTCGTGGACAAAAAAATCGAGTCCTTCGAGGACAAAAATTCGTGCCTTGTGGAGAAAACACATAGGCAGAATAGCTTATGCGGCAAATCGTAGCCATGCGAATGTGGTGATGAATTGAACTAGGACGCGGCGGCCAGCCATCGGCCGGAGCCTTCGCGAATCTGGAGAAATGGAATTTGCCGCGCAAGCGCCTCCGCCAGTCCAAAGATTGGGCACGGCCGCCAAGGGCGCGTTTTGGACCGAAACTGTTACATTTGGGGGCCTCGCGGGCCCTCGCTGGGCAAAAATGTAACGGTTTCTGCCCAAATGTTGTTAAACATACGCCAAAATTTGCTCATGTCATATGCCTGAAAAACAATTCTTTGCAAATGGCTTCATTTTTTCCTCCCGCGAGGACAAGTCGGCCCGCGAGCAGGACCTCATGGTCCAGGAGGTTTTCTTAGAAGCGCATGGTGTAGCTCACCGACGGGATGATGGGGAAAAGGCTGCGCTGGTAGGTTTTCAAGCGATATTGCCCAGTGCCATTTCCCTGAGGGTCCCTTAGCTCGTCTCGTGTCGTGTAGTAGAAGTAGGGGTTTTGCCGGTTGTAGGCATTGTATAAGCTGAAACTCCAAACCCGCGAGCCGCCTTTTTTTTCCTTCTCATACGTCAGCGCGAGGTCCAACCTGTGGAAAGGCTCCATTCGCACATGGTTGCGTTCGGTGAAGTTCCTGACGGCGTAGCTCTCGAACACGAATCCGGGGCCAGCGGGGTTGGGAATCAGCCTTACGGTGGGAACCACCTCGTTGGGCATGGTAATGGCCTTCCCTGTGGTGTAAACCCAGGTCATCGAGACGTGGAGGCGCTCGAGCCACTGGAAACCGGCCACGATGGAAAAGTCGTGCGTCGCGTCATGGGTGGCCAGGAACTCCTTTCCGGAGTTGATCCCGTCGAACTGCCTGGTCGATCGGGACAGCGTGTAGGCCACCCAGCCGTTCAGCCGCCCTTGGCTTTTCTGGACCATGAACTCCAGGCCCCTGGCTCGCCCTGTCCCGCCGGTTTCGACCTGCCGCTCCCAATCGCCCACGCTGCCTGTGGCGATGCCCACGCCGTCCTTGTAGGCGACCAGGTCGTGCATGCGTTTGGAATAGGCCTCGATTCCCAGCTCCACCTGCCCTTCGAGCACGGTTTTGTAGATCCCTAGGGCGATCTGTTCGGAGCGCTGGGGTGGGATGTCCCGTGTCGAAGGCATCCACAGGTCGCCGGAAATGCCAGCCTCGGCAGTGGGCAGCAGGTGGACGTGCTGCACCATATGGCCATAGGAAGCCTTGAGGGAGAACCGACCGGCGGCATTGTAGCTCGCCAGCAGCCTGGGCGCCAGGTTGGCATGGAGCTTCCCGTCTATCGAGTAAGCCGAAGCGCGCGCGCCAAGGTTGAAGCCAAGGCGGTCGCCGGCGTCAAGTTGGCTTTCCACGTAGAAGTTGTTCTCGAACGCGGCGTAGCGTTGGCTGTTGAAACTGCTGTCAACCAGGTTGCTGCCGACCTCCCGGACATGGGACGAGGCGGGCGTGAAGGTGTGGTGCACGTGGCTGGTCCCGAAGAGGAGGGCGAGCCTGGAGGCGCGCCATTCGAAATCGGTCCCCACGCCCCAGTCGCTGATGCCGGAGGTGAAATTGTAGGCACTCTCGATCGGCGCCCCCGCCTCCTGGCTGGTGAACTTGAATTCCGACTTGTTCGCGTAGCGGGTATGGCTTGCCGTGACGTTGGCGAAGAAACGGTTTCCGAAGACATGGTTCCAACGCGTCGCGAGCATGAGGTTGCCCCACTGGGCCTGGTTCCTCATTTTGTCCGAGGATTCGTCTCCACGGCCATTCTTCTTGCTCAGGAGCTTGTCGTTGCCAACGTAGAAGCTGAAAAACAGCCTGTCCGAGTCCGTGAGGCGGCCATTCAACTTGAGGTTCAGGTCATAGAAGGTATATCCGGTGGCCTGCCCCTCGTTGGACAGCCATGACACCGGCCTGCTTATCCAGTCGTACATGAACCTCCTGGCGGAGACCATGTAGGACGCGGTGTCCGGCCTGATGGGCCCTTCGTGTTGGAACTTTGAGGAGATGAGGCCCAGCGTGACGCTGGTGGCGCGCTGGCGGGTGTTGCCGTCCTTCATCCTGACGTCCATGATCGAGGAGAGGCGTCCGCCATACCGGGCCGGGAAGCCGCCCTTGTGGAGCCTCGCGCTGTTGATCGCGTCGGGGTTGAAAAGCGAGACGAAGCCGCCCAGGTGGTTGATGCTGTAAAGGGGCACGCCATCCAGCAAGATGAGGTTCTGGTCGTGGCTCCCGCCGCGCACCAGCATGCTGCTCTGTCCTTCGCTGCCCGCCTGCACCCCCGCCATGAGCTGCATGGCCTTGAGGAGGTCCGTCTCCCCGCCGAGCATGGGCAGCCTCGCGATCTGGGACATGGGCATCTCAAGGACGCCCATCTCGACACGCTCTTCGATTTTCCGGTCGGCGCTCACCACCACTTCTTCCAAGGGCGCCCTCAGAACCAGCTCGAAGTCCGCCCGGGTGTCCTGGGACAGCTCGGCCCGCCACTCCATGGGCGCGTAGCCGATGTACGTGGCCTGGAGACGCGACGGGCCGCCCGTGCCGGGCACCGAAAGGGAGTAGAAGCCGTAGGCGTTGGTCGTGGCGCCTTGCCCCGAGGACATGTCGTACACGGCCGCGCCGATGAGCCTTTCGCCCGTCTCCGCGTCCGAGACGTACCCGCTTATGGACACCTGCCCAGCGGCTTCGAGGCTGGCCAGCAGCGCGGCGGCAAAGAGCAGCCTATTCATGGGGGCCCACCGCGAATGTCCTTGAAATGCCGGCGTCGTAAGAGAAGCCGGCGAAGATGCCCGCGCCGTTGGACACGTTGGAGTAAACCTGCGCGGGGCTGTGCATTCCGAAGATGTCATTTTCGCCCTGTTGGTATAGCCGGAGGCTTTTCTGGTACCGGTAGAGCTCTTCGCTCAGGGTCAGCACCTGGACATTCAGCTCGAAGGGGACCTCGTCGTCCCAGGGGGCGAGCAAGCCGGAGGGATCCTCGAAGAAGACCTCCAGCACGTGCTGGCCGCCCTCGAGCAGGCGGTTGGTGAACAGCCGCCCGCGTTCATCTCCTTCGTCCAGGATCGCGGCGCTGTAGCTGAACCATCCGCCAGCGCAGAGGGTCCAGGCGAGCACCGAGTCAGAGCAGCAGGAATTGTAGTACTCGTAGTACTTCCGGCGGGGTGTCCGTGTCGCTGAAATGGAGCTCGAGCCTCGAAAGGGGGCCTCCGCGCGGGCTCGTGCCCGTGAAGCGCGTCATGTTGACGCTATCCAGCGAAGCGGCGCGGGGCACGCTGGTTTGGGCCACCGCGGTGCCCAGGCCTTCGACCGTTACCTCCACCCGATAGACGCTGCCCTCCTTGGGAAGGGAGCTGGAGCGATAGACCCCGGCGCTGTCATGCTCGAGCCGGGCCAGGAAGCGGTCGTCCTCGTACAAGTTGACCAGCGCCCGCTCGACGGGCACGTCCTCGGCCGCGTAGAGGTGGGTGGTCTCGAAAACCCGGAGCTCTACCTCCTGCGAAGGGGTCAGGAATGCCCCCAGCGCGATGCGGGGCGCACTGGCTGGCAGTTCGACCTGGGCCTCCCGCTCGCACGCGAGAAGGAGCAGCATGGGAAGGCAGATCGACAATATCCTCATCATCCTCTTCGTTTTTTCGCGAACACGTAGCCTACGGAAATGCCCCAGAAGCCAAACCCGGACTTGACCTGCCCAGAGGAGGAAAGCTCGGGTTGCTCGGGGAAAAACACGTATGTCCCGAAGGTTTGGGTTCGCGTGGGTATGTTCACGAAGATGCTGGCTTTCAGATCATTGTTTCGCAGTTTCTTGGCCAGGCCCAGCTCCAGCCACAGGCCGTGGCTCGGGCGCGCCCGCTGGTATGACGCGGCCAGGACGGGATGCGAAACCCCGTCTTCCACGTAGGACCTCTGCCCGCGGACCTGGCCTGGCATGAGGGGCAAGACCAGGACGTAGCCAAGGCCCGAAACCAGCCGAAGCCCATCCGACAAAGGCTTGCCGAAGCCGTAGGAAAGTGGAATGCCCAGGTTGTGGAAACGGTTCACGTGCGGGCCGTTGATGTCGAAGGGCAATGACGGGTAGTCGTCCGCCGACAAATGGAAGCCCAGGGCGTTCGTGGTCCTGAAATAGCTGATTCCTACTGACAACGAATGGTTTTCGTCGATGTGGTACGTGGTCCGGAAGGCGTTGCCCCCGTTGGCCTTTGGCACGGGCGCGGCCAGGGCTTCCCCCGCGAGGGGAAACAGTTCGCACTGGTAAAGCTGCGTCGAAAAAGAAAGCTCATAACTGAATCCCCGCCCCATGTCCTGGGCCTGGGCGCAGGCGAGCGCCGAGCTGAACATGAGCCCAAAAGCCAAAATCCTTTGAATCCGTTTCATGGTCTTCCGTTATTAAGTCGCAGGGCCATCTTTCGCCGATCACTTGCGCGCCTTGAACCAGAACGCGGCGGCCAGCCATCGGCCGGAGCCTTCGCGAATCTGGTGAAATGGAAATTGCCGCGCAAGCGCCTCCGCCGGTCCAAAGATTGGGCACGGCCGCCAAGGGCGCGTTTTGGACCGAAACTGTTACATTTGGAGGCCTCGCGGGCCCTCGCGGGGCAAAAATGTAACAGTTTCTGCCCACATGTTGTTAAACATACGCCAAAATTTGCCCATGTCATATGCCTGAAAACCAGTTCCTTGTCAATGGCTTCACTTTTTCCTCCCGCGAGGACAAGTCGGCCCGCGAGCAGGACCTCATGGCCGAGTTCCACCTAGGGCGCGAGTACCGCGACCTGCTCCAGGCCCACGGGGCGGTGTACGACCTGGCCGAGTGGCAGTTCCTGGCCACGCCCTACCTGCCGGGCCTGACCGACGGCCTCTCGCGGCCCGAATGGAAGTCAACAGCACTTGGTTTCGTGGCCCCATAGCCCCCAAAGGGGGCACTGGCGCACGGGCGAATCAAGGCTCCAGCGTGGTCGTGGAGAGGCCATAGCTTCCTATGAAGCCGAAGCCGCCCTCGATGTTCGAGAGCACCGGCACAGGGACGGCGAAGGGGTCCGCCTGGTTGAGCTCGTTGCGATCGACGGTCTCCAAGTAGTCGGCCAACTCTGGCGAAAGCGTGAAGAGACGGACCTGCACCGAGTCCAGGACATGCTCTTGGCCATCGAAGCCCGAAAGGCGGACGGAGTGCGAGCCACCGATCGTGCCCGAAGGGTGTTCCACATCCTTGAGGAAATTGAAGCCGAGGTAGTCGCCTCCGTGCAGGTCTTCCTGAGCCACGGCGCTGCCGTCGAGGTAGGTCTTGAACCCCAGTTGGTAGAAATTGGCTTCCCCCGGCAGGTCCTCAAACTGGACGAAAACTTCCGCCATTCCGTCTCGCTCCACCAGGCTCGCCGCGGAGAACTCGGCTTTCCGGCTAGGAAGCCGCAAGGGTCCGGCCGAGGCGTAGGGCAAGCCCTCCGCCCGGATCTCGAAAGCGTAGCTTGCCGACGCGTCGGCGAACAGGCTTCCGGGAGCCACGTACAGACCCGCGGGGTCCAACGGGAGCTCGGCCATTTTCACGCCGTTGGCGAACAGTTCCACGATGGCGCGGAGCTCCTCGGCCTGTCCGCGGGGGCCCAGGGGGTCCATGGACTTCTGGACATGGAGGAAAGCGCCCTCGCGTTGGCTGATGAAGCCGTTGACGACCAGGCGGTCTCCCTCGTACTCGGAGTCATAGCCCGGGAGCGTGCGGTTGAACTCGCAGGACTGGGCCAGGAGGCTCGCGGCAAACATGGATAAAGCGAGAGTCTTTCGGATCTTTTTCATGGAGTTCGATTCAGAATTCGGTGCCAAAGCTGACGCTTGGGAACGCGGTGAGCGTGCCGACGGCGGTGGCCTTTCCGTTGGAGTAGTAAACGGTGGAGGCGTTGGTGCGGGCGTAGGCGTTGTAGATGTTGATCGTCACGTGGCTTTCCGTGCCCCTCTGGTTCACCCATCGCCTTCGGTACATCAGGTCCAGCCGGTGGTAGGTGGGCATGCGCATGTTGTTGATTCCGTCGTAGAGGTACTGCTCGAAGTTCAGCGGCCCGCCGGGCACGTATGCTTTCGGCAGTGTCACGGGCATGCCGGACGAGAGGACGAACTGGCCGGAGAGCAGGTTGTCGTCGTTGAGCCGCAAGAAGCCGACCAGCGAGAGGTCGTGCCGGCGGTCGAAAGAGAACGGGAAGCGGCGCCCCTGGTTCAGGTCGGCGAATGTGCGCCAGGCCCATGACAAGGTGTAGGAAAGCGACCCGCTGATCCTGCCCGCCTTCCGCTGCGCGAAGAACTCCAGCCCGTAGGCCTGGCCCGTGCCCCCGGTGGCAAGATTGCGCTCCCAGCCTTCCTCGAGGTTCAGGTTGGGGTCGAGGTCCGCGTATTCCACCAGGCCGCGCATGGATTTGTGGTAGCCCTCCACCCCATACTCCAGCCCCGCCCTCGGCCAAAGCCCGAACCATCCGCCGCTGAACTGGAGGGCCCCGCCAGGCTCGGCGTATCGGCTCGCGGGCAGCCAAATCTCGCGCGCCAGGCCCCCCTCGTTGTTGGCCAGCACGTGGAGGAACTGGCGCATGTAGGTGGCGCCCAGCTTGAAGGCCCCGTTCTGGCCCACTTCCTTCCGGATGGAAAGGCGCGGCTCGAACGAGGGGAAACTGGCCGGACCTGTGAAGAAAAGCGCCTGGCGGACGCCAAGGTTCAGGCTCGCCCCGGGGCCGACCCGCCATTCGTCTTCCCAGTAGGCGGCAAGCTCCTCGGCCCGGGTCGCGTACTCGCCCCCGCCCACCGTGTCGAACTCCCAGTCCAGGGGGCTGAACGCCAGCCTCCGCCCGAACCGGTTCGGGTCGAACCAGTAGGACTTGGCCTCGATGCCGAGCCTCAAGTTGTGCCTCTGGCCAACGGACTGGTTCAGTGTGGCGCCCACCGAAAGATCGCGGAGGGTGCCGCGGGCCGACTCGGATTCCTCGGCGTAGAACTCGCTGGACTCGACCGACCAGCCCTCCTCCGAAAGGTTCCCGTAGTGCGAAAAGCCCACCCTGACCCCGAGCAGCGTCTTAGGACGGACGCGCTTTTCCCAGCCGGCCGACAGCGTCGTGTTGTGCAGCCTGTAGCTGAACCAGTCTGTCCCCCTGCCCTGTGGCGTCTGGTAGAAGTCGGTGGTTCGGACCACGCTCGGGCTCGAGTTGTAGGTGTCGTAGAAATCGCTTCCGGTGTAGGCGTTCAGGTAAAGCCGGGCGCCCTGCCGACTTGCGTGCTCGACCTTCGCGTTGATGTCGAAGAAGCTGTAGGTCAGGTACCTTCCCGAGCCGTTCCGCTTCACGTTACGAGCGGGGAGGAAGGTCAGCAGGCCCAGGTAGAAGCCTCGCGTGCCCAGCAGGAAGCTCGTCCTGCCTTCATCGCCCAAGGGCCCCTCCAGCAGCAGGTTGGAGGATACCAGCCCCAGATTGAAACTCCCCCGAAGGCTGTCCAGGTTCCCGGCCCGCGAGCGCATGTCCACCACGGCGGAAAGCCTGCCGCCATAGCGGGCCGGGAAGCCGCCCTTGTAAAAGTCGAGTTCTTTGACCACGTCGGGGTTGATCGTGGAGAAGAAGCCGCCGAAATGGTTGGTGTTGTATAGCGGGACACCATCCAGAAGGAAGAGGTTTTGACCCGAACTCCCCCCTCTTACGAAAATGCCCGAGTTGAGCTCCTTGCCAGAGGCCACGCCAGGCAGGAATGCCAAGGCTCGCACCACGTCCGGCTGCCCCGTGAAAGAGGGAAGCGCCCGGAGCCGCTCCATGTTCAGGCTGATGCTCCCGGAAAGCGTCTGCTTGTGCAGGGGGACCTCCCGCCCCAGCACCACGACCTCCCCCAACTGGAGCTCTGCCAGGTGAATGTCCCGCTCCCGATCCTCCGACATCACCACGCGCAGCGTGTCCGGCCTGTATCCCGAGAACGAGAACACCACCGTGGCCTCACCCCGCGGAAGAACCAAGGCATATCGCCCATGCTCATCCGCCACCGACCAGGCGCCACTCTCCGAAGACAGGCAGGTGGCCCAAGGCAGCGGTTCTCCCGTGCCTCCGGAAAGAACCCGCCCGTAGAGCGTGGCCTCTTGTGCCAGGGAGGCTCCCGACACAAGCCAGAGCAAACCCATCAATATGGACAATGTCCCCGTTGTGGCGCGCATGGATTGAAAGGTCGAAACCTCAAGGATTGGTTTTGAATCGGTATCTCCAGGAAAAACTCAGGAACTGGTTGACGAATTGGACTTCCGAGGCATGATCGGACATTGATGCGGAATACCAATCGCCAATTCCTCGCGTTATCCTCGCGGAAACGCGATGGTTTTCAGACAGTGGGAACTCCAGGCCCACCTGCCACGAGAAATTGCGGTTCGATGGACGGATGACCACGTAAGCGCCGTCGGATTCGAAAAAGAACATCGTCTTTATGTCCGAAAGCGCCAAACGTGCCTCCATCCCGACAATCGCCGATAGTCCGGAGGGCGCCCTAAGGCACAGGCCGGCTTGCGGGGCAAGCCACACGAGGTTCTGCCTCTGCTCGATCCCTTCCGCCAAATCCCGGCTGAACGTCCTCTGCGAAACAGCGCCAAGGCTCGCTCGGAAGCAGAGCCAATCGGCGCCCAAGGATTGCTCCGCGCCAAAATGGAGCCCGCCCGAGAAAGCCCCGCGGGCCTCGTACTTCTGGCCGAGGTTCGCCTGCCCAAGCTCAAACATGGGCATGAACCTGTTGATGTCCGCCTGGACATGCCATCCGTCCTGGGCCATGCCGACCAGGCTCGACAATGAAAAGCACATTCCCAAAAGCAAGTTCTTCATGCTTGGACTTCTTAGGGGTGAAAACCAATTCCAAAGAAAAGACCTTGGCAGCGAACGCCCTCTATCCAATCTCCCAGGTCATCCTCCCAGTAGATCCTCAATCCGAGCTTGTCCTTGACGGTGTAGCCCAGCTCATAGTGCGCCCCCCACCAGTAGTCGCGGTATTCTAGGCCGGAAAGATCGGTCGGTATGAACTCGTGATCGTGCCGGATATCCACGGCCAGCGTGGCGAAGGCGCCTTTGGCCCACGCGGGGGCGAACTTCATCCGGGTGCTGACCCCGATGTATGAGCGTGAGACCAGGTTTCCCCGAAAAACCGCCCTCCTGCCAAGAGAGGCTTCCCAAGCCAGGCCCAGGGCCTTGTGTCCAAAAGGCTCGCAGCCTATGGCCAAGACAAAGGAGGACGCGGGGCCTGGCATGTCCTGGCTGCTGCTCGCCGCGAGGGTGGCTTTCGCCGCTTCCGAAACGATGGGGTTGTTCGTGCCCAGCCCGCCCAAGATGTAGAATTGAGCCTTGGAAGGCAGGGACATGGCCAAGAACAGGAACAGTATGAGCTTTTTCATGTCGCGACAGGCTTGGTGGCTTGATGGGCGACCCGAAGGGCAGCCAACCTTGGGCTGGGACTTTTCGGGACGCATGGTTGGGAAATTGGGCGCGCTGGGCTGCCTGGCCCCGCAGGCCTGGCAAGAGGCCGACCGCTCGTCATTGCTCCTGGCATTCCATCGAATACCAGTTTTCAACACCTCTTGTCCAAGCCGACCCCTTCGATGATATCACCTTGATTTCGCTTTTTCCGAATTGGGAGACGCTGCCCAGTAATGAAATGAGTTCATTCACTTCCCCACTAGACTGCTCAAAGCCTTTTGACAGGGTTACAATTGAGCTTGCCCCGAAAGCATCAACTATCCGCAGTCTCATCTCTATGCCATCAACACGGATTGTGGTCTCATATTTGATCCAAATACCCCAGACTTTCTTGTAAGAAGTCACAGCGAAGAAAAAACTTACGATCCCGTCTGGGTTGATGCCATAGGGGTTGAGTCTCACCATCCTTCTGTCATTGTAGAACTCAACATATTGGTTTATGTCCCCACAATCACCCGCGTCGAAAGTAGCCGTTATCACTCCCTTTGAAGAAGCCGTGTGGGAGTCTATGAGACGCCCCCCAACCGCAAGGGTTCTTTCTGTCGAAAAAAGCCTAGCCCAGACTGGATTCGTTTCGAGCCGCTCTACGATTGTGTCCCCGACCAATTCTAGCAGATGAGCGTTGTCATTTAGAATCCGAAGAAACTCCTCCTCATTCGCCGCTCTGGCCAAAAGGCTCTCGGCCTTCGAAGCCGCACGGCGGAAAGAGGTGAATCCAAGTCGCTCTTCCCAAGCGTCCAGCTCGCGCTCTCCCATTTGGGAGCTCGCCAACAAGGCGTCCCGCAGATCTTGTTCGCTTTCAAAATGCAATGTTCCATTTTCTACCCGCACGGGAATGTCGCCCAAGCTCTTTTGGGAATGCGCTTCCTGCCCTGCGATTGCTTCCGTTTCCATTTTGCTCATGTCCTTCTCGCAACTTGAGAAAGCGACAAGGGCCACGCAGAAGGTGGCGAGGGCCGACTTGGCGCGTCGGATTCCCTGTTTTTCGGTTTTTGATTCTTTCCTGAGAGACATAGGTTTGTTTTTTGTGGTGATGAATTGAACCCAACGCGGCGGCCAGCCATCGGCCGGAGCCTTCGCGAATCTGGAGAAATGGAATTTGCCGCGCAAGCGCCTCCGCCGGTCCAAAGATTGGGCACGGCCGCCAAGGGCGGTTTTTGGACCGAAACTGTTACATTTGGGGGCCTCGCGGGCCCTCGCGGGGCAAAAATGTAACAGTTTCTGCCCACATGTTGTTAAACATACGCCAAAATTTGTTCATGTCATATGCCTGAAAACCAGTTCCTTGTCAATGGCTTCACTTTTTCCTCCCGCGAGGACAAGTCAGCCCGCGAGCAGGACCTCATGGCCGAGTTCCACCTGGGGCGCGAGTACCGCGACCTGCTCCAGGCCCACGGTGCGGTGTACGACCTGGCCGAGCGGCAGTTCCTGGTGACGCCCTACCTGCCGGGCCTGACCGACGGCCTCTCGCGGCCCGAGATCGCGGGCCTGGGCCTCCGCTTCTTGGAGACCCGGGTAAGCGCCAGCAGCTCCGAGCTGTTCGAGCGCGTGTTCGGGCAGACGCTGCGGGTCTGGGCCGCGGAGGGCCGGGGGGCCATCGGTTGGACCGCCAGCCTCCACATGGCCCTGCGGCCTCCCGTCCGGCGCGAGGGCCTCTGCCTGCGGGTCCGCCTCACGCCGCTGGCCCTCGACCAGCAGGGCCAGGTCTGGGCCTGCCACCTGGGCTTCATCTTCGAGCACGCGCAGAACTGGCGCATCCCCCAGGCCCGCGACAGGTCCGGCCCCAGGATGCGCGTGCTCCACCCCGCCCAGCGCGAGTTCCACCCCCTGCACAAAGACGACCACCAGCTCCTGGAGCTCCGCGTCAACGGCCTTTCCGTGGCCCGCATCGCCGAACGCCTGGGCCGCAGCAGGCAGGCCGTCAGCCGAAAGCTCGAATGCCTGCTCCGCGACCTCGGATATACCGACTACGGCATCCTCACCACCGACTGGGAGCGCCTGGGGACGCCCCTGCCTTGGCAGCCCTGAGCCAGGATGGCCGGAAGTAGGGCGCGAGGGGGGGGCCATCTCGGCGATGTGTTCGCGGGCGCATACGAAAAAAGCCACAACCTTTTCAGGCCATGGCTTCTGGGTACCCCGTAGGGGAATCGAACCCCTATTACAAGAATGAAAATCTTGCGTCCTAACCGTTAGACGAACGGGGCAAGGCCCGCGAACCGTTTCCGATTTGCGGCTGCAAAGAAAGGCCGATTTCTCGAAATAGCAAAACGATCCGCGCTTTTTTGTGCCCTCGAACCGCAAGTTTCTGATTTGCAATGCGAAAAAAAAACCAAGTGGCCGACCCAATCCGGGTGCTCGGCCCATCTCGGCGAGGCGGGGGGCACGGGCGGCCCAGGTGAAACCCGAAGGAACCGCGAACCGGCGAAGAGGCCAGGGCTACGCCCCTTCCGAAGACGCGCGGGGCTGCGCCGCAAAAGCCCCGAAGGAGCGCGACAAGCCAGCGACGGCCGCGCCCGATGGCGAAACACACCCATCGCCAGCGCCGTGTTTATTTTGGGCGGAGATGCCCGCCCATGCCCAGGATTGGGCAGAGAAGTCGGTTTTGCTGGGCGAAATAATTTCCGTCAAAAATTTCTCTTTCATCTTTTTTTACAAGTTCATGGCTTGCCACGCCAAGTTGCTGTCGTTGGTGATGGATTGCCTCGAAGACTCGCCCAACCCCAAAGGGCTGCCATGATGAGCGGACCCAGGCCAAAGAAGAGAACCCCGAAGGGGCGAAATTGTCCTGGTCGGGAGGGAAGAGCCAGACGATTCCACCCCTTCGGGGTTCCCCTCCCAACCACTTGCGGCTGGCTACAACAATTCCATCCCTTCCGGATTCGCCCGGAATCTTCCAAATTTCGCAGGATGCTGGCATTTTGTGTTGGTCACCTTTGAACGCGACTGGGTAGCACAAAGGAATAAGGTTATTTTGACTCCGCCAATTGATTTCCTACTAAGGTTTTAACCAAAAATAAGGTCTTAGGTAAGTTCCTGAAATTATTTTTATTGCGTTTTGGTGCCTATAAACACATAGGCGCAGTAGTGAAAACACATAGTTTTTCTATGTAACTATTTAGGTCATCTCGCATTTGACGGAAAGGAAGTTGTGGCCGTCAAAAGTGTTTTTGAGCTCCCTGAAAATGTTTCTTCCCT
>JFJP01039810.1_pt1 | contig 13403 bp, 7 predicted proteins | sample 431651 | NCBI WGS metagenome assembly JFJP01 (sample SAMN02602958, study PRJNA72255) | Microbial mat metagenome, whole genome shotgun sequencing project. | biome: fresh water; feature: sink hole; material: water; isolation source: purple microbial (photo- and chemosynthetic) mats found in...
GCCAAACGCAATGGTATCGCCGGCTTCACCGCCGAGGTCCTGCGCGACAACCTGCGCATGCAGACCATCTTCAATCATTCCGGGCATAAGGTCCAGACGCGTCTGGAAGAAGGCGTCTACAGTTTTGTCATCGACTTCTGAACCCACCACACCTCCTGCCGCCGCGACCTGCAGCGGTGGCGGGAGATCCCCTGACAATTTGCCTTTGCTTTTCCAATAATCTCTCTTACTATAAAGAGTTCCGGCTCGATTGCGGCATCTGCGCAGTGCATGCAAGATCATTTTTCCACAGATTGCTTTTACCTACCCGAAAATAAGGACGACAACGAGAATGGGGAGACACATAGAGATCTACGATACCACCCTGCGTGACGGCACCCAGGCCGAAAATTTCAACCTCTCGGTGGACGACAAGGTGCGCATCACCCAGTCCCTCGACAAGCTGGGTATCGATTTCATCGAGGGAGGCTGGCCAGGCTCCAATCCGGTGTCTGTCGAATACTTCCAGAAGGTCCATGGCCTGCATCTGCGCCATGCCAAGATCGCGGCCTTCGGCTCCACCCGTCACTTCAAGAACAAGGCCTCAAAAGACGCCAACCTGCTGGCCCTCCTTGATGCCCGCACACCGGCAATCACCATCTTCGGCAAGAGCTGGGATGTGCATGTTCGGGATGCCCTGCATATCGAACTCGAGGACAATCTGCTGATCATCGAAGATTCACTGGCCTTCCTCCGGCCGCAGGTGGAGCACCTGATCTACGATGCCGAACACTTCTTCGATGGCTTCAAGGACAATCCGGAATACGCCCTGGCGACGCTTGGCAAGGCGGTCGACGGGGGGGCCGAGACACTTGTACTCTGCGACACCAACGGCGGCACCCTGCCCCATGAGCTGCAGCCCATTATCGAACGGGTCAAACAGTATCTTGCGGGTCTCGAGAAAAAGGTCAAACTCGGTATCCACGCCCACAATGATTCGGAGACGGCCGTCGCCAACTCGCTGCTCGCCGTCTCCTACGGCATCGACCAGGTGCAGGGCACGATCAACGGCTATGGTGAGCGCTGCGGTAATGCCAATCTGACCTCGATCATCCCGGCCCTGATCTTCAAGATGGGCCTGGCCTGCGAGGTGCGTAAACATATCGATCGACTGTACAGTGCCTCCCGTTTCGTCAACGAACTGGCCAACCTGCCGCACTACCGCTACCAGCCCTACGTCGGCGAATCAGCCTTTGCCCACAAGGGCGGGGTCCATGTCAGCGCCGTCAAACGCAATCCGCTGACCTACGAGCATATCGAGCCGGAAAAGGTCGGCAATTTCCGCCGTATCCTCATCTCGGATCAATCCGGACGGGCCAATGTCCTGCACAAGGCCAAGCAGTGGGGGCTCAAACTCAGCGCTTCCGACCCGCTGCTGTCGTCGATCATCAACGAGCTCAAAGAACTGGAGAACCAGGGTTATCAATACGAAGGCGCCGAGGCCAGTTTCGAGCTGCTGATGCGAAGGGCTTTGGGGCTGCAGCGCAATTATTTCAAGTTTGAGAGTTTCCGGGTGATGAATCACAAGTACAGGATGGACAAACCGCCGCTCACCGAGGCCACCATCCGGCTCTTTGTCGGCGGTGACGAGGTTCATACCGCCTCGCTCGGAGACGGCCCGGTGAACGCCCTGGACTGCGCCATCCGCAAGGCCCTGACCCGTTTCTACCCCTTCCTCCAGGAGATGGAGCTGGTGGACTACAAGGTGCGGGTTCTCTCCGGCGAGCACGGCACCGAGGCCAAGGTCCGGGTCCTCATCGAGAGTCGGGACAAGGTCTGCAGCTGGGGCACAGTCGGTGTCTCGGTGAATATCCTGGAGGCCAGCTGGCAGGCCCTGGTGGACAGCATCAACTACAAACTGATGAAAGAAGATAAGAAGAAATAGGGGGTCGAAGGTGGCGGACAAAATACGACTGGGCATCAGTTCCTGCCTGATGGGCAATCCGGTGCGTTATGACGGCGGGCATCAACACGACCGCTACCTGACCGAGACTCTCGGCGCATATGTGGAGTATGTGCCGGTCTGCCCTGAGGTCGAATGCGGTCTGGGAATCCCACGAGAGTCGATGCGTCTTGTCGGTGATCCCGAATCGCCGCGCCTGCTGACCTCGCGCAGCGGGGTCGATCATACCGGGAAAATGTGCGTCTGGGCTGATGAACGGCTGAAGAAACTGGCGAAGGAAAATCTTGACGGCTTCATCTTCAAAAAAGACTCGCCGAGCAGCGGCATGGAGCGGGTCAAGGTCTATGGCGAGCACGGCATGGCCCGAAAAATCGGCATCGGCATCTTCGCCCGAGCCTTCATGCAGGCTTTCCCAACCCTGCCGACGGAAGAAGACGGGCGTCTGCACGATCCCGGCCTGAGGGAAAATTTCATCGAACGGATCTTCGTCCACCGGCGCTGGCGGCTGCTGCTGGCTGAAAATCCGGGCATCGGCGATCTCGTGGCCTTTCATACCGCCCACAAACTGCTCATCCTGTCACACAGTGAAAAAATCTACCGAGAGATGGGCCGCCTGGTGGCTCAGGCGAAAACCCTGATCAAAGAGGAGGCCTTCAACACCTACGAACAACTGCTGATGGAGGCCCTGAAGCGACAGAGCACGCTGAAAAAACATACGAATGTTCTGATGCACATGCTCGGATATTTCAAGCAGCAGCTCTCAGCCGACGAAAAATCAGAACTCATTGAAATCATAGAAAGGTTTAAGATGGGCTATCTTCCGCTCATTGTGCCGATCACCCTGCTCAACCATTATGTCCGCAAATACGGCGAATCGTATCTGGCCGGTCAGTTCTACCTCAACCCGCATCCGCTCGAGCTGAAACTGCGCAATCACGCCTGAAGACCTTTGTTATCAGGAATCTGGGATATCCCGCTTTATCCGGAGGAATTCGTCGAGATTGGCAAAAAAATTATCAACCAGGACCGGGTCAAAATGATTGCCGCGCTCCTCCTTGATCAAGGCAAGGATCTTTTCGATGGGCCAGGCGGCCTTGTAGCACCTGTCGGAACCAAGGGCGTCAAAAACATCGGCCAAGGCCACTATCCGCCCGTAGACATGGATATCCTCGCCGGCCAGCCCCCTGGGATACCCCCTGCCGTTCCACTTTTCATGATGTTCGTGGGCCACAATGGCCGCAGCCTGGAGTATCGGTCGCTGTGAAGCCTTGAGGATATCGTAGCCTATTGTGGCATGGCTCTGCATGATACGGAATTCGTCGTCCGTCAGTTTGCCGGGCTTATTGAGGATGGAGTCGGAGATGCCGATCTTGCCGGCATCATGCATTGGCGAGGCATAGCGCAGGAGATCTGATTCCGCCTCATCCAGGCCGTACTTTCGGGCCAGCAGATAGCTGTATTCCGCAACTCGCCGCACATGGTTGGCGGATTCCTTCGAACGAGTTTCGATAACCTCGCCGAGAGTGAAAATGACCTCTTTCTGGCTGTTGGAAATCTCCTCATTGAGCATGATGCTGTCATAGGCGCTGGCTACATTGGTCAGATAGATCTGCGTAAGCCGCTGATCCGCCTCGCTGACCGGCGTCAGACAGTCAATGTATAAGACACATTCGGCCCGATTCACGGTACGCATGTGCACGAAATAATCGCGGCCGTCAAACCCTGCCCCCCTGCCCTCAGTCAGGATGGCGTTTACCTTCTCAAAGATGCGACCAGGCAGGGCTTCAAAGGCATCCATGCCCTCTCGCCCCGCAAAGATTCCCGTGCCGCTCAATACATCCATGCCATCCTGGTTCCTGGAGACCACAAAACCGTTATCAAAAAAGACCTGGTCACCAGTTTCGTGATTGTTCCGGGCACCGCCTTTAAGGAGATACTGCAGACTTTCCAGCACACCGCTCATCAATTCCGGTATCGTCTGATAAGCAAACAACTCGCCTGAGGCATCGGCCACCTCTTCGAGGTGCCTGTTCATTAGCAGAACTTCCTCTTCCTTCCTTTTCCGGTCAGCTATCTCAGCCCGCAACGCCATGTTATTCTGGCGAAGGGCCTCGGTTTTTTTGCTGACCTCCTCTTCCAGGTGTTTCTGGTATTGTTTGTTTTCCTTGATCAGACCGGCCTTTTCAAGGCAGCGCTGGATCGTGCTTTCCAGGATCGCCATACTGCCGACGGGCTTCGTGAGATAATCCCACGCCCCGAGTTTCACGGTCTGGACTGCATCGTCGAGTTGACCGGCCCCTGAAACGATGACCACCGGCGTGTCTGGGGCATGTTCGTGCAGATAGGCCAGAACTTCGAGGCCGCCCATCACCGGCATATCAAGATCGGTAATGACTATGTCAAAGGGTTCCTGTTTGAAAAGCTCCAGACCAACCTGACCGTTTTCGGCCTCCCGTGTGACATATCCCCAATGCTTCATAAAAGCCACGAAGGTGCCGCGTACCATCGGTTCGTCATCAATTATCAACACGCGGACTACCTGTGATCTCATCATTTTCTCCCGCAGCATTCAGAAATCATTGCCCAATGAATATCATCCTATCGCATCGGTTCCTCTGCAGTGCCGCTCTTGAGGAATTTCCATTCTATCGCACAATCGGGCCGATGAACAGGCTGGCAGAAGAAATTTTTTGCTGCGGCATACCGCGAGCAAAAATCAGTGCGCAGTCTTCTATCGCTCAACTCTCCCGGGCATGTCGCACCGCCAAGATCAGTCTTTGTCAGTATTCAGCAGATCCGACAGATCCCGCTGCAGGTCTGCCAACCACTGTTCTTCAAACCGGGATGCGGGGCCGCGACGGCAGGCCCGTTCAATTTTTTCAGCTAGATCGGCCTGATTCTGCAGGCCAAGATTGAGCAACAACCCCTTGAGGGAGTGAGCCGCATCACCCCCTGCCTGCAGATTCGTTTCAGCCAAAGCTCTTGCCAATTTTGCCATATCACCGCTGATTGTCTTTCGGGTCGTGGCGAGCAGGACTTCCGCCTTGTCTTCTGTAAGACCATAGAAACGCTGCAGGTGGTTGGTAATCCTTTTAAACATCCTTTCCAACTGATCTTTCGGTTCCTCCTCATACGCATGCCCTGGAGCGATACTGCGATCAGTTTTAACGGCACAGACATGTGCAAGAACAGCTGCCACCTGTTCAGGGATAAATGGTTTGGTGAGATACTCATCCATTCCCGCCGCCAAACATTTTTGCCGATCACCGGACATGGCATGGGCCGTCAGGGCGATAATATTTGCATGCATTCCCGCGCGCTTCCCTCTGAGCCCCTCTTCCAGAGTTGCCGGAAGTTCTGCCGGCAGTCCCTCCCCTTTTTCAGTTGCCCTGATTATCTGGGTGGCTATATATCCGTCCATGACTGGCATCTGGATGTCCATCAGGACCACGTCAACATCCTCTGCCGCTAAAAACCCCAAGGCCTCAAGGCCATTTTCAGCCATCCAGACCTGGTGACCCATATTCTCCAGGACCATCCGGCCGAGATCCCTGTTGGTTTCATTGTCTTCGACCAGCAGGATCTGCAATTGCCGTCCCGGCTTCAGCTCCTGGGCTGCTGGATATCTCTCTGTGATTGCAGCATCTTCAAGACCATCCAACTCTTTGAAGCAGATGTGGAAACTAAAAGCGCTGCCGACGCCTGCTTCACTCTCGACAGAGATATCTCCCCCCATCAGCTGACAGAGTTTGCGGGTAATCGACAGCCCCAATCCAGTGCCCTGGTATCTGCGCGAGGCGGTATCGTCAGCTTGGCAGAAACTGTCGAAGATCAAATCCTGGTATGCTTTTTCAATACCAATACCCGTATCCTTTACCACAAAGAGTATCTCTCTTTGCTCACCTCGCAGTCCGCGATTGTGGACCGAAAGACTGACCCTGCCCTTTTCGGTAAATTTTATGGCATTGCCAAGCAGGTTGAAAAGAATCTGACGCAATCGCTGGCTGTCACCTTTGACCGCCAGCGGTACATCAGGGGCAATCTCGACCCTCATTTCAAGATTCTTTTCCTGGGCCATTGTCCGCATGGAGGCTACGGTCGAATTGACCAGTTCCTGCAAATGGAAAGGCTGCATTTCCAGCACCAGTTGTCCCGCCTCTATCTTGGAAAAATCGAGGATATCATTGACCACCGAAAGGAGGGAATCCGCCGAAGTGCGCACCGACTCGAGGAGACGGCGCTGCTGCAGATCCTCGCAGGCCTCCATGGCCAGCCTGCTCATGCCGATGATGGCGTTCATCGGCGTCCTGATCTCGTGGGACATATTCGCCAGAAAAGAGCTTTTCGCCCGATCCGATTCCTCCGCCTTGTCGCGTGCCTCACGGATCTCCCGCATGGCCCCATCTATGGTGTCCGACATATCGTTGAGGGCGTGGGTCAGTTCCCCTATCTCGTCATTGCTGTCAACGACCAGACGTTCTGCCAGTTCTCCTTTCTGAAAGCGCCTGATCCCTGCAATCATCGCCGTTATCTTGCCGGTCAGGGTCGAGGCCATCCACACCGCAATGCAGAGGACAACAAGGATCATCAGGAAGGTGGAGAGCGACAGATTCTTTATCGTATCAGCCAGCAGATCGCCGATCAGGAGCCGGGTATTTTCGTGCTTCTTCTCAAGCCGCATAACATACTCATCTGTCAATGAGCTGATTTTTATGGCCGTTTCCGTTGCCGCACTATGAAATTCATTGATATTGGCACCGATGGTGACATAGCCGAAACCACGCCCGCTGTAGCCGTAGCGGCCGGTATAATACGGAATGGCCGCGGCGGTATTGAGTTTCCAGAGATTGCTCCAGAATATGACAAACGAACCTGAACCGCCGTACTGGGTAAGATTGTGCCAGCCGGTACACTGGGGGGCAAAGTTCAGATAGCGGCAGTCGAGGCCGAGCATTCCGGCCTCGGTCAACTCTTTAGCCGCCTTTTTCTGCAGGGACTGTTTGGAAAAGCGCGGCGCGGTCTCCAGGAAATCAGCATAGGAGAGACCGCTTTTCTGCCAGAGCGAATATATCTCTTCGCTGAGCCAGGGAACAGCCGGATCACCAGTCTCGGGATCATACCCGGTGATGAAGTAATCTCTGGGGTGGGAAATGTTCCGCCCCAGATAGTCCCACATGAAGGCATAATTGCCGGATGCCGCATCGGAGATCGGCGAGAAGCGCTCCTCGGTCGGCACGAGATGATCTGTGAACTCCATCAGATGAGTATGATCAAGGGCGAGAGTCACATAGCCGATCTTTTTCCCTTCCCTGAACACCGGCGTCGCCCAGCGGACAATCCCCTGAAACCGTTTCCCCACCGGATTCTCTTTTCCGGCATATGCCGCCTTTTCAGGCGCAAAGGGTATTTTCCTGGCAGCAGCAACCGCTTGTGTATACGGACCAATCACTGGCGATGAGAGATAGGGACCAATCACTTCCGAGACATAAATCTCGCCGGCCCTGAGTTTTTCGAGTTCCGCGAAATATGTCTCAGCCCGACACCAGGTATTGCCTTTTTCGGCAATATTCTTCAGATCGGGCGACAAAAGATCCGTCGCCGATGCCTTGAATTCCTCCATGCCCTCGAGATTGACAAAGGTGATCTCATGATACAGCGGTCGGAGGGAAAACAACGCCTGACGATTCGGGCTTCTGTATTGAAAGTCCTTGTTATTGTCGGTGGATTGTGAACTTATCTGGGGATTCGGATCAGGATGGCCTGAAGGAGCTTGCCAGGAATCCCCCTGTTCGTTCAATGACCAGGGCTGATGCATGACCACCCTGCCCGCACGAATATCCAGGAACTTCTGAAAGTCTTGGGCGTTCAGCGACAGTTGGGCGGCCAGCAGGATATCGCCATCCCGCTCATAGAGAAAAGAGGCAACCGATTCTGCCGTATCGGTGGTCAGCCGCTCGATATTTTCCCGGGATTTCTGATCCAGGGCAACAATGGAACTCTCCGATGCCAGATCGCCCACCTGGCCAACCATTTCCTTGGTATCGCCGACCATTTCCACGTACTTGCCGCGGACGGTATCTGCCAGAATATAGATCTGTCTGGCGGCAAAGAGGGCAAGAAGCACCAGCGGTATGACCTTGATCAGGACAAAAATGACAATCAATTTGCCCCGAATGCCAAAACGGATTGATCGGTCAATCTTCACTCTCCGTTCCTGCCTTTCTTCCGCCATGCCTCAAGTCCCTTTATAAAACTGCTTCATTCCGGTGTGCAACACAGCAACGCCGAAATCCCCAGTTGCAAACACGATTCCAAATACACAGCCTCTGCAATGCGACTTATCTCACCCCGTGCTGTTTGAGAAAAGGCACATATTTCTTATCCGTACCTTTTATATGATTTGCCAGCCAATCTTTGAGAAAACTCATCAATTCCATGGAGATCGTGGCATCACCCTGCTCGAACTTGATCTTGAACTCCTTGACCTGGGCCACGAGATTCTCGTGGATTTTCTTGTGCTGATCATATTCGGGATAACCGTGTTTCTGAAACAGTTTTTCTTCGACACCGAAATGAAAGACCGTATAGGCCACCAGACGTTCCAGGATACCGCCGGCCACTGCGGTGCTCTGGCGCAGTCTCATGGCCTTGTGCAGATCATTGATCATACCGACAAGTTGCTTGTGCTGGTCGTCGATCTGGTTGATTCCCAGTTGCAGAGTGCTGTCCCAGCGCATCAGGTCAGGAACCCTGGCGGTGGAATCCTCCTCTTTGACAGTTGTCGTGAGAAAAGATTTATCGATTTTAAACTGGGTGGAAAGGGTCTTCAGATATTCCGCGATCTTCTCAATATCGAGGGCGCTGTTTTCCACGTCACTGCCATTTTCGGCAAGTTCTGCGGCAGTCTGGCTGACCCTGGCGATATCCTGGGCAACCTCGGAGGCAACCGTTGAACTCTGGGCGACATTGCCGTTGACCTCACCGATTCCCTGGGCCGCCTGCTGGACATTCTCCGATATCTCGCCCGTCGTCGCGCTCTGTTCCTGCACCGAAACGGCAATGCCGGCGACAATCGTATCGACCTTGTGGATGACCTCGGTGATCTGCCGGATCTCGCTGACCGTCTCGTCGGTTGAGCCCTGGATCGATTCTATACTGGCGCGGATCTCGCCGGTGGCAGCCGCGGTCTGTTTGGCGAGTTCCTTAATTTCATTGGCGACTACGGCAAATCCCTTGCCAGCTTCTCCGGCCCTGGCAGCCTCGATGGTGGCGTTGAGGGCAAGAAGATTGGTCTGGTCGGAAATCTCGGTGATTGCCTGTGTGACCTTGCTGATCTCCGCCGCAGCCTTGCCAAGGGCATCGACCTTTTCGGAAGAACTGCGGGCGAGTTCCACCGCGTCGCCGGTGATAACCCTGGCCTCGCGCGTCTTTTCAGCAACTACGGCAATCGAGGATGAGACCTCCTCTGCTGCCGTCGCCACAATATTGACATTGGTCGAGGCCTGCTCACTCGCAGCCGCTACCGAATTCATATTCGAGCTCATCTCCTCGGTGGCGGCCGCAACACTGGTTGCCATCTCGGATACCGACGTCGCACCCTCGGCCATCCGGTGCGAGAGACTGGTCAATTCATTCGAGGCCGAGGCCAGGCTCACCACCTCACCGCTCATCTTGCCGATCATCTGACTCAGACCATGGGAAATTGTGGAGAGAGCAGACGCCAGGCTCCCCAGTTCATCTTTGCGATCAAGCTCAAACCTGCCGGTCAAATCGCCCCGGGCAATATCGCCGGCAAACACCACGGCTTTCTGCAAAATGCCGGTAATCCCCCGACCAATAACAAAGCTGAGCGCAACGCCCAGGCAGACAGCGGCAAGAGTGGCAAAGAGGATAATCATTTTCTGCAGGCCCACTGTTGCCTGCAGATTTTTCGTGCTCGTTGCTAATTCCTTGTCTATCTCAGCCGTTACACTGTGCAGACCATCGAGTACCTGGACTAGGGCAGGTACAGTCTTCTGCTGAAAAACCTTTTGAACCTCAGGCAGAAAGACGGCCCTGCTGCTACCGCTCTGGGTAATCGCTGCCTGCATATCCAGAACGGATGCATGCAGTTCGCGGTGGGGTCCTTCCATTTGCTTCAGGAGAGGGGCCAGCCCCGGCAGCCTGGCTTCCGCCACTTTACGCTCATCGCCATAAAGCCAGATGCCTAACTGACACTGATGATCATCAGCCTGGGCATCGAGAGTGGTTTTCTGATCGTCGGTGAAAAGCGCCGTGACAGAATTCCGCCACTGCAGATGGTCGATTTCTTTTTGCAGGACGAGTTCCTTGACATCGGCCAGGTACATCCTGCTGTCAACCTCGGCGTTGACTGACTTGAAACCGAACCAGCTGAAAACACTGATAAGCATAAGCAACAGGAGGACAGACCCGAAACCTGTCGCGAGCTTGCCGCCGATTGAAAGGTTTTTCCAACTCATAATTCTCCCTCCTGATTTTTTATGTGCAGATCCCACATCGCTTCAATCTTAATGGAAAAAGTATATCGTGTCCACCAGGCGATATCAAACTGAGACTGCAAAAAGACCATATTTATACACAATTGTTCTCTACGCCCGGAGCACCGCCGTTATATCCCGATTTCAGCGGAAACTCTTCACGACCCCCGCATCAAGTAATCACATATTGTGTCATTGAGTAAAACTCAGTTGCGAGAAAGCAGATTTGTTCTGCTTTCTCGGCGTTTCGGCAAGAGACTGCAAAAAAAGAACGACAGCATCGTGAAGTGTCCAGGGGTGGCGGATCTGCAGCGCATAGCCCTGGCCCGGGCAAGGAGTAAGGAGATTGGCATGCTGGTTATCAGCCATGACCAGCATGTATTGCAAAGAGTGGCCAACCGCATTGACAGCCGATTTATTGCAGCAGCAGAGGAAGGCTGAGAAACGAATTGAAAAGAGCCGATCACAAGCAAGGCATCCGCCGCGATTCAACCTTGTTAAAAGCTCGACAGGGCGTCGCCAAAGGCCAGGGCATCGAAATACATCTTCTGCACCAGGCTTTTATCGACCCCGAGTTCATCAAGGGCGGAGATACAGGCCTCGCGGTCGTGCTGCTCAAAGGCAATGGCCGCGTCAAGGAAGGGAGCCATCGGCCCGGTACGGCTGCTCAGGGCATTTTTCAGGACATTGCCGAGCGGCAGCTGATCAATCACCTTGCCCATTTCCACATCAAGCATGGCATCGAGCAGGGAGAGCAGGCCGAGAAGGAAGATCTCCGCCGACATCCTGCGGTAGTCACAGCTCTCGGCCAGCAGCTCGCAGAAACGGGCCCGAACGATGGCCAACTTGATCAATTCACTCGGCTTGTCGGTGGCAATCTCGGAGATGATGACCAGGAGGATGAACCGCTTGATCTCTTTTTCTCCGAGAAAGACGATGGCATGTCGAACCGATTCAATGGCGCTGATCCGGTAGAAATACGAGGAATTTATATATTTCAGAAGCTTATAGCTCAGAGCCGCGTCTTTTGAGATAATCTGCTCGAGCCGCTCGGCCGTGGTGCTCTTCTTCGTCACCTCGGCCAGCAGGGCGATAAGGCTGGCCTTGAACGATTCCAGCTCATGGACCCGGAAGACCTCCGGTCTGGCAAAAAAATAGCCCTGAAAATACTTGAACCCCAGCTTCAAGGCAAACTCGTATTCCTCATAGCTTTCAACTTTTTCGGCCAGGAACTTGACCGGATAGTGGGCAAGCCGGCGTAAAGTCCGGCGGATCTCATCTTCGGAGGATATTCGGAAATCGATCTTGATGATATCGGCCAGGGCCACCATTGATTCAAGCGATTTGTCATAGACGAAATCATCGAGGGCAATGGTATAGCCCTCCGCGCGCAAGGCATGGCAGACTTTCAGGATTTCTGCAGTCGGAGGGATGTCCTCGAGAATCTCGACGACGACCTTTCTGCTCGGAAAGGACGAAGGAATCCCCCGCAGCAGCAGGTCCTTGGTGAAATTGACGAAGCAGGGCCTGGAACCGCTGATAACGTCAATACCCTCGGTAAGGAAGGTGGCGGAGAGCAGACTGGTGGTCATTTTCTCGCCTGAGGCCAGACGGCCGTCATCGGTGCCGCGATAAAGGAGCTCGTAGGCAAACAGCCTTTTATGCTCGTTGAGAATGGGCTGCCGTGCCACAAAAATTTCCATAAGACACCGATACGTAGAGTTTTCGCAATTATTCAGTCTTAAGCAGGTGAACCTTGTCCCTGATCCCTTTGGTCATCAGGACCTGGCCCTCCCTGTCGATGATAACTCCGTCCATCCCCAGCCGTTCCAGGACGGCCAGGCCCTTCTGCGGCCCCATGATAAAAATGCCGGTGGCATAGGCATCGGTCAGGGCAGCCTCCGGGGCGATGACCGTGACGCTGCGGCAGAGGCTTTCGGGGTAGCCTGTTTTCGGGTTCAGCAGGTGATGATAACGGATTCCGTCCAGGATGAAATAGCGCTGGTAATCGCCTGAGGTAGATATCCCCTGGGTACCCAGATTCACCGTGGCGAACAGTTCATCCTTATCCCCCTCCGCTCTGGGATTCTGGATGCCGATATTCCACGGTCGGCCGTCGGGCTGCCGGCCAAAGAGCTTGATGCCGTTTGCCTTGAGACTCTGGACCGCCTTGTCGGCGGCAAATCCCTTGATGATACCGCCAAGGTCCAGCTGTATGCCGGGATTTTTCAAAAAGACAGTCGCGGCCACCTCGTCTACAACAATATTTTCATAACCAACGGATGGCAATTTCTCGGCGATAGCAGATGCCGAAGGGCGGGTTTTTTTCTTGAAATCCCAGAGCTTGACAATCGGTCCAACGGTTACATCAAAGCCCCCTTCGGTCTGCTCGCCGACCATTACGGCGGTCTTGATGATCTCCAGGGTATCCCTGGAAACATGCACCGGTTTGATCCCTGCATTGCGGTTGATCGCCGAGAGTTCACTGTCTTCGGCATAAAAATTGAGCAGTCGGCCCAGGCGATCAAGTTCATCATAGGCATCAGCTGTCGCCTTGCGGGCCTTCTCCGGCGAATCTGCGACAACGGTAACCGTCACCAGGGTATACAGAGAAGAACGGGTCTCTTTATAGAGATGCTTCTCTGGTTTCCTGCCCATCTGCAGAAAAAGCCCGACAACAATGACAGAGAGTACAACAGCAATACCAAGCCGCCCGACAATCTTCATAGAACTGCCGTCATCTTCTTTCTTCCTGCCAGCCTGCACGCATGCTTGACACCTCGACTCTTATGGCTTTTCATAAAAGATATAGGATGTTGAGTAATCGCTGAATTCAAAATAGACCTTCTTTTCAGTCGGGTCTGCTACTCCGTTCAAATCGGCATCAAGAATCCCATAGCCAAACCGATAGGGACGTTCCGATTCACCGCCAGTAGCCGTAGCCGTTGACAGCTTGTCAATTT
>JFJP01039471.1_pt1 | contig 13402 bp, 13 predicted proteins | sample 431651 | NCBI WGS metagenome assembly JFJP01 (sample SAMN02602958, study PRJNA72255) | Microbial mat metagenome, whole genome shotgun sequencing project. | biome: fresh water; feature: sink hole; material: water; isolation source: purple microbial (photo- and chemosynthetic) mats found in...
CTATACCCGTTGGTTTTGTTGCCGAATCGCCCGAAGCAGCAGTAGAACTCGCAAAGAAGATTCAGGCCCAGACGGGTACCACAACCTGGGCGGTTAAAGCTCAGATTCATGCTGGTGGCCGGGGTAAAGGTGGAGGTGTGAAAATTGCAAAATCGCTTGATGATGTAAAACAGTTTGCCAAGGATATCATCGGGATGAACCTTATTACGCATCAAACAGGCCCTGAAGGGAAGATGGTACATAAGGTTCTTATCGAACAGGGAATTTTTTATCCGGGGGAAAGCGAAATTCGTGAGTTTTATATGAGTATTCTGCTGAACCGGAGTACTGGCAGAAATATAATCATGTATTCTACTGAGGGTGGAATGGATATTGAAACCGTAGCTGCTAATACCCCACACCTGATATTCAAGGAGGAAATCGATCCCAAATCAGGTCTTATGCCTTTTCAGTCTCGCAGGATTGCATTTAACCTGGGCTTAAGCGGAAAAGCATTCAAAGAGATGACCAAATTCGTTCACTCCCTATATAATGCATACCTCGGATCTGACGCTTCTCTCTTTGAAATCAACCCCGTATTCAAAACTTCCGACGATCTCATTCTGGCTGCCGACAGTAAGGTAAACCTGGAGGATAACGCACTTTATCGCCACCCCGATTTTATGGAGATGCGCGACCTTTCAGAAGAGGATGCAACTGAGGTAGAAGCCGGAAAATACGATCTTAACTTTATTAAGCTTGACGGTAATGTTGGCTGCATGGTAAATGGAGCCGGACTTGCTATGGCAACCATGGATATCATTAAACTGTCGGGTGGCGAACCTGCCAACTTCCTGGATGTGGGCGGCACAGCAAATGCTGAGCGCGTTGAAGCCGGATTCAGGATTATCCTTAAGGAACCTGCTGTTAAAGCTATTCTTATTAATATTTTCGGTGGAATTGTACGTTGCGACCGTGTCGCCCAGGGAGTTGTGGATGCTTATAAATCCATTGGCGATATCAGGGTTCCGGTAATAGTAAGGCTTCAGGGAACCAATGCAATTGAGGGTAAAAAGCTTATCGACGACTCTGGTTTGAAGGTATACTCTGCTATTTCCCTTCAGGAAGCTGCTGATTTGGTTAAGGAACTCGTTTAATCCACATCTTTCCTTGCCACCGGCATCGTCATGCACCGGGCGCCTCCACCTCCGCGTGCAAGCTCTGATCCATCAATGGTAACAACACATCGCTTGTAGTCTCTCGGATTCGATTTCCCTGCATTCACATCTTTTGCTTTAAGGATTTCAAACCCCGCTTTATTCATGTTTTCGAGCGTGTAAGTGTTACGGTTATAACCGATAACCTTGCCGGGGGCAAAGGCGAAGAAATTTGCCCCGCTGTGCCATTGTTCGCGCTCCTGAATCATGTCGTCGCCTTTACCTCCGCAATAGGCTATTTCAAGATCCATCCCTAATGACCTCAGTACACTGGGGATATTCTCAACTATGGATATGGAAGTAACCTTTCCGTTTTCGAATTCTATATGAACCGTCTTAAATCGGTTTGGAGTGAGTATCAAAGGCTCATAAACCATGCAGCAGTTCTTGTCCAACAAGGTAAAGACCATGTCGAGGTGAATAAACGATTCAGGCTCAAATGGCAGTTCCTGAACAATTATATGCTGCTTTTTGCTATCCGATTTTAACTGCTCAAGTATAAAATCGATTCCCTGTGAGGATGTCCGCGCTCCAATGCCAATAATAAGGATATCCTCTCTTGCAATCAGGATATCCCCACCTTCAATCTTGAAAGAAGGATCAATTGTTTCAACATTTAGAGGATCGATGGTGCCCGCCTGAAAAAAAGGATGGTATTCGAAAATCGCCTGCATGATAAACGACTCCCGCACTCTTACCCGGTTCGCCATTGATGAAATAAGAACCTTGTTGTGAATGGAAACGGATGCGTCACGTGTAAAAAAGAAGTTATGCAGGGGAGCGAGACTGTAGTTGTCTTCATTGAAAAAGTTTGTTATTGTATCCCTTTTGATGGGTACCCCCTGAATCAGCTGATTGGCAAGCTTCGGGCTGTCAATTCCCATGAGCGGGAGAATAAGACCGGACTGGGCTTCATTGTGACAAATTTTCCGTATCAGACTTTCTTTGCAGTCCGGCATCGAAAGGACATCTCTTAGCAAATCCTCAACGTAAAGAGTCTTGGTAAGACCGGCCAGCAAACAGCTAAGTTGAGAATACTCTTTTTGTGCGACAGAAAGATTCAGAATATCGCTATAGAGCGCACGCTGAGCATTGCGGGGAGTCATGTTTTCAACCTCCAGACCTGGTTTGTGGAGAATTACAGCTTCAAGCTCGCCAATTTCGGAGTTAACATTGATGGAAATTTTTTCAGGCATGTCGGTTGCGTTTTTTTGCTTGATAGTTCAATTTTGGACTAAAAAGAAGTGTAAAGGTAATAATTATAAGGTATGTTAAAATGTAAGAAAAGCATAACCAAGAACCAAAGTTGTTTATAAAACTTTATAAATTAACGCGATAATAAAAGGAACAGCAATGGTAAGAACTACCCCGTGAACCAGAGAAATGATAAGGTAATTTTTACCTGATGCTTTTAAAATAACCGGAAGGGTTGTATCCATTGAGGTTGCGCCTGCTGAGGATATTGGTGCCAACTTCCCGAAATACCGGCTTAAGATGGGTGCAAAAAGCAAACTTATTATTTCCCGGGTAATATTTGCAAGTAGTGCCAGGGTTCCCATGCTCTCCCCCGAAAACTGAGTGATTAATACTCCTGAAAGACTGTAATACCCAAACCCCGAACCAATGGCAAGAGAATCCTTCAGTCCTAGGTCGGGAATCAACCAGTTGTAAATTAGGATTCCCAGAAAAGTACCGATAATGGTTGATATTGGAACCAGAAGTATTTTCAGACTTACCGAGCGCAGTATCTCCGGCAAACGGGGATCACTGCCAAACGAAAGGCCAATAAATACCATCAATATATAAAGCACGATAATGCTTAGGCGGTCAAAGGAGATTCCATCCGGAAGCAGCCCTGTTTGTCCCAGCACTATGCCTGCAACGAAAAAAAGTACGATGATCAGGCTACTTTTCATTTTTGCGGAAGATAAACCGGTATAGGAAGAATGCGGTAAAAACACTTCCGGCAATAGCAAACAGCGAAATCATTAATGCTTTGATACCAATCTCAGTAAGATTTTTCATGATTTCAGGCTTGGAGCCAACACTCAGCCCCATGAAAAACAGCAAAGCATAAATTATATACAAAGTAGCTTTGTCTGTTATGCTAAAAACTTTTTTTGAACCCGAGAAGGCAAATCCGGCAAGGGTTCCGGCAAGCAGCAGTATAAGGATAATCCACATTGTTTACTTGGATTGTTTTATGGGTTTACAAGTTTCAAATGTAATGATTTTGAAAATATTTCTCTTCCTGCAGACCATATAAAGGAAAATGCAAGAAAGGCTGGTAAAGTTGACAAGACATTTCCTATTTGTTACCAAAAGGAAACACTCATAAAAAATAACTATTTTTGCCCCAAACAAAGTTGAATTTATGATCGTTCCCGATTGGCAAAGCCGAACAGAACTTCTTTTGGGCAAAGACTCCCTTCTCAGATTAAAAAATGCTCACGTCCTTGTGCTTGGACTGGGTGGGGTGGGCGCATATACAGCCGAAATGCTTTGCAGGGCGGGAGTGGGGAGCCTTACCATTGCTGATGGGGATAATGTGCAACGATCGAATTTCAATCGTCAGCTCATTGCTATTGAAAGCAATTTGGGAGAGGCGAAAGCAGACGTCATGGCCAAAAGATTACGGGAAATTAACCCTGAAATCGAGCTGAGAATCAGTAACGAATTCATACGGGAGGAAAAGATGGATGCAATCCTCGAAACTCCTTATGATTACGTTGTTGATGCAATAGACACTCTTTCCCCGAAAGTTTTTCTTATTGTAAAATCCTTGCGCAAGGGATATCCCATTGTAAGCTCGATGGGGGCCGGTGGCAAACTGGACCCATCGCAGGTAACTGTAACGGACATCTCGAAATCCTACAATTGCCGGCTAGCCTACAGTTTGCGTAAACAATTGCACCGATTGGGAATCCATGAGGGATTTAAGGTTGTGTTCTCACCGGAAACCGTCTCGAAGAATTGCGTGAAGCTTGTTGAAAACGAGGAAAATAAACGCTCTACTGTCGGCACTATTTCGTATATGCCTCCGTTATTTGGCTGTGTGATGGCCTCCGTTGTGATCAGGGATCTTGTTTTGAAGGTTGAAATCCCGGAAGTTTGTTAATTACACCCGGTTTTATTTTTTTATTTGGATATTTGGGAATTGTATGATATTTGCAGTAAAGAATTTTTTTAATCTAAAGTCTATAATTATGAAGAAGTTTACTCTGATTTACTTGTTGGCCCTTGGGATGGTAGCAGGCTTAAATGCCCAGGTGCTAAGTTTTGGTGTTAAGGGCGGATTGAATTATTCCAAAATGAAGTTCGATAACATCTCAAACATCACAACAACTGCTGCCAATTATAACCTCATGGAAGACGAATCGTTTCAGGGATTCCATATCGGGGTAATGGGCCGGCTGAAGGTTTTCAACTTGTTTTTGCAGCCCGAACTCTTGTTCAATACCACAGGCGGAAAAGTTTTGGTTGAAGAAGTAGGCTCATCCGTTAAAAAAGTAAAACAGGTTAAATACAACAAGCTCGACCTGCCAGTTTTGTTGGGAATGAAGATTGGGCCTGCACGTGTTAACCTGGGCCCTGTTGCCTCAGTAACTCTTTCTTCCAACTCAGAGTTGGGCGATATTATCCCAGACATTGAAACGCTGTCAAAAGGAGCTACAATCGGATTTCAGGCCGGGGCAGGGATCGATATCTTTAAAAAATTAACATTTGATCTTCGTTACGAAGGTGGACTGAGCAAGTTGGGAGATAAACTTACTGTAGGTGGTAACGACTATGCTTTTGATTCCAGGGACAGGAAGTTTCTGGTTAGCGTGGGATTCTTCTTTTAATCCACTTTTTTAGTATTTTGTTTTTTGCCACAAAGGCAGAATGAATTAATACCTGTTTATGGGCTACCGGCTGATTTCCTTGAAAATCGCAACGAATTACACAGATGAGGAATTGCGTGCCGGCATTGGCCGTGAGCTCCATATCCGTGATTTCAGTTTTACTATCGATGGGAAAAGCCTTGATGCCCGAAAGAAATCCGATATTCACTGGCTTCTGCGCATCGGCGTTTCGTCTCCCGAGCTCAAAGGTGGCGCGGATGTTTCATCCCCCGTCATTGAAATCCCCCGAAAAAAGAGGAACGAGAAAGTTCTTGTTGTGGGAAGCGGCCCGGCAGGATTTTTTGCTGCCTTGTTTCTTCAGATGTCAGGGTTTTCAACCATAATTATTGAACGAGGCCGTGATGTCTCAAAAAGATCCGAAAGTATCGATTTGTTCGAGAGTCAGGGTGTTTTCGACCCACAGGCAAATTATGCCTTTGGCGAAGGCGGAGCGGGAACTTTTTCCGACGGAAAGCTTACTTCACGAAGCAAACATATCAGTGCTGAGCGGCAGTTCATCCTGAACTCCTACATCCGCGCCGGTGCGCCTGCTGAAATTGCCTACATGACACACCCGCACCTTGGGAGCGACAAACTTAAAATTATTGTCAAAAACCTGCGGGACGAATTCGAGTCCCTTGGTGGTACTATGCACTTCGAGACGCAACTCACTGACATTGAAGTAGTCAAAGGAAAAGTTGTTTCGGCAATCACCGACAAAGGTACCTACCAGGCCGATTATTTTATTGTTGCACCTGGGCATTCGGCCTATGAAACCTACCGAATGCTTATGCGGAGGGGAGTGGCCTTTCGTCCCAAGAACTTCGCAATCGGAAGCAGGATGGAACATCCCCAGCAAATCATTAACCTTGCTCAATGGGGCAGAGAGAGTCTTCCGGGAGTTAAAGCCGCGGAATACCGACTTACCTCAAACCCCGAAGGTTCGCTCCCTGTTTACACGTTTTGTATGTGTCCGGGTGGAATTGTGGTTCCTGCAGCTGCCTATGCGAACACGAATATTGTAAATGGGATGAGCCTTTACCAACGTGATCTTAGGTTTGCCAATGCCGCCTGTGTTGCTGGGGTGAACCCCTATGAACTTATCGGGGAGAAGGCCGATGCCGGTTCGGTTCTCGATTGGGTTGAAGCCCTTGAAACAAAATTTTTCGAGTATTCCGGGGGATACAAAGCTCCGTTTTGCAGCATAAGTGATTTCATCAGGCGAAAAGAGCCGCGGCATATTCCGGAGACCTCGTATCCTTTAGGTCTCAAGCCTTCTGCGCTCTGGGATCTTTTACCCGTGAGGGTAAGCAGTTCCATGCGGGCAGGTTTGCAGGATTTCAGCAGAAAAATACGGGGTTTCGAAAGCGGTATCATCATGGGTCTGGAAAGTAAAACTTCTGCACCTGTGCAGGTTGTAAGAGACGAGGCTCGAAACTGCACCGGTATACAAAATCTTTTTATCTCGGGGGAGGGGAGTGGCTTTGCCGGCGGAATCATATCCAGCGCAGCCGATGGGGTGCGAACCGCAATGAACCTTGCCTGATCAGGGTTGCAATGCCGCAGCTGCAGCCGCTCCCGCCACATAGCCTGTGCTCCAGGCCACCTGCAGATTAAATCCTCCGGTATCCGCATCCAGGTCAAGAACCTCACCCGCGAAAAACAGGTTTTTCACAAGCTTCGATTCCATGGTTTTTGAATCCACTTCGGCCGTGCTGACTCCACCTGCCGTAATAATTGCTTCTTTAAACGAACGGCAGCCGGTAATTTTAAAGCGCATTTCTTTCATCAGCAACATTATTTTCCTGCGCTCTTTCGAACTTACCTGGTGACATTCTTTTTTTGGGTCGAGGGAAAGAAGTTCGAAGAAAAGAGGAATCATACTGGAGGGTAGCCAGAGCCGGAAGGCGTTCTCGAGTTGTTTTTTTCCGTTTTCATTTAGATCGCGGATGAGACGGGCATCGAGCTTTTGCTCGTCGAGAGAGGGTTTCAGGTCTACCGATATTTCAACAGCGTGACCTGCATTCATCGCTTCAACAGCAATCCTGCTGAGGGTAAGGATAATGGGTCCCGACAAGCCAAAATGGGTGAAAAGCATCTCACCAAAATCCTCGGTTTGCTTTTTGCCATTGATCCATAGTTTGGCAGTAACGTTTTTGAGCGACAATCCTTGAAGCTTTCCAGCGGTATCCCCAGCCGTTTCGAGCGGTACGAGCGCTTGTCGCAGTGTTTCGATTTTGTGGCCAGCCGATTGGGCAAGTTTGTAGCCATCGCCTGTTGATCCGGTTGCAGGGTACGATTTTCCACCGGTGCAGATGATAACTACATCCGCCGGGATAGTAACAGTGGTATCGGGATCTTCTGCGGTCACTCCAACAACCCTGCCTTCCTTCAGCAGAAGTTCCGATACCCTGCAATCGTATCGAAAATCCACCTTGTAGTTATTCAACCAACGCAGAATAGTGTTAAGTACATCGGAAGCCTTATTCGTAGTGGGAAACACGCGGTCGCCACGCTCAATAACGGTTTCGAGACCATGATTTTTAAGAAGTTCGATCATATCCCCCGAAAAAAACTGAGAGAAGGCAGATTTTAAAAATTTACCGTTGGGATGTACCTTTGACAGGAATTCGGCCATGGGAGCCATGTTGGTGATGTTGCAGCGGCCCTTGCCAGTGATTAGCAGCTTGCGTCCGGGCTGACGCATCCGCTCAACTACCAATACTTTTTTACCCTCCTCCGCAGCTTTTCCGGCTGCCAGAAGTCCTGCCGGACCGGCACCAATAACCACGACATCGTATTTTTCGGTGTGCTGCATATAGGCTTTTTAGGTGAGGTGCAATTCCGGCTTTTTAAGGTCGGATGTATTCCCAATCTTTTATTTCATCGAATTTTGCATAAGCTGCTTTTGCAGAAGGATGTTGCAATACAGACTCCACGGTAACTTCAGGGAGGAGATCGTCGGCAAAACCATTCTTTACGAAGAAGAAGTTAAACCCCAGATCGTTTGCCCCGACCAACCTATAACCCTTGCTTTTGGCAAGCTTCGTCATTGCAACGGGAGATGCACCGTGGTAAACAGGATGTTTTCCAGGGAAAAAGTAATCTTTATCGTAAGGGACAACTATATTTTCCAAACCGAACTCATTATGGGTTTCAATCAGTACAACCCTTGGCTGAACTGCCGTAATTGCATCCCAAACCCAGTAATCATTGCCGTCGATGTCGATTGAAAGTAATCCAACCTCCCCCGAGAAACCGGCAGAAGTAATAATTTCATTGATGTTTTCGCGTCGTACCATGGAGCAGGAAAAGCTTGGTGGATAGGACCATGGGTGTGGGTAACGGCTGTAAAACTTGCGTCCCCGCTTAACGGCGTCGGGGTTTCCATCGATAAAAAGGCCATTCCAGCCGAAGTTGAAGAAGAGGTTGGCAGAGTTGCTGTTAACCCCGTCGTCGGAACCGATTTCGATGAACACTTTTTTGTCCATGCCAATGAGAGCGAATATGAAAAGCAGTTTTCCGTCTTCTTCAAATTGGGAGAAAACCCGAAACCCTGTTTCGGCAAAAGCAGGAACATTGCCATTTTCCTTCATCTGCTGGTATTGGTGAAACAGAGCGCGCTGGCTTATTCCCACAGCAGGGGAAAAGCGAGGTCGCAGTTTAAGGATCAGGAATTTGTCTTTCAGGAAGTTTTTTATAATGGGTATCATCAGCTGTATATCGTTTTAAGGAAGTTTAAAATTAATTAAAAAACTGATGCAAGAGCAAAATTTTATATTTACAAACTCATGTGAGCACCTTAAGGGCTTGTTATTCTGAACAAAGTGAAGACGAGTCCTCAACGGTTTCAATTTGATAAAACTATAGATCCATGTCAGAAAATTTTTATTAAAATAAATACTATAAATATAGTAGATATTTAAAAAATGATTTATATTTACAAAAAAAATATAAACATGAGGGAGATTACAAAAGCACAGGAAGATATTCTGAAAGCACTTTGGGAGATAAATGAAGGAGCGGTCAGCGATGTGCTTTCCATTTTACCGGAGCCAAAGCCGGCTTACAACACTGTTGCAACAGTGATAAAAGTTCTGGAGAAAAAAGGATACATTGGTCATAAGACTTATGGTAAAACGAATGTATATTACCCTTTGGTCTCAAAGAAAGACTATGGCCAGCATGTATTAACTGATACGTTCAGGAGTTTGTTCGACGGTTCTTTAAATCAAATGCTTTCTGCATTTGTCGTGAGTAAAGGTGTCAGTATTAACGATCTGGAAGAACTTAAGGTAATGTTGGAACAGGAAATAAAAACTCAAAAAAAGTAATTTGAGACCTTAGGTATTTAGCTTACTTTTTTAATACATTTTAATGATGAAAACAGTTCAGTTTATTTTGATTTCCACTGCCTGTCTGAGCATCTTGTATGGTTTATATTTATTAATGTACAGAAAGGGGGTTGATTTTAAAGAACTTCGGATGTATCTCCTTGCAAGCATATTTATTTCGGTTTTGCTGCCTATGAGCAATTACCGGATTTCAATGGATTTCCCCGGAAATAAAACTGTGAATGAATATGTTTCTAATGAATCTCAAGGCACAGCAGAGAAGGGTTCAATTATTTCTGAACCTTTCGTCAATTCATCTTCCGCCTCAAATACCGTTCTTTCCGAAAGTTGGAAAAATGATTTGTTTGAGATGATTAAAAAGACATATTTAGTTGTCCTTCTTGCACTCTTATTCAGAATCTCAGTTCATATAACCATTCTGATTGTTCGGTTTTTCATGGGCAGGAGGGAAAAGTCTGATGGATATGTTTTAATATATAATTCACGTTTAAAAAATTCATTCTCATTTTTCAACTGGATTTTTCTGAGCCCTGAATTCTTATCGAAAAGGGAGTCAGAACAAATCATATTACATGAAAAAATTCATGCATCGCAATATCATTCATTTGATCTGATCCTGATTGAACTGCTAGCGGCCGTGATGTGGTTTAATCCTTTGGTTTGGATGATGAGAAAATCGATTCAGCTGGTTCATGAATACCTTGCAGATGAAGGTGTGCTAAATGCGGGAATTGATAAGATCAATTACCAGGTACTCCTTATTAATCAGGTTGCAGAAGAAAGACTCATCTGTCTTTCTTCAAATTTTAACTATTCATTAATTAAAAAACGCATGATTATGATGAATTCACTAAAACTTGCAAAAAGAACCAGGTTTAAAATTTTAGCAATTATACCTCTGGCGGCGGTTCTTTTTTTAGGAGTTGCCTGTATTAAAGGGAAGGGAAATGTCAATCCCGTTAATGCGGTGGAACTGGTGCGCATGAATGTACTTTACCTGGGAATTGATAATCCGGTAAAAATTGCTGCATCGGGTTATGAACCTTCTGAGCTGGCAATCACTGTCGACAATGGGACCATCACAGGTGGTAATGGGGAATACATAATTAAACCAAAAGAGATTGGTTCAGCAGTAGTTACAATAAGCTGTGATAGTAAGGAAATTCAAAAGACTCAATTCAGGGTAAAGAGTGTTCCGGATCCGGTTGCTGCATTAAAAACGGTTCAGGAAAATACAGTTAACCATTTTACCGGGGGAACCATTTCAAAAAAGGATTTATTGTCAGCTGGAGGGGTTGAAGCAGTCCTGTTCAACTTTGATTTTGACTTAAGTTTCAGTATCGCCTCGTTCGTAATGAGTGCCACTCTTCCAAACTCAAATATTGTGGTAGAGGAAATTTCTTACTCCGGTACGTATTCTGAAGCCCAGATCAAACTGATAAATTCACTCGTGAAGTATCAGAAACTGATGTTTGAGGAAGTTATCGCAGTTGGACCTGATGGTGCAAAAAGGAAACTGAATTCGATGGTTTTCACAATATCCGGCGAATAAGGAATTCTGTAAAAAATAAAGCATCTCTTAAAGTCTGAAACAGATTTTCGGAGATGCTTTTAATTCAGAGTGTTTTTTCAAATAATCAGGCCTGTTCAGGATTTACCTGCTTCTCCTCTTCCATGCAATGGTTTTTATACTTACTGTGGTATTTCTTTTTCCAGTCGCTGCTGTGATTTCTGTGCGATCCGGGAGAAACACCGGTAAGAAGAATTTTTGAGAGGATAAATAAGCCGGCTGTCTGCCAGAATCCGAGCACCGGACCGTTAAACAGCGATGGAATCAGCCAGTTCCAAAGGCTCATAGTTACATAAATTGCCAGGGTTACGAATCCTATTCCAAGAATTCCAAAACCAATAAATTTTAAAATTTTTAAAGCATTCATTTTAATTGTTTTTAAATAGTTTATAAATTTCATTTAATCTTTCCCTGAGTGCCAGAACTGCGTACCGCTTTCGGGAGATAAGGGTATTAATACCTACTCCTGTTTTTTCGGAAATCTCCTTAAAGCTCAGTTCATCGAACTCATTTGCAACGAAAACACTTCTTTGCTCTTCAGGAAGTTCTGACAATGTTTCTTCAATGATTTCCCAAACCAGTTCTTTTAACTCTTCATCTTCAGGCGTTGTACCTAAAGAGGGGAGTATTTCTTCAAGCGACAAAGGCTCCTCGTCTTCAGCTTTTACATTTTCCTTGTAGCTAATCCTTTGGGGCCGCTTTTTCCTGAAATTGTCAATAATCCGGTTGTCGGTAATCTTATAGATCCATGCTGTCAGGTTTTCAATCCTTTGTAAGTCCCTGAATCCCAAAGTGAGCTGATAAAAGACATCCTGCAGAATATCTTCGGCCTCAATACTTTCGGGTACTCTTCGTTTTATATAGCCAAGCAAACGCTTCCGCTCAACTTTATAAACAGCACCTATTTTTTCGGACTCCTGAGGACTCATTAATCAGATTTTATAATTCTTTAGACGATTGAAGCTTAATTATATTTTAAGAATTCCTTGATATTTTTTAAAATTATTTCAAATCATTGAAAATCAGCATTAATAATTTAGGATTTATGATTCCCAAATTAGAATTATTATTATTTTCGAAAAAAAATAGTATGAAGAGATTTAAGAAGAGTTTGCTTTTTGGTATTTCGGTTTTTGCAGGATTATTGATAGTGTATTCAGTAGTATTTTATGTGAGATTTCAGAAGGCAACCAAAGCAATGGTACCCTCCGAAACCGGTGCTATCAATGATTCGGTTTTTTGCATAAAGGATAAATATGTTAATGCATTCCTCTTCAGGGGAGATACCGGATACCTTATGGTTGATGCGGGTTTCACAAAGAAAGGTTTTAACAGGGGATTGGAAATGATTGGCATTTCTCCTAATCAGGTTCATACCATACTGCTTACTCATACTGATGCAGATCACATCGGTGCCATGGGTCTGTTTGAAAATGTAAGCGTATTCATGCACAAAGACGAGGAACAGATGGTAAACGGTACAACGGGTAAAATGAAATTTATGAAAACAAAATGGAAATACGGGCCATACACACTTTTGGAGAGTAATGATACACTTACAATCGACGGACTTAAGATCAAAATTATCCATACTCCTGGCCATACACCGGGCTCCTCCTGTTTTATCGTGGGATCCGATTACCTTCTTACCGGCGACAATCTGGTTGTAAATAACAACGAATATGAAAAATTCGTTGAAATGTTCAATATGGATACGCCCCGTCAGGAGGAATCAATTAAAGTGTTACCTGAGCCGGCATCATTTAAGTATATTCTAACAGGACATCATGGGGTAATTAAAACAAGCGATTAACCGCAAACAATAATCACAAAAACTCCATTTCCCCTGATAATTGATGATTTTTCAGCTAAGCCGGATTCAGAAAGAAAATATTGGATTCCTCCTTTTCCCATGTAAACGCGGAAGTTTCGGTAATGATCACCTCCCGCAAGTTTTTCAATTCCATATGCTATGGAGCGGGAGAATCCTTTTGGCATGGGATAATTGTAGTCGACAATAATTTGTTTTGAAGAAATTCGTTTCATTTCGGCAAGAATTCTGATGGCTAGCTCTGAATCAAACTGATGGATGGCCATGGATGTCAGAGCAACATCAAATTCTTTATCCTTATAGCATGAAAGGTCAGATGCGTCGTGATTTTCAAATTTTACATTATGCACTGCTTGTCTTTTTGCAGTGCGTTTAGCAGTTGCAATTATTTCTTCAGACAGGTCAATCCCCGTTACAAACTCAGCTTTTTTAGCAATAGCAAGTGATAGAGATCCAGTGCCACAAGCGATATCTATTATTCTATCTGAAAAATCAATATTTGTCGTTATGCCATTGTGAAGCTTTGAAAGAATTGGATCAATCAGGATTTGATAAAAGAGACCTTT
>JFJP01027380.1_pt1 | contig 13400 bp, 17 predicted proteins | sample 431651 | NCBI WGS metagenome assembly JFJP01 (sample SAMN02602958, study PRJNA72255) | Microbial mat metagenome, whole genome shotgun sequencing project. | biome: fresh water; feature: sink hole; material: water; isolation source: purple microbial (photo- and chemosynthetic) mats found in...
TTATTATTTTAGGAAGAAAAATACTAATTATGATAATCAAATTAAATAACCAAAGTTTTTCTTGAATTTATCTGAAAGCTCATTAGAGAGTTTTTTTTAATTTTCTAATTTTTCTTCAATATTCCATTTTTTTCCTTTAAATTTTAGTTTTTTTTTTTGCTTAAAAAAACATTTATGCAGTACTTAAATTTGCTATCTCATATTAAAAACATGACACAATGATTTTTTGATTTTTTCTGTAAAACTCATTCAAAAACAATTCAAAATTATTATTTTCGAGGTAGTGACGAACGTGATGTAATTTAAAACTTTGATTAAAAAATGCATTTCGGTCGAGGACCTCATCTTAATTTTCGGTTTAATACCTCCCTAATTTCAAAGCAAATATCAAAAAAAAGATGAAAGTAACAAATCCAAACTTTTCTTCAATGAACTCCCCAACAAGCACCACTGCCAATTCAATCGATTGCATTCTTGAATCTCCTCATAGTTCTTCCTTCCCGAAAGAATTAGAAAAAAACTTATCATTTCTCAAATTAAAAACTTGGTCTTCCAATGGTGAATGGGTAGTCCCAGAACAGAAAAATTATTATGAGGATTTGAACACCATTTTCCAAGAAAATAACATTAATTTGGGTCTTTTTAAAGGTCAAGGCTTTGATATCATTCGATCATATCTGACAGATAAATCAAGAAATCTCATCAAATTGCTCTATTCAAAAATAGTCCCTCATAAGCCTTCCAAAGCTCAGATATGCTTTATTCATGGCCTTGAGGATCATTCAGGAAGATACTTAACAGTAAAAAACCAGTTTTTTAAAATAAAATTATTTACAATTTTAAAATTTTTTTTAGTTAGGAGAGTTTTTTGCAAAAAATGGATTCACTGTTCATTTAATTGATTTCAATGGTTTTGGCAAATCTGGCATTTGTGAAAAAAATAGTTATGCTATTGAAGAATATCACAAGGATATTGCAAACCTGCTGGAAAAATGTTCCCAGAATCTGCCATTGTTTCTTTTAGGACAAGGTTTAGGAGCTGGCATTTTGCTGAGCTTTTTGATCAAAAATCCAAAATTGAAGATTGCAGGAGTTATCATTGGTTCTGCAATGATAAAATGTCCTTCTGTTTATCAAACAAATTTTATGCAAAAACTGGTTTTGAATATGATTGGAGAGAAAGAAGAAGTAATTATTTTATTTTATTTAAATATAAAAATAATTAAATTTTATATAGAATGTGCTTCTTTGCTCAAGAATCAACCCATCAGCTCTCTCAAAAAATAATTACAATATGAGAAATTATTTATCAGATTCCAATTGGAATGATACCATTAAGTAAATTTAATTATTTGAGTGATAATATTTAATTTCAATTGTTTTTTTAGCTTGAAATTAGTAGAAACAATGAAATCATTAGAAGATTTTCTTTTGCCAAATGCTTTTAAGTAATATCGATTTCTTTGTATTCTTTAATAAAAATGAATGAATTTAGATTCAATTATCCTTTATTAACATTGATGAGCTTGCAAAACAGTTTGATTGATTTCAATGACTCTTTTCTCTTTCATCAAAAAGTCCAAAGCAAGCATAAAGCTTACAAAGCTTTTCAAAATGGTTATCACAACATATATGATGACAATGAAGGCGATGAAGCAAAGAATTTTATTATGAAATGGTGCAATGAAAGACTTCAAACCTCCAAAGATTTTAGTAATTTTTTATTTTATTTGATTTGGTTTAATTTTTCTTTAGTTATAGAAAAAGATTTATCAGTTGGATTGCCAAAAAGAACAAAAAACAAAAAAACTATTGCTTTTGTGCTCTCTTTGGTTTCTATTTACGTTTTCAAAATGTAAATTATTGAATTAATCATTAACATATTATAATCTATCGATTTTTTTTCATAGTTTAAAATTGAAATCCTTCAAAGATTTGGCATTTCTAGTAAAACTAGCTCGAAAAAGTTTCCATAAATCATTTTTAATCAAATTACTGCAAATCATCAATCTGCTTTTGCAGCCTTTCAAAATTTAAAGAAATAAGAACCAAAGGAACTGTTTTTTCCTTTGAATTTATGCTGGCAAATTTTTTTCCATATTTTAATTTAAGTTTCTTTTGTATTTTTGATTTCTATATTAATGTTGCAAGTTAATTATATTAAAAACTGCTATTTAATAAATATTTTCATTTTGACTGATTTTTTTTTTATTTAAAACAATGGAAATCTCTCAAAAAATACAAAATTTGAAATCAATTTTTCGAGAATCTAAACGAGTGATAGACTCAAATGATAATAATTCAAACTTTTTCACAAATTTAAACGCAAAATCAGACAGAAAAGAGCATGAAACCAGGTTTGAAACAACAAAAATTGTTTATATTTTTTCTAAATTAGCATGATGTCAAACTTTTTGGATAAAGTTGATTCATGCTTGAAAAGGACCAAAACACATTTCACTTTTAAATTAAATGAGAATGTAAACCATTTCAAAACAGCCTTGCTTTTGCAAAATTCCAATTTTAAAACTTCTTCAAACTTTAAAATATTAGATTTGAGGTAATGTGATCAAAAAAAAGAAAAATTTTTATTTTTTAAAGGAAAATCATAAAAAAAAACCCATTTCTTTTTTCGAATACAACAAGAGAAAGCGATATTCACAGAAACTTAAAAAAAAACCCAGAAACCTCACAAAACACAAGAAAAAGAACGAATTTTTCCAATGAAAAAATGCAAGTTTCAAAAGAATTACAAATAAACAAGCCATTTTTTATATCAGAAAAAAGAAAAATGAACCAAGAATATCAAAAAATTGATGATGAAAGCTTAAAAAGGTCCTATTTTCACCGAACTCGGACCCGTACTGAAATAAACAATACCTTAGATTACGACTTTCCCTACCATACAAGCGTTGATATTCTCAAAAGGCATAGCGAAGGTTTCTGGAACAAGGAAAACACAGACCTATTCAATCATTTCCATCGAATGTTTTTCAAGAACAAATATTTTTTTGATAAGAAACTTGAAAAACTAAGAAAAGCTTTAATTTTAATATCAGAAGTCAAAAATGACAGAAATTTATTCAGCGAAACTCCTTTACAAATGAAGAAATTCATTATAGAGAAGAATTTTTTGGATATAAAAATTTATGAAGAACTCTTGCGGAAATACGAAGAAGAAAAGACTTTGGAGTTTTCTTCTCCGAGTAAAGCAAACAAAATTCAAGAAGTGATAAAAATCATTGATATGAACAGCAGTAAATTAGAAAATCAATCCTCTCAACTAAATCTATTAGAAGAGAATTTTTTGGTCTCTGTTATGGAAAAAGCCAATAATTATGGTTTAAAAAGTTTGAATCCCAAAGAAATAATTGATTTCAAAAGAATTATAGAGAAAAGAAAAAGCATTTTGCAGGTTTTAAACAAGGAGATTGGATTAAATTGGGGAAATAACCTAGCAAATGGTCATTTTCGAACGAAAACAATGATGAATACCACAATAATAACTGAATCCAATGAAACGAAAGATGAAAATGAGAGGAATAATGAAAAAATAAAAAGATTGGACCAATGGAAAAACATTAGGAGTGAAGGGGTAGAATATCACCATTTGGGAAATAGTGATAAAAGTGAAAGAAATAAACAAGAGAAAAAAACCAACAGTTTTCTTTCAATGTTCAAAAAGTTAAAAGAAAAAAAAAAAAAGAAATTTCAGAAAAAAATGTTGAAAAGTTTCAAAGCATTGGAAAATTGGTTTTAAGACTGGAAACCGTGAAAGTCAGCTTGTTGAATAGATTGAATATGGAGCAAATACAGCAGGAAATCAACATTTTTCAGAAGAAGAGTGATCCGAAATCGCTTCTAAACAGATATTTGGGAAAACACATAGGAGATTATCAAAATTGTCAGATAGATTTTGAAAATATTGAACGAAATACAAAAAGTTACTCATTCATTGGTATAAAAAACTCTGAGAAAATAGTGAAAATAGCAAGAAATAATAAGAAAAATGAAACAATTTCTTCAAAAAAAATAGATATTATGAAAGAAATGATGCCTGAAACAGTTATGTTTGAGAAAAAGGAGAATAAAACCAAGAATATTGGGAAAAGAACGAAATTTCATAGGTTTTCAATGATTGTTTCAACCGATCACGAACAGGAAGTAGCGAAAACAAATCAGCAAAGTGAAAATCTTGCTGCAATTACAGAAGAGAATGCTGAAAGCAAGAACTTGATGCAATTTAAAATAAAAGAAACCGACAATTTTCCAATAGAAAATCTAGAAAATAATAAAATAAATCTGATAAATCCTGTAAAACCTATTGAAGACTCTATAAATTCCTATGATAATTACTCTGAAAATGTCATCACAGCTGATAATCCAATAAAACTACACAATGAACCAAGAAATTCCTTAATGAAATCACCATTAAAAATCGAAAACCCCCTTCCTATAATCGAAAAATCACCCTTACAGCCAAAAGAAAAACATTTATTAAAGAGATTTTCTGAAGATCTAGGGCTGAATCCAAAGAAAATTGTCCAGAAATATGCAAGAACAAGCTTGTTTTTAGACTCTTCAACTTCTTCTAAACTCAAAGAAAAAAACACAATAATAAATTCAAGAATTCAAATGCCAAAACTCCATCAAAAAACGAGGTCCCTGACAAAATTGTCTAATTTCTCAAAAATGTCATTATTGCCAATAAGTCAAATCTCTGAGATAAAAACTGAAAGGAAATCGATTTTTCAGAAAAATAACAAAGTTAATGAGATTTCACCTGAGAAAAATCTCGAAGATTCTGCTGAAATTCTTCAGAAATCTACAAATGAACTTCAAAAAAATAATATTATTAAAGAAAAAACACAACAAATAAGGAAAAAACCCATTGTTAAGCCTGAGGATTTGAAAATTCCTCAATTGAAAAACCTAAGGAAAAAATCAAAGGAAATACAAAAGAAAAAAGCAATCACACAGGAAAAAATTATGAATAAGAGCATAAATCGCGGAAAATCTATTGCCAGCTCAGAATCTTTGGCTTCAAATTCTCAAATTAAGAAGAAAAATCCATTTAATAATGAAAAGATTTCTCCACAAATGAAAGAAATCTTAGATTTGAATGCTTTCAGGATGAAAGACACAGGAAATTTGAATAAAAACAGCATTTTATTAGCAACTCCGAATATATTCGAAATTAATACGAAGAATGATTTGAACTCTTCAAATAAAATCAGTCTAAACAGTTCATTTAATTCGGAAATCCAAGTTAAAAACACTGTAGAAATAGCTAAAGTAATAAAAAAATTGATCATAGCAAAAGAGATTTCTGATACAAAATCAATTTCTAATCAAAGTTTCCACGTTTCTTTCGATAATTTCGATAAAATCACAACGTCTCCATTTTTAAACACAAATTTATTGAGTCCAAAGAACCTTCTTCAATTAAAAACAACATTGGAAAGCAGAAAACGAGTTCCTTTTTGGGAGGAAGAAGACAATAATCTCAAACAAAACATCGTTCCTATGAATATAATTGAGAAAAAATGCATTATATCTCAACAAAACTTCGTTCAAAAAGAAGAGAAAGTTCAATCAATTCAGAATAGTTTCAATTTATTTGGGTTTACAAATGAAGCTATAAATATTAATTCATTGAAAGAAAAGCCAAAGGTTTCTGATGTGAGTCCACTGTTAAAAGCTGGTAAAAAAGAAAAGGATGAAGGATTTGTAAAAGAAATTATAGAAAGTCCAGAGCAGATAAATGAAGAAGAGATTAAAATATCACCTGTTTTGCTAAAAAAAAAAGAAAAAAAAAGAAAGGATTCAAAGTAATTTATTTATCAAAAATTTTCGTGTTATTCAGAAATCTACCTTTATTTAGTGAAAATCCATATGAAAACTTAAAAAACTTGCAAGAGCCTGAAGATTTTAAAAGATTAGTTTATTCAACGAAGAAAATCAATAAAGTAAAAGATGTGAAGGAGTTCATTGATTTTGAGAAATTGGATGTGAAGGAATTCACGGAGGCTCAAATCCAAAAAGCTCAAAATTCAACAATAAAAGAATTACGGAATGAAATAGAGAAAGATATCAAGATTTTGATGTCAGAGGAACATGTTGCTGATGCAAAATTCGAAATTCTTTTATGTATATTTTGTTTTGTATTGCATTGTTATTATATGGGATATTATATTTTTTCTTCTGACTCCAATGTAAATATAAATTATAAATTTTTGTCTGTTTGTTTGTTATTTTTGCAAAAAATGAAAAAAATATTTTCAAGATAAGGAGAGAAAAGATCAAATTTTACAATACTTGAACGAGGTGGAAAATTACCCTAAGGAAAAAACCCTATTAGATCTGACTTGCGAGCAACAATTGGCTGAAATTTGGAACGAACGCTCTAAAATTTTCACCGACTATGATAAAGTCTCCAAATATAAAAAGCAAATTCATAATTTTTTCTTAAAAAAGATTTCAAAATTGAGATTTTGCAATGAACTCTCGATTCCTAAAACAGAAAAAGTGAAAATGAATGAAGAATTCTATAAAAAAGGAACAGGAATCTTGTCATATGAGGAGAAATCTGAAGTGATGAATTATTTTTCTCAACTGTCAAAGATTAATGAGAATGATGACACTCGAAAGAAGAAATTTCTTGTAGAATATGCTGTTTTTAAATTGATAAAAAAATTCCTGAATAAACAAAGATCTATTGTAAAACAAGAAAGTCTTGATGATAAAAAGAAGATTTCATCTGTTATTAATAGGGGCTCAATAAAAGGAAACATAGTTTTTACCAAGATTATTAATATAGATAAAAAAAATGAGGAGGTTTCGAAGGGAGAAAGTGAACAAACTGGCGAAAATAATGAGAGAATTAAAGAAAAGAGGGAACATTACAAAAGATTTATGGAGAAGTTAAAGGAATTCAAAAGCGAAGACCCGGAAAAATTTCAAACCTTATTTAAAAAATTCACAAAAGCGAAGAACAAATGCGAAAAAAATTTAGAGGCTGTTAAATAACAATTTTCCTCTATAAATAAAAAACCTTGTTTAATTTTTCAACACAAAGTTTCATAAAGAAAACAATTTTTTTAATTTTATTTGAAAGCATATTGTTTTTCCAAATATTCATCAAAATCATCAAAAGTAAAGGCTCCTTTTTTTTTGGAGATTTCAAGAAAAATTTCATTCAACTCATTTTCTTCAATTTTGATTCCCATTTCATTACACATCTTTTTAAAATCTTCAAGCGTTATTTTTTCTGTTTTTTTTCTATCAATTAAATCAAACATCGATTTTCTACCTCTAATTTCCTTCGGATCTCCCTAAAACAGAATAATTTGATGTTTTTTTTAAAAAAAATAACTAAATTTTCGCATAGTTCATTCAAAAATGTAGGGAAATCAAGATCTGATATCGGGAATTTCTTATCTAAATTTGTGATGATTGATGTTATAATTGGGTGAGATTCATTGTATCCCAAAGTTTTTAGACTGACAACGAGATCTTTAATGTTCAGAAGCTTTGATTTGGGATTCATGAAGAATTGGAATATTTGTGACAATTCTTTGATCTGATCTTCTGTGAAATTGCAATTCTGATTTGGTTTCTTTTCAAAAAAGGCCTCCTCTGTTTTTTTCTCTATATCAAGAAGAGTGTTAATCATATTTAATTCAATATTATGCTTGAAATTCAAAGCAATTTTTTTGTGAATTCAAAAAAAACAAAAAATTGACAATTAAAAAAAATTAATAAATAAAAAAAAATGGATAAAAAATAAAACTTTAAGATTTTATCACATTGATGAACAATGCCAAAAAAGCAACAACAAAAAAAGAGGAAATATCATCCAAACTTCTTTCTTTTAGTTAAAGCCAGCCCAAAATATCAGAAAAATGCATGAGTTTTTGCATCAATTCGACAGAAATTAAAGAAGTTTCTTATTCCTAAAAAAAAATAACTATTTTTATTTAAAGTCAAGACGGGATTTTATCGATAAAATCTTGAAGTTTCCTGTTCAAAATAATCAAATACGTCTTTTTCAATGATAAACGAATTGCTGGAACCACTGAAATTCAAGAATGTAAGATTCATCATTTTCTAAGCTAATTTTTTTACTAATAAATACATGTCTTTATTTAAATGATTTCTTGAATTCTTTCATAGCTTTCCCACAAAAAAATAATAATAAAAAAAGCTTTGATATTAGTCATTCAGTGAAAACCTATTCTTTGAGTCTAAAGAAGATTTTATAGTGATTTTTCCCTTTAAAGGAGGTCAGCGTTAGGCAAAGAGAACAAATCTTGAAGGAATAGCATTTCAAAGCCCTTTGCAAAACTCTGCAAATTCATTTAAATAATGAATTGAATCTCATGTTTAGGGCAAAAAAAATATATTTTGAATATTTCAAAAAGACTTATGAGATGAAATTGATGGAATATTCAAAAGAAATCAATGGTGACAATGAGCTCTTGGATAAAAATTTATGTTCAACAATAAAAGATTTCCAGTATTTTGTGAGGATCATGACAAAAATCATAATAATCAGTTATAATCTTAGAAAGTATCATTTGATTTTTAAAGAAAATTCGGTTACAAAGGATTCAATTTATAATTTGGTTTTGATTGGTCCACAAATATCAATTATGCTTGAAAATGCTTATTTAAATTAGACCATCTCGAAATAGATCTTCTGAAATCAAAAATGCTTGAATTTTCCGATTGTGCACTAGAAAATTTCAAATACCTGATGTATATTGTTAGAATGATCGGAGTCTTAAAAGGAAAGAGATTTTATGAAAACTGCTTCATGTTTGTTTATTCAAGGAAATAAATGAATTCGACGAAGAGGTTGAAGGAAAAAAAGATGAAGACATAGAAGGAGATGAATTCAAATTTAAAAAATGAAAAGTATTTCAAATTAATTAAGGAACTAAATGTTAAAAAGAAGAATTCAATTTTTTTTTAATTTTTAAAAAAAGTGAAATTTGCAGAAAAAATTAATTACATTATTTTTTATCAGGAATTTTAATGGAAAGATTTGAGGGAGAGTTGGATTTTGAATTAAGGTTTGATACTGATTCCGATTCGTTTTCATTGACTTCTTTAATTTCCCCAGACGGACCATTTAAATTGGGAGATGCTAAATCACTTTTTGAATCTGAAGACTCTTTTCTATAAATTTTTTCAAAAAAGATATAAATCATCTATATATTACAATTGTGAAGAGGAGGAACGAGAGCTTTTGATGCTTTTCCATCTTCGAACAAACGCTTTCTTTAACAAAACAAAAATATTCCAAAGAATTCTTTTCTTAAATGAGTTTTACCAAAAACACGACCCTTTCTATTGGCAAAAAAGCGTTTTCAACTTCCATTGCTGATATATCCTCGATTTTCTTCGTGTCTCCTCTATATTACAGTTATTGTTATTATGAATAATTTCAATAGAATTTACATCTCTTTGCCCAATTCAGGTAATTTTTCATTCACCCAAGGCAGTTTGCAAATATCTCTAATAAACCATAAAACTTGATTTTTTAATTAAAGAAAACTTGATTTTTATCCTTTTTTTTGGATTTTTTTCTAGCATAGCTCTTAAGAGCGAGCTCCATTCCTGGCTAATTTTTCTAATTTTTGGAAATTTAATCCTTTTTTAATAAAAGCAAATTAAGATATTGAGGAAAATTTCTGTAAACTTTTGATTTTGAATAGATTTCATGATTTTGTCTAAATTTTCATTATCGAAAGGCAATTCCAAAAAGGTAAAAGCGTAAAAAGTGACTCCCAAAGCCCAAATATCAGCAGCTTTTCCAGAATATCCTTTTGTAACAGAGAAAGTTTTTTGAGATTCAGGAGACATAAAATGAAATGTTCCTGCAGAGTTTCTAATTTTATCATCACTATTATTTATCATAGTTGAAACCCCAAAATCACCTAAATCTAATATTTTTATGTTTTGGTAATATTTTTACAAATTTTTGCATTTCCTAAACCATCAAGTAAAATATTGCTTGGCTTCAAATCCCTGTGAATTATTCCATTATTATGCACTTGTTCATAAAAGCTTTTTATTAAAATAATCAAATTTGAATTTGTATACAATAATCTATTCCTTTTATGCAATCTCTATATATTTTCCTTAAGTAATTTTCTGATATAAATCCTCCTGGTTCATCGGAAATCACATTTAAATTGAATTTTCTTTTAATTTGATCCCAAATAACGATTAAACCTCCAGCTGCATATTCTAAGACTAACTTATAAAAAGATTATCTTCAATAAAAATATTTTTTTCAAGATTACCCATATATAATTGTTCTGCTCTATTATCATCAATCACTTCATGAAGTTTTATTAGGTTCGGATGATTCATTTTCTTCATGATAGCAATCTCAGTTTTTACATCTTCATATGCATTTTTTATCTTTATATCTAAAATACAATAAATTAAAGCACTTAATGATGATCTTACGTCCTTTATTATCATGGAAAAAATCAATTTTTTTCTTTAAAACAGATTTCGAAAAAATCTTCAGAGCGTATTTTTGTTCTATTCCTATCAATCTTCTGCTTGCAAGCTTCACTTTTGCATAAGAGCCCTCTCCAATGTTCTCCAAAATCAAATAATGATTCACCATTTTTTGACCCTTTTAAATGTTATTATTTAAAAAAAAAGTTGTGAGAAAAAAAAATTCACTTCTGAATTCCTTCTTTTTTGAAGGCTGCTTGTGTGAACAATAGTTCTTGGTGTTTTAGGAGGGAAAATTTGTTTATTGTTATTGTTCTCTAAATTATTTGAATCTAGAGATTTATTATCAGAGGTCGATGGAATCTTGTGTAATAGAAGAGAAGTTTTATTGGGCATATCATCGGTTGTTCGAATAATGCTTTGTTTTTTTATGGTAGGAAGGTGCAAAGGAGGAGAACTCTCCTCTTCACAGTTTTTAACTTTTTTAAGCTGATGACCAAAGCATTTATTCCCCATTTTTTTAATTATTAAACAAATTAGACTGATATTTTTATTCTTACAAAAAAAAATTTATAATAAAACCAAAACTAAAACTCAGTTCATTAAATAATGTTTTTATAAATACTTTCGTCATTTTTTAAATTTTATAAACCAAAAATTGTTTTTTTTAGTTAAAAAGTAATTTTAAATAAAAAAAAATATAAAAATTTGAATTTTGGAAAAAGAAAAAAAAACTAAAAATAATCCAAAATTTTATCTATAAGAAAAAAATTATATAATAATAATTATTATCGTAAGATAATGGATATCTAATATATATTTTAAGATTTAAATATATTAGCTCCAGGACTCAAATTATGCATGCCAAAAACAATTTTATTTTTAAAACTAATCACACATAAAAAACAATGAACAATGCAATTTTAATTTCTTTATTTTGCAAAAAAAAATAAAAATATTAAAACACAATTCTAAAATTGTTCTTTTTAATTACATTAAATTATGTACGTAAATTAATTGTTTTCAATTATCTATTTAAACGCGCACAAAAGAAGTTTCTCATTCGACCATCGAAATCCAATTATTATAGATTAGGGTAAATAAACCAACAAAATTATAAGCAATCACCACAACAATCGTTTCCAACAACCACGAAATCATGCATTCTACAATATATCCTTTTCTTATCAAGAAAATTAGCACCATTAATGAGATGCTTCCAAAAAATATAACTCCAGCTTCAGGCTTCCTTTTTTTGAGATCAGTCCGCAGTTTAAAATATTGATAAACATAGATCGCATACAATAAAAAGACCATCAAAATCAGATTGTAAAAAATCAAATATCTCATAACAAAAGAAATGCCCATTATAAAAGTATCCCAAATCACAACATGCATATCAAATTTGCCCAAAACCCAAAAACTGACAAACAACAAAATAAAAAATTTGACCAACATATGAGTCATACATATATTCAATTGATGACCCACGTATTTCTGTTTGCAATACCAACAAAATTGAAAACCACAATTCTTGCATGTCATATGGTAGCAACCGCCATTCCTCGAAATGCTAATCATGCATTCAGGACAGTTTTCTGTGAATAATTCTTGGTATACGTAAGAAAGAAACTCATTGATTAGTCTACCACTAATGATTCTGTTTAATTTTTCAAAAATTTTATCAGGCACAAAGGTTTTTTCCTGCCAACAATTCCCGCAAATTTCACATTGATATTTATCCTTGCATAAATCATTTGGGTTTGAAAATCCGAAATAATTGCAATCGGGATTTGGACATTCAATAATATCTGTAGTATTTTGTAAATATTTTAAAAAGGTTGCCTTTTCTAATGTTTCAGATTGGAATTCTGTAAAAGAGCCATTCAAAAAAAGAAGAGACTCAACAGAATATTTTTCATGACAAAATTCGTTGGGACAATTCAAATTTTCAGTGGATTTATAGGAAAATTCATGAATTTTTAAGGAAAACCAGGAAAAAAGACAATCAGAACAAAAAGTGCATGAACAAGAAGGTAAGCTTTTGAAGTTTTGGAGGGGCGAATAACAAATGAGGCAAATAGTCATGATGATTTAATTAATTGATTTTTAGAATGCGAAGAATGTTCTTGATATTTTAAGATTATATTATATATTATATTATATGATCGATTTAATTTATAAAGAGTTCTTTTAAATAAAAATAAAATTTTGAAAATCGCATTTGATGATGTATGAAAATTGTGCTGTTTTTTAAAAAATTTGGGAATTTTTTCGCAAATGATTCTATTTACCTTTAAATTATTTTGAATTCAGTAAAATTATTGTTTTTTTAAAAAAAAATTACAAAAATTAAAAAAAAGAAGAGATAATTTGAAACTAAAATAATTTAATTACTCTTAATTAACAAAAATATGGCAGATCTTGAAATAAAAAATCAAACACCCACAAAAAAAATCATAATTCCTCAACAAAAACATTTTGATATAGAATATAAATACGATGATGAAAACGAGGCATGCTTTTTTAAAATTAAATTTGAAATTTCTCAAAAAAATTAGGGGAAATATGTTGAAGAAAAAGCATTATTACCAATGCCTCAATTAAATCTTCAAGCATTGCCAACAAGAAATTATTTAGATAAAACTGTCATACCTACTTTAATTGAAGGATTAAAAACTTTAGCAAAAGAAAGGTTCTTTGATTTTTAAGCAAAATCAAAATTTATTTCTATAGACCACATGATCCCATTGAATTTTTAGCTTATTATTTGCTTATGAAAAATCCATATACGCAGACTGTTGCTGTAAATAAGGAAGAACATCAAGAAATTGCAGATAATAATGAGGTGGCGAAAAATGAATAATCTAAGAAAAAAGTTTTTTTGAGCTAAATGCTCAAATTAATAAATGAAAGTTTTG
>JFJP01040340.1_pt1 | contig 13399 bp, 11 predicted proteins | sample 431651 | NCBI WGS metagenome assembly JFJP01 (sample SAMN02602958, study PRJNA72255) | Microbial mat metagenome, whole genome shotgun sequencing project. | biome: fresh water; feature: sink hole; material: water; isolation source: purple microbial (photo- and chemosynthetic) mats found in...
GGATGAGGTGGAAACCCGCGAGGTCCACTCCATTATCCTCGCTTCCGGCGTGAAGTTATACAACACCCGGGAATTTGAAGATGCCAAGTCCTACGTCGTCTCGCCCGATGTCGTTTCTTCACTTGCCTTCGAGCGGATGCTCAGTGGTTCCGGCCCCTACAAGGATAGCGTTATCAGCCGCCCCTCGGACGGCAAACCGGCAAAGAACATCGCCTGGATTCAATGCATGGGTTCGCGCAACCGACGGCAGAAAAGGGACTACTGTTCCTCCATCTGCTGCATGTTCGCCCTGAAAGAGGCGGTGCTTGCCAAGGAACGGGGTGGACCGGATGTTGAGACCACTATTTTTTATATGGACTTGCGCACCTTTGGCAAGGGTTTCCAGCAATATCGGGATAATGCCGTTGAGACACATGGCATACAGCTTATCCGCAGCCGCGTACAGGGAGTAATGCAGAATGTCGACGGCAGCCTGCAGATCCGCTATTTCGATCCCGAAACCAATGAATTTGTGTTGAAGGACTATGACCTCGTCGTTCTCTCCACCGGTCAGATCCCCTTTGAAACGCATAAGAAATGGGCGGATTTGCTCAATGTCGGCCTTGATTCCCGCGGCCTTCTGGCAACCGAGGACTACAGCAAGATCAAACTTGCCGGCAAGCCGGGGCTCTTTATCTGCGGCTCCCTCATGGGCTTGACCGATGTCAGCGAGGCAATGTCCAGCGGTATTGCCGCCGCCGGGGAGGCCTGCAAATTCCTTACAACTATAGCCGTCGATACCCAGTCGGAGGAAGAGATTGCCGAGCCCGATGCCCATGATCGGGAGATGCCCCTGGTGGCTGTCGCCCTCTGTAAATGCGGAGAAAAGGCCGGTGGCGAAGGTCTCGACTATCAGCTTCTCAGCGAAGAACTGCAGCGTTATCGCGGTGTCGGCGAGGTCCATATTGTTGACTCCCTTTGCAAGGAAGCGGGCGAGACAGCTGCCCTCGACATCTTTGCCAAGACGAAGTGTAACCGCATGGTTATTGGGGCCTGCCAACCCTTCATGTATCGCCAAAACTTGAAAAATGTCGCCCGCAAGGCCGGCTTCAATTCCTCACTTGTCGAGATCCTGGATCTTTTCGGTATCGCCCGTAAAGGTCTGACGGAACCTTCGACCACGGCCTGGACCAAGAGGACCGCAGCCGAAATCAAAGGGGATATTGATCGGTTGAAGCTGAAACCGGTACTGCATGTCAGTACCCTGCCGATCAACCAGACGGCACTCGTTGTCGGCGGCGGCTTTGCCGGCATGCAGGCCGCCCTGTCCCTTGCCGGCCGCGGCGTACCGGTGCATCTTGTGGAAAAAGATGCGCAGCTGGGCGGCTACCTGGGCAATCAGGTGGAAAGCACCGTCGATGGCCTGGCACCCATTGCCATGGCCAAGGACATGCAGCTGAAATTGTATCAGAACAAGAATGTCACCGTCCACCTTAACTGCCAAGTTACCAATGCCATCGGCACCGTCGGTTCCTTTGAATCGAAACTGGTTTACAGCGACAGCGAGGATAAAACCTATCTGCATCACGGTGCCACCATTATTGCCACCGGCGGGCATGAAGGTGCAACCAGTGAATATGGCTACGGCAGCTGCGATGCGGTCATGACCCAGGCACAACTGAAAAAGGGCTTGGCCGGCGGCGAAATCGATGTCGGCGGTGTGGAAAACGTCGTCATGATTCAATGCGTCGGCTCCCGGCAAAAAGACGGTCGTCACTACTGCAGCCGTATCTGCTGCATGTGGGCGATTGCCAATGCTTTGAAAATCAAAGAAATCAATCCTTCCGCCAGGGTCTTCATCCTTTACCGGGATGTTATGACCTACGGCTTTTACGAGCAGTACTATACCAAGGCGCGCACAGCCGGAATTATCTTCATGAATTACGACCTGGACAACAAACCCCAGGTTGAGATTGTCGAGGGCAAACCCGTCGTTAAATTCATGGACACTGTCCTCAATGATGATATTGAGCTGTCTGCCGATCTGCTCGTTCTCTCCACCGGCGTCGACCCGGAGGAATCCAACGATAAGCTGGCCGGGGCCTTCAAGATTGCCCTGGACGAAGACGGCTTCTTCGCTGAGGCCGACTCCAAATGGCGCCCGATCGAATTACCGCAGGTGGGTTTATACCTTGCGGGAACGGCCCATTCACCCATGCCCTTGAAAAGTGTTATCATGCAGGCGGAAGCAGCGGCGCAAAAGGCCTTTGTCTACCTGTCCGGACGGGAAGTTCATACGGCCGGCATTATTTCCACCGTCAAGGACGCCCTGTGCATCCGCTGTCAACGCTGCATTGCCGTCTGCCCCTATGGCGCAAGATCCTACGATGACTCGGAGAAATGTATCAGGGTTGACGCAGCTGCGTGCCAGGCATGTGGGGCCTGCGCTGTTGAATGTCAGAATAATGCAGCGGAGGTGACCGGCTGGACCGACAAACAGCTCATGTCGGTCATTGACGCCAAACTCATGGATGATCTACTCCTGTCTCCTGTAGATTAAGAGGTGCAATTATGGATTTAAAAGGATCAATACAGGATTTATGGAAAGACATTTATAACACTGGGGATCTCCACCACTGCTTCAACTGCAGCACCTGTCTGGCAGGTTGTCCTGCCAGCCACGGAGATCCACCTCTTCTCGTCAGGAACCTGGCGCGAATGGTGATTCTCGGACTCGAAGAAAATCTTCTTAATGAAGACACTCCCTGGGCCTGTGTTTCCTGTTCAAAGTGCGAAGAGATGTGCCCCATGGATGTCAAACCCTTCGAGATGATACTGGCGATTCGGCAATGGCAAAGTGCCAATGATGAAACTCGGGTGCCACCGTCGATTGTCGAGATCTATAAAAGGGGCTATACCCAGGCGGTTGGTGTGAACACCGAACTGCGCGAGAAATTGGGATTGCCGGAACTAAAAACAATTACCAATAATCCTGAGCAGCTGCAATTTTTTCGCGAAATGCTCATGAAAACCCCGGTTGTTGCCGCCAACGATTATATGTTCGGTGGCTGAGGGGAAGGGGCAGCATGGCAAACCAATCATGGGAAGGCCTTTTGCGGTCCTAACCATACATAAACTATGGAAGGTATCGAATGATTTTTCTCGCTGCCTTCCATAATACAGAGGATTAAGAAATGGAATTTTGCCTTTTTCTTGGTTGTAACACCCCCGCCATCCGACCGGATGTTGAACGGGCGATTCGTGCGTCAATGCCCGTGCTGGGTGTTGATCTCGTCGATGCCGACAATTATGTCTGTTGTCCGGCGTTCGGTTCATTCCCCTCCACCGATGTCGACTCCTGGCTGGCGACAAGCGGCTGGAACCTTTCCATCGCTGAATCGAAGGGCTGTGATATGCTGGTGCAGTGCGGTTCCTGCTATAGTTCTCTGCGCATGGGGCGGGAGCATATCATGCATCATGCCGACAAAAAAGATCGGGTCAACGAGCTGCTGGAACCCACCGGCCGCAGGGTCGACGGCGGATCGAAAGTCCGCCATATCTCCGAGGTTCTCTACAAAGAAATCGGCCCGGAAACCATTGCCGGACAATTGAAGAAAAGCCTCAAGGGGCTCAATGGCGTAGTCCAGTATCCATGCCACACCCTGTATCCGAGCGAGGTTGTCGGCTTTGAAGAATCGGTCAGGGCACCAAAGGGCATGCGAGAACTGGTAGAGGCACTCGGGGCGAATGTCAACGCCTACAGTCGTGAGCTGCAATGTTGCGGCGGTGCCGGCGGTTTCATGAAAAGCACTCCGGAACAGGCCATCGAATTCGCTCAGTCAAAATTTGATGCGATTCTTGCTGAAACGAAGACCGACTTTATCGCCGTATCATGCATTACCTGTTTGATGCATATGGAAAATGTGCAAAATACCTTGAATAAAAGGGTGGGAGAAGAGCGCTATAAGATTCCGGTCTTCGACTATAATCAGCTCCTGGCCTTGTGTCTCGGCTTCGATGCGAAACAGGTGGCATCCATTACCAATGTCTCACGTGACGCCGTGCTCGAGCATATAGGGTAACACAAGCCGACAGCGATAAAACTCTTTGCAAACCGTCGGCAAAAGTTTCGGGATGATAAGCCTTAACAGCTTTTCTCCCTTCAACAGTCATCACCTCACCAGAGGAGGAAGTAATCATGCAGTTCAAATCCCTCGATGAAATACTCGGTTTTGCAATAGAAAAGGAAAAGGAAGCGGTCACCTTTTACAATGACCTCAGCAAAAAGGAAACGCTGTCAGCCCTGACCAAGACATTCAAGGAACTGGCGCAGGAGGAAGCAAAACACGTCAAGCTCCTGACCAATATCTCAATGAATAAGGATGTCATTAATTCCTACGAACTGAAAAAAATTCCCGATCTGAAGATCAGCGATTACCTCGTCGCCATGGAATACAGCGAAGGCATGGTCATGCAGGATATCCTTATTCTCGCCATGAAACGGGAAGAGATGGCTGTTAAACTTTATAGCCAAATGGCCCTTGGTGCGGGTGACGAGGAGTCGGCTAAACTCTTCAAACTTCTCGCCCAGGAAGAGGCAAAGCATAAGCTGACCTTTGAGGTACTCTACGACGACAGCCTTGCCGGACAGGGTAACTGAGCCGGCTGACGGCCGCAAATAAAATCCCACGAGCTTTAATCCCCTCGCACAGCAGGGCTAATAACTGCCATGTGAAATTTTGCAGACCACTCTAAAAAGTGCTCATACCCAAAACGACGGGGATGAGCACTTTTTTTTTGCCCTGAGAAAGCCGACTGCCATCAACTCCACTCCTATAAGATTTATGGGGAGTAACGACGAAATCATTACCTCAACAGAGATTCTCTTTTGCCCTTACCATCGCCCCCCTTTTGTCGTACATGATCGCTTCAACAAAAGATCATAAAACTCCGTTTTTTCTTTTCCTCGAACCACAGACAATTAGTTATTTTTTTTAATCTCCGGCCTATTTTTCTCTCTCAATCAGCTTATCGGCTTGATCCGACCCACTTTCCGCCGCAACAATCCAGCATCAGCTACTACGCGTTGGTCAATATGTGCGTTATCTTGTGCAAAGATTATTCATTTTTTTCCGTACATTTTCCCTTGCCGTCTTGCAAATTTTCAGCTGGACACTACTATTACTTAGTAGTATATAGCTGTCACCGATAGCTGCTACCCATGAGTATATTGTGACAAGGAATTAATAAAAAACCCTGCAAAACCTAACGAGACACACCGTCGGCAGGGACGATTTGCTCATTCGACAAGAAAGGCGGTTTTGTTATCCCCATGCAATTCTGATTGCAATGGCAATTCAAACACAAGAGAAGAACACAATGGACGAATCCCTGATCTTACAAAAACTGGATGCCCTTTCCACTGAAATTCAATCGATGAAGGCAGGGGTAGTTGCAGAATTGAGAAAAGACATGCTGCCGATAAGCGCGCAAACCGGACCGCTTGTTGCAGATTGTCTCTCCGAACTCGACCACGAAAACAGAAGAGAAGATCTGGTGCATTTCATGAGAAACCTGGTGTTGAATGCCGAGACGCTCAATTCACTGCTCTCGACGGTTAAAGGCGCCATGGAACTGAAAAATGAAATTGAACCGATGGCTAAACAGGTTCTGCCCAAGGTGACGGATCTTCTTGCTGAGCTTGAGGGACAGTACGACCTTGATGAGATCACCGCCCTCCTCCGCAATTCTCTCAAGAATGTCGAACATTTTAACACTGCCATCAACATGCTCAAGGCGGGTATGGAACTGAAAAACGAAATTGAACCGATGGCCAAGGTCACCCTGCCGAAAGTTATCGACTTTTTTACCGAAATGGGCGGGTTGCTGAAGGTTGCCGGAACCGCTTTGGAAACCTTAAAGGGCTGTAGCTTCTCACCCGAGCAAGCAGATGCCATGTGCACTGTCATCCGCTCAATTGACTTCAGCAAATCAAACAAAATCGGCCCAATAGCCGTTATTAAAAAGCTCTATGAACCGAAAACCCAGGAGGCTTTGGGCATTATCTTTACCCTTCTCGACGCAGTCGGTGCCTTGGCGCAAGCCCACAGGGGCAACCGGTGAACTGCTGTTACAATGTTCACAGCGGACAAAAGTCGAAAACCCCCAACCGCCATTATAAACAAGAATACGGTCATCAACACATCACGAAAAGACCCTGACCGACCAGATTAACAACAGTATCAAATACTCATTAACAGGAGGGAGAAAACGCCATGAAAAAGCTTGTCATCCTCGGTGCCGGATGCGGCGGCACGATGATGGCCAATAAAATGAGAAGACACCTTGATCGAAATGAGTGGAATATCACCATTATCGATAAAGACAATATCCACGACTACCAGCCGGGATATCTCTTCGTTCCCTTCGGAATAAACAGTGAGAAGGAAATCCGAAAAACTAAAAGAGAATTCATCAAGCCGGGAATAGATTTCGTCATCTCTGAATTGGTCAACGTAGATTGGGACAAACAGGAAGTTACCACCAAATCAAGGGGGAAATTCCAGTACGATATTCTCATCATGTCCACCGGCTGCGATGTTCGGCCGGAAGAGGTTGAAGGTCTTGCCGAGACCTGGGGCAAAGATGTTTACGGATATTATCGTTACGATCACTGTATTGAGCTGAAGAAGGCCCTGTCGCAGTTCCAGGGTGGCAAACTGGTGGTCAATATCGCCGAGATGCCGATCAAGTGTCCGGTTGCGCCGCTGGAGTTCGCCTTCCTTGCCGACTGGCACTTCCATGAACGTGGCATCCGCAACAAGGTGGAAATTGAGTTCGTCACTCCGCTCACCGGTGCCTTTACCAAGCCTGTTGCCACCGCCGTTCTGACTGCGGCATGCGAGCAAAAGAACATTAAAATCACCCCCAACTTCGCCCTCGGCGGTGTCGACAGCGAAAGGAAGGTCATTTATTCCTACGACGGCGGTGAGGTCAATTACGACATGCTGGTTTCCATACCGCCGAACTTCGGCTCCCAGGTGATGATCGACTCCGGCATCTCCGACCCCATGGGCTATATTCCGGTGGACAAGCACACCCTGCAGCCGAAGGATCGCAGCAATGTCTGGGTGCTTGGCGACGGCACCAACGTGCCGACCTCCAAGGCAGGGGCGGTGGCGCACTTCCAGGCCGACATCCTTGAAGAAAACATTATGGCCTTTATCAACGGGGATGTTCAGCATGCGCGCTCAGACGGGCATGCACTCTGATTCATCGAATCAGGCTTCGGGAAAGCCTATGTTATTGATTTCAACTACGATGTCGAACCGGTTGTCGGTGAATATCCCTTCCCCTCCATCGGCCCCATGGGGCTCTTGAAGGATACGGAAATGAACCATCTGTCAAAGCTCCTCTTCAAATGGGCTTACTATAACCTGCTGCTGGCAGGGACATGGCTCGGCCCCCCGGCAATGCAAACCGCCGGTAAACGCATGAACATGATTAAGAAAAAGTAAACGGATAGCGTTTTCTGAGAACAAAAAAGCTCCGTGGTGTTTGGATTACCACGGAGCTTTTTGTGTTTGATGGACCTTGCCGCTATGCCTTTTTCAAAGGCTGCTTGTCGGTCTTTTGCTTTTCTTTTTGTTTATTCTTTTCGCTCGACTGCTTTTGTGTTTTTTCCTTGTCTTTTTTACCGCCCTTATCGCCCATAACAAACCTCCTGTGAAAAATTAACGTTCGCTGCTGGTTGATGAAGCTCCTGCTCCCAATGACCGTACCGTCATATGAAAACTTTTCATTGCCGTCGTCAGGGGCAAGGAATGAAAACTGTGTATCGCAGGTATGAAGCAGATTGGAGTATAGGGCAAGAAAGGCCCGTGGTCAAGGGAATAAATGGATTGAATTTAGCATCTTAGTACCCTGCAGATTGCTGCCGTTGCGGGAAAGACGACGACGGGAGGCATCAGTTCAGCGACTCAGGCAGAGAAGGGAATTCCGGATACAGCCTGGCAATGCAATCCGGACAAAATCCATGGGTCAACTGAAGATCCGAGTGGTCGCTGATATAATTCTCAACATCGTTCCAATAACCTTGATCATCACGGATTTTTTTACAGGCGCAACAGATGGGAAGAAGCCCGCTCAGCGTTTTCACATCCTGTAGCGCCCGCTCCAAGGCAAGATTACGCTTACGCAGTTCTTCCTCCGCCCTTCGCAGTCGGAGAAATGTCGTAAAGAACAAGCGGGCGGGCAAGGGGAAAATCAAGAGCGGTGCGGCAACACAGATAGCAAGGCCGAGAAGATCAATATACCCCTGAAAAATAACGAGAGATATCGAGGTGATACCCAGCGAAAAAAGGACAATGAGCCCCGTCGTCATGACGACCATTGCGGTGGCGCCGTAGCGTGCCAAGCGGTGTTCAAAAAAAATGCTGCAGGGATCGGCTTTCGTGTTCATCATTTCCCCCTCTGCCTGTGATGACGGCGGATTGACCGGCCGGCAGGGCCTTGGCCGACTCCGGGGTTCATAATACATGTAATTTGCGCATACAGGCAAGGGGAATAGAGTTTTTTTTATTTTCTTTCCGGGAAGTTGGTGGTTCAATAATGGTCAACCCGGCAAGAGCTCGCTCCGCCATTGACAAAGTTTGGGAGAGAAAGGTACGCTTGGGACCTCTACCCAAGCTGCCATCTCTTCCCGCGCTTCACTGCGAAAAAACATCGACAACAGAAGAGCAACACCATGGCGAACAACAAGAAAATTCTCATACTTTTTGCCCATCCCGCCCGAAAACGATCAATCATCAATGCCGGCCTGCGGGCGGCGGTTGAAGGCCTGGAAGATATTACCGTCCACGATCTTTATGCCCGCTATCCCGATTTTCTCATTGATGTGGCACACGAGCAACGCCTTTGCCTCGACCATGATATCCTCATCCTGCAACATCCCTTTTATTGGTATTCCACCCCGGCAATCCTCAAGGAATGGCTGGATCTGGTGCTGGAACACGGCTGGGCCTACGGCCGAAGCGGCGGAGCCTTGACGGGGAAGATCCTTTTTCAGGTGATCACCGCCGGCGGCGATGCCGACGCCTACAGCAAGGCGGGCAGCAACCATTTTACCCTGAGAGAATTGACGCTGCCCCTTCGGGCCACCGCCAATCTTTGCCGTATGCAGTGGCTGCCGCCCTATGCCGTGCTCGGAGTGCATCGCGGCCTGCCCTTAGACGAGTTGAAACGTCAGGCCTCAGACTATCGCCGCACCATCCTCGCCCTGCGCGACGACCGGATAAACCTTGAACAAGCCGCTTCTCTGCCCCTTCTCAACAGCAACCTCGACGCACTCCTTGGGAAAGCATAAACCATGGAACAATTTCTCGCCCAATTACTCATTTTTTTCGGGGCATCGGTTATAGCCGTGCCCCTTGCCCAGAAATTCAAATTGGGTTCGGTGCTCGGCTATCTCATCGCCGGGATGATTATCGGCCCCTATGGCCTGTCACTCATCGGCGAAATCGACAAGGTTATGCACATCACCGAATTCGGCGTAGTGATGATGCTTTTCCTCGTCGGTCTCGAGTTAAAACCGTCTCTGCTGTGGCAGCTGCGCACCCCCATTCTCGGCATGGGCTCCACCCAGGTGCTTTTAACCTGCATCGTCGTCGCCCTGCCGGCCATGCTTGTCGACACCCCGTGGCGACAGGCGGTGGCCATGGGACTTATCGCTTCCCTGTCGTCGACCGCCATCGTCCTCCAGACCCTGCGCGAGAAAGGACTGCTCAACACCTCACCCGGCCGGTCGATTTTTTCCGTCCTGCTGTTTCAGGATCTGGCGGTCATCCCGATGCTTGCAATCTTGCCGCTCCTTGCGGTTACCGCAACAAAAGGCAGTGCGCCGACGAATGCTTTAATCGATATCACCCTCTTGCCGACCTCCCAGCGTTTTGCCATCGTCGTCCTGGCCATTGCCGGTATCTATCTGGTCGGCAGGTTCGGCAGCAGGCCACTTTTTCGCATTATCGCCGCCACCAGACAACGAGAGGTCTTTGTCGGTACCGCCCTTGCCCTTCTCATCGGCGCCTCCCTCCTCATGACCCTGGTCGGCCTGTCGCCGGCACTGGGCGCCTTTCTTGCCGGAGTCGTGCTGGCCGACAGCGAATATCGCCACGAACTGGAAAGTGACATCGAACCGTTCAAGGGGCTGTTGCTCGGAATTTTCTTTATTTCAATCGGGGCGAGCATCGATTTTTCTCTTATCAGCCAGCGTGCAGGACTTGTCGGCGGCCTGGTGGCGGCGCTGATCATCGCTAAATTTGCCGTTCTGTTCGTCACCGCCAAAATCTTCAAGATGTCCCGAAGTGAAAAATGGCTTTTTGGAGTCGCCCTGGCCCAGGGTGGAGAATTCGGCTTTGTCCTTTTTCAATTTGCCCGGGTCAACGGCGTGCTGCCGGTTCAACTGGTCGAAATCCTCATTGCCGTCGTCGCCCTCTCGATGTTTCTCGCCCCTTTACTCTTTCTCTGCTATGAAAAACTGGCGGCCAACCGCCTCCAGACCGGGGACGAAGAGCCGCCCGCAGACAGTATCACCGGCCACAGCTCCCGGGTCATCCTTGCCGGTTTCGGACGACTCGGCACCGATGTCGGTCGCCTGCTGCTGTCCGTTGGCTGCCGGCCGATCATTCTCGACAATGACCCGGCCAACGTCGATATTCTCCGCCGATTCGGGTTTGAGGTGTATTACGGTGATGCAACCCGTCTTGACCTCCTGGAGGCGGCGGGTGCCGCCGAGGCAAAACTGCTGATAATCACCATCGGCGACCTGGAAAAGGCCCTCGAACTGGTGCAGCTGGCCACCAAGCATTATCCGCATCTCCGCCTCGCGGTCAGCGCCGCCGACCGCTCCGCCGCCTATGAATTCATGGACCGGGGCGTTACCACCATCCGCCGCGAAACCTTCGGCAGCGCCCTTGAGCTTGGCCGTGACGTCCTTGAGCTTCTGGGCCACGATCCCTATGAAGCATATCGCATTGCCAGGCTCTTTCATAAAAAGGATGAGGACACCCTGCCGGAACTGTACCGAACGCACCGACAGGACCGGCTGAACTATATCTCCATGTACCGCCAACATAATGCCGAACTGACCGAACTGATGCAAAAGGATCGGGAAATGACCATCGACGAAGTGGATAAGGCCTGGGCCGCGCCAAAGCCGGACAATCCCGACTCATCCCCATGAGGGCCGGCTCTTTCCACCCCGTCCCGGGAAAAAACATCTTAACGGGGCAACCAGCCACCCTGGATGTTCGAGATGCTTTCCATCACCTCCGCCGCAACCGACAAGGCAAAGGGCCATATTAAGCAAAAGCAGATGCTTCGCATGGCAGCGGCCGGGTGAAGAAATTTATTTCCGGTTTTCACTCGGATCGCAACGCCTCAACCGGATCGAGCCGAGTTCGGCAAAAACAACAAAACTCCAGGGGGTATGAACCGGCAAAAGCGGCACCAGGGCATGGATGAGCCAGGCGCAGCAAAAACCACCAGCCAGTCCGGCAGTACCGCCCAGTCCGGCCAGCACCGTGCCTTCAAAGAGAAAAAGCAAAAGAATCTGCTGCTGCGAAGCACCGACGGCACGAAGCAGACCTATCTCGGCGGTGCGCTCGCGTACGGCAATGGTCATAACGGTGAAAATCCCAACGGAACCGACGAGAAGCGATATGCCGCCCAAAGCGCCGACGGCAACCGTCAACATCGACAGCACCGAGCCAAGGACATCGAGCATCTGCTGCTGGGTGGTGACGGTGAAATCCTCCTGCCCGTGTCGATTGACCAGGATGCGGCGGATGGCGGCAACCACCTCTTCCGCCTGGTAGCCATGGCGATAAAGGACATCGATCTCCATCAAACCATCCCGTTCGAAAAGATCAAGGGCCCTGCCCGCCGGAATATAGGCGGTATCATCCATATCGAAACCGAGGATCTGCCCCTTCGGCTCCATAACGCCGATAACCCGCCCCGGTTGATTGCCGATCTGGATCCGCCGGCCAAGCGGGCTTTCCCCGGGGAAAAGTTCGTCGGCAACCTTGGCGCCGAGGACGACGAAGGGGCGAGGCAAACGCGGATCGTCCGGCGGCAGAAACCGACCGCTGCCCACCTGCATGCGAAAGGCTCGATCCATTTCGGCACCGACCCCGTAGAGGGTAATCCTTCGCGTGCGGCCCTCGGCGCTGATCTCGACATTGCCCTGGACCATCGGCACCACCGCTTCGACCTGGGGCAGGCGGCGCAGGGCTTCGCTGTCTTCAAGGGTCAATAAGCGTTCCGAGCCGAGGACGCCGAGGGGTGTTCCCATGGTATTGACCTTGCCGGGATTGACGGCAATGAGATTGGCACCGAACTGGGTGAATTCGGCGACGACAAACCGCTGCAAACCCTCGCCCATGGAGGTCAGGAGGATGACGGCGGCAATACCGACGGCGATGCCCAGGCCGGTGAGAAAGGATTGCAGAGGTTTGGCGCGAATGGAGGTGGTGATAAAATGCAGCTGGTCGCCGATTCGCATCCGTCCTCCTCAGCGCCTGGCCAGGGCACGAATGGGATCGAGCCGGGCCGCCCTGCCGGCGGGCAACAGGGAAAAAATCAAACCGGTGGCAAGGGCGGTCGCCATGGCGGCAGCAACCGCCCAAAGGGGCGGCACCGTCGTCAACTCCGGATACACCTGGGCAATCCCCCAGGCCCCGGCAAAGCCAAGAAGCAAGCCGAGAATTCCGCCGATGGTGGAAAGGAGCAGTGCCTCAGAGACCAGCATCGCCATGATCTGACGACGGGTTGCCCCCAACGCCCGGCAAAGTCCGATCTCGGCGGTGCGTTGCGCAACCGACATGAGCATGACATTCATGATAAGGATGCCGGCGACGATAAGGCTGATGGCGGCAATGCCGGCAACGGTCAGGGTCAGCGATCTGAGGATCTTGTCAAAGGTGGCGAGGATCGAATCCTGGGTGATGATCGTCACATCATCTTCACCGTAGTGACGCTTGGCGATGGTCGCCCGGATATGTTCCTTCAGCCGGGGAAGGGCCTCGACTTCCCTGCCTTCGACGACAATACGGAACAGGCCGCTGCTATTGTACAGCATCTGGGCAAAGGCCACCGGCACAACGACCAGTTCCTGGGTATCAAAACCCAGGGACCGCCCCTCGGAGGAGAGAATGCCGATGACGCGGCAGCGATAACCGCCGAGACGGATCAGCTCTCCCAGCGCCCCTTCCCGGCCGAAGAGTTCGCTATACACCTTGGCCCCGAGAATACACTCCGGCCTTGCAATATTCCAATCCTCTTCGGGCAGGGAGGAGCCCTTCGCCAGTTGCAGGCGATGGATATCGAGAAAGGTTGCAGTCGAGCCGAGCACCGGCACCTG
>JFJP01005739.1_pt1 | contig 13398 bp, 9 predicted proteins | sample 431651 | NCBI WGS metagenome assembly JFJP01 (sample SAMN02602958, study PRJNA72255) | Microbial mat metagenome, whole genome shotgun sequencing project. | biome: fresh water; feature: sink hole; material: water; isolation source: purple microbial (photo- and chemosynthetic) mats found in...
GGCTGCCGCCTGGCGAATTGATCAATAGCACCACCCCCTGCGCTCCGGCATCCTCGAACGCGGTGCGCACCGAAGACAGCACCAATTCGGCGCTGGCTTCTCCGCCATCGGCAACTTCGCCCTTGATCTCAACCACAGCGGTGTGTGGTGCTGACACATCGGTGGTGCCTGCGCTCTCGTTGAGACCAATCCACACCAGCGCGATGAAAAAACCCAACCAAGCCAAACGCACGAAATTGCGCCAGCGGCGTGCCAGCCGCTGCTCGGTCAGGCTGGCAAAGGCCAGCCTTTCCAGTGTGGCACGCTCCCAGCCAGGTTCAGTGGTCTGCCCGGTTACTTTGTTTTTTATAGCTTCCTGCACTTTATCTACCTGGATTTGAGGCTGATTTTGTGTAAAGTCAGTAGGATGCTTGGTGCTTGAGCCGTAGGGGTCCAAAGGATCTGTCATGAGTAATGTGCCGGTTTGAATTTATCTGAAGTATGCCAGTGCACCAAGCCACCAGCTTCGGTAATCTCGATCTTGACCAGGCCGCCACGGCACGGGCCCAGGCTGCACTGGCCGGTTTGCGGTAAATACATGGCACCATGGGTCGCGCACATCAGCCAATGGCCACTCGAATCAAAGAACTGATTGGGCAGGTAATCCATCTCCATCGGAACATGGGCGCAGCGGTTCAGGTAGGCGTGCACAACACCGGCATAGCGCACCGCAAATGCCGCACAATTTTGTGAAAAATACAACACATCAAACCGCACCGCTTTGCCGCTGTCCTCAAGTTCGGACGAATTGCAAAGAAAAAAAGACTGTTTCACGCTGCATTAACCCTTCGTCAACAACCAGTCCCGCAATTGCGGCACGGTGTGGGCCACATACAAGGGCATCAAGGCATCAAACACCTCGGGTGCGTGCGCACCGTAGCTCACCCCAACGCTGGCGCAACCGGCGTTGATCGCCATTTGCAGGTCGTGGGTGGTGTCGCCAATCATCAGCGTGCGCTCGGGTGGCACGTCAAATTCAGCCATCAGCTGGTGCAGCATCAGCGGGTCGGGCTTGCCGGCGGTCTGGTCGGCGGTGCGGGATGCGTCAAAAGTGCCGGCCAGCGTGACGCTGCGCAGGGCTTCATCGAGCCCCCGACGGCTTTTGCCGGTGGCTACGGCCAGCAGATGCTGGCGCGCCTTCAGCTCGGCCAACAGCGGCAAAATGCCGTCAAACAGGCTGATTTCGTGCTGAATGGCAAAGTAATGGTGGCGGTAGCGGTCGCCCAGTTCCGGGTATTTCACCTTTGGCACGTCAGGAGCCGCGTGCGCCAGCGCCTGCATCAGGCCCATGCCGATCACATACGAAGCCTCTTTGTCGGTGGGCACCGTGCCGCCGACATCGCGCACTGCGGCTTGAATGCAGCGGGTGATGATGGCGGTTGAGTCAAACAGGGTGCCATCCCAGTCAAAGGCAATCAAATCGAAACGTCGTGTGGTCATGGTTGAGCGTCAATTCAGAAAAAATAGGGGTGCTGTCACGGTTTGTCCGATGCTATGGCGGGCATCAACAACAGGCGCGCTGCAAATTGTGCCAACTCAGGGGCCAAGTCTGCCAGCAACTCCAGGCGCTCACCGCTGGCAGGGTGATTGAATTGCAAGCGCCAGGCGTGCAAAAACATACGTTTAAGGCCGAACGACGCGGATGCGCGTGCCAGCGCCTTGTTGAGTTCAAAGTCGCCGTACTTGTCGTCGCCCACAATCGGATAGCCTTCGCTGGCCAAATGAACCCGAATCTGGTGGGTGCGGCCGGTTTTGATGGTGACTTCAAGCAACGAATAGTCTGGCGATGCGGCGCGCACCTTCACCAGCGTCACCGAGGGCATACCGTCCGGGTCGTCGCGCGACACCACCTTCACACGCCGCTCACCCGCCTGAGTCTGGTTGCCGTCCAGCAGATATTTGTGCAAGGGCTTGTCGAGCACCTTGAGTCGGGCAGGCCATTGGCCGCGCACCAGCGCCAGATAGGTCTTGCCGGTCTGGCGTTCCCGAAACTGGTGTTGCAGGTTTTTCAGCGTGCTGCGTTTTTTGGCAACCAGCAAAATACCGCTGGTTTCGCGGTCCAGGCGGTGCACAAGTTCAAGAAATTTGGCCTGCGGCCTGGCCATGCGCAGTTGCTCGATCACGCCAAAACTCACCCCCGAGCCGCCATGCACCGCCACGCCAGCCGGTTTGTTGAGGGCGATCAGATGCTCGTCTTCAAGCAGCACCGCAAAGTCACGCGCTGGCGCACCCCGCGCCACCACAGCGGCCATCACCTGCTCTTTTTCAGCCACCCGCTCCGACATGCGCACCGGCGGTATGCGCAGCACATCGCCAGCGGCGAGCCGGCTGTCAGCCCCGACGCGACCTTTGTTGACCCGCACCTCGCCGCTGCGGATCAGGCGGTAAATGTGTGTTTTGGGCACGCCCTTGAGTTCGCGCAACAAAAAATTGTCAACACGTTGCCCGGCAGCATCCTCATCAATGCAAACGGTTTTCACCGCCGGGGCGCTTGGAGCTGGTTTGCCCCCTATAATTGCTTTCACTGTCGGTGTGCTGTAAGTGGTTGATTTAACTTAAAAGTATTCGGTGTTTTGGTGAAGTTTAGTTCACCCACCACCCACCCATCACCCGCACCGCCAGAAAAGTCGGTACCGCCTGACACCAAGTTCGCAAATTTGTGACCCACGGTCGCTTATGGCAGATGCGGTTAACGGTCAAGACGATGCCTTGAAACCCTGAATCGGAATACCCAAAGTTCACAGCCCTGTGCTGTGAATGGAATGAAGCGTTTATGTTTGTGTTGATGTCTCTGATGAGTTACTGCCTGCAGCGCACAAACGCGCTGCCTGAAGGCGTTCGTCGGCCATCAGCGCCCGTCAAACGGGCGCACCAAGCTACTAACAAAGTAGCACAAAAAACCCCAAGCCCAACCGCTCCCCTCCACGCGCCACCCACCAGACTCATTGTGTGAATCTGCGTTCTCCGGCTGTTTCCTCCTCGTTTCAAAGCGTCAGTTTGTGTATCAAAAAGCTCGGCATGAGCTTCATCGTTGATATTTGAAATGAAGGAAAGTAACCCATGAAACGGATGCTGATCAACGCGACGCAGGCAGAAGAGCGTCGCCTCGCCATTGTCGATGGCCAAAAACTGCTCGACTACGAAATCGAAATTGAAGGGCGCGAGCAGCGCAAGGGCAACATTTACAAAGCCGTGGTGACGCGCGTCGAGCCGTCGCTGGAAGCCTGCTTTGTCGATTACGGCGAAGAACGCCACGGCTTTTTGCCGTTCAAGGAAATCTCACGCCAGTATTTTCAGCCCGGTGTGGCAGTAAGCCAGGCCCGCATCCAGGATGCCATCAAAGAGGGCCAAGAGCTGCTGGTGCAGGTTGAAAAAGAAGAGCGTGGCAACAAGGGCGCGGCGCTGACCACCTTTGTCTCGCTGGCGGGTCGCTATGTGGTGCTGATGCCCAACAACCCGCGCGGTGGCGGTGTCAGCCGCCGCATTGAAGGCGAAGACCGCGCTGAGCTGAAAGAAGCGCTGGACCAGCTCGAATACCCGAACGGCATGAGCATCATTGCGCGCACCGCCGGCATTGGCCGCAGCGCGCCAGAACTACAGTGGGACCTGAACTATCTGCTCAAATTGTGGGCGGCGATTGACGGTGCCGCCAAAGGTGGCAAGGGCGCTTTCCTGATCTATCAGGAATCGAGCCTGGTGATTCGCGCCATTCGTGACTATTTCAACCACGACATTGGCGACATCCTGATCGATACCGACGACGTGTACGAGCAGGCGCAGCAGTTCATGGCGCATGTGATGCCCGAGCACGCGGCACGCGTCAAACGGTACCGTGATGACGCGCCGCTGTTTTCCCGTTTCCAAATCGAGCACCAGATCGAATCAGCCTATGCCCGCACCGTGACGCTGCCGAGCGGCGGTGCCATCGTGATTGACCACACCGAAGCACTGGTGTCGGTGGACGTGAACTCGGCCCGCGCCATCAAGGGCGGCGACATCGAAGAAACCGCCACCCGCACCAACCTGGAAGCTGCTGAAGAGGTGGCGCGCCAGGCCCGCCTGCGTGACCTGGGCGGCCTGATCGTCATCGATTTCATCGACATGGAAGAAAGCCGCAACCGCCGCGATGTCGAAAACCGCCTGCGCGATGCGCTGCGGCAAGACCGCGCCCGCGTACAGTTTGGCACCATCAGCAAATTCGGCTTGATGGAAATGAGCCGCCAGCGGCTGCGCCCTGCCCTGTCTGAAGGTGCCTCCATCCCGTGCCCACGCTGCGGCGGCTCCGGCCATGTGCGTGACACCGAATCCAGCGCGCTGCAAATTTTGCGCATCATCCAGGAAGAGTCCTTGAAGGACAACACGGCATCCGTGCTGTGCCAAGTGCCGGTGGAAGTGGCCTCGTTCCTGCTCAATGAAAAGCGCACCGAGATCGCCAAAATCGAGTTGAAACAGCGCATCAACGTGCTGATGGTGCCCAACAAGTCGCTGGAAACGCCCAATTACAAGCTCGAACGCCTGAAACACGACGATCCACGGCTGGACAACATCACACCCAGCTACAAAATGGCCGACGAGGTGGAAGATGTCACGGCCGTGACACGGCGCTCGCAAGAACCCACCAACCGGCAAACCCCGGTAATCAAGGGCGTGCTGCCCGATGCACCTGCCCCCATTGCGCCGCCCAAACCAGTGGTAGCACCCGCGCCGGTGACCAAGCCGCTGCCCAAGGCTGAAGTAGTGCCCCCTGTGGTGGTTGAAAAAGGTTTTTTTGGCTGGTTGAAAAACCTGTTTGCCCCAGCGCCGGTGGCAGCACCAGCGCCAGTCGTGCCGGCAACCCCGGCGACACCAGCGGAAGAGCCGCGCAACAACCGTGATGGTCGGCCCCCGCGTGACAGCAGCCGTCGTGGTGAGCCACGCGGTGATCGCCCTGATGGTGGTCGCAATGGCCGTGGCGGCGAACGCCCGCCGCGTCCGGAAGGTCGTACCGACAACTCACGTACCGACGGTCGCAGCGGCAGAAACAGCGAACGCAGCAACCGCCCGGAGCGTACCGAGCGTTCGGATCGCAACGAACGTCCGGCGGCATCGCGTGAACGCCAGGATCTACAGGCCAATGCTGTGGCAGCCGAAGCTGTTAACACCAATGTCGTGGCTGAAACCCCAACCACGACAGGCATGGTGCCAGAGGGCGCGCGCAACGAAGCGCGCCCTGATCGCAGCGGTCGCAGTCGCGGCGAGCGTCGTCCACGTGGCCCCAAGCCTGGCGAGGAAACGCGTCTGGACGAAGCTGGCAACCCGATTCAGGCCAACACCGGGGAAACCACCGTAGCGCCCGCTGATGAATCCACTGGTGAGATGGAACAAGGCAACCGCCCGGAACCTGCCTTGCGCGAAAAGCGCTCGCGTGACCGCTACGGTCGTGACCGCAGGCCACGCGGCGAACGTCCTGAGCGCAACGAGACAGACGCACAACAATCTGTGTCCGCCGCCGAAAATGTTGCCTCTGCAGCCCAAGACGAAGTGGATATTGCGCCGCGCAAGTCTTATTTCACCGCGCCTGTGCCCAGCCTGCCTGTTGATGCAGCTGTCGCCAACCCCCTGGCTGAGCCTGTGGTCAGTTCAGCCAACACCGCCATGGATGGCCCGACAGCGGCTGGGGCATCCGATGCAATCACGGCAACTGCTGCAACGGTCGCGGTTGAACCAGCTGCTCCCGCTGCCGCTGAATTGACCATACCCGCCACAGCGTTGACCGTACCCGCAGTGCAAACCTTCGCTGCACCATCAGTGGCTGCCTTGCCGCCAGTGGCGATATCTGGCATGCCTGCCATTCAGGCCTACGACCTGCCCGTGGACGTACTCAAACAAATCGCGCAACAGTCCGGTTTGGCATGGGTCAATTCGGATGTCAACAAGGTAGCCGCAGCGCAGGCCGCCATCAGCGCTGAACCGCAGCCGGTGCATGTGCCACGCGAGCGGCCTGCGCCGGTCGTCATGGATGACAAGCCGCTGGTGTTGGTGGAGACCAAACGCGATCTGCGTAACCTGACGCTGCCTTTTGAACAAGCCGAAGCCTCGGGGCAGCCGCTCTGAAATAAAAAAGGACACCTCGGGTGTCCTTTTTTTTTGCGCCCGCCCGGCGCTTGTCAGACTTCTTCGGCGGCAGATGACGCAGGTGGTGCCGCTGGCACGGCGGGGGCAAAAAACCCACGCCGCACCAAGCCCAGATGGCTGCTGGTTTTGTTGCCGCCGCCACGGCGGGCAAATTCCACGGCACAACGGGTTTTTTCCAATGCGCTGGTGGGTGAGTCATCGGCCATCACGCTGGTGTAGCCACAGCTGACCGTCACCCTGCCAACACGGGGAAAGACAAATTTCTCGACATTGGAGCGAAAACGGTCAAAGGCTGACAGCACCAATGCCTCATCGGGGCAGTGCATCAGCACACCAAAGTCTTCGCCGCCAAAGTGGTACAGCAGGTCATAGGTGCGAAAGGTGTTGCTCATGATGCGTGCCACCAGTTGCAACATATCCTCAGCCGCCGCATGACCATGCTTGCTGTTGATCAGCGCGTAGTTGTCAACACATGCTGAACCCAGCCAGTAATTGACTGGCACACGATGCCGGCGCTCTTGCTCCTGCACATCGGACGAGGCCGGCGCAGCCGTGGCACCGTCCAGGTCTTCCAGCACCGCGCTGTAAAACGCGTTTTCCAGGGACTTGCGATTGAGCAGGCCGGTCAGCGCATCACGGTCGCTGTACTCCAGCAAGGAATACATGTTGCGGTAGATGCGGCGCAAATAGTCCACCAGTTGCAGGTCATCGGGACTCAACGACGCATCGGAATGCAGTTCCAGCACGCCTTGGTCATCGGATCGCACATCGGAAAACAGCGGCAACATGTTGATACGCGGCCCATCCGGCCCAGCCCAGGCAATTTCGACACGTTCGCGCGTTTGCAGGCATTTGTAGCGGTCAGCCGCGTCTTTCAGCTTGACCAGCGACTGAAAATCAACCCGCTGCGGGTCGATCACCCGACCGCCGCCTTTGGCATCCAGACGGGCCACTTCGAGCCAGCGGTCTTCGCCGTCTTCCCGCATGACATGGGCAATCACGATACGGCCTATCGGCAGCAGGTCAATCAACGCCTTGGACAGCGTCAACTCCAGCAAATCGCGGTCACGGTGGTCGGTCAGCTTGACAATGTGTTCAATGAAAGTAGCCATGCTCAAATCATAGACCCGTATGCCGGCTGCGTCACGCATTGCCCACAAGGCAAACGCGCCATTTGCCGGTTTTTTTGATAAAGATCAGGCTTTGCCGCGCAAAGCCGCCTGCGCCGCGTTTTTCCAGGCGACCGCCTCCTGCGCAGCGTCGCCCTGCTGTTTTGCCAACTCGGCCATCACCTGCCAGGCACGCGCCAGCAGGCTGGCATCCTCCAGGCGTGGCAACGCCTGTGAGATCAGCTGTTGTGCCTTACCCCACAGCTTGAGGCGCAAGCATGCCACACCGGCCAGGTACAGCAGCGCCGGATCGCCCGGATGCATGCGCTGAGCGTGTTCGATGCGCGACAGCCAAGCGGTGTCGATGCTGTCCCCGGCAGCGGCAAAGGCACTCTCGATCACGCGGATCAAGCTAAATTGCTGTTCGTCACTCAATCCATCGGTGCCGCTCAACATGCGCTGCCAGACCGGCAACAACCATTCAAACGCCATGCGCGCATCCCCACCCTGGCGCAACAGTTGCGCAGCCGCCGCGGTGGCTACTTCAGGCAGGCTCTTTTCACTGGCTTCAAGCTGGTTCCAGACCGACTGCAGGCGTGCCGGCTCATACGCCGTTTGCAGCAGCTCCAGCACCAGCGCACGGATCAGACTGGGTGCCGCACTGCCTGAAAACGCCCGGTGTTTGACCAACAGCCGCGCGGTTTCCAGCGCCAGGGCGGTTTTGCCGGCCAGCCGCGCTACTTTGAGCCGCAGCCGCAAGCCCACCGTGCGCCGCGCCACCCCGGAGGGCAGCTGGTCGAGCCAGTCAAGTGCCGCAGCGGGGTCACGGTCTTCCAGCGACCAGCGCAGTGCGCGCAGCATCACACCCTCACGCGTGCCGCTGGCATCATGCTGCGCGGCCTGCGCCAGCGCCTGCTGAAAATGGCTGTCGCGCGCGCTTTTGTCCTGCAAGGCCTGCGCGCTTTCGGCCGCCAGCAGGTGTGCCATCACGCGCAGGCGGGCGCTGTCGATGCCCGGCTCACCATGTCGCGCCATCGCCGTGTCGCGCGCCAGCACCAGCTCGGCGGCCTTGCGGGCGCGGATAAAACGTCCGGCAATCAGATGCGACAGGGCATCGAGCAGCGCGGCATGCACCACCCGCTCCTGGTGCCTGGCGCGCCAGGCCTGCGCCTGGCCTGGAATCGACAGCAAGGCAGCCAACGCCTTGAGTGCCACATGCAGCAGCGCAAACAGCAGCCCCAGCAGCAGCACCACCAGGTTCAGCGACAAATCAACCCGGTGCGGCGGCCAATAGACGGTAATGGTGCTGTCGTTGCCGCTGGCAAACAACGCCAGCGCCACCGCCACACCAAACAGTCCCAGCAACCAGATGGCGGCACGCATGGCGCTTTAGCGTCCGGCAGCTGCGGTGGCCAGCACCGACAGTGTTTCGTCGATGCGGGGCAATTGCAGGTTGCGCATCTGCACCTGAACCTGCTGCAACAGGGCGGCAGCGGCCTGGGTCTTGCGGGCGTTGCGGTCAAAGTACTTTTTCAGGGCATCTTCAGCCACCAGTAGGTCAGTGTGCGCCGAATCGATTTGCCTCGACAGCAAACCCAGTCGCGCGTTGAGCAGCTTGAGCTTGAAATTTTCGCGCACAAAAAACGACTGTTCGGGTGACAGCAAGGCCGCCTCGGGGGTGTCAATCTGACTGACCCGCACCAGTTTGCTGGCTTCGCCTACGATCAACGCCAGCACCTGCTGCCACCAGCTCAACGGCGTGGCGTTTTGCACCTGTTGCGCGGCCTGCGCCTGGCGTGCCGGGGTAACCGCATTGGCCAGCGTCAACTCGTCGGCCAACCGCACCAGCTCGTCAAGCTTGACCAGCATCGTCGGCGTGTCACTGACGGCCGAGGATTTGACGCGGTCGATGTCATGGGCAATGGCGCGCTGTAGCAAGGCCAGCCGCGGTTGGGCTGCCCGCAGCACGCGCTGTTCGGCGCTTTTCAGCGCTGCCAGCAAGGGTTCGACACTGCCGGTCAGCTGTGCCTGCTGCTGCGCCAGCCGCAGGGCGGCATCAATATCGACCACCAGATTTTCGTCGCGCGAACGCGACAGGCTTTGCATCAACTCGTCGAGCTGGCTGCGCTGCAACGCGACTTCGCTCAGGCGGGCATCCAGCACTGCGGTGCGTGCCACATTTTCTTGTGCCAACGCCACCGCCTGTTTGGCGATTGCGCGGGCTTCGAGCGACTGCGACAGCGCCTCTGAACTCTGGCGCGCCAGCTGCTCTTGCATGTTGCCAACTTTTTGCCACAGCAGGACCACCAGCAACAAGCCCAGCAGCGCCAGTGCCCCCGCCAAAAGCGCCAGTCGGCTGCGCACCACCGGTACCGGTGTAGCTGACACCGCAGGCGGCACCAAAGACACCGCTTCCGCTGCTGCCTGGGCGTTGTCCGCAGTTGCATCACCGGGTGTCGCTGGCGCAGTCGCTGGTGCTTCCGTACTGGATGGGTCTGGTGGAATTGCCGTCATGGCAACGATTCTACCGAGGCCAGCACACTGGGCAGCGTGGGGCTGGCTTGCAGCACCGTGCCAAATCCCAGCTGCCGGGCAGTCTCGGCAATGCGCGCATGGGTGGCCACCGCGCGCGCGCTGGACCAGTCCTGCTTTGGCAGCAAGGTGCGCAAATTGCCCAGCGCCTCGGCACTACTGAAGATCCAGGCGGCACCGTCTGTTGCTGCTGCCGCTGCCAGTGCCAATTTATCGGCATCCCACTGCGGCGCGCCGCGCTGGTAAGCCACCACAAAGTCCACCTGCGCGCCGGCCTGCAACAGCTGCTGCGCCAGCCAGTCGCGCCCGACCCCTTGCGGTGCCGGCTCGTCGCTGCCCGGGGTGTCGCCACGCACGATCAGCACCCTGGCCCCTGGTTGGATCTGGGCGTGAACGCGCTGCCACAAATTTTCAGAGTCGAACTGCCCGGCCTCCAGGGGCGGTGCATCGGTCAAATGCGCCGGCACACCTTGTTCGGCCAGCGCCGCGCTGGTGCCGGGGCCAGTCGCCCATGCTCTTGTAGTTGTAGCTTGTAGCGCTTTTCCAGCAAGGGCTAGAGCCTTATTTTCTTTATAAAAATGGTTGACTGCATGGGCGCTGACAAACATCACTGCAGCATAGTCCGCCAGCTGCAAGCAAGCCTTTCGGATGGCGCTGGTGTCCGGCAGGCCACGGGTTTCGATCAGCGGCAGCGCCAACGCCTCATGGCCGCTGGCGCACAGTGCTTGCGCCCACTGCTGTGCCTGCGGCTGCACCCGGGTAACGATCAGACGCATGAGCTGGGTGTCTGATGGCGCTCAGGCTGCATGATGCTCAGCCAGATGCGTCAGGCTGCCACCCTGCGCCAGCACCTCGGCCTGCAGTGCCTCGGCCACCCGTTGACCCAGCGCCGCAGCACTGGGCAGGTCCGTCACCGTTGCCTGCTGGCGTACCCGCACCAGCGCCAGCCGACCGTCGATGTCACCCCAGGCAGCGTCGAGCATCAGCACACCCTGGTCCAGCGTGGCGTAGGCGGCCAGCGGCATTGAGCAGCTGCCTCCCATGGCACGGCTCACCGCCCGCTCGGCGGCGATACGCAACCAAGTGGCCTGGTGAACCAGCGGCTGCAGCGCCTGCGCTACATCAGCGCGGTCGGTACGCACCTCAATGCCCAGCGCGCCCTGCCCGGCAGCGGGTAACATCACCTCAGGCTCAAAAATGGCGCGAATGCGCGCCTCCAACCCCAGCCGCTTCAGGCCGGCGGCGGCCAGCACGATGCCGGCGTAATGACCGTCATCCAATTTGCGCAGCCGTGTATCGAGATTGCCGCGCAACGGCTCAATCTTCAAGTCAGGCCGAAGTGCCCGCAGCAGCACCGTGCGGCGCAGGCTGGACGTACCCACCACCGCGCCCTGCGGCAACTCAGCCAAACTGGCGTAGTGGCTTGACACCCAGGCATCGCGCGGGTCTTCACGCTCCATCACGCCCACCAGGCTAAAGCCTTCCGGCAGCTCCATCGGCACATCCTTGAGCGAATGCACTGCCAGGTCGGCCCGACCCTGCTCCAGCGCCACTTCAAGTTCTTTGACAAATAGGCCCTTACCCCCAATCTGGCTTAAGGCGCGATCAAGAATCTGGTCGCCCAGCGTGGTCATACCCAACACCTCAACCTGATGGCCAAGCTGTGTCAGCAGGGTCTGGACGTGAACGGCTTGCCACATGGCAAGGCGGCTTTCGCGCGTGGCGATGGTTAATTTGGTCATGAAGGCTGGGCTTGGCGTGACAAGCAATGGACAAGGTGTGGATCAAAAAAACAGGTGTCGGGAATGCTAGCATGACTCTTGCTTGCAAAATGCTGCCCCTGACTTGAGAACCCCCATGACCAAAATCATCAAATCACCCGTCAAAAACAAGATCGAAAGCAGCGAACAACCGCTGGTGGACGACATCCGTCTGCTTGGTCGCATCTTGGGCGATGTGATCCGCGAGCAGGAAGGCGAAGAGGCGTTTGCCCTGATTGAGCAGATTCGCCAGCTCTCAGTCGCGTTTCGTCGCGATGCCGATACCGATGCCGACAAGGCCCTCAACAAGCTGCTGAAATCCTTGAGCAACGACCGCACGGTGAGTGTGGTACGCGCCTTTACCTATTTCAGCCATCTGGCCAATTTGGCCGAAGACCGGCATCAGGTGCGGGTGCGCGGCCTGCAGGAGCGCACCGGCGCAGTGCGTGAGGGCAGTCTGGAGATGAGCCTGCAGCGCCTGTCAGAAGCTGGCATTGCGCCCAGTGCCATCAGCGAGATGCTGGCCAACAGCTTTGTGTCGCCAGTATTGACCGCGCACCCGACCGAAGTGCAGCGCAAGAGCATTCTGGACGCCGAACGCGATATTGCCCACCTGTTGTCAGCGCGCGACGACATTCTGGCGCAGGCGGCTGCCTACAAAATTGCCCACGATGCCCTGACCCCACGCGAACTGGCCGCCAATGAAATGCAACTGCGCGCCCGCGTGCTGCAACTCTGGCAAACCCGGCTGTTGCGGTTTTCCAAACTCACCGTGGCTGACGAGGTGGAAAACGCGCTGAGTTTTTACGTATCCACCTTTTTGCGTGAGATTCCACGCATCTACGCCACGCTCGAAGAAGCCCTGCACACCCACCCGGTACCCGCATTTTTGCGCATGGGCCAGTGGATTGGCGGCGACCGCGACGGCAACCCATTCGTCAATGCACAAACCTTGAGCCTGGCGCTGCGCCGTCAGGCTGATGTCGCCCTGCGCCACTACCTGACCGAGGTGCACTATCTGGGTGGCGAGCTGTCGCTGTCGGCGCTGCTGGTGGACTTCTGCCCCGCGATGCAAGCGCTGGCCGAACAATCCCCCGACAGCAACGAACACCGCAAGGACGAACCCTACCGCCGCGCGCTGATCGGCATCTATGCCCGCCTGGCTGCCACCCTCAAGGCGCTGACGGGTGGCGATGCCGCCCGCCACGCTGTGGCACCACAAAACCCCTACCCCAGCGCTGAAGTATTCCTGGCTGACTTGCGGGTGATCGAGGCCTCGTTGTTGACGCACCACGCCCAGGCGCTGGCGGCGCAACGGCTGCAGCCCCTGCTGCGCGCGGTGGAGGTGTTTGGCTTTCACCTGGCCACGGTGGATTTGCGCCAAAGCTCGGACCAACACGAAGCCGTGCTGACCGAGTTGCTGCAGACCGCGCGTGTGACGCCGGATTACGCCGCACTTGACGAGACGACCAAGGTCAAGCTGCTGATGGGCCTGCTCAATGATGCGCGGCCGCTGCGCGTGATGGGTGCCACCTATTTAGACCACGCCCTCAGCGAAATTGGCGTGTTTGAAGCCGCCAAAGTCATGCGCAGTCAGTATGGTGCGCAAGCCATTCGCCACTACATCATCAGCCACACCGAAACCGCGAGCGATTTGCTCGAAGTGCTGCTGCTGCAAAAAGAAGTGGGGCTGATGCGCGGCACGCTCGACGACACCGACACCACGTGCGACCTGATCGTGGTGCCGCTGTTCGAGACCATTGACGACCTGCGCCACGCTGCCCCCATCATGCAGGCGTTTTACGAATTGCCAGGCATCAAGGCCCTGGTGCAGCGCGGCGGCC
>JFJP01022059.1_pt1 | contig 13398 bp, 11 predicted proteins | sample 431651 | NCBI WGS metagenome assembly JFJP01 (sample SAMN02602958, study PRJNA72255) | Microbial mat metagenome, whole genome shotgun sequencing project. | biome: fresh water; feature: sink hole; material: water; isolation source: purple microbial (photo- and chemosynthetic) mats found in...
AACCCAGGATACCGTTATAACTGAAAATAGCGATTGCGCCTGCGCCTGAGAAAATCTTTTTTTTCGCCTTGGCTGCCAATTCCTGAATAAACTCCAGACGCATATCTATGCCGGTAATTCCGTAAAACTTTCCCTCGTAAATAATAGGAACAACCAGCGAGGTCATCAATATCCGACTGCCTCCGACATTATATGAATAAGGATCAACAATGCACTCTTTCCGAGTTTCACGAGGCAGAAGATACCATTCGCCTTTGCGGATTCCGTTTTCATCTTTTTCAGTATTTTCATAATCCTTCAATGCCTCAAGCCCGATCTCTCCTTCCGGTGTGCGGAACCAGTATGGAATAAACCGCCCGGTCTTATCATGCCCCGTGCTTCCTTCATAAATCTTATCTAATCCGTCCAAAGCATCCGGCTCCCAGCAGGTTCCGGCTGCAAAAAAATTATCGTTTCTCGCCAGCAAACCCTGTAAAATTCCGTTAATTCGGTCTCTGTCAAATTTCAGATCAATTTTCGGGTCTTTGATGCCTGAAAATACCTGGCTTAATGTGCGGACAGAATCCAGAGCAACCTCCAATTCCGCTTTGATTTCAAGCCCTATATTTCCGGCATCTGCTGTCAGTTGTTTCTGAGCGGTATTAATAGCCGATTCCGCAGAGGATTTCACTGCCCGGGTTTCCATCTGTTCAGCCAGAATAATTCCGATGACAACCAGCACTCCGATAACTGCGATCAGACAGGCACCGAAAAGAACGATAAGTTTTGTTTTCAACGATTGAAATTTCATTCTTCACTCTCTTGTTATTCAGAATCAGCAGATCGAAAAGTTTCAGCGATCCGGACAGTAAAACGCCCGGCTTAAAATAGATGAAACCCGTTCTACAGTTCAGCACAGTAAAACGCCCGGCTTAAAATAGATGAAACCCGTTCTACAGCTATTGTAGGGCGGACTAAGCGAAGCGTGTCCGCCATGCCAGTGTAAAACGGGTTTGAAACCCGTTCTACAGATGAAATTTCGCCGGCGCTCCGGTTTTTAATAAGATGACAATAAGATGACGCACTCCTTTTGAATCTTTTCGATCTACTGAGAGTTCTTCAATGCCTCCAGAATTGCTTTGTTGTCGTACAGGTCTTCAGGCTTGAAATCCTTTTTCAGCAGACTGTTCGCTTTGAGAAAAGCGTTAAGATCGTTGAGATGCGTATGAAGACCTCCGGCGGTTCTGATTCTTTCCAGCATGGTTTCCGCATCATGAATCCGCACCTCCTGAAGCATTTCTCTGACGATTTCTTCGGGATAGGGTCCCCCGACTTTTAAAATGCTGTTATTCACGATATCAACATATTCTTTGAAATTCTTTTCATCTTTGATCCATCTGACAGCCCTGACCCAGCCTTTGAAAATTTTGACAAGATCATCTTTCGGCGTGTTGTCCAGCCTGTCTTTCAACATCATCATGCCGCTCACCATACAGCCTTCAAAATCGGCAGTGGTTGCAACGATTTTGCCGTTGCCTTCTTTGACAGCCCTTGCAGCATCAGTGCCGTACAGCACCGCTCCTTTAAACAGCCCCGCAATAAATTTGTCTGCCATGGGCTTTACTTCCATTTCAAGCAGTCGGAAATCCGACAGCTTCAGAGAATTTTTCAGAAAATACAGATTCAGAAAATACGTTAATGCAACCTGATTGACATAGACGCCGATAACTCCGCCTTTCATCTGCTGAATATCCGTGTCTTTTTTGAGAATAAGATGATCTCCGCCGTAGGACCAGTCGGTTTCAATAACGGCAACCACCGGAATATTCCGCATATACATTTCCACAGCAGAAGCGATAATATCCAGATTGATATCCACCAGCTTGTTTATGAAAAGTTTCTGCACATCCACAATATCAGGCAGAACGACTACCTGCACATCAATGCCCTGTTCTTTCCAGAAACCCTTTGCCTGTGCAACACTGGCAGGCGAACTTCCAAGCCATCCGGCAGACATCCCGATTTTGTAAGTTCCGGAGTGTGCCGCATCAGCGAAAATCGCCGCCGCCATTACAACAAAGCCGATAAAAAACAATCGTTTCATTTTCATCCTCCTGCTTTTTAAATATTTTTTAATATAATATCAGTCAGCTATGCCTGATTCAAAAGCAAATATCTTCAAGACTCATATTTATCAGGCGGGTGTTAATAACACTAACTTAATTTTACACATTTTAAATAGACTGATTGCCTGTCAAAGTCAATATTTCAGTTTATAAATTTTTCGGATGACAAGTATCGCGGGAAATAAGATTTCTATACGAAAAATCTGCGAAAAGTTGACATTTGATCATTCCTGTTCTATAAATTCTCATTAAAAGAAACAAATACAGCATCACTGCTTTTGCACCGCTGCCAGAAAAAATAAATAACGGAGGTGATAAGCTATCGAAATTATAAAAACAATAAAAGAAATGCAGGCGCGTTCCGATCTGTCTCGGCGTCAGGGCAGAAAGATTGCCTTTGTGCCGACCATGGGATTTCTCCATGAAGGGCATCTTTCCCTTATGAAAGCAGGACATAAACGCGCAGATGAGGTTATCGTCAGTATTTTTGTCAATCCGACCCAGTTCGGTCCAGGGGAAGATTTGGAAGCTTATCCGAGAGATTTTGACAGAGATTGCAGGCTTTGTGAAAAAGAAGGCGTAAATATCATATTCGCGCCGGATGCAAAGGAATTGTATCCGAATGGCTTTCAGACATATATGACGCTGGAAAAACTTCCCCATCATCTGTGCGGAATTTCAAGACCTTCGCATTTCAGAGGCGTTGCAACGGTGGTTTCAAAACTCTTCAACATTGTCAAACCGCATATCGCCATATTCGGAGAAAAAGATTTTCAGCAGCTTCAGGTGATCCGCCGGATGGTAAAGGACATGAATTTTGATGTTGAAATTGTCGGCGCGCCCATTGTGAGAGAAACAGACGGACTTGCCATGAGTTCCCGGAACACCTATCTGAGTCCTGAACAGCGGGTTTCCGCGCTTTCTCTTTGCAAATCCCTGCAAAAAGCGAAAGAAATGACGGCTTCCGGCGTCACCGATGCAACAAAAATTATTGATGCAACAATAAAACTGATCAGAAATTATCCTGAAACGGCAATAGATTATGTGGCGGTCTGCGACCCTGAAACGCTGGATGATATGAAAATCATTGACAAGCCCGCAGTCATGGCGCTGGCGGTCAAAGTGGGAAAGACACGCCTGATAGATAATATGATGTTAGCAGAGCGGGTTTGAATCAGTAAAACGGGTTTGAAACCCGCTTTACGCGGATTTGCCGCCGCCGATAAATACTCTCTCCGCCCCATTGATATTTCCTTATTTTTTTATTAAAAAAGGCAATTCGGGATGGAAAATCAAAATAAAACGGCGGAGACCTAACTTCGCCCTACCGTAACAGCACGCCGAAAAAGAAGGTTTTAAACAGAGAAACAGATTTTAAGGAGAATTTTTTTTATGAGTAACAACGGAAAATACCTTTTTACTTCCGAGTCCGTCACCGAAGGACATCCGGACAAAGTTGCCGACGCCATTTCAGATTCGATATTAGACGCGATTATTTCACAGGACAAAAGATGCAGGGTTGCCTGTGAAACCCTTGTCACCACCGGACTTGCCTTTATTGCCGGAGAAATCACCACTGACTGTTATGTTGACATGCCTCAGGTGGTGCGGAACACGATCCGGGAAATCGGCTATCATTCTTCGCAGATGGGATTTGACTGGCAGACCTGTTCGGTGATTACGAGCATCGGGCATCAGTCGCCTGATATTGCCATGGGCGTGAACTCCACGCCGGACAAAGAACAGGGCGCGGGCGATCAGGGTCTGATGTTCGGTTTTGCCTGTGATGAAACGCCGGAACTCATGCCTATGCCTCTTATATTCGCACATAAGCTGTGTCAGCGCCTTGCTACGGTGCGGAAAAACGGTTCTGTGGATTTTCTCCGCCCCGACGGAAAATCTCAGGTGACAATCGAATATGAAAACGGCGCGCCCAAACGGGTGGATACGATAGTCATTGCCGCACAGCACAAGCCGGATGTCACCACCGAAGAACTGAGAGAGGCAATTATTGAAAATGTCATCAAGAAAGTTATCCCGAAAAACATGATAGACGGAGATACCCGTTATTTCATCAATGCCACCGGCAGGTTTGTGATCGGCGGTCCCATGGGCGACTGCGGCTTGACCGGCAGAAAAATCATCGTTGACACATACGGCGGGCAGGGAAGTCACGGGGGCGGATGCTTTTCGGGAAAAGACCCGTCCAAAGTTGACAGAAGCGCATCTTACATGGGACGGCACATTGCAAAAAATATTGTTGCCGCTGGTATTGCGAAAAAATGTGAAATTCAGATTGCTTATGCCATCGGCGTGGCAAGACCGGTATCGGTGCTGGTGGACCTCATGGGAACGGGAAAAGTGCCGAAAGAGCGGGTGGAAGAAGCGGTCAGGCAGGTTTTTGATCTGAGGCCTGCGGCGATCACGGAATATCTTGACCTTCTGAGGCCCATTTACCGCAAGACCTCGGCTTACGGTCATTTCGGAAGAAACGAACCGGAATTTTCTTGGGAAAAAACCAACATGGCGGATGTGCTGAGAGAGAAAGTCGGATTGTAAGAACAAGTTCTCGCAAAGGCGCAAAGATTTTTATAAAAAAGCTTTTCTCCTTTGCGTTCTCTGCGTGCTTTGCGAGAGAAAAAAAAGTTCTCGCAAAGACCGCAGAGGTCGCAAAGATTTTTATAAAAAAAGCTTTTCTCCTTTGCGCCCTTTGCGTGCTTTGCGAGAGAAAAAAGTTTCTCGCAAAGGCGCAAAGTTCGCAGAGAATTTTTTATAAAAAGCTTTGATTCCTTTGCGCCCTTTGCGTACTTTGCGAGAAACAAAATTTCTCGCAAAGGCGCAAAGTCCGCAAAGATTTTTATAAAAAAAAGCTTTTCTCCTTTGCGTTCTCTGCGTGCTTTGCGAGAGAAAAAAAAGTTCTCGCAAAGAGCGCAAAGTTCGCAAAGATTTTTATAAAAAAAAGCTTTTCTCCTTTGCGTTCTTTGCGTGCTTTGCGAGAGAAAAAAAAGTTCTCGCAAAGGCGCAAAGTTCGCAGAGATTTTTATAAAAAAAAGCTTTTCTCCTTTGCGTTCTTTGCGTGCTTTGCGAGAAACAACAAAAAAACGAAAGGAACTGACGATAACATAATGAATTATGACATTAAAGATATAAACTTGGCAGAGGGCGGGCGGCTCCGCATTGAATGGGCAAATCAGAGTATGCCGGTGCTGAACCGTATCCGGCAGCGGTTTGAAAAGGAAAAACCTTTAAAAGGGCTTAGGGTGGCGGCATGTCTTCATGTCACAACCGAAACCGCTTCGCTGATGCAGACATTGAAATCCGGCGGGGCAAGTATTTTTCTCTGCGCTTCCAATCCCCTGAGTACACAGGACGATGTGGCGGCTTCGCTTGTGAAACATGATGAAATCCCTGTTTTTGCCATCAAAGGCGAAGACAACAAAACCTATTACAAGCACATCAATGCGGTTCTGGATGCCCAGCCGCAATATACAATGGACGACGGCGCAGACTTGGTTTCCACGCTTCATTCGGAGCGGTCCGAAATGCTGGCGCATGTCAGAGGCGGCACAGAAGAAACCACGACCGGCATCATCCGGCTCAGAAGCATGGCTGCGGACGGGGTGCTGAAATATCCCATCATTGCGGTCAACGATGCGCAGACCAAACATTTTTTTGACAACCGCTACGGCACAGGACAAAGCACACTTGACGGCATGATTCGTGCGACCAATCGTTTGATTGCGGGAACGCATTTTGTGGTCTGCGGATACGGCTGGTGCGGAAAAGGGCTTGCCATGCGCGCAAGAGGCATGGGCGCGCATGTGGTGATCACGGAAGTTGAGCCGGTTGCCGCGCTGGAAGCGGTGATGGACGGCTTTTCGGTGATGTCCATCGGAGAAGCGGCAAAAATCGGCGATTTCTTCTGTACAGTTACCGGAAATATCAAAGTCATCCGAAAAGAGCATTTTGAAATCATGAAAGACGGTGCAATCGTTGCCAATTCAGGGCATTTCAATGTTGAATTAGACCTTGAAGGACTGAAAGAAATTTCAACATCCCAGAGAATCATCCGTCCTTTTGTGGAAGAATTTGTGCTTAAAAACGGCAGGCGGATGAATGTGCTGGGAGAAGGCAGGCTTATCAATCTGGCGGCTGCCGAGGGGCATCCCTCAAGCGTCATGGACATGAGCTTTGCCAATCAGGCGTTCAGCATTGAATATATGGTGAAAAGCGGCGCGGCACTTGAAAGAGCGGTTTATCCGGTTCCTGTGGAAATAGATCAGCGGATTGCCAAAGAAAAATTGGCGGATATGGGCGTTTTTATTGACGAACTGACGCCCGAACAGAAAAAATATCTGGCTTCGTGGACAATGGGGACTTAAACCTCACCCCGGGTACCTCCCCCGATAAACCCCACCCCCTGCCCCTCCCCGAAGGAGAGGGGAGCAGTTCTCCCCCTCTCCTTCGGAGAGGGGGCCGGGGGGTGAGGTGGGGGCCCGGGGGGTGAGGTCTAATAAAGCGATGAGCGTTTGCGCTGCCCTTTTAAAATAGAACCCACGATAATTCCTGCGAGAAAAACACCGCCTCCGGTCATAAACCATATATTTTTTTCACTTTTTTCAATATCCGCCATTTTTTTCCTCATATCTTCGGTTTTTTTCTTTTCTTCGGCAATCTGCGCGGCTGATGTTTCATAGTCTGATTTCATCTTCAAACACTCAGCGCATTCGGCTTTCAGCTTTTTATAAGAATTGCTCAGGTCTTCACAGGTTTTCATGCTGCCCTCTGTAAGAGACGAGGCGATTTTACCTTCTCCTTTCAGCTTGTTATTCTCTTCTTGCAGTAAGGCAACCTGAGCGGAAAGGCTTTCATTCTCCTTTTTCAAGGTCTCCGATGAAACCGACTCCGGTTTTTTGGAGGTAAGATAACGGCTCAGAATCCAGCCTTCTTTTCCGTTGGGAAGACGGGCGTTTGTCCATGTATCGCCGGTTTGAAGTATTTCAAGGGACTGTCCGGCGCGGAGCATCTCAATGATTTTCTGATCGGTGCCGGGTTCTATCCGCAAGCTGATTTCAACATCTCTGATATACATGGTTTCCGCATGAACTGCCGTATAAAAAGAAAAAAGACATACTCCGATCATAAGAAAATTTTTCATTTAAACCTCTTTGCTAAAGATTGATCTTATACTGATTCGCTTTCAAATACAGGTCTTTTCAGATTGTAAAGCGCCCCCGGCTGAAATCAGACACGGAGAATACCGTTTCTACAGCGAATTGGTATTAATATTCAACACGAAAATGCGAAAAACAGAAAAATATGAAAGAAAGCGTCAGGTTTCATGCTTTTCCTTCTTTCCTGCCTCTCATTTCTTTCGTGTTTTCGTGTTCCGGTTTTTCTTCTGCTTTTGTGAATAAATCCTTTTAAAATATCACAAGATATGATACTGTCCTTCTGAAACGGTCATAGAAATCCGCTGATTATTTTTCTATAAAGGTCTCATTTTATGATAGTATTCGATTTGAAATGTAGCAACGGTCATACCTTTGAGGGCTGGTTTGATGATACCCGGACTTATGAAGATCAGAAAGAAAAATCTCTGATTGCATGTCCGGTCTGCAACAACACCTGTGTTTCAAAAATCCCCTCCGTATTTGCCATAAAATCATCCCGACCTGTAAAAGAACATGCCGATCCCCCGGCAGATATGGCGGCATTGGCTGATAAAATAATTGATTTTGTTGATAAAAATTTTGACGATGTGGGATGTGATTTTGCCAGAGAAGCCCTCAAAATCCACTACGGCGTTTCCGAAGCCAGAAACATCAAGGGAACCACCACATCCCATGAAGAAAAAATCCTGAAGGATGAAGGCATAGAATTTTTCAAAATTCCCATGCCGAGACCCTCAGATACAGATACATAACAATTTGCCCGGGTTTACTGCTGCTCTCCCAGCGCTTTGTCGGCTTCGGTTTTTACTTTGTCTGCCCCTTCCTGTTTGGCTTCCATCGAAAAGGGCACGTCCAACCAGGGAATGTCCACAATTTTGAAGAAGTTGAGCCCGAACGCAATTATCAGCGCGATCACCGCGTACAATACATATTTACCCATTATTCACCTCCCGCATCATTCTTGTGCATCGTCTGCGGCGGCTGCTTCCGCCGCATCGCCTGATAACATACCTGATTATATAAGCTACAATCAAGCATAAAATCAACAAATGATTTAACTTTATGATATAGCTGAATAAAAAATCCTGATTCACGACCCGCACCCCTGTCTGATTTTCAATTATAATTATTTCTTGTTCCGGAACATGGGGAGTGATATAAATATATAAATTACGAGTTACGCAGGTGAGACCCCGCCCCCACCTCACCCCCCGGCCCCCCTCTCCAAAGGAGAGGGGGGAGACGACTCCCCTCCCCTTCGGGGAGGGGCATGGGGTGGGGTTTGCAGGTTTGACAGCGAATTGGTATCAGCACTCCGGACGAAATTCTTTTTTATTTAAACAGGGCAGGAAGCCGGATGGAAAAATCAGATAAAAAAATTTTTGCGACCTTGTTCTTTTCCATATTTACGGTGGTTACAGGCGTGGGCATCGTTGTGCCTCTGTTACCTGTATATGCCCATAATCTCGGCGCAAGCGGCATATATGTCGGACTGATATTCGGCGCGTTTTCTTTTTCAAGAACCTTGTGTCTGCCCTATTTCGGCAGCCGGTCGGACAAAAAGGGGCGCAAACCCTATATTGTCACAGGGCTTATGGGATATTCGCTGATTTCCGTTGCATTCATGTTTTCCGACACAGTGGAATCTCTGATTGCCATACGATTTATTCAGGGAGCTGTATCTGCCATGATTATGCCCGTTGTTCAGGCTTATGTCGGCGATATTACACCGGCAAATCAGGAAGGCAGCATCATGGGCTTCTTCAACCTTTCCCTGTTTATGGGACTGAGCATCGGTCCCTTAGCCGGAGGGCTTTTCAAAGATCATTTCGGGATGTCGTCTGCGTTTCTGTGTATGGGATTGCTGGCGCTGACAGGTTTTTTTTTAAGCCTGTTTCTGCTTCCTCCCGTAAAATCGGAGCGGGCAATGCGTCGGAAAAAAAAACCGACAGAATGGAAAAAACTTCTCCTTTGCAGAGATATTGTCGGACTTTTTTTTTTCAGATTTGCCTACGCCTCATGTATCAGCATTATATGGAGTTTTCTGCCGATTTTCACGGATGCGGAATTTTCCTTTTCCAGTTCGCAGATCGGCATTCTTGTAACGCTGGGCATACTTATCAGCGGTCTCATGCAGACGCCTATGGGTTTTCTGGCAGACAGAATCAGCCGGAAAATGATGGTGACGGTCGGCGGAATCATCACAGTTTATGCCATGTTTTCTTTTGAATGGGCAAACGGTTTCCGGGACCTTTTTTTCACCAATGTGCTGTTCGGCATCGGCGGCGGACTGTCAACCGCTTCCCACGCGGCAATGAGCGTGCAGAAAGGAAGCCGGTCCGAGTCAATGGGATCGGTCATGGGGCTGATGACCATGGGACACAGTATGGGAATGATGACCGGCGCGCTTCTTGCAGGCGCGACAATGGATTATTTTCAACTCCGCCGGGCATTTTCCTTCGGCTCGGTTATTATGGCATTCGGCGTTATTCTGTTTTTTGCCTGTATGTACCGGCAGAAAGAGTAAGACGGGCATGAAATGCCCGAAATTATTGTTGAAAGGAAATAAACACGACATTATGGCTTGGTTTAAAAGAAAAAAAAATGAAGACAGAAAGGCACTGTCTGAACAGAAAATAATCGAAATAATAGAGCGGGTGGAAGAAACAGCGGCTTCGGCTTATCCCTCTGATACCGCAGCTCAAAAAGAGACTGTAAAAAAAACAACTGCCCCCGGGCCCAGGCCTTCAAAAAACGGGCTGGTCGGCCGTCTGAGAATGGGATTGTCCAAGACGCGTGAATTTCTGACCACCGATATTGACGAACTCTTTTCCAGTCATAAAAGAATGGAAGACCTTCTGGAAGAATTGGAAGAACGTCTGATTACTTCGGATATCGGGGTTCAGACCGCCACGCGGCTGATTGAAAATCTTTCAAAAAAATCATCCAGAATTTCTGATGCCAATCAACTGAAAGCAGCATTGAAAGCGGAAATCATTTCGCTTTTTAACGGACACAGCGCGTTTCCAGCCAAAGCTTTACAAAAACCGCATATTGTGATGGTCGTGGGCGTGAACGGTGTGGGCAAAACCACGACTATCGGAAAACTTGCCGCCAAAGCCGCAGCACAAAAGAAAAAGGTACTCATTGCGGCTGCGGATACATTCCGGGCTGCGGCTGTGGAGCAACTGACAATCTGGGCGGAACGGGCAGGCGCTGAGATTGTAAGACACAGGGAAAATGCGGACCCGGCAGCAGTCGCGTATGACAGTGTGGAGGCTGCGGTCGCCCGTGGCAAAGATATTGTTTTTGTGGATACAGCAGGACGGCTTCATACAAAAGTCAATCTCATGGAGGAACTGAAAAAAATAAAACGGGCAATGTCGAAAAAAATTCCGGACGCCCCCCATGAAGTGCTGCTGGTGCTTGACGCCACCACGGGGCAGAATGCGCTTTCCCAGGCAAAACTCTTCAATGAATCACTCGGTATTACAGGCATCGCGCTGACCAAATTGGACGGGACTGCCAAAGGCGGCATTGTCGTCAGCATTTGCAGCACCCTGAATGTTCCTTTAAAATATATAGGCGTGGGAGAAAAGCTTGAAGATTTGCAGGAGTTTGATCCCGCGCAGTTTGCGGACGCACTGTTTTAGAGGGGTAAGCACAGGGGCTTACCCCTACAAATGTAAAACCGTAGGGGCAACCCCCTGTGGTTGCCCTTGTTGCGGTTGCCCTTTTGCAGGGTAAGCACGGGGGCTTACCCCTACAAATGTAAAACCGTAGGGGCAACCCCCTGTGGTTGCCCTTGTTGCGGTTGCCCTTTTGCAGGGTAAGCACAGGGGCTTACCCCTACGCTGTTTTCTCTGCAATGTTATTCCTTGCGATAAGGTCATTTCCCTGCGGTTGCCCTCCTTGCTGTTTCCAAACACAGGTTTCAAGCAATGTAGGATTGAGCTTTTAAAAAAAAGTGTTGATGAATGCGGATTTATGTTGACATTAAAAATAAGCTACTATATTGACAGGGAGAAAACAGAGCATCGTTAATTTTAAAAAAAAGAAGGGGGTAACACAGATGACAAAAGCGGAATTGGTGGATAAAATGGCGGCAGACGCGGACATTCCCAAAACAAAGGCTGCGATTGCATTAAATTCTTTTATGGACAGCATCGCAGAGACCTTGAAGAAAAAAGACGGCAAAGTTACGCTGGTGGGATTCGGTACGTTTTCAAAGATGCGCCGCAAAAAACGGAAAGGACGCAATCCGCAGACCGGCGAGGAGATCACCATCAAGGCATGCAGTGTGGTAAAATTCAGACCCGGAAAGAAGCTCAAAGACGCGGCGGCAAAATAGGAAAGATTGTTGAGGGGCGCACAGCGTCCGATTCGCATTCCTTTGCCTCGCGTGGGAACGAGGAAAAAGTTGAAAATAGAAATTTGAAATTTGAAATCAGCATATATTTCAAGTTTCAATTTCTATTTTCCAACTTCAATTTTTAATTAATAAGCAATTTCAAATGTATTGAATTCACCCGAATATTCTTCCCATGTCACATCCACATTTTTAACTTTTGAATAGGGCGAGCCTTCTTTGCACCATTCGATAATGGTGTTCACATCTTCCTCTTCCCCTTCAAACAAGGCTTCTACAGCTCCGTCACTGCGGTTTCTCACCCAGCCGGAGACGCCGTAGTTTTCGGCTGCCCGCTGGGTTTCTGCCCGAAAAAAAACACCCTGAACTTTTCCGGTGATGATGACATGCGCTCTTACCTCTGCCATATTTTTTCCTCCTGAAGATTGAAATTTTCAGGCGGGTGCGTAAACTCCAATGGCATTAAGTTAAGGCTGAAACCGCCGGCCAAGGCTAACCCTCTCCCCGAAGGGGAGAGGGAGATTTCTTAACTTAACGGCATTGTGCGTAAACCCGCCCTACCGTTTTTCAATCAATTCTTTTAACATTTTTTCGTCAATAATCTTAATACCCAAATTTACAGCTTTGTCAAGCTTGGATCCCGGGGATTTTCCAGCGACGACATAATCCGTGTTCCGGCTTACCGCGCTGCCGACTTTTCCGCCGGCTGCCTCAATTTTCTCTTTTGCCTCATTTCGTGTCATGCTTTCCAGCGTGCCGGTCAGAACAAAAATCTTTCCGTCAAGCAGTCTTTTTTCCGGCTTGTTTTCTGTGAGAATTTCCACGCCTGATTCTATGATGCGCTTTAAGGTTCTGCGGTTTTCTTCCTGCTCAAAAAAATGCCGGATGCTTTCAGAAATTTCAGGTCCGATGCCGTCAATGCTCTCGAAATCCGCAGATGTTGCCGAAGAAAGTTTCTCCAGATTTTCAAATTTTTCTGCAAGAATATCGGCGATGTTTTCACCGACATGCCGAATCCCCAGCGCGTAAATAAATCGGTCAAAAGAAATCCGTCTGCTGTTTTCGATTGCTCGGATGAGATTTTCCGCAGATTTGGGGCCCATGCGTTCCAGCGTCTGCAACTGCTCTTTTTTCAAGCTGAAAATATCGGAGTATGACAAAAGCAATTCTTTATTTACCAACTGCTCAATGAGCTTTTCTCCCAGGCCGTCTATGTCAAAAGCGGCTTTTGATGCAAAATGTCTGATGCGCGCTTTGATTTGAGCGGAACAGTTGATATTGTTGCATCTTTGAACTGCCTCATCTTTTTCCCGATAAACTTCCGCGCCGCAGACCGGACACCGCTTGGGCATGACAAATATTTTTTCCGTTCCGCTGCGTGCGGATTCGATGACTTTGACCACTTCGGGAATCACGTCGCCGGCTCGCTGCACCAGCACGGTGTCGCCGATTCGGATGTCTTTGCGCCGGATTTCATCTTCATTGTGAAGCGTTGCCCGGCTCACGGTCACGCCGCCGATATTTACCGGCTCAAGATGCGCCACCGGCGTGAGCGCGCCGGTCCGCCCCACCTGCACACCGATGTCAATGACTTTCGTGCTTTCCTGTACTGCCGAGAATTTATAGGCAATCGCCCACCGGGGACTGCGGCTGGTCGCGCCGAGTTCTTCCTGCAAAGACAGGCTGTCAACTTTAATCACCATGCCGTCAATGTCATAGTGAAGTTCATGTCTTTTTTGGCTGAGTTCGC
>JFJP01027381.1_pt1 | contig 13398 bp, 13 predicted proteins | sample 431651 | NCBI WGS metagenome assembly JFJP01 (sample SAMN02602958, study PRJNA72255) | Microbial mat metagenome, whole genome shotgun sequencing project. | biome: fresh water; feature: sink hole; material: water; isolation source: purple microbial (photo- and chemosynthetic) mats found in...
AATTGGAAACTCTTTATTTTTTTTAAAAAGTTTTTTTGAAAAGTTTTTTTGAAAAGTTTTTTTTTTTATAATTTTAATTTTTACCATAATTTTGATAAAGTTTTGCCAAAACTCAATGGGACAGTCAAGTTTGTAACCATGTAGTAGATAACCAAAAAAAGGATGTAGATGGGAATTATGCCTTCGCAAAGAAACAAGAAGAATTTGTGAAATCTAATATTTTTAATCAGGTTTTGATTCCTAAAAAGTTTAATTTTCCAAACGGATTTTTCGTTTAGAATCAAAACAATTTGCATGAAAACTATCAAAAACCAGCACCGATTGAAGGTCAGGAAGATGTCAAATCTGATAAAAAAAAACTAATGAGGAATTATTCTGATCTTTTCAATCTTCCACAGTATGAAAATGCACAAAAGGAAAAAAAAGAGATGTATATTTTATTTATTTTTTGTTATTTTGATTTTTTTTTGAAATAAAGAGATGAAAACAGAATGATTGATGAGAATGAACAGAACTTAGACGCTCATTCAAAGCGATTGAAAGATCTCTACTCATCAACATTAGCTAATGATGATCTGAAACAGACCTATCAAAACTCCGTCAAAGCTAGTCACAATGAAATAAAACAGAAAGTGAAAAAATTCGAAGGAAATGATGCTAAGTTTCTTATTAAATTCATGATTTTCATTTATTTAACAAATAAATACAAGACATTTGAAACAAATGGAGTTGAAATCTAATTTGATGGGCAACGAAAATAATGAGGTCAATTATGAGAATATCAAAAACCCAGTGTTCTATGATTTCGATGTCAATGGAGTCAGTCAGGATTTCGAGACAACTAAATTCAAGCAATTTTGTGCGAAAAATGGGTTTTTCTTCTTCTTCTTATTTTATTTTTTTCATTCAATTTTTTTTAATTTTTTGCATTCAAAGAAAAAAAAATTAATAAACAGCATTTTTTTTTCTCAATGAAATTTTTTAATTCAGTTATCATTTGGTGGAATACAAGGCAAATATGAACAGTTTGAACACAGGAAATGACGGAACCGGCCGTTTAAAGCTTCGTATTCCCGAGGAAAACAATTTAAACGACATTAAATCAAAACTCTATGAGATGGGCATGGACGTAAATAACCATACTGAGGAACATAAATTAAAACAGTTATTCTTAAAAACCTCACAATATTAATGATTTTTACTTTAGTAATTTCCTTGGAGTTGCAAAACTTGATTGGAAAGATTCGAATTGTGCAAGTCAAGAACGAAGACTTAACGTTGATTGTTTTTAATGAAGTTTGTTAATGAATAAATATTATTAGGGAGAGGAATTTATTGATGCGAAAGAAAGCAAAATGAAGGATTTAGAGTCAAATGGAGATATATTTGGCAATAGCAAAGGTTATATAAATATTTTTTATTCAAATATAATTGAAATTATTGATGTTTAGGAGTTGGCAAATGGGATTCTCAATGGAAAGCTAGTCAAAAGAACAAAAAGTAACTTTTTCCTTCTGCTATTTTATAAATAAATTGATTAAAATAGAGATTCAGAAACCAATTATACCCCTGAAAATAATGTTCAGGCATTAAATTGGAAAAAAACTATGAAGAATGTAGATAGAATGAAAAACCCGATGTATAAAACAGGCACCAATTTCCAAAGCCAAAAGCTGTTTTCTACAACGAACAGCAAGATGGTTTCAAACTGGAAGTAAGATTTACTTGAAATAGTTGTGTTTGTTAAAAAATTTTTAGAAAATAATTGTGATTTGGTCATAAAGGCATTTTTTAAAAAAGTTTATTAAAATAAAAAGAACAAAAAAATAATCAAATATTTAAAAAAAATTAAAAAAATAGTTAAATTAAATTTGGAAAACGATAAAATTTTCAAATCAAAAATCAAAAAGCCAAGAAAAACAATAAATTTTTTTTTTTATTTTTTGAGTTTTTCTTCTTTTCAATTTTTAATCTCATTTTTTTTTTTACATTCTATTTTTATTTAAATCGTACAAAATTTATTTTATTTATCACTCATGCTATCTTCACTATCTGCAAATTTTCAATATAAATTAAACAATATATATCAAATCTAAAAATAAAAATTACCTGTTATAAATGATGAATCACTGCTCTTCAAAGCCTCATTATTATAAGCGTTAAAATTGGTTGTCTGAGCTTTTTTCTCATCAGTCGGATACTCCAAAACCTCGATGTTTTTTACAGGAAATGTGTTGTTGAAGACCTCAAAACTATGCAGATTCGGAAGATTTTCTATAGGCATTGGCATTATAGGCTGAACACCTGTTTCTTTTAACTGATTTTCATAGATTTCCTTATAAAACATAATTTTTTTAAAAAAAATCAAAATTCAGATTAAAAAATTTTTATCAAAAACATAAAATATTTTTTAAATTTTACTTGTTTTGTGTTGCGGTTTATGATCTGACTATTGATAAGATTATTGCTCCCAAAATTGTTATTCTCATTGAAGAACTTTTTCTCATTTTCGTTCTTCACCTCCATTTTCTTCCCGCTTTTCTTATCACTAAACTTCCCTTTGCTTTTATTATCTTTATTCTCATTCTTTCTGATCAGCGCCAGTTTTGTATTGACATATCGTTCTAAATCCCTGCATTTCTTCACCGGCAAAGTATCGATATCAAATTCAAGTTCTTCTTTATGTTGATTCAGCACTCCATCATTCACAATCTCCCACACTCCTCTCAAGTACTGAGCAGGTAAATTCCTGATATTTTGTCCTAAATTACGTTTTTCTTGTAAAGTCATAGGTTTTTCATTTATTTGATTAACAGTTTTATGTTGTTTTGAATTAGGATTAGGATTCTTTGTATGAAGTTCTTTGATTTCTTTGGTAAGTTTCTCCACTTTTTTATGGAGTTCTATATAGGTTTCACTGCCAGTATTGCTTTCGACCTCACTGAACAATTTCTCAAAGTAATTGCTCATAGTGATGGTCATATGATAAATATCTGATCCTTTGGCATTATAAAGGAAAGAATTATTCCAAATCTTCCTTACATCTGATGAGAATTGTGATGGCATTCCATAGAGTCCGTTCCTCAGATTGCGTTCTACAGTCCCTAGATCCATAGGTTCCTTCACAATATCGAAATAATCAGGCACTTGTAAAGCTTGTGGGTCAACTGGCTTCAGAAAAGGGAAAGAAAACTGATGTTTCTTCAATAAACTGATGATCTTTAGACATTTACGCATGGATTCTGTTAGGTTCTTTGATATATTCATGTTGGCTGTTGAAGCATTAAAACCTGAGCTTAGCTGTGTATTTTCGAAATCAGCATATTTGTGATCAAAATTTGTGAATTTCTTCTCACGAAGGGAGGAACGTTTATAAGAAGAATCGTTTGTGTTGGTGGTAAAGGAAGCAGCAGAGTTCTCATTTGGGTGGGGGACGGTTTTGACTTTTTTGGCAGGCTTATAGGAAAGAGAAGCCGAATTGGAAAAATGGGAATGAGAAAATTGGGGGGTAGGGTCCTTTTATTATTATAAAATTTAGGGAAAATTTTATGAGTTTTGTAAAAAAAATTAATTATTTTTTTTTGAAAGATTTAAAAATTTGAAGGGAAATTTGAAGAAAATTAATTAAGAAAATTAGATTTCTTTGATAAATTACAAAAAATGAATAAATAAAACCCCCGTTTTTTAAAAATAAGGTCTTATTATAAATTAGAAAAACGCAAAAATTTCCCATTTGAAAAAAAAAAAAAGCATTGAAAAAAAACCAAGAAAATAAAAAAAAAAAATTTAAAGGAAAAAATTCAAAAAACTTAAAAATTCATTACTTCCAAAACCATTTTCTTCTTAAGTTTCGGCGTTTTTTCTCTTCTATAAGGTTTATTTGAAAATTGCAATGAAAAACCTTTTGGCAGTTGGCATTGTATGATTTTTAATTGTTCAGCAGTTAAGAAAACTTCAAAAGGAGTATTGGGCAAATCGTTTTGAGTCTTTTTATTTTTAAAAAAAAAACATGAAAAAAAATTAATTTTTGAATATTACTTCATTCATAATGATACAGTTTGGAAAAATTTATGGGATTGAAAAAGAATTAAAAAGAGGTAAAAAAAATTAGCCCGGGAACTTTTTAGGTTCTTGTATTTTAATTTTTTTTGGGTTTTTTTCCTTAAATTTCAAAAAAACTCCCAATATTTATTACGAATTATTTGAATGGATAAGATTTCGTTATTTGTTAAGCTTTTTATTTTGTTTCGTTTTTTCAAATTTACGAAAAATAAAAATAATTTTTATCAAAAAAAATAGACACTCTAACAGTTTTCCAAAATGAAACCCAAATTTTTGCGCTTTAAAAACAAAAAAATTTCTGATTTATAGATTTTAAGAAAATTTAATAGTGGGTTTTTCAAAAGCTATTGTTTTTATATTGTCTTTTGATGCATTTTTTGTAAATTTGAAAAAAATTTGAAAATTAAAAAAAAATTGACAAAAAAAAACACAAGCATTTATTTTTTATTTATTTGTTCTTAAAAAAACAAAAGATTAAGCCTTAAATGAAACATAAATTAATCGAATTTTGGCTTTACTTCAATGAATTTAAAGCTTGTTTGTTTTTTTATAAAACAACAAAAAACAAAAAAATTTCTTTTTGGTAATCTAACTTTCCATAAAAATTAAAATTTAAAAGTTAAAAAGAGGTTTTTTAGCTTTAAAACATGAAATCCAGAAATAATTTAATTCATATAACGTTCATAACTCAATTTTTAACTGATTTTACCTCTCATTCCCCATAAAAAAATAACGTATTCATCATAGTATTTCCTCTTTTATTTGATAATCTCACAAACCTCATGGTTTAATCATAAATAAACAATTTCTTGAGCATTTCTTCTTTTATTTGATAATAAAACAAAGAAGAAAAAAAATTATCGTTATAATCCAATTGAAACTCTTTATATTTTCTTTCAAAAAAAAAACCAATTCACCAGATCACAAAAACCAATTGCTTTTTTTGGGTTTTATTTCAATAATACTCTTCAGATTTTAGTCATTAGAAAATTTCATTTAAAAAAAAAAATGACATAAAACATTCTAATTTTTTTTTTTCTTCCAAACTTAAAAAAAACTAAAATAATTAAAATAAATCAATGGCTTTCGACTCGGTGTTGTTTGCATTATACTCCCTGAATTTCTTCATCAACGCTGCAAATTCCGTTCTGGCTCCTTTCTACCCCAACGAGGCCATTTCCAAAGGTTTATCGACAGGTTTAATCGGTGTTGTTTTTAGCACCCACCCCATTTGTTCTTTTTTTTTCTCATTGATTCTGGGCAAAATGATGAAATCATGGGGTCGGAAACGCATTTTGTCAATAAGTTTACTATTGCAGGCAATAGGATTGATGTTATTTGGGTCGGTTATTCATTTCAACGACTATTCTCTCTTTGTTTTCATATCAGTTCTAGCGAGAGGTATTCAAGGATTTGGTTTAGGAGCCTATGGTTCAATAGCTTTTGCATATTTACCATTATTATATCCTAAATCAGTGGCAAAAAAAGTAGCATTTATGGAGTTATTGACTGGTTTAGGATTGATGCTAGGTCCTTTGTTAGGTGGGCTTCTCTTTGAATTGGGAGGATATCAATGTCCTTTTTATGTGATGTCGGCAATCTTTATAGTTGCCACACCTTTTATCCTCAAAAAATTGCCAAATGATAAGCAATTTCATCAGGATGAGAAGAAAAAACCCTTACATTTGAGCAAATTTTTTAAAGATAGAAAAATTTTATTCCTTTATGTTTTATTGATTCTCCCTAATTGTGGGATATCTTTCTTAGAACCAACTCTGGCCCATCATTTGAGCAATTACACATCAAATCAACTGGTCATAGCGTTCTTATTCTCTGTTGGAACCATCACATATGCCCTAACCATTCCTTTGATCACTCTGATGCATAAAGACTATAATAAAAAAACAATTTTGATCTTTGGAACATTAATTTGTTCAATTTCTTACATTTTCATAGGACCTTCTGAAAGTATTGGCTTACCTCCAAGACTCTGGCTCACAATAGTTGGCTTATCATTAATGGGTATTGGTTGTGCTTTGACTTTAGTGCCATCTATCCCTGAATTCATTAATATCGGCAGTGAAATCTATCCTGATGAAAAGGAAGGGGTGGGAGATATGGCAGCTGGGCTGTATAATTCAGCTTATTCAGCTGGGATTTTGATTGGACCGCTTGTAGGAGGAGCTTTGGATGAAAAAATCGGTTTTGGGAATGCTGAAGGGGTGTATAGTGTGATGAGTTTTGGGATTTTGATGTTGTATGTGGCGTTTGGAGATGGGTATTTGGGATTGATAGCTAGAGGAAAGGATAAGAAGGGTGAATTGCTGTTGGATAGTGATGATAGTTTGAAAGAAACGGAGGATCCAGTTGAAAATGAGTCAAATATTAATAAAGTTTGAGGGGAGTATTTTTACAAATTTGATTTTTTCATTTAATTTAAGAAATTTGACTTTTTGGGGATAAATTCAATTTTTTCATTTATGGATAAAATTTAAAAATCTTTTTATGTTAAAATTAATTTTAATTGTCTTCATTCATTTAAAAAATTGATGTTTTCAATCAAAATAAAACTATAATTATAAATGTTTCAGAGACAGTCGATGCTTTATTTTATCAATTGTAATTGGATAAAATACTGGAATGTAATTTTGGAAAGTTAAATTTTAATTGAGAATTATTGAACTATTATGTTTTTCTTGAATTTTCAAACTTTTAAATCTTAATTTTAATTTTATGATAGAAATATTTTTTTTTTAAAATAATATTTTTTTGTCAACATTTTATTTTCATCTTTTATTTCAATAAATCTTTTATTATTATTATTTTATTTTGGGATTCAAATTAACCCATGCGAAGAATCCAATCTTCTTATCTTTTTTTATTTGTCACTTCAGTATTTTCTAAACAATCTTTAAAATGAATTTGTTATGAAATTGCAATTACAATCAATGTGAAATTTTTTTGTTGAAATACGAATAATTCTTCATTTGATTAAATTTTATTGAAAAATTCTCTTTTAAACAACATAAAAAATAGGGTAAACAACAAAAACAAAGATTTGTCAATTTTATCAAATGAATTTCATTTGCTAAAGTAAATTGTAAGCCTAATGAGAACTTTGACAATTTAAACTTTAATTTAATTTGCCATATGCCATTAAGCAATGAGGAATTTTAAAGCGAAAAGCAATATAATTTAAAAAAAATTTCAATTTTAGAAAACAAAACAAATATGGAAAAAATTGAAAAAAACATTAAAAAATTTCCCTATTTGAGAAATTTTACTTATAAATAAATAAAAACACAGATAAATACAGTTTCCTTTTTCAAAAAACATCAAAAATTTCCAAAAGAAATGGTGAAAAAAACTCGTTTTTGAAATTTTAATTAAATTTTTTTTTTGAAATTACGTTTTTTTTTTTTGAAAAAAAAAACAAATTTTTTTTTTGCAAAAAATTTATAAAAAATTCAAAAATTATCAAATTAATCCAATCAAAATTCGTTTTAAATCAAAGTATTATTTTCCTTCTATAAATTGTCCCCAAATCGTGTTAAAATTTATAAATTTTCAAAAAACCCAAAACACACTCCTCTTTCCATCCAAATCTCCACAATGCCAAAAAAAGCCACTCAAGCCTCCAAAGCAAGACCAGCCAAAAAAGGTACCACCTTCACATATTTTCCAATTTATTTATTAATTCTATTCAATAGTCACTAAAAAAATTGTCAAAAGACCAGCCAAAGTTGCAAAGGCCCCAAAAGTTGTTAAAGAACAACCAGTTGTTGTTGCTACTGATGCTGTTGCTGCAGTTGCAAAGGTTTCAAAGGCGAAATCTCCTGCAAAAGTTGTAGCTGCTCCTGAAAAAAAGAAGCTCGCAAGAACCAAAACCATGGCCCATACATTAAAGGAATCGAAAAAAATCTTGGGAGATCGACGAAAAATTAAGAAGAACAGAGCCGCTGCTCCTAAAAGGAAAGTCGTGAAGAAAGCAGCCGCAAAAAAACCAAAAGCCAAATAAATAATATATTAACTTAAAATTATAATTTGGATTTATTTTAACGTTAAGAACGTTGAAAAGAGTTAAAAAAGTTTTTCTTTTAGTAAAAAAAAAAATTATTTTGATTTTTTTTTTAAATTTTTGAATTTTTTTTAAATTTTTGAATTTTTTTTTGGACAAAAAAGAAAAAAAAATTATAGAAACATTGATTTAACTTGATAAAATCCTCAAATAACTCTTCGAACTAATTGAAAATGTTTTTAATTATGGTAAATTCATAATTTTCTATGCTCAATAACATAAAACTTTTGGAAACAATTCGAAAACCTAATGAAAATTTTTAAAACCTTTTGTATTATTTTAATTTTATGAACATTTTTATTAAAATAACAAATAAATTATAAATTATTTAAGAAATTAATGGCTGAAATAAGTTCTTCATTATATTCTTCAGCCAGAGATTTATTTTCCTTATTTTTTTTCGGAGTTTCTTTGAAACTTATTTTCGAATTTAGCAATGAAGCTCTTTCTTCACTTCTCAGTAAATGTTTTATTGTACCATTACTTCGATTAAAGCATTTCAGCATAGAATTTTTCTCTGATAATTGTTGATATTGAGTCAAATTCACGAAGATCATGATTTTAGACCATGCAAACAAAATTTTTTTCATATTAAAATTTTGGAAGAATATGAAAAATTGAGCTGTTGCAATGAGTCGTAAGTTTTTCTGCTTTTTTGATGCTGGATTTTTAGAAGAAATATTCTTTTGTCTTTTGCTGATCTGATGAAATTTTTTATCGATTTTTAGAAATTCTTGTTTGAGATTTTCTTTAAAAGTTTCAATGGGTTTCAGCTTGTTATAAATAAAAAGCGAAATTTTTAAAAGTGCATCCTTCCTTTTCATTTGAATGTTTCTTTGGAAAATAAAACTCAAATTTTGTAAATTTTGTTTTTTTTGCCTAATTATGAAAAAAAAATTAAAAGTTTGAAAATTTTTTTAAAAAATTCCAATTGGACTTTTGCAAAAACTGATGATAGTTGCTAATTTGTTTTATTCTCTCAAACGAAGCTACAATTTTTTCCTTTATTTTCAGTGACAAGATTCCTATAATGTTTGTCAATGGGAATATATTCTTTATTATAGATTCATAGTAATGCTTTTCCTTCTCTTGAAGCAATAACCAAAAACAATGTTTCTTTCTTCTTTCAATCAAATTTTTCAAATTCATTATCAATAATTTTATTTGAATGATCTTATAATTTTGGTTTAAAGCTGGATTTTTTGATAGTTTGGAAGCTTTTATTATTTAAAAATGAAAAAAATTATTATTTTTTTACGTTTTTCCAATTTTTTCCAAAAAATAAAAAATTTTCTCGTTAAAATTTTTTGTGCAAAAAAACCAAAACGCTCTATTTTTTCTTTCATAATAGTATTTTTTATTTGTTTTCTCTCATTTCCTCCATTTGCTTCAACAATTAAGCTCATATTATTGTAAAAATCATTTGATGATTGGTCCAAAGCAATAAAATTTATTTTTTTAGGTGATAAAAAATCAGGACCAAGATAAAAATCATGGGATTCACCTAAAAATTTCAATTTGAAAATCAATAATTCATTTATTTTTTTATTTTTTACTCTTGCTAAATTCAAATGAATTGTTGAAATCCTTCACTTTGGTGCTTTCTTTCTAAAATTAAAGGTTTATCAGTATTTCAATCATCAGAGATATACTAAATTAAGCAAAGGAGAACTGATGGAAGCCCTTAACATTTGTGAGGAACATGTGTGATTATAGGGGAAAATATTGCAGGAGTTTTCCTTTTTTTCAAAGGAGTTACTTTCAGATTTCATTTTTTTAAATTTCAAAAAACAAAAATGTGTTTTTTGTATAAAAATCAAAATTATAAAACTTTATGGTTTTTATCGAAAATAAAGAAAAAAAAAATTTAATTATATCAGCATAATTCATACATAACAGTATATAAAAAATTCAACAAATTTTCTTATTAAATAGAAAAAAAATATCTAATTTTCTAATAAATTCTGAGCTACCTCCTCAAACTGTTAAATTCCGTTTGTCACCAACAAAAACCAAAGAAAAAAACAAAAATCTTTTAAAAATTAAAAACTATCCATTAATGAACTCACAAATCCCTGAAATCATCACATACATTACCTCACAAACCTCTTCTGACTTCCAAGCCCATCTGAATAAAATCTCTCAATCCTGTCAAGTTTTTCTTCAAGCCCTTTATACCAATCCAACACAAAAAATCGTTTGTGTAACTTCTGGAGGAACATCAATTCCATTAGAGAAAAACACAGTTCGAACGATCGAAAATTTTTCAACCGGACAAAGAGGTGCCCTTTCAGCTGAATATTTTCTAAAGAGTGGGTTCTATGTCTTATATTTATATCGCACTAATTCGAAATCCCCTTTTCTTTGGAGACATTCAATGAAGGATCTTTTTGAGAGTTATGATGAAAATAATGAAGAGTTTATAAAAAAAAGTGGTATATTAGCAGATTTGAAAGAATATTCAAAATATAAAGGGAAGATATTGCCATTAGAATATTGTAGTGTAATGGAGTATTTGTCTTTATGTTTCATGATAGCAAAGCAATTTGCAGGGTTCAGCTATCAAGAAAACACGATGTTTTATTTAGCAGCTGCTGTCAGTGATTTCTATATACCAATAGAAAAAATGAGCACACATAAGATCCAATCAAAAGAATATGGAAGTAATAAAATATTGATAGAATTGGAAAATGTACCAAAAACTATGAAGTTTTTGAAAGAAATTGCAATGAAAACTAAGTTTGTAGCCTTTAAATTAGAAACTGATGAGGGGATTTTGACGGAAAAGGTGAAGGAATCGTTTGTAAAATATGGGGTTGACGCGATTGTCGGGAATATTCTCGACAGGAGGAGAAGGGAGATCTTTCTTTACACAAAGGAAGATGTGAAGAAAATTGAAGTGAAGGAGGGAGAGGAAGAGATTTTGCTTGAAGAAAACTTGGTGAAATTCTTGAGTGAGTTTTTTTGGAAATAATGGGCTTTGGAATAAAAAAATTTATTAAATTAACTTGTTCAATAACAAAAAAAATTGGAGTGTTTATAAAAGAAAAAGGAATTTAAATGAAGTTTCAAATTATTTTTAAACCGATTGGTCTTTTCTGGAAATTTTAAGAGACCATTATTGAATAAATTCATTTAATTGAATAAGTTTCTTCAAGAATTCTTATAAAATTTTGAAATTTTTTTTCAAAAAGTAAATGTTTGTTGGATTTATAAATTTCAAAGAGTTGAATTATTCTTTATTCTCAAATTTTTAATGTCTTTTCAATCATTTTTTTAAAATAAAAAATTGAAAAAATTTCAAAATTCCGATTTTAATTCTTCATCGTCATAGAAAAATTAAAAAACATTAAAATAATTGATTTTTGAAAAATAGATGATTTAAACTATTCTTTTCTTAAATAAAAAAAAAGCCTAATCTTTTAAAAAAAATTGATTTTTTCTAGTTTTAATTCTTTATCTCCTTCAAATCTCAAAATTTTAAATAAAATTATGGTAGAATCAGCTCCAGATTTCAAGAAACAAGTGGGTAAATTCTTCATTTCCGAGAAGGTTCTGGGGAAAGGTGCTTCAGCTGAGGTTCGTTTAGGTTGTTTTGCTGAGAACAAGAACCAATTAGTGGCAGTAAAGATCATCGATAAGAAGAACATAACCGATAAAGATCCTAAGAAATTCATCGATTTATTACAAAGAGAGATTTCTATTCTACAATCCCTCAGCCATCACAATATTGTAAAAATGATGGATGTTTCTCAAACCAACAACAATATTTACATCTTTTTGGAGTTTTGCAACGGAGGTAGTCTAAAAGATTACATCAAGAAAAAGGGCGGTTATTTATCTGAGAAAGAAGCCATTATTTTCTTTAAAGAAATTTGTGAAGCTTTTAAAGTCATGGAAGAAAAGAAAATCATCCATAGAGATATTAAACAAGAAAATGTGATGATTCATAATGATCAAGTCAAAATCTCAGATTTCGGTTTTTCAAGAGTTATTGAAGCAGGAGATCCCAACTATTACTCTAGATTAGGAACTCCTCTCTATATGCCTCCTCAAATCATTAAAGGTCAGCCTTATGGTCCCAAATGTGATGTTTGGTCAGTCGGGATCTTGCTTTACACAATGCTATATGGTTTCCATCCATTTATTTCAAAGAATGAAGAGAATAAAGTCAACAATTTAGTTCAATTACTCAAGAATATTGAGAGTCGAGAGGTTAAGTTCCCTGAAAAACCTGCCAGAAGCCAAACAGTGAAGAAACTGTTGATCAATATGTTAGGGAAAAAGGAAGAAGATCGGTTTGCATGGTCAGATATCTTTGAGAATGAAATCGTGAAAAGAGATGTGACAGAAGTAAAGAAAAATAATGAGATTCTTGAGAAAGAAATCGATGATTTCACGAAAAGCGTTGTGATGAATAGATTGTACATGGAGAATCGAAGAGTCATTGATCAAATTCAAGCCAATGCACAGACAGAGTCCATCACTAGTATACAAGAAACTTTGTCTACAAAAAACAGCACAACCGCATCGGAAAAATCCGCTGATAAAGACCTGAATCTGATAAGTCAAGATGCAGGAATGAATGATAAAGAAAAGACTGATAATGTGGCAAATAATTTGGAAGAACAGAAATATTCAAAATATGCGAAAAGATTTAATGATTATTTGCTGTTTGAAAGAAATCTATCAATGTTTTTTAACAATTTAGTGACAAAACTCTTCAGTATTGTACATAATAAACTACTGGAAGTGCCTTCTGATGTCTATTTCAGAATGATGTTCCTGATTTGTAAATATGCTCTTTTGTCCATGCAAAGAGTACTAGATGTTCTCTTGAATAAGATAAAAATCATCAATAAAAATCCTCACGTTTGGGATTATTATGTGAAAACTGCCTATTTCAGAAGAACCAAAAGACTTGTGGAGTCTGATCTGGAAAAAATCACCAATATGTTTAAAGAAATTGATAAGAGAACTAAAGTTGAGCTTGTGGTCATTTCTGAAAAAGAAAACGATATGGGGATTTTGAAGAATTTAAGTGTTTTTCTTGAAAAAACTACCACAAATAAGTATGAGAATCTTGAACAGGTAGGGGTTGATATTAAATTATTAGTAAAAGAGTTTCTTCAGACATTAAAAAATAACATTGATAAATATGAAAAAGATACTCTCATTTTAGTAAAATATCTTATTATTTCTGCAGAACCCTATAGATGCTTTAAATGGAATACTCAAGAAAATTTGTCAGAGCCTGA
>JFJP01039472.1_pt1 | contig 13398 bp, 9 predicted proteins | sample 431651 | NCBI WGS metagenome assembly JFJP01 (sample SAMN02602958, study PRJNA72255) | Microbial mat metagenome, whole genome shotgun sequencing project. | biome: fresh water; feature: sink hole; material: water; isolation source: purple microbial (photo- and chemosynthetic) mats found in...
TATTTCTTCACCAACCTATAATTCACACGGAAAACTACCAGAACAGAATACTACACTTTTAGTGTTTTAAAAAATGTTTTGAATCACCCCATTCTCCATATCCTATTTCACAGCCTGACAACTCAATACGTGCTTCCAGGCAGTTGCGACACAATTCTGCATCTTCATCCAGACAGGGCTTGTCTTCATAAAGTTGATACTCTTTTCGATAAATGGTGGGTGTCAAATTGGGCATTAGGATGTTGGCTCCGATGGTCAATGCTTTTTCGCGGCCAGCCGGATCAATAGCCTGAAGTGCTGTGGCTGCAGCTATATTAATGTCGGGCATTAATAAGCGTAAGACGGCTACCATTTTCAGAGCCAGATCGAAACGTGCCTGTTTGGATTTTAATAGGTTGCGGAATTCATATAGCGGAGTGTCTTCGTGTTCGATATAGGGTCCCATGCCAACCATGTCAATATCCATTTGTTTAAAGAATAGCAGATCGTTAGCCAGATCTTCGATGGTTTGAAATGGGAATCCGATCATTACACCGGTTCCAACCTGATAACCTGACGTTTTTAAATCTTTTAAGGCTTGAATTCTTTTGGTAAAACGGTGTAACTCGTTTTCAGGGTGAATCCTTCGATATAAATCTGGATTCGAACTTTCGATACGCAGCAAGTACCGATGAGCTCCACTTTTGCGCCATTGGCGATACGTTTCCAGACTTTGTTCGCCGCACGAAAGGGTGATGCCCAATTCTCCGTTGGAAAGTTTTTTGATTTTCCGGAGTAATGAATCAATGCGTTGAATAAATGATGGCGAAGTAAGTTCGCCAGATTGTAAAACAACTGAACCAAATCGATTTTCCCAGGCAAACCGACAAGCTTCCAGAATTTCAGTATCACTGGTTTCGTAACGAATTACCTTTTCATTGCTTTTCCGAATGCCACAATACAAACAGTCTTTGGCGCAGATATTCGAAAATTCAATTAATCCGCGAAAAAAAACTTTATTCCCAACTGTTTGTAGCTTAATCGACTGTGCCCGTTGAAAAAGCTGTTGCCGCTCGTCTCCTTCGGCAAGCAATAAAGTGACCAGCTCGCTATGCGAAAAAGTGTCTTGAAGTAATATATCCTGAAAAGTCGTCATCGGTTGCGAAGATATGAAACGAACTTTAAATATGCATCATTATTGGTTGTCATTGATGGTCATTGGTAGTCATTGATGGTCATTGGTAGTCATTGGTGGTACGGCTTTTACAATTGAATGACCAATGAATGACTGTTGTTTTTCCTCCTCCTTCGGAAGAGTTCGGAGAGGTCTTGTTTTGTTAGAACAATCTAACTACATTTGTCGCATGGAAAAATTGGTTGACCTAATCGCAAAATTATCACTTGAAATTGGCCGGATGGAAGAATCTGCCAAGGAGCAGTTTAATTTCAATGAGTTGACGCTTACTCAAATGAATTATTTGGAGACCATTAATAATCTGCATAATCCAAACCTGACTGAATTGGCTGCTGAAATGAATTTGACCAAGCCCACCGTAAAAGTAGCCATCGATAAGCTGATTGAAAAAGATTTTATTTATCGGGTAAAGTCGGATGATGATCGCCGAAGTGCTCATTTACATCTTACGGTCAAGGGTAAGGTTATCAATCACATGCACGATTTTGCCCACAAACAAATGGCGGAGCTAATTGTAGGTAAACTCGACCCTGCTGAAGTAGGACTACTTGAATTGTTGTTTGAAAAGGTATTCCAAAAATCATAAAATTTTTTACCTATATAGTTAGTATATTCTAATCAATTTACTGAAAAATTATCATCATGACTGTCGATTTAAAATCAGAAAAGTTTCGCGGTTTGAGCGAAGACACTGTAAAAGAGAAAATCAATAAAGACGGCTACAACGAATTACCATCGTCGAAACCCAAAAACCTTTTTGCCTTGGCTTGGGGCGTGGTAAGGGAGCCTATGTTTTTGCTGTTGGTGGCTTGCGGAACTTTGTATTTGGTTTTAGGCGATGTTAATGAAGGTCTGATGTTACTTGGTTTTGTTTTTGTGATCATGGGAATCGAGTTTTATCAGGAAAAAAAGACTGAAAAAGCCTTGGATGCCTTAAAAGATCTGGCTAGTCCACGTGCTTTGGTTATTCGTGAGGGTATCGAAAAACGGATTGCCGGACGCGATGTGGTTACCGATGATCTGGTGGTTTTACAGGAAGGCGACCGGGTTCCGGCTGATGCTACCGTTTTGTATTCGGTGAATCTGATGGCTGATGAGTCGTTATTGACCGGAGAATCGGTTCCCGTTAGTAAATCGGAATGGAATGGTGTTGACGCAAACGTACAACCCGGAGGCGACGATTTGCCTTTTGTGTATTCCGGATCGATGATTGTACAGGGTAATGGAATTGTAAAAGTTACTGCCACCGGAACAAATACCGAGATCGGAAAAATTGGTAAAGCACTTGATTCGGTGGTTGAGGAACCAACCAAACTAAAACGCGAAATGGCTGTGTTGGTTAAACGATTGGCTATAATTGGAATTTCGCTTTGTTTGGTAGTTATTTTAGTTTATACTTTAAGTCGGGGTAATTTGCTCAATGGTTTTCTGGCAGGTATTACCTTGGCGATGGCGATGTTGCCTGAAGAATTCCCTGTAGTTCTGACCATTTTTATGGCTCTTGGAGCCTGGCGTATGTCGAAAAAGAATGTGCTGACGCGTAAACCTGCTGCGGTAGAAACGCTCGGTTCTGCCACCGTTTTGTGTACCGATAAAACCGGGACTCTCACTCAGAATAAAATGACTGTAACCCAGCTTTTTAATGGCGAGAGTTTTCATACCGTAAGTAAATCTACTGGTTTCCCGGAAGAGTTTCATGAGATCATCGAATATGGAATTTTGTCGAGTCAAATCAATCCGTTTGATCCGATGGAACGTGCCATAACCAACATGGGTGAAGCGTATTTGAAAAACACTGACCATATTCATATCGATTGGAAAATGGTGAAAGAATATCCTTTGTCGAAAGATTTGTTGGCCATGTCGCGGGTTTTTACTGATGTTAAGCTAACCCAACGTACCATTGCTACCAAAGGTGCTCCGGAAGCTATTTTTGATTTGTGCCATTTGGCAGAGGATAAAAAGGCAGAACTGGCCAAAGCTGTTGGAGAGCTCGCTTCGCAGGGACTTCGTGTGCTGGGAGTTGCCAAAGCTTTTGTTGAAAATGAAAATTTGCCCGAAATCCAGCATGATTTTGACTTTGAATTTGTTGGTTTAATTGCTTTGTCTGATCCGATCCGTGAAGCTGTTCCGGCGGCTGTTCGCGAATGTTATCAGGCCGGAATTCGGGTGATCATGATTACGGGCGATTATCCGGTTACCGCCATGAATATTGCTCGCGAAATCGGCCTGAAAAACTATCAGGTTTCCATTAGCGGTCCTGAACTTCAGGAAATGACTGAAGATGAATTGTGCGAAAGGATCAAAGATGTAAATGTATTTGCAAGGGTTGTTCCTGAGCAAAAATTAAAGCTGGTGAATGCCCTGAAACGAAATGGAGAAATTGTTGCCATGACTGGTGATGGCGTGAATGATGCTCCTGCCTTAAAAGCCGCTAATATTGGTATTGCTATGGGGGATAAAGGAACCGATGTGGCTCGTGAAGCTTCGTCCCTGGTGTTGATGGACGATAATTTTGCATCGATTGTTGGAGCTGTAAAAATGGGGCGACGTATTTTTGACAACCTTCAAAAGGCTCTTGGTTACATTTTTGCGATTCACGTTCCTATTGCCGGCTTATCGCTTATCCCGGTGTTTTTTGCCAAATGGCCGTTATTGCTTTGGCCGGTTCATATTGTTTTTCTTGAATTGATTATCGACCCGGCATGCTCCATCATTTTTGAAGCCGAAGAGGAAGAAAAAAATGTAATGAATCGTCCGCCAAAAGATATTAAAGAACCTTTCTTTGGAGCAAAAAAGATTTGGTTGAGTTGCTCCCAGGGACTTGGGATTCTGGCGATCGTATTTGCCGTTTATTTCTTTGGTCAGCGACTGGATTATTCTGAAAAAGAAGTGCGGGCATTAGCTTTTACAACCCTGATTGCCGCCAATATTGCAGTGATTTTATCGAATCGTTCCTGGACGCGTAATATCTTCCAGATTATCAGAACCCGAAACAAAACGGTAAAATATGTGGTTGGTGGAGCTGCTTTTTTCCTTGTTTTGATTCTGAATGTTCCATTTTTGCTGAACCTGTTTCAGTTCGAAAAAATTAGTCTGAACGAAGCGCTGGTTTGCATCGTTGCTGGCTTCTCAAGTATAATATGGTTCGAATTGTATAAGGTATACACAACTAAATGTTGTGTTTATCCTCAATTCTTTAGCAAGATTCGGAGATAGGCTAATCCACCCACGAGCGAAGTCGCAAGTATCCAGGTAATGATTGTAATGGTCCAGTTAAATTTATTGTATTTGGCAATCCCAACCATCAATATCCTGAAACTGATAAGCCATAAAATGAGACCAGAAAGGTAGTTTTCATGAGCAAAGATTTTCAAATCGTCTTTAATAAACCCGATTATCATAAAAGGTATTGAAAATGCGCTTTGTAGAATAAACGGAATTTGTGAATAAACAATTAAGGTTCTCACTTGGATAAAACTTGATTTTCCTTTAAAAGCTTTCCCAAAGATCCAAAATAAATAACCCAATCCGTAGGTTAATGGGAAATACATGATTGGAAACAGAATGATGTACACTAGTATTGCTGCATCTCCCAGTGCCTTGGTTTGTTGTGAGTTCGCAAATTGGGGCATTGTCATCCCAAAGGCGGAAATAGTCCAGAGGATGTAAAGAGTTAAGGGACTTGGTTTGTTTTCATCGAGTTTGTCAAGTGCTTTCGATGGGGAAATAAAAAGGTTTAGGTAATTAATCATGGTTTTGTTACTTAGTTGGTTGGTCTTATTGGAATGGTTTAAAAATCGATCTTCCATCTGGTGTTTTTCCAGTTGTTTTGTGCTTCAAGCGGAAGAAATGTCCAGGCAACAATGCGGCTGATTTTGTTTCCTTGCCCCATCGGGATGGTTTCAACACCTACAGCCTCCACGTCTTCCAACGTTTTATAAATGCTTCTTAGGTTCGATTCTTTTGAAATCAGGCTGGAAAACAGGAAACAGGAATCCGCAAATTTTTTGCTTTGAAGTATCATGTTCCGAACAAACTTTTCTTCTCCTCCGTCGCAGTATAATTCATTATTCTGTCCACCAAAATTCAGGACAGGTTTTGCTTTTTTATCCGGATTTAAATTGTTGATTTTTCGAAGTGTTCCGGCCTGAGCTTCTTTGGCTGAAGCATGGAATGGCGGATTGCAAATCGACAAGTCGATCAATTCATCTTTTCGGATTATTCCGTAGAAAAAATCTTTTGGATTGGTTTGTAGTTTACACTCCACTTTCCCTTGTAATGCTTGGTTTTGGTCTATTATTCGGTTTGTCGATTCAATCGAAACCGGATCGATGTCGGCTCCAATAAACGACCATCCGTATTCTTTATTCCCGATGATGGGGTAAATGCAACTGGCACCAACACCAATGTCGAGGCATTTGATCTTTGCCCCCGTTGGTATTTTGCCATAATTATTGCGGCACAATAAATCGGCGATGTGATGAATGTAATCGGCCCGACCCGGAATTGGAGGACACAGGTAACCTGCCGGAATATCCCAGTTGGAAATGCCGTAGTTGTATTGCAACAGAGCCCGGTTCAGGGTTTTTACTGCCGCCGGATCGGCAAAGTCGATCGATTCGTCCTGGTAAACATTTAACTTGACAAATTGCTCCAGTTCCGGACATACTTCGATAAGCTGTTTGAAGTTGTAGCGTTCACGGTTTTTGTTTCGTGGATGTAGTTTCGATTTTTCTTTCGGATGTTCTTTTTTCTTTATCGGCATGTAAACGGCTCAGTTGTTGAATAGCTTGAGGTTAAATTTATCACTATAGGTTTTTGCTAAAAACTGATCGATCCAAACATAAAACGACTGAATATCTTTATCGGTCTTTTTACCTTTTTCAAGATCGTCGATAAGTATTCCGGCTTTTTGAAAGATTTCATTTTCGATGGGTTGCAATAGCTGTAAATAACCGTTTTGTTGTTGGTTAATTACTTTCGACAGATTGATGTAATTCAATCCTCTGTCGTAAGTAAGCGGAAAGCATTCAGCTTTAAATTTTAACGCAGCTGCGCAGATAGGCGAGCAAAGTTGTTCGTTCATGGCAACCGCACGAGGCAGGTTGCTTCCTGCTGAAATCCAGGTGGGAACAGCCACCGAGCTAAGCGGGAAACCTAAAATAGTCCACATCATCGCATCTTTAACGTGTTTCTGGTCTTTGGCACCAACAATCATTAGGGCCGAAGCGGTTGATTCGCGGGGAATGTAGTCGATGAAAAAACGGAATTCGGGAATGTCTCTTTTCCCGGGCATGTTCACCCAAAGATCGGTTTTGGTTAAGGAGTGGTTGAGGTTTCGCGACAGCTGATTGAATAAAAACTGAGGCGATAATTTTTTGTTGGCTGAAGCTTGGGTCAGTGCATCAACGGCGGTGTTGTAACGACAAAAACCAAAGCCTTTGGTTAGATCGGCGCGAAAGGAATGATTGGTTCGTATCAAAATTCCGTTTGGTGCAATTGCCGGATCGTTGGCATCGTATTTTTTAAAATCACGGTTACCTGTTTCGTAGTAGGCTGCACCACCAAAGGCGTCGATAACTCCAAAATTGGCATCCAATCCCATCGGTTTGGGAAGCGATTCGAGTAATTTTTCAAAATCCTGAAGCGTTTGACACGATTGCAAGGCCAGTTTCATGATTACACCTTCCTGATCGGCAAACTTAGTTGTATCGCCCAGATTGTTGTTGTACGCAGCCGAATTCATGATTGCAAATCCGGTTTCGTTGTAGCCACCCCACACTGCTTTTTTCCAATCCTTGATTCCATCCACAACTCCGATGTATTGGTAGCGGCCATCCGTAAAATAAGCCAACGAATTTTGCTTCTCATCGGTGTCTCGGTTTTTGAACAGAATGGATTTTCCATCGGAAGTATATTTGCCTGAAATAAGAAATGTTGTACAGCCTTGGGATGGGAAGTTCCACAGCAGCAGTGTAGCGAACAGACCGAATAATTGGAATATTTTGTTCATTTTATCAATCATTAGTTTGACTTTGGTGGCGATAACTACATAAATGGTAAATGTAAGCATGTCTGGGGAATAAAAAAAGTTATGATCTGGCGAAGGAAAATTTCTTTTGAGGGAAATGTAAATCTCAAATTCAGTGTCACAAAAAAAGCCGTTCCCTCACTTGGAAACGGCTCATCTATTTTCAAACCTAAGCTATCAACCTAAACCCATTTCAGGTAACAAAAATCCTGACGGTGCGGCAATTCCTGATGTTTTGGATACATCCGGATGGCATAATTAAACGCCCCGGAATTCATCAGATGCAGGTTTAACTTATATGTAACTTCTGATCCTACAGTACTTTCTATTTCAAAAGGTACACATTCAACCAGCTTTGGGCGATTGTTTTCGTCGTTTTCGGTAATAACCATTTCAACACCTACATCTTCCGGATTCAGTGTTTTTAGATCGACTACCACGCGTGCCGGATAATCCTCGCCAATTTTTAATACATTGGTAATTCCATCGGTAATCTGAACGTTTTTTACCTCAATTTGATTCCAGTTGGTTGCCACGTTCAGTTTCCATTGGGCAATTTCTTTGGCCAGCTGATAGTCGCCAGCAGCCAAACGGCTCGAACGTTCTGCCTGAGGACCGTAGAACCGAACCTGATAGTCGCGAATCATGCGAGCTGTGGTAAAGTTGGGTGCAACCTGACCGAAAGTATTTTTGATGTACGATACCCATTTTTCAGGAACACCTTTGCTGTTGCGGGTGTAGAATGCGGGTAGAATTTCTTCTTCAAAAATGTTGTAAATTGTTTCAGCATCCAGTTCGTCCTGAAGATCAGGAACATCGTAGGAGTTTTCCTGTGAAAGTGCCCAGCCAGCATCTTTTTTGTAACCTTCAACCCACCATCCGTCGAGTACCGAAAAGTGGATGGTTCCATTCATTACACCCTTTTCACCGCTGGTTCCCGAAGCTTCCAGTGGACGCGTTGGAGTGTTCATCCAGATATCGACTCCCTGCAACATCATCTTGGCCAGGTTCATGTCGTAATTCTGAACAAAAAGTATTTTCCCTGCAAATTCAGGAAGTTTCGAGATTTCAACAATGTGTTTAATCAAATCCTGACCAGCGCGATCGGCCGGGTGCGCTTTCCCAGCAAAAATAAATTGCACCGGACGCTCCGGATCGTTTACCAAACGCGACAAACGGTCGAGATTTCGGAACAACAAATGAGCCCGTTTGTAGGTAGCAAATCTACGTGCAAATCCAATGGTCAGAATATTTGGATCGAGTTTCCCAAGTACTTCTGAAATCAATTTTGGATTTTCGTTGCGTTTGATCCAGGTATTGGTAAAGCGTTGTATGACATAAGCGATAGTTTTTGCCCGCAGTGTTTGTTTCATGTTCCAGATTTCTTCGTCCGGAATCTGGTAAACACGTTCCCACGAGTCAAAGTCGAGCTGATCGTCGGGGAAGGCTTTGCCAAAATATTTTTGATGAATTTCTTTCCATTCTTTGGCTGCCCAGGTCGAATAATGTACTCCGTTGGTTACATAGCCAATCTCAAGTTCTTCCGGAAGAAATCCCTGATACATCGGGCTAAGTACATCTTTCGAAACATCTCCATGCAGCATACTTACCCCGTTGATTCCCTGCGACAGGTTGCAGGCCAGATAGCTCATGTTAAAATGATCTTCATAAACATTTGCTTTTCCCAATCCACAGAATTCATCCCAGCTGATCCCAACTTGTGCCGGATAGCTGTGCATGTAATGCTTAAACATGTCCTGATGAAACGAATCGTGTCCGGCAGGAACCGGAGTATGTGTGGTGAAAAGCGTTGAAGCACGCACCACTTCTTTGGCTTCGGTGTAATGAAGTCCTTTTTCAGCAACCAGATCCGACATTCGTTCCAAACCAATCATGGCCGCATGTCCTTCGTTGCAATGGTAAATGTCCATTTCGTAACCCAGTTTTTTCAGGGTACGAATACCTCCAAGACCAAGAACCATCTCTTGTTTCAGACGATTTTCGTTGTCTCCACCATACAAATGGTGAGTTACAAAACGGTCTTCCTCAGAATTAGCTTCAAAATCGGTATCAAGCAGGAATAATTTTACGGACCCAATGTTGACTTGCCATACTCTGGCTGTTACCACTCTTCCGGGATAATCAACCTGGATAGTCAACCAGTTTCCTTCGCTATCATAGGCAGGCTGTACTGGAATTTTTGAGAACTGCTGAGCGTCGTAATTCGATAGTTGCTCTCCGGTATTGGAAATGGTTTGGCGGAAATAGCCAAAACGATACAACAATCCAACACCTACCAGATTTACCTTCGAGTCGCTGGCTTCTTTCAGGTAATCGCCTGCCAGAATTCCAAGTCCTCCGGAAAATATTTTTAGACTATCGTGCAATCCGTATTCCATGCTGAAATAGGCAATCGATGGTCCCTGAAGCTCTTTGCGGTCGGCCAGATACTTATGAAGTGAAGTGGACACCTGATTCATTTTAAGAATGAATTCAGCATCATTTTCGAGTTCCATAAATCGCTGGTAGTTTACTCTGTCGAGCAACAGAATCGGGTTGTGTTCGCACTCTTCCCAGATTTCGGCATCGATGTACTGAAACAAGTCACGCGCATCGGTATTCCACACCCACCACAAATTGCGGCTAATTTCCTTAAGCGGAGTAAGTTTCTCCGGAATATTTGATTCTACAAATAATTTTTTCCAAATTGGTTGTTCCACGATCGAATGTTTTAGAAGTTCAACACCTAATATCTCCTGATTTTTCTACCTGTCTGTTTCTCTGTCTAATCGTTCATATACAGAAAGAGACAAAAGAAGCTAAAAAAAGTACTTGTAAAAATAACTTAGTGTAAAAACGACGTTAAATCTTTGGTAATTTAAGATTTGAGTAAGCTGAGGTAGATATTGCGAATCTGGCTTGCCGAATTTTCCCAACGTAATTTATTCACTTCTTTTAGCCCATTACTTCGCAATTTGTTGTACTTCGCAGCATCGTCGAGCAAATCAGTAATCGCGTTTGCCAAACCACGAATATCCCAGTAATCAACCCGACTGACATTATTAAGAACCTCTGAAACGCCTGATTGTTTCGAGATAACCAATGGAACTCCCGCTTGCAACGCCTCAAGCGCAACAATGCCAAATGGTTCAGAAACCGAGGGCATCACAAATACATCGCTTTTTTCAAAGAGCTCAGCAATTTCATCGTCGTTTAAAAATCCCGAAAATTCAAAGTGTCCGGAAATCTTCAATTCTTCTGTGCGACGAATCATGGCATCTCTTAAATTGCCTTTCCCAGCCATAATGAATCGTACATTTTTTCTTTTTTGCAGAATCCGATTGGCCGCTTCAACAAAGAATCCCGGACCTTTTTGCTGGGTGATTCGCCCGAGGAAACTCACTGTTCTGATTGTTTTTGATGATTTTATCCTTCTTCTAGGTCGGACTGGTTCGGTCGCATTGTAAACGGTAATTATCTTTTCTGCCGCAATGTTATAATTCCTGATTATGATGTCTCGTGTGAAATTGCTCACGGCAATAATGGTGTCGGCTACTTCCAAACCTTCTTTTTCGATGGCGTAAATCGCAGGATTAACATCAAGTCCGCTTCGGTCGAATTCGGTGGAATGAACATGAACCACCAGAGGTTTCCCGGAAATGCGTTTGGCAGCTATTCCTGCCGGAAATGTCATCCAGTCGTGTACATGAATCAGCTCAAAATCCGATTGCCGGGCAAGTATTTCGGCCACTAAAGCATATTGCTGTATTTCCTGAAAAAGATTTTGATGATAACCTCCTTCGAAAAGGAGTTTTCCTTCCGGACTCGTTTCTAACAAGCGGCTTTCACCCAAAGTTGCTATTGATTTTAATTCCTGAAATTCGGCTGAACCCAGATAAGGAATCAAACCTGAATGAATTTCATAATAGGCAATTTTCGATTCGGGATCGGGAAATTGAATTTGCTTTTGGATCACCTGAATCGTATCGGCTCCCAGTAGCTTAATATTCGCTTGATTTTCATCACCAACAACTTTGGGAACCACAAACGTAAGCTCTATATCCTGAAATCCGGACAGAGCTTTAGTTAGTCCATAGCAGGCAGTGCCCAATCCTCCCGAAATGTGTGGCGGAAATTCCCATCCGAACATTAAAACTCTCATACGTCCTTTTCAAAATGTTTTTTTTCTTCCGCGAAATCCAAATAGGGGAAACGACTGGTTAGTTGTTCAATTTCGAACAAATTCTGCTGAAGAAATTTTTTGTATTCAACCGATGTGGTATTCACCGGTCTGTGTTCAAAAGCCTTTCGGATTTTAAGCACACTTTTTGATACCTGCGCACTTTCTTTCGAGATCAGAACATTGCTGAAACGGTCGAAAATGTATCCGGTGGCTACCGGGCTAATGTGCAACATATCTTCGGCATAAAAGCGGTAATCGCGCAGTTCGTCCATCATCAGTTCGTACGAAGGAAAGTACCCACAATTTGAAGAGCCAAATCCGGTTATTAACCGATCGATTGCCAATAAAAGTGTTGCTTTACTCAGCTGATTTTCGACCGCTCCATCTTTCCAATGGCGAATCGGGCTAACGGTAAATAGAATTTTCAGCTTCGGATTGACTTTCCATAGTTGTCCCAGAAGTTCGCGGTAAGTGTCGGTTATTTCGTGTACTCCAAGGCGGAATCGTTTGAATTTGGCTGCCGGAATTTTATGGCAGTTTGAAACAATCTGACCTGTTTCTTTGAACTCGTATACGCCGGCAGTGCCAAATGTTATAGCCAAAAAATCGGCTTCTTTCAAAAAATCGGAAGAAGTAGCAATGCGACTGTTGATCTTTTCCAGCGCCACCTCGCGATCGACGTCCGAAAAACGGCTATGATGAGAAAAACTGTTCCACAATCCCTGATCGTTGAACAAATCATTTTCAGTAAAAATTTGCTTCTCAAGTAATATTTTCAGGCTGTTAGCAATCGACTCCGGATTATACAAAATCCCAAACGGATTCATGTCGACCTTAAATTTCATATCCGTCAATTTCTGCCCAATATTCTCCGAGAAGCAGGAACCCAGAAACATCATGCTTTTCGAATAGTCCATCTTCCATGGAAACTCAGGAATTTGTATTTCGGTAAAAAATGACATAAAAAATGATTTGAAAATTTGAAGATTTGAAAATTACTGTTTCAAGTTGATTCGCTAATCTGAAACTTGCATCTCATCGCCTTTTATTTCGACTGTTTTTTCAAAACTATCGCTGTGCGGGCCGGCAAATACAAGGATAAATATTGCTGGTCAGTGCTACCTTCTGCTGGGATTGTAGCATAGATCATTTGATTATCAATTCGGTTTTGTCCTCCAAAACGTTCTTCGTCGGTATTCAAAACCACCTTGTATTTTGATGCGGCCAAAGGAATCCGGTAATCGACAAACGATTCGCTGGGATTAAAATTGAAAACAAACAGGTAGTTCCCCCTGGAATAAGCCAATATTTTATTTTCCTTATGATCGAAAACCCAATTCACTTCGGGAATACTGATTAGTTTCGCTTTTTTGACCAGCAAAATCATCTCACGGTCAAAATCGGCTAATAAATGGTAACGTAATTCCTGATTGTCGGCCAAACTCCACAAACGGCGGGCATGAGCATGCGACCAGTTGTTTCCTTCACGGGGAAAGTCGATCCATTCCGGATGACCAAATTCATTGCCCATAAAGTTGAGGTAAGCACCTCCGGCACACGAAAGAGTTGCCAACCGAATCATTTTATGCAAAGCCATTCCCCGCTCAACAGTCAGATTCGGCTGATCGGTGCGCATGCTGTAATACATTTCCTTATCAATCAGTCGGAAAATGATGGTTTTGTCGCCAACCAATGCCTGGTCGTGTGATTCGGCATAACTGACGACTTTTTCATCCTGACGCTTCGAACTCAGCTCATAAAAGATGGTCCCAACATCCCAGCGCTCGTCCGGAACTTCTTTGATCATTTTTATCCAGAAATCAGGAACTCCCATTGCCATCCGGAAATCAAATCCCAGACCGCCATCGTCGAGTGGAGTTGCCAATCCGGGTAAGCCGCTCATTTCTTCAGCAATCGAAAGTGCATTTGGATTAACCTCATGAATCAGACGATTGGCCATGATAAAATACGAAAAAGCATCCTGATCGAGCCCTTCGTTGAAATAAT
>JFJP01039806.1_pt1 | contig 13398 bp, 11 predicted proteins | sample 431651 | NCBI WGS metagenome assembly JFJP01 (sample SAMN02602958, study PRJNA72255) | Microbial mat metagenome, whole genome shotgun sequencing project. | biome: fresh water; feature: sink hole; material: water; isolation source: purple microbial (photo- and chemosynthetic) mats found in...
AAGAGGCCTCCGAGGATATCTTCAAGCTCGCCGGTTCGTCCGATGATGAACTGGAGTATTCGTCACCCTTCCAGGCCAGCAAGGCGCGCCTGCCCTGGCTGCTGATCACGCTCGGCACCGGTTTGGTGACCAGCATGATCCTCAAGGCCTTCATGCACAGCATCGATGTCCTGGAAGTGATCGCGCTCAGTTTCTTCGTGCCGATCGTCATGGCGATGGGCGGAAATACCGGGATCCAGTCCTCGACGCTCATTGTCCGCGGACTGGCGCTCGGCTCCTTCAATGGCCGCAAGCTCACCCGTGTACTGATTCGCGAAATGGTCACCGGGATGATGATGGGCAGCATCTGTGCCGTCGCCATCGGGCTGTGGGCGCAGTTCATCATCGGTGCCACCACCACGCGACCTCCGGTCTTCATGGGGTTCGCGGTGGGACTGGCATTGTTCTGTGCCATGATGTTTGCCGCCACCTTCGGTGCCTCGGTCCCGTTGCTGCTCAATCGCTGGAAGCTGGATCCCGCCGTGGCGTCAGGGCCGTTCGTCACGGCCTCCAACGACATCATCGCCCTCCTCATCTACTACGGCATCGTGATGCTCCTGATCACCACGCCGGCAGCATAAGCTCGCTGGAGACCGCCAGCGAAACCGCGTAGATTCTCACATAACGGGCGAACAAAGCGCTCGCCGAAATAGCCTGGCTGATCTGCACATGCAATCAGTCAAAAACATCGCTAGAGGTGTGTCAATTACATTATAAACATCATTCCAACAGCTATTTACTTAGAACGTCCCCGTTTCGATTCGTGCAGAGCTTTTCCATGCAAACCAGGCACGGCTTGGAGACAATCAGGACATCATTGCCGGCGCTCAGCATACGCTTGAGAACGAGCAGGGAGCAGGCATTCCTCGATATTCCGCTCCGTGATGTCATGCGCCGTGGGGAACATAATTCGGCCGGAGCGCTGCGTGAAGCTGCGTTTCAGATCATGTTCGCGCAGTTGCGGGATAGCCCAGCTTTCTGCCGTCATCCGTTTGAAGCGGATCGCCATCGTCTTGGCATAGCAGTACCGGCAGTCATGCTCGCATCCGTCCTGGATATTGACATTGCTCGCCGCCCACTCCTGGGTGCCGGTGGGAGGCGATTTCTGTGGTTTCGTTCTGGTAGTCGTTTGCATGGTTGCGATCCATCTGATTGCGGAACGAAGGCTTCAACATTGCCGACGGCAGGTTATCCTTTTTTGGCGGCTCCGATCACAAGATTATCGACGATTTTCAGGATGGAAGTGTCCCATGGGTATTTATCCTGATCAGTCATCCATCTGGCGGCTTGCTTTTTAAAACCGGAGTCCTGGACTATTGGATAAAAGAACTTTTCATGGATTTTCCGAAGCAAGCGCCATTCATTCTCAATATTGTTGGTAATGTGGGTATTACCAAATATGAACTTAAACGTGTACTGGCGATCAATTGGGGCAATGAGGTCGGGCAGCAGATGTGCCATGACTTTGGAGTGCCCGACGATACTGGTTTTGGTTTGCATGATACGTATCCCCGCGAAGACACGCGCCAGTGCAATCCAATCTGTTTCTTGCATGGTCTGTGTGGACCGATTCTTCACCTTGGTCAAATCGGACTTGATTGCCTGCATGCTGTCGCGGAACTCTTCATATGCGCACATTTTCGAGCCACGCCCGCCCATCCGATGCATACCCCAAGAAACTAGAACCGCATAAATGGAATCTGTTCGTTCTTCTGTTCGCAACGGCCCGGCAAGGCAAAGCGCCTTACGGTGAAAATAAAGCGAGGGACCTGTGAATTTCTTTAGCTCGTAAAACCGCTGATGGTAACGGTCTGCATTTTCAAGCACTTTCTGCACCTTGGCAGTGAGGTCTACATCCATACGTTTTCCCGCCATAGAATTTCTCCTCTCGATTACAGGTGATCGGTGTCGATGAGCTCGCGGGCGTGGCCGGCTTGTTCCAACCACCAGTAGGTAAAGTGCTTCGAGAGCCAGGAAGCGGCCCGTTCGGTTGCCAGGATCCGGCGGCGCGAGGTGTAGATGATGGGAATGCCGAATTTGGCCTCGATCGCGTCATAGGTGCCACAGACCGCATTCGGGTGGGCTTCTGTCAGGAGATCCTCATCCTGGTCTCGGTAATTCGACTTCATTTCCTCATAGGTCGCCTCGATCAGGATGGCTTTCCACCGGAATTTCGCCAATCGTTCGCAAGAACGGATAAATCGCTCCCGGCCGGACATCGCGCTTTGGATGGCATCCACCATCGACTTACGCTCCAACGCCAGAAGAGACTCCATGCCATCAATGGAGTAATCGCCGGTTTTCAGGGTTGTGAATTTCAAACCGCCGATCCAGTTCGGGTGAAGTTGAACAAGGTTATAGGGATGCTGCTCGCGTGTATGCACCAGGACGGTTGGTTTGGGAATCCCCCACTCACGCACCACGGCGCGCCCCTGCCGCATCACGCAGAGGCGGCGGGTTCCTGGCGGGGCCGGTTGAAGTCTGTCCTCGTTCATACTCATAAGTTCACTCATGCCGCTGGGGCGTGGTGGGGTGGCGCGATCCTGTAGTTTCAGCTTGGAGCTCGGGTAGGATTTGCAACACGACATAGCGAGCATGCTCAACATAGGTTTCGAATGGCAATAGCTCTCCGTGTGTTGAGTCTACTACCTGGGCAAACCCACGCTCTTGAACAGAAAGGAATTCGCTATCCCAGAGAGCCTTCAGCAAGCCGACAGAAACCTCCTTGGCCGCAAAGACCGGGGCGAAGTGTTCCTGGCAGCGCCGGACAAAGTCGTCATCAATATCACGGCAGAGACGGAAAATGTCGTAGAAGTCCCGCGCCCGGTTCTTGCTGGAGTTAAACGGATAGTCGGGGTGCTGCTGGCAGAGCGCCCTGAGTTTTTCAATGACGATAAGCTCCTTCGAGTACCCTTGCAGTTCAACCCCCTTGAGCGTTATCTCCCTTGCGGCTCCGCAGTATTCGTGTTCGCTGATTTCTATATCGATAACCGGCGAGTTGGAACCTTCGGGAATAAGCGCGTGTCGGCGTTGCGTCTGGACAGAGAGGGTGCTGTACTCGGAAGATACCAGTTTGAATTGGCAAAGCCATCCGCGCCACCACTTGGGGAATGCTTGCTTCTGCACCTTGGGGCGAGGCGTGAACTTGAAATCGAGCACGCTATAGTCCATCTGCCCGAAGTGGCGTGCAAGCGCCTGCTCTATGCGATTGAAGAAACTGTTTTCGGCACGAATGGTTCCGGCGATCGAGAAGTCGGCATCAATGGATAAGCGCGTATGATCGTGGTCAAACAGGCGAATGGCGCTGCCACCCTTCAGGAACATGCGGTTTGAAAGCTTACGCTCGGAAAAGATGGCAATGATGCTTTCGTCGATAACCGTTTCAATATTCACAGGATGCCTTCCGGATAGAATACCTGCCATTTGGTGTCAAAGGCCCAGGATGTCTTGGCGAGATGGTCCAGATAGAACTTGTTCTTGACGGTGAGATCCTTCCGGATCGCATCAGCCAGATCCGGCGCGCCAAGCCTCTCACTCAGGAACCCCAAGGATTGCCAATAGGGATATACGAAAGAAAGCTTCTTGTAGATATCCATGATCGTATCTCGTTTGGCGCGCGGTAACCCAAGACGCAACGCATCGATCACAGCAGTTATTCCGCCATTGTAATGCGGCTGCACCACGGCATCAATGATCGCGCGCTCGATGCAGGTTACGCGCGCCCCTTTTGGAAGCGCATGGCGGCTATCTTGAATGGTTACAATTCCGATCTGATCCCGGTTGATGCGTTCAGTATGGGTGATATCTGAATCGCCGAATCTGTAGATGTTATTGCTGGTGCGGTGTGGCTGCACGAAGGCGCGAAAGATCGCCTGGTCGGAGAGCGTGACGCCTGTTCGCCTGGCCTGATCTTTTTCCCTGGGTGGCTCTGTTGCAATGTACAGGTTAGTCGGCACCTGGTTCGACAGTTTGTGATAGTAAAGCGATGTCAGGTTACAGAAATAGCCCTCGGGGAAAAGCACCTGTGCCACATGCGGTGCTGACCATAACTCCGGAGGTGTTGATGCATACAATACGGACGAGTGTCCTGATTCAGCCTTCAATGTCATTTCGTGCAAAAGGTTATCCGCCTTCATCGCTGTCATAAATGATGACATTACGCGATAGGGCGTTTTCGGCATATACAGCGCGAGTGCCGCCTTGAGATCCTTGAGGCGGGCCGGCTGCGCGAGCAGTGCAGCCAGATCCCTTTTGTGTTGCGCCGAAAGTCGGGTCATGAAAGCCGTACATTTCCTTAGAAGTTAATATAATAATATGTGTGAACACATATTATTATGGGATCATAGAAAGGTCAAGCTGTATTTCGCGAGTTAGGGACAAATTCTACAGGCAAGCCGGCCACCCGGGGCTCCGTGCGAAAACGATTTTGTAATTTATTTGGGAAACCGGTGGACGAGAGCGGGCGACGAGAGCGGACAACGAGTAGGGATTTGAATCGCCAGCCGTTCTCGTCGTACGTTATCGTTTTCCGAAAACGGTGCCAAATGACCAAGTTATAGGTAATTAAAACCATGGCAGTCACTGTTAGCGTCATATATTATGTGTTAACACATAATATATGGTATAAGTCAGTTGCGCAAGATTATACTGGGGATTATACTGGGGATACATGTTACCCGTTGCTTTCCGTCTTCCGTTGGGCATGGACTTTCGATTTTCCCCCAGCTACCCCGCCAGGAATTGCCCGGCGCTGATTTCACGGGCTTGGCCTAGGGCGACCAGGGTTTGGAGGAGTTCCTCGACGCGGTCCTTGCGGGCGCGGATGAACTGGCGGGCGATGGTTTCGGCGGTGGCGGGACCGACTTGGGCGGCGAGCACTTCCCGCAGCACGCGGACTTGATCAGGGATGGCGGGCGGCCAGGGCTGGGAAGAAGACTGCAGTCTGCAGACCGCAGACTGTAGACCGGTCTGTAGTCTGCAGTCTGCGGTCTCGTCGCCGAGGGCGATGGTGGTTTGGGTGGCGGTCTTGTTCTGGAAGTCGGGGCGGAGCCAGCGGATTTTGCCCTGGGCTTCTTCGTCCGCGCGTTCGGCGTTGAGCGCGACGAGGCATTCGAGGATGGTTTCGTCAAGAGAGGCCGAGCTGGGGCTCGGCGCTCCCAGGGGGAGGTCGCTCCAGCCGTAGGCGGCAAAGACGGCGCGGTCCAGATCGTCGTGGAGTTGTTTGAGTACCGATACCAGCCCCTGCTCGTGGATGATCTAGCAGATGAATGGCCTGTCCCCTGCCGGCTTTCGCGAAGGAAGCCCATATTAACTAGAAATCATGATTATATTCACGCATGCCGCCACACGGCCACATGCGATTGTATTCGTGATGGAACGGTTTCAAAGGATGGCCCGCCGTTATTCATTTCATTCAAGACAACAAACTGCCCCGGTAGCCGGGCGATTACGAATGCGCCGTAGTGGACATCGCCGTCAGGCTGAAGGGGCATTCTGGCATCCATTATGACTTCCCCAAGCTTGCGTTCATTGGCCGGAAATAAATGAGGGATTGATATTTCGACCATCCATAAGACATCAGGTGACAAAGATTCGAGGCTTTTGATCGTTTGTGGGTCTTCCCGGATACCATTCCAGTCCTGCATGGATTGCAGGTGCGTCACATAGGTGGAACTATCAAAACATATGGCGCGCAGTACTACCTGCTGGTTTGTAGCATAATGTACCAATCTTTGTTGCCAGGGAGATTCCGGAATCAAGCGTGCGCATATAGAATACAAAAGCTGGCTGGCCTGTGCTTCCGCAAGCATACCTCCATACTCGACTCCCGGTTTCAGGATCTCGACGACGTACTGTGCCTGTTCCGGATGGATGTACAGGCGGGGGACGCAGAAGTTGGCACCAAAGTTGTCGTCGTGTCCTATGAAGCTGCTGGTCCAGCTTTCGCTGGGGATATAGCCAAGCCCTCCGCCAATATCGAAATAGCTGCTCTGAGCATCAGGAACCCAGGTGTCCTTGTTGAACGTGTGGCCGTAAAAGGGAATGATATGCCTGTCATCCTTTGCTTCCGGACCAGCCATGCTGAATCCAAGCAACGCCCCGCATCCCGACTCAATACCTGCATAAAGATACTTCTGATAAGGCTGCGTTTGCCGGACATTCGCGTCCGCCAACGTCGCCTGGCTATAATCAACATCCCGATAATTTACCTGATAATGAGTGAGAATAGCCCGGATCTGCATGGCGTTAAGACCGTTGCCAGGATCGTAATCCGATCCGCCTGACTCGCGAGCGACCGCATTCATTCCTGAATAGGAAACATCGCCCTCCGGGACTAGGCGGGATAATAGCGAGCGCAGCGCCACATGAGCGCAAGCTTTATTGAGCCCGTTTTGCTGGCAATAGAGAATCCCCTGTAAACGAAAGCTGGTGTCATTAACGCGAACGGGGAATCCTGCCACGTCAGGAACGCAATTATGGGAGTGCTCGTATTTCCTGAAAACCGCTTCAAAGACATGCCAATGCTTGTTTTGCCCGGATACATCCGCAGTAACGTCCTCTTTCAGGATTGCATACCCTACGAAGGCGTCCGGCGTCATACCAGAGATTGCAGTCTTGTCTTTTACCAATTTCCTCCAGAAGGAAACACGCAAAAGCCCGCCTTGCTGGTGCGAAATACCCAGCGAACGAATATCCTGGTTTTCATCTGCGATCAATCCGACAGGCGGAATCGACTCAACAACGAAGCTCTGGGAATTGAAAGACCGGGCCAGGGAAAAGCAGCGGTGAATGGCAGGGGTTCCTGCATAATGCTGCTCGACCCAGTCAAAAGAGGAAAACGGGGGAAGAAATGACTCAACGACAAGGCTTTCAGGCGGTACGAGGCGATGTTCGTGCATGCCAGATTAATCCGTGTCACGAAGCTTTTTGAAAACGAGTTGACTCTTGTCTGTGGCCTTATGCGCGGCGTTAACCCGCCGAATGAAATTTCCCAGTTGCTGGGTATATTTCATTTCCACCTGCATCGGTTGTACCTTGCTACCAAAACGCTTTCGAAGTTCGTTGGCAATCCTTGGACTTGCGTAGGACGTTTCCATTTTTGCTTTCCTATATCCAGTACTTCAAGGCAAATTTGCCTAGACCTAAATTCAAATAATGTACCAATTTATCCGCCATACGGTCCTGACAGTCAAGCATATTGACATATTGAATTTCACGGGACGTGCCCGCGGATGGCCTTACCCTTGCGTATCTGAGCGTTGCACCCACAGATGCAGCTTACCAATTGTAAGACTTCACAACCGTAACCACCCCCCCTTCTTCGTTAGAATATTTCCACATCCTCCAGTATCCCGCGTTTCCTTTCTCTTGTGAGAACCTTGTTCCAAAAGATACGCCTACCGCAGAATGTCATGTTTTCGATTTCAGACGGAACTCATTCATGAAAAAGTACGTTTTGGATGAGCTTCATTGCAAACTGGGCGCTAGTATAGGCGGCATAAGTCTGCCATTTGTCATTCTTCAGGGGGTCTGCGAAATCGCAGACGGACTTCAGTACTAGCACTTTGGGCGGATTTGTACTGGAGATTGCGGCAGCGCTAGCTGCGCCATATGCTTCCATCTCGATGCCTAATGTATTTCTGTGCTGAGACTGGATTGTTGCCACGTACGCGGGGTCTTCCAATACCATCGATCCTGTTGCTACTGGTCCGACGTGAGCGGCTAACTTGGTGTTGGGCCGCTCTGCACCGGGCCAGCTGTCAGCGATTTCGTCTAGGTACTGTCTTGTTGTTGCGATTCGCTTGAGTTGGGCTCTCATCTGCGGATCAAGAGCGATCTGATTTGGCGCAGATAGGAAAACTGATGCATCCCCCCTCACCGTTTGTTTTCCGCATCCCCAGTCCCAACAGGGATCCGCGATAAGAACATCGCCTAAATTAACCTTTCCTTCTATTCCAGCTGCAATTCCCGTCATGATTAGGTACTTAGGAGTATATTTCAAGCAAAGCTTCATGCTAAGAGCAGCAGCGTCTGCGATCCCCATGTGCGGACAAGCTGATGCCACAAGAGAGACCTCTTTTCCGGAATTAGTCTTTAAAGTGCCGCAGTGAACTATACTGCAGTCCTTCTTCTCCCGAACGGAAACCCAGCTGCATGGCAAGTTAAGTACTTGTTCTAGTTCAACGTGTTCCAGTGCAGTTATGATCGCCACGTCATAGGAGTCTCTTGATCGAACGGCATGCCGGATCTTAGCGGCGACTATATTCTTGAGGCGTTCTTTATCCTCAATGCCGAGGAGGAGGGTCCAGCCTCGCTGATTGAAGGCCTCTAGACATGCCTCGTAGGAGTCAGGATGAGCGGTTATTCCCAGGATGTGCGTGGGCCTGTTTATGCCATCATGGGCATCTATGTACTCAATTAGATCTCTTCCTGCATAAGGTTTAACCTCCTCACCCAATGTTTCTGGGATTTGAATATCTATGACGAGTAAGTCATAGATATTCTCGGTCATCATAAGCAGAGCTTCACGGGAACAAACCGCACGGTCTATATCTGCAGGGGTGTCCGGCTGTAAAGCATTGTGAATTGCCTTAACTTTTTGGTATTCATCATCGACGACTAGGATTTTTGCATGTCTAGTCAATCCGCGCCTCCCAGAGTTCCATCAGATGCTTTTGCCAAGCCGCTGACGCTGAGTTATAGTATACAGCCCCTAGATAGAAATCACTGTATTGGTGGCGGAACTCAGCTGCCAGCGACTCAAGTGTTATCGTCCCCCCTTCAAATGCAGAATACTGAGTGAGAACGATTACCGGAATTGTTATTGATCTGAGTTTCATCTGTTCAAGCAGTTCTTTCCCTGCAAAACTTTCCGGAGATCTTCCGATTGGGTCTTGCGGTGTTGCGTCAAAATTTGGCATGCTCATGTCCAAGAGAATTAGGTCAAACAGGGTCCCACTCACGAGGTGACGGATTGCCATCCGTAAAGAACTTGCATCGCAGATGTCGGCATCTGGCGACATGGTTCCGTGTATGAAGTGGCGAACTTGTTCTCGTTTCTCCGGCTGATCTTCAACTAGCAGAATTCGCATGGCAGATCACTCCTGTTGGCTCTTTCATGTTTATCGTCACCGCAAATTCATCTGTTTGTTCATAGCCAAACTCAATGGTGTGATCAATCCCTATATCTTTGGAAAGGCATCGCCAGATTCTAAATAATCCGGACCCGCCGAGCTTCTGAACGACTTCCCTGATGACCCGATCATTCCCGTAAGCATCTCGGTAATAGTCGATCGCCTGATTGGCTTTAGCTATGTCCTCTTCTTTTTCGCAGTTGTTAGTCACTCTCAGGATGAGGTTCCCGTTTTCAGGTTCGAGATTCAGTTCGACTGTAACTCGCAACTGCTCCCGTGGCAATCTGGATTTGGATGCGGCATTCTCGAAGAGCACGTAGAGAACATCGACGAAACTGGTTAGGTGTTCCCCTTTGAATGTGACATTCACCTCATGCTTGACATCTGTGGTGATGTTGGCAGATCTTGCCGCTATCTCTATTGCCGTTCCGAATGAGAATTCTGTAATTTCCTGTGATTCGGCCCTCGTGAACCAAGAAGGAATGGCGTCGAGTGTCGTACTCAACGAATCCCTGGATCTCCCGATAGCATCGCGGAGCACTGCGACTTTTTCGCTTGCATCCACAGATGCATCTATAGCTGCGACTAGGGCTGAGTAGAGCGCCCTGAATTTCAGAACTGCGGTGCTTCTAATCTCTTTCTTGACTACTTCTAGGTTCTGGCTCGTGCGCCGCCATAGCCAGCTAGTTATCATGCGCGCGAAGTTCTCGTAGCTGTCTTCCGACAGTTCGCGCTGCAGTGCATATGTCTCGAGTGCCGATATTGAGTAATCAAGTAGTGCTTTTGCTTTGCCCCCGCCCTCCTGCATGTTCTTCATATCTTGATCGAGAGACGCGATCTGCAACCACTCGTCATTGATTTCGGCGATGACGGCTTCGTAGCCTTCCGTGAACGTCCCTAAGGCCTTGTCTACATGCCGCCATTCGTCATCAGGCAGCCATGCCAACTCCTTTCGCCAATAGTCATTGCTCGATAACTTTTTTGTGCCAGTAGTAGCAGTGGTGAGGAGTTGTTCCTTTGATGCTGCAGTTCTAATTGTATCCGGCAGCAAGCCATGTCGAATTCGCGTCCCCAAGTAACCGTTCAACCCCTTCTCTCCGAATGTGAACTCATCTCGCAACATTGAGACGAGTTTGTGAAACGTCATGTTCTTGTCGTTGAGGGTTAGATCGAGCAGGTGTACCGACGACGCACCTGTCACTATGAGGTCCCTCGGGAGCACTTCATATACTTTCGCAAGCTCCTGCTCGTCGGGGCAATCAGAGTAGTCAGCTTGTTTAAGTTCTAGGAATCTCTCAAACGCGTTGCGATAAGCAGCTGATCGAGAATCACGGAATGATGAAGTATCGGCATATATACGGCTGTGATCGACGTGGGTCACGGCCTCTCGGATTACCTGTTCCTTCGTGATCTCCTTGATCTCGCCGGCAAGGTGCTCTTTTGATATGCCTGCATCTATAAGGCGTGAGCAAATACTGACACGACAGTCTTCAATGTCTTTTTTGTCCTTAAATAGCAGGGACAGCTTCATCACGTCTTGGGTGCAAACATGCTCCAAGAAATAAGTAGTCCGCGTATCCAGTGCACCTGGATGTGGGGGTGCAATCTCCAATGGGTGCTGAACGCACCTGTTGAGAAGGAATTTCTCAAAAGCATACCGAAGTGTCGAATCAAACCTGTTATCAATCAATCGCGAATGTAGCGAAAGTGCGATAGGAACACTGGTTGAACTTGAGCCTTCGATTGCATCTCTAGCTGCTTTGCAGATTCGCTGTGTGTCAAACTGGCGAGCCACATTGATGTTCCTGAGCGACGCGTTCACGAACAGGTCGATGGCTTCCTCTGTTCTTCCAATGTCGATATATGCACCAGTCAGTAGTATCGTGGCATCATATGAAATGAGCTGATCATCGCTATTTACAAGTTGTTCTAAAATGTTTACTGAGGCATTCGTGTCTCCCATCTCGATCAACATGATTGCCCGATACTTCTGGCACCGTTCTGCAACGAGCTCGGTGAATTCCGGACCGTCGAGGCGGCTCAGATTTTTAGTGTGCATCACGTCCAGAAGTTCAAGAGAAAGTGATGAGCCTACCGCGGTACGGCATGACTGTAGGTATCGGTCCCGAAGAGATTCCGGTAGATGCAAGACTTTTCGCGGGGTGTTTACTTCGGAATACGCTTCCGACAGGGCTGCTAGAAGTGAATCCGATTCTCGATCTACGTAGCTGCTTTCGCGAGATATCAAGAAGTGAAGTTCCTGAAACCAAGGGATCTCACAGTAACTGTGGCTGATCGTAAGGAGACGAGACAAGGCCTTTTGATAGCCCGATTTTTTTGTTAGCACTATTTTCAAGTCCGCGAGAAGTTCGCCTAAGAGCCCCTCAAAAGGTGAACATCCATTTCTGGTTGCTGCTTTGGCGATCACCTCAAATTCAGTGAAACTTGGCGTAAAAGGGGGAGGCTTTACCGCCGTAAAGACATCCGCATACCGTCCTGCGCTGTAGAAGTCAACGAGGCGGATGGCGTTCTCATTATGAGTCCACGGTCGTTCGATTCCATGGCACGAAGCAAGGCCATCAAGGATTGTGGAGTTGATATGCTCCACTAGCTTTTCAAGAGAGTCCTTGACGGCCGTTTTGATCTCTTGGTGCTCGGAGTCGATCGAACTTGCAGCGAAGTTTAGCAGGGCCTTGTAGGCATCGATAATTGATGCATTCTTCTCGAAGTTCAGTATGCTCGCATAGTCAACCTTGTGCTCGAATGAGAAGTCGCGTGGCACCAGCTTGTAAATGAGTATATCTCGCAACCCACCTTGAAAGTTCCGTAACAGTTGTTTCCTTAGAGATATGCTACTCGAAATAAACATAGAGCTATCATCAGCCCTGTTCATTATGTGCCTAGCAATTACGGGAAATAAGTGGGTGTCTTTGCCGTCAGAGAGAGTTCGTGTCAAAAAATCCTGTGCGGCAGCTTGTAAACCACTTGCCTTTAGCACGGATCCCCGGAGCCCTATAGACCAAGTTGATATACCACAAAGCAAGTCAATTTCATCAAGCAATGCGATACTCTCGTCGTGTTTCTCGAGGAGAATGGCCGTCGACAGCAACTTTTCTAATCTGCAGAACTTATTCAGCTTGTCCTTGTGATGCAATAGAATAGCAACAATCCAGCTGGCACTGGACGCAATCTTCGTCGGAGGCGCAATTGGATGGTAGAAGTTTTTAATGATGCCCTTTGACGTAAGATCAATTATTGGCAAAAAGAACGGATGTCTTTCCACTCGATGTAGGCTGGTGCAGATATTTTTTGGACTGAGTTGCGTAAAATAGGCTTCTCTGACTCGTTTTGCACCACCTGACTCGCTAAGAGCTTTTGACAGAACCGATTGCTTCTTGTGAAGACTCTTGGATGCCTGCTTCCGATGTACAGCTGATCCGTGTTGTTTCTTCCTTTTTTTTGGCATCAATGACTCCCTCTTTGACTCTCGAACATTTGCTCTTGCTGCGCAGTATTTCTCGTTTCTACCCTGCCAAATATTGACCTTCGCTGACTTCGCGGGCTTGGCCCATGGCGACTAGGGTTTTTAGGAGTTCTTCTACGCGATCTTTGCGGGCACGGATGAACTGGCGGGCGATGGTTTCGCCGCTTGCTGGACCCGGTTGGGTGGAGAGGACTTCGCGCAGGATGCGGACCTGGTCCGGGAGGGAGGTTGGCCAGGGCTGAGAAGAAGACTGCAGACTGCAGACCGCAGACTGTAGACCGGCTGAGTCTGCGGTCTGTAGTCTGCCGTCTGCGGTCTCGTCGCCGAGGGCGATGGTGGTTTGGGTGGCGGTCTTGTTCTGGAAGTCGGGGCGTAGCCAGCGGATTTTGCCCTGGGCTTCTTCTGCCGCGCGTTCGGCGTTTAGGGCGACTAGGCGGTCGAGGATCTCGGCGTCGGTTGAAGAGGGCAGGCGGGACGCCTGCGGTCCCAGCGAAGAGGCCGAGCTGGGGCTCGGCGTTCCCAGGGCTAGATCGGGCCAGCCGTAGGCGGCGAAGACGGCGCGGTCGAGGTCGTCGTGGAGCTGCTTGAGGACGGAGACGAGGCCTTGCTCGTGGATGATCTTGTCTTTGGCGGTCAAGGCCTCGCCGCTGCGCAGCTTCTCCAGCACGTTGTACATGCCGGTCATCGTTAAATCGGGGTGCTGTGCCTGCTGACGCTTGCGGTGCGCGTCCAGTTGCTCGG
>JFJP01029781.1_pt1 | contig 13397 bp, 13 predicted proteins | sample 431651 | NCBI WGS metagenome assembly JFJP01 (sample SAMN02602958, study PRJNA72255) | Microbial mat metagenome, whole genome shotgun sequencing project. | biome: fresh water; feature: sink hole; material: water; isolation source: purple microbial (photo- and chemosynthetic) mats found in...
GAATACCGCTCCGGTACGAAGGTGGTCTGTGCCACCGTGCTGATGGGCATCTTGGCTGGAATATCAACGAAATCCGCTTCCTGTGCTGTTTCCAGCACAGCGGCATTTTTTCCGCTCCACCCGAGGATTCCCTCGACCTCGGGATGCGATGGGTCACCGACGATAAGAATGAAGTCTCCGGCCCGCGCGCGCTTCTGGACAAGATCATGTATTTTCGCGACATACGGGCAGGTTGCATCCTGAATCCGGACACCGGATGCCGAAAGCGCATCATGGATGTCAGGACCGACACCATGTGCACGAAGGATGACGCAATCCTCCCGATCAAGCCCCGTCAAATCGCCGATCTCCCGAATGCCCTTCCGCTGCAGCGCCTCGACAGCCTGTCTGTTGTGAATGATTTCTCCGTAGGTGTAAACCTGACCCTTGCCGGCCGGCGTGTCCAGAGCCATGCGAAGCGCGCGGTCCACGCCGAAGCAGAAACCAGCATATTTGCCTACCTTGATTTCCATTTCCACCTCATTGGCCGATGAGTTCGTAGATTCGATCCAGAATGATGGACGTGCCCAGATACAAATCTTCCTTGTCCGCCTTCGCTCCTTCTGGCTTCGGCAGAAGGAAAGGCTTCCCGAAAATGATGCGCATCCTGCAGAAGATATGATAGTGACCATCCACGGCGACCGGCACGATGGGCACATCCGCGTGATAGGCAATCAGCGCGGCGCCACCCTTCTTGCGCTCGAGGTTCCGTTTTCTAGTACGGGTTCCTTCCGGGAAGATGCCGACTATCTCACCCTGTTCCAGCAAGGCCAGCGCGTTTTTGACGGACCCTGCATCCCCCCTGCCGCGATGGACGGGAAAAGCGCCAACACCCCGGATAATCATGGCAATGAAAGGATTCGCGAACAGCTCCGCTTTTGCCATGAAATGAATTTTACGCTTCATGCGTGCGCCGATCAGCACCATGTCGAATGCCGAGGGATGATTGGCAAACACCAGCACCGGGCCGGTTTTCGGGATGTTCTCCATGCCCTCGAGGCTGATCCGGTGGAACAGAATCATATAGAGGGCCGCCAGGCCCCGCGCGAGATAATAAAACATTTCAATCCATCCTTGCGTTCTTGATGATTTTCATGACAGCATCCATGGCCTGTTCCAGACTGAAACCCGTCGTATCGAGAAGAATGGCGTCCTCGGCCCGCACAAGCGGAGAATGGGTCCTGCTGCTGTCATTGCGATCCCGTTCCCGGATTTCGTCCAGCAGCGCCTCGTACGACTTGTCCGCCATGCCCTTTTCCTGAAGCTCCAGATACCGGCGCATCGCGCGGTCTTCCGCGGTGGCCGTCAGAAAAATCTTCAAATCCGCGTCCGGCAGCACTTTCGTGCCGATGTCGCGTCCATCCATGATGACGCTGTTTCTTCGGGCAATTCCCTGCTGGGTGGCTACCATGCGTTCGCGCACCGCAGGATGGGCGGACACGCGCGAGGCACCCATGGAAACTTCATTCGTCCGGATGGCATCGGTGATGTCTTCCCCGTCAAGAAGCACACGCTGATTTCCCTCCCGATATACGACATCGATGACGGTTTCGGCCATCATGCCGCCGACGGACTTCTCGTCACACAGGTCAATCCCGCACCGGATGCCTTTCAAGGCGACAGCCCGGTACATGGCCCCCGTATCGAGATACAGAATGCCGAGAGACCTGGCCGCACGTTTGGCAATGGTGCTCTTGCCCGCACCGGAAGGACCGTCCATGGCGATCTGGATGTTCTTCATGCTTGTCTTCTCCTTCAATGACTCAGACGACCCGGTGTCCGGTACCGATGGCCACTTCATTCAGATGCAGCAGTCCGATGCCGAAAAACACGGCTACGGATACATGCTCTCCGCAGCGGGCCACACCGATCTTGCCGCCCACATTCAGTCCGAGAGCCTTGGGCATGACCTGGGACAGCGCTTCGCGTGCAGCACCGGCCACAGCGCCTTCCTCCGCATGCTGTTCCCGGATGACGCCTTCGCGTTTTGCAGATACGACGGCTCGTTCGACGATTTTCATGACAGAGCTGATGAATTCCCCGCCATAGTCGACCGCCGCCGTGTGGATACCCATGTCCATGAGCTCTTTCTGGAGCTGTTTTTCCTCCAGCCTGTCCGCTGTGATGGATATGCGGATGGCAGCCTTCACCACATCCTTGCTGCCGATGACCCGTTCATCCCTGGTTCCGTTTTCCTTCTGCATGCTGTACCTTCCCTGGCCGTTCTCCCGGCCGGTTCTGTTTTCGTCGTGCGGTTTCCTGCCGGATACGTTCCTGTCGTTCAGTTTTCCGACCGTTTCGATTTCACGCCGGAATCATCCGACGGACATTCCGGCGCAACGACCCGTCACAAAAGCAATGGTAAGGTTGTATCCACCCGTATAGGCATCCACATCGAGCACTTCGCCGGCGAAATACAATCCCGCGACTTTCTTCGATTCCATGGTGGCGGGATTCACGTCCTTCACGGACACGCCGCCGGCCGTGACAATGGCCTCTTCAACCGGTCGTGCGCCTTTGATGGTGAGGACCAGATCCTTCAGTCCGGATACCAGCAACGCACGTTCGGCCTTCGTAATCTGATGCACCGGCTTGTCGCCCGGAATGCCGGTTTCCTTCACAAGCACGGGGATGAGGCCTGCGGGAAGGAGACCGGTCAGGATGTTTCGATAAGCACGGTTCGGAAACTCGTTGAAATCCCGCTGAACTCGGCGATCGAGCGTTTCGGCGTCGAGTGCCGGCTTCAGATCGACATGAAGCTTGTAACCCTTGAAATTGTCCTTGTGCAGGTGTCTGCTGGCAGAGAGGATGACAGGCCCGGAAACGCCGAAATGCGCGATCAGGAGGTCACCGAATTCCGTATAGGCAGTCTTGCCCTTCGAATCCTCAAACCTTACCGAAATGTTCTTGAGTGTCAGACCTGACGCTTCCTCAACCCACTCCTCCACTGTTTCAAGTGGAACGAGAGAGGGCTTCGGGGGCTGGACCGTGTGCCCTGTTGCAGCGGCGAAAAGATACCCGTCGCCTGTCGAGCCGGTGGCCGGGTAGGATATGCCTCCGGTCGCGACGATGACGTCGTCGAATGCCTCGAACCGGTCATCCCGGTACCGGATGCCCGCCACCCTGCCATCTTCCGATTCCACACCCTTCACGGCCCGGTTGCAGTGTATGACGGCACCGGATGATTCCGCATGTCGCACCAGCGCACCGACGATGTCAGAGGCGCGATCTGATTCGGGAAAGACACGGTTTCCCCGTTCCACCTTCAACGGGACACCGAGGTCCTCGAAGAAGGCCATGATGGCGTCCGCAGGGAACTTGCCGTAACAGGAATACAAAAACCGCCCGTTCCCGGGGACATTCGCCATGAAGGTATCCGTATCGCAGCGGTTGGTGACATTGCAGCGGCCCTTGCCTGTGATGAGGAGCTTCTGGCCCGGTCTGCGACCCTTCTCCAGAACCGTGACAAGATGTCCGTTTGCGGCGGCGCATCCTGCAGCCATCAATCCCGCGGCACCCGCACCGATGACTGCGACTTTTTTCCGCACTGGGTCGGATGCAGGATGCGGTCCATCCCTGAACGGGGTTCCAGGTTCAGTCATTGATCAGTCCCTCTCCCTGCTCACCCTTTTCGTAGACCTGATATTCATCCCAGATGGTCTCGAGTTTTTCCAGTGTTGCCCGAATCCGGTCTCTGCGCTTCATGCCGATGGCGACGATCAACGCATTGATGAGACTGAGCGGTGCGACGAGAGAATCCACGAACGAGGCCATGTCGCTTCGTGCGAACAATTGATAGTTGCTGCAGAGCGACAGGGGTGAGGATGTGTTGTCCGTGATGGCGATGACTGTGGCTCCCTGGTTTGCGGCGTACTGCATGGCCTTTGTGGTGCGCTTTGAATAGCGCGGGAAACTGATGCCGATGACGACATCGCCTTTCCGTGCATTGACGATCTGCTCGAACATTTCGCTGACGGAAGTGGTATGAACCAGGCGAATGTTCTCGAACACCAGATTGAAGTAAAAACCGAGAAAACTAGCCAATGGTGCGGAACTGCGCACGCCGATGATATAGATTTTTTCTGCAGCCAGGATGGCTTCGACCGCTTGTTCGAACATTACCGTATCGGCTTCCTCCAACGTGGTGCGGAGCTTGTTCATATCCGCATGGAGAACGCTCTTGAGGATATTGTCCGGATCAATGTGCGCGGAGGATACCTCAAGCCGCTGCGCGGAGGTCAGCTTGCTTTTGATGACTTCCCGCAATTCCTTCTGCAGGCGTGGATACCCGTCGTATCCGAGTTCTATGGCGAAGCGGACCACGGTGGACTCGCTGACGCCTACGTCTTCCCCCAGTTTCGCAGCCGTCATGAAGGCCGCGCGGTCATAATGCTCCATGATGAAATTCGCTATCAGCTTCTGACCCTTGCTGAAAGTGGCATATTGGTCCTTCATACTCTTGATGAGCTGTTCCATGGACTTCTCCTTTTATCGGGCGGTTTGTCGGACGGCTTTTCGGACAGCATGTCAGGCGACTAGTCGATAAGCTTTTCGGACAACCGGAACATAAGATGGGGTTCCATCTGGTGTCTGCATGTCAAGAATACATGATCTGCAGGATGAAAAGCAAGCACATGCATTTTTTCCTGCACGAATTGAAGTGTGTCTTTTGTTTTCCGTCTGAATCTTGCTGAATAAAACGCTTATGGCATAGAGGTCGTATTTGCGGCATCATGCAGGAATGACAAATTTGCCGGCCCACGGATGTCATGAATTCAGTTTTTTGTTATTTTTTCATCGATTGAAGAATCGGTCATGTCTTCGATGTTGGTCGATGCTCCGAATGCATCGCCTGCTTCGGCTGTTGGTCCGGTCTCATCGCCTGCTTCGGCTGTTGGTCCGGTCTCATCGCCTGCTTCTGCTGATGATCCGGACTTGTCGCCTGCTTCTGCTGATGATCCGGACTTGTCGCCCTTGCCGTCCAGTGCCTCTTCTTCACGGGACAAGCGCCGCATGAAACCGGCAATCCGTTCGGTTTTCATAAGTCCCTCCAGGATTGCTCTGAGGATGACTATGAAAATGGGACCGGCTATCATGCCGAAAACGCCAATCCACTGCAGACCGAGATACATGCCCAACAGTGTGAGCAACGGATGTATCCCTATCTGCCTGCCGACAATTCTCGGCTCAATGAGGTGACGCACAACCAGAATGACCACATCCAGCAGCAGCAGAAAAACGCCCAGCCGGATGTTCCCGACAATAAAAGCCGCAATTGACCAGGGAATCAGCACAGCCCCTGCGCCGAACACCGGAAGGGCATCGATGATGGCGGTCAGGAGCGCGATGACAAGCGGGTTTTCGACACCAGCCACCAGCAGGCCCGTGATGAGAATGGTGAACGTGACGCTCATGATGATACCCTGGGCTCTGAGCCAGCCGAACAACGCCTTGAAAACGTCGAAGATCATGCCGCGGGTGTTCCGAAGCCATGTTTTCGGAACCCATCGTTCGAATGCGGCATTGATGTGCACCCGGTCGCTGATCATGAAATATGTGGCAAGGATGGATACGAGCAGGAAAATGACGGCCTCCGGAACGGAAACGGTTATCTTCAGCGTCGTCTGCGCCATGCTGCCCAGCACGTCCTTCAGACTGGTGCCCAACGCGGATACGGTGCTGTCGATGGCATCCGTGACTTCCGTCGGCAGTTGGATGTAGAAACGATTGGCTTCGTCCATCATGCGGTTGAAGAAAATGGTGAGGTCTCCGAACGAGGTGGAAACAGCCTCGTACAGATTGGAAATCTCCTTCACCAGACGCATTGCGATACCCGTAAGCAATGTGCCGATTGTTCCCAGCACAATGAGAATCGAGAATACAGCACCAATTTTTCGTGGAAGATGAACTTTTTTTTCCAGAAAGCGAATCACCGGTTCCAGTGCGGCGGATAGCAGGAACGCGAGGATGAAGGGAGCCATATATCGGAGAAGTTTGAAGCACAGAAAGAGTCCCGCGATGATCAGCAGGGTCTTCAAAAGAAAATACAGGGTCTTCTGCAGCCACAAAGGCATCAGGGTCCTCCAATGGCGGAATTCCGCACCAATCGTCACCGCTCCAATCGTCACCGCTCCGTTTATCATTACCCGAACCATGCTGCCGATGAAACAGCAAAACCGATGTCTGCGGGAACCTGTGCAGGAATATGCCTTCGTGGGAAGTCCGTTTGTCTGTCTGCCTTTTCAGGAACGGATTCATTCCTCGTTTTCTTCATCAAGGCCATGATGCATATGCAGGTCGTGGCTGCCGCAGCTGCCGCAGCAACCATTGCATCCCTCTTCCTCCTCTGTCGCCAGACCGTTCTTTTTCCGGTAATCGAGCAGGGCTGCCGCGATGGCTTCCTCCGCCAGTACGGAACAGTGGACTTTTGCCGTCGGCAAGCCGTCCAGTGCTTCCATGACGGCCTTGTTCGTAATCTTCTGCGCCTCTTCAATGGTCTTTCCGATGATGAGTTCAGTCGCCATGCTGCTGGTAGCCACTGCCGCACCGCAGCCGAAGGTCTTGAACTTGGCGTCCAGGATGATGCCGTTCTCGATTTTCAGGTAGATTTTCATGATATCGCCGCACTTGGCATTGCCGACCTGACCGACGCCGTCAGCCGCCTCAATATCCCCGACATTGCGCGGATTGGTGAAATGATCCATTACTTTTTCACTGTACATGGGAAACATCCTTTCATGAGAACGGCCCTTTCAGAACCTTCCGGTCCGTCTTCCGGTCCGGGAAATGCTTATCGGCCGCTGATCCGCATTATGTGTCTGCATTGTCTGTCCGCATTATGTGTCTGCATTGTCTGTCCGCATACCCTTCAGTCTGTATGAAATTTTATGTCAACGCTATGTCAATTCATAGAGGATTCGTATAGAGGTGACATATGCCGGAGTTTACCAACAATTTCCACCAGACAATCAAGCAGGACATCCACATCCGCTTCCGTATTCGCGTCCCCGAAGCTCATGCGGAGGGAACCATGGGCAATCTCATGCGGAAGTCCGATCGCCAGAAGCACATGGGACGGATCCAGGGACCCGGACGTGCAGGCAGAACCGGAAGATGCCGCAATGTTCTTCATATCCAGCATCAGAAGCAAGGATTCTCCCTCGATGTATTGGAAGGACATGTTCAGATTCCCGGGCAACCGGGTTGTGGGATGCCCATTCAACTTAACATGCGAAATGCGTGAGGTGATGCCTGCAAGGGCTTTTTGCCGGAGTGCGAGCAGTTTTTCCCCATGTGATTCAAGGTTTTCCGTTGCAAGCGTCAAAGCCTTTGCCATGCCGATGATGCCGGGAACATTTTCTGTTCCGGCCCTTTTTCCCCGTTCCTGATGACCGCCATGAATCAAGGTTTCAAGCTTCACGCCTTTTTTCACGTACAAGGCTCCTATGCCCTTGGGCCCGTAGAACTTGTGACCTGAAATGGTCAGCAGATCCACACCCAATTCCCGTACATCGACCCTGATGTTCCCGGCAGCCTGGACGGCATCCGTATGGAACAGCGCGCCGCCGGCCTTCGCAATGGCAGCCAGTTCCGAAATCGGCTGGATGGTGCCGATCTCATTGTTGGCCATCATGATGGATACAAGAGTTGTATCGGGACGCATTGCCGCCTTCAATACATCCGGACTCACAAGACCGTCGGCATCGACCGGCAGATAGGTTACCTCGAAGCCGCTTTTGGCCAGGTATTCGCAGACATTCAGGACTGCGGGGTGCTCGATGGCGGATGTGATGAGATGCCGGCCCTTTGACGCGCGTGCCTGTGCAGCACCCTTGATGGCCCAATTGTCCGCCTCCGAACCGGATGCGGTGAAGAAGATTTCACCCGGATCCGCGCCAAGCGATCGGGCGATGTCCGCACGTGCCGCATCCACGGCTTTCCGGTTGTCCCGACCGAGCCGATAGATGGACGAAGCATTGCCAAAACTTTCCGTGAAATAGGGAATCATGGCTTCAAGCACTTCCGGCTTGGTCCATGTAGTCGCTGCATGATCCAGATAAATGGTTTTCTCTCCCATGTCACACTCCTGTCCGGATGGGAAATGCCATTCCGGTGGGCTTTTTCTTCATCCTAACGCGAAGGTCAGACATCGTCAAGTAGTCGAGGCTACGAGAACCGGATTAATATTACTAATTCGATAGGATAATCATACAAACATGCAAATACGCATGACGTCATCAACCCATCATTCGGCCCTGTCAATCCATTGACCCATTGATTGGTCCTGTCAATCCATTGACCCATCATTCGGCTCTGTCAATCATCCAGCGCGGACCTCAGCTCGCGGGTGAAGGCGATGGCTCGTGCAACAGCCTCCTCCGGATTCTTCGCTTCCGAAATCGTCCGAACCATCGCGCTGCCCACGATGACGCCATCGGCATACCGTTTCACGGCACGGACCTGCGCGCCGTCCGATATGCCGAATCCCAGCGCCGTCGGAATGTCTCTCGCCGCATCGATTGACTTGAAAAAGGCATCGAAATCCGTATCGAATTGTGCGCGCACACCTGTGACCCCCAGAGAGGAAACGCAGTACAGGAACCCTTCCGCACCTTTTGCCACCATGCGGATCCGGTCATCCGAAACCGGTGACACCATCCGGATGAGTGCGATCCCGTGTCGCTTGGCATCCTCTTCGATTTCACCGCGTTCCTCATAGGGCAAGTCCGGCACGATGACGCCATCAAGACCGGAAGTGCGGCAATCGCTGAAGAAGCGGTCCGCGCCATATTGAACGATGACATTCACATAAAGAAGCAGAACAAGAGGCGTATTCGTCACGGCCCGAACCCGGTCCGCCAGGGCAAACACATGGGCCATACGGATGCCATGCTTCAAAGCCCGCTCATTCGCAGCCTGAATGACGGGACCTTCGGCAATCGGATCGGAATAGGGTATGCCGAGTTCCACAAGGTCTGCCCCTTCGGCAATCATGGCCTGCACAATGCGTTCCGTTGCGGCCAAATCGGGATCCCCTGCCGTAACGAAGGTAATGAGCGCTTTCCGGCCCTGTTTTTTCCGTTTCTCGAATGCTTCGGCAATCCGACCAGAAGATGCATATTGATTCCTGTCATCCTTCATGGACATCCACCCCCATGTACCTGGCAATCTGGTATACATCCTTATCGCCTCGCCCGGACAGGTTCACGACCAGGACGGAATCCTCCGGCATCTCCGGTGCGATCTTTCTGGCATGTGCCACGGCATGGGCGGATTCGATGGCCGGAATGATGCCCTCCATGCGGGAGAGGTAGCAGAATGCATCCACTGCCTCCTTGTCGGTCGCGCTGACGTATTCCGCGCGTCCCTCATCATGCAGCCAGGCATGTTCAGGCCCGATGCCGGGATAGTCAAGGCCGGCGGATATGGAATATACGGGGGTGATCTGCCCTTCATCGTCCTGCAGAAAGTAGGATTTCATGCCATGAAAGATGCCGACTGTCCCTTTTGTGATGGTCGCCGCATGACGATCCGTATCCACCCCGTCTCCGGCCGCTTCGACCCCGATGAGCCGCACAGACTTGTCCGGTATGAACGCGTGGAAAGCCCCCATCGCGTTGCTGCCGCCGCCGACGCAGGCCAGAACGGCATCGGGGAGTTTCCCTTCCAGTTCCATCAGCTGCGTTTTGATTTCCTCGCCGATGATGCGCTGGAAATCCCGCACCATGCGGGGATAGGGAGCCGGCCCCATGACTGAACCGAGCACGTAGAACGTGTCCTGAACCCTTTTGGTCCATTCGCGCATCGCCTCGTTGACTGCGTCCTTCAGGGTCGCCGTGCCGGAAGTGACACTGTGCACCTCCGAACCGAGCAGCCGCATGCGAAAGACATTGAGCGCCTGGCGTTCCACATCCTCGGCACCCATGTAGACGGAACATTCCATGCCGAAAAGTGCCGCGGCGGTTGCGGTGGCAACTCCATGCTGGCCCGCGCCGGTTTCGGCGATGACGCGCTTTTTGCCCATCCGCTTCGCCAGCAGCACCTGTCCGAGCACATTGTTGATTTTGTGCGAACCGGTATGGTTGAGATCCTCGCGTTTCAGGTAGATGCGGGCACCGCCGAGGTCCTTCGTCATGTTCGCGGCAAAATACAACAGGGAGGGTCTCCCTGCATAGTCCTTCGAGAGGGCTGTCAATTCAGCCTGAAAGGCGGGGTCCATCCGGGCTTCATCATACGCTTGTTCCAGTTCGCCCAGGGCATTCATCAGCGTTTCCGGCACGTACTGTCCGCCATGCCTGCCAAAACGTTTTCCATCCATCAGACCATCCTCCGTTTCATGCACCGGTTTCCTGTGTCATTCACTCTGCCGCTTTCACAGGCCAGGCGGCTTCACAGGCTTGGCAGGCTTCACAGGCCTGGCCTTCTTCAAAGTTCAGTCCGCTTTCACAGGCCGTTATCCGCCGCCTGCGTCCGGCGGACAGCATCAATCAGCAACCTGATTTTATCTTCATCCTTCAAACCGGCTGTTTCCACGCCGGAACTCACATCGACCCCCCATGGCTGAACGAGTCGAATTGCATCGGCCACATTTGTCCCGGTCAACCCTCCAGCGAGAAGGAATCCGTTGCTCCCGGCATTTCCCGCCGCAGCGCCTGCAAGAAGCTTCCAATCGAAAGTGTCTCCTGTCCCGCCCGCCTGCTCCGGATGCCAGGCATCAAGCAGGAACCTGTCCGCCGGGAGGGTCGCCATCGGCTGGAGGGAATCGAGGTTCCTGATTCGGAGCGCTTTCCATATCTGAACTGGCGGAGGGAGCAATCCACGGAGGCAATGCAAATATGCTCCGTCCTCACTCCCATGCAGCTGAACGACACCCAGGCCGCAAAGCCTTGCCGTTTCAGCGACCTGCACCGGCACGGCATCCACAAAGACGCCCACCGGAACAATGGTGGAGCACAGAAGCCTTGTCAATTCTCCCGCTTCATCCGGCAACAGTCTTCGTCGGCTTTCAGCAAAAACGAATCCCGCATATTCAGGGTGATGCCGATTGATGACCTCGATATCCTGTCTGCGGGTTAGCCCGCATATCTTAATCACCATCTGCTCCCCCTCCAGTCATGATAGATATCCGTGTTCATGACTTGCTGCAAGACTCATTTGCCAGAACAATCCTGAGACTCTTTGATACCCGTGTTCATGACTTGCTGCAAGACTCATTTGCCAGAACAATCCTGAGACTTTCAGACATCCATGTTCATGACATGTCGCACCTCGTCAAGTGTCTGTTCAGCAACTTCACGGGCCTCGCGAATGCCGTTCTTCAGCACGGTCCGCACCAGTTCCCCGTCCGCCTCGAATTCTTTCCGTCTGGCCCGGATGGGGCGAAGATACTCATTCAGACATTCGGTCAGCATTTTCTTCAGCGTTCCGGAACCACCGTCTCCGATCTGTTCCGCGACTGCCTCCGGGGTGCTGCCGGTTGAAAGGGCGATCAGCATCAGCAGGTTCGCCACTTCCGGCCGATTGACCGGGTCGTAGGAAATATGACGATCGGAATCGGTCTTCGCCTTCTTGATGAGGGCTGCCGTTTCGTCCTCGGTCGCACACAGCATGATGGTGTTGTTGCGGCTTTTGCTCATCTTCTGGGAACCGTCGAGGCCAAGAATGACAGGAGCCTTGCTCAGCAGTGGCTGCGGCTCCGGGAAAACCGCCTTGCTGCCGGCAAACCGGTCATTGAACCGGCGAGCGACCAGACGGGTCATTTCCAGATGCGGCAGCTGGTCCTTGCCGACCGGCACGACATTGGCCTTGCAGAAGAGGATGTCGGCCGCCTGATGAATCGGATAGGTGTACATGCCGGCATTGATGCGCTTCTGGCCGGATGCCTGTATTTCTTCCTTCACCGTGGGGTTCCTGTCGAGTTCGGCATTGGTCACAAGCGTAAGGAAAGGCAGCAGCAATTGATTGAGCTCCGGCACGTGGCTGTGCGGGAAGATGCAGGTTTTTCCGATTTCCGGCACAAGACCGGCTGCCATGTAGTCGATGGTGAGGTTTTTTACATTTTCAGCGATATTCTCGTATGTGTCGCGGTCCGTCAGAACCTGATAATCCGCGATGACGATGAACGTTCTCACACCCAGGTTCTGCAGCCGCACACGGTTCTGCAGGGACCCGAACAGGTGGCCGATGTGCAGGCGGCCAGTCGGTCGGTCGCCGGTCAGCACCCGATAGTTTTCAGGTGTTTCGGCAAGGCTTTTTTCGAGCAGCCGGCTTTTTTCGACAGTCGCCTCAAAGGTCCCGAATTCCAGTCGTTCCGCATTCATTCCGTCCTCGAGGTTCAGTCCATCCGACAATTCCAGTTCAGGTGTGATGATTGCTTCGTTGCTCATATCATTTTCCTTTCAATGCGGTTCTGTTTTATTGTCAACAGGCACCAGCCCGCTTCAGTTCCGCCAGTGCCTTGGCCGGGTCGGAGGAACGCATCAGGGACTCTCCGACAAGTATGGCGTCGCAGCCATCCTGTCTCAATCGTCGGACATCCTCCGCCGTATGGATGCCGCTTTCGGCAACAGCCGCACAGGATGCCGGAATCACGCGGCGGACCCGGCCGAAGGTACCCAGATCAATGGCGAAAGTGGACAGATTTCGATTGTTTACGCCAATGATGCGACCTCCCGCCTGAATCAGCCGCTTCGCCTCATCTTCCGTATGGGCTTCCATCAGGGTGGCCATGCCGAGTTCTTCTGCAAACAGGAAAAGCCTGCGCAGTGTCGCGTCATCCAGAATGGAAGCAATCAACAGAATGGCATCCGCGCCGATAGCCCGCGCTTCGAGGACTTGCCGCTCTTCCAGCAGGAAATCCTTCCGAAGAATCGGGCAGCCGACTGCTGAACGAACCAGCCGCAGCACATCATCCGAACCCTGGAAAAAATGCTGCTCCGTCAGAACCGAAATGCAATCGGTTCCACCTTCGACATAGGCAAGCGCAGTTTCTGTTGGACGGAAATCTGCAACGATGAGCCCTTTTGAGGGAGATGCCTTCTTCACCTCGGCAATGACCGAGAGATCTGCGCTGCGGATAGCCGCTTCAAAATTCAACGGGGCGGGAGCGGCCAATGCGCGACGCTCCAATTCCGAAAGCGGGGTGATTCCGGCTTCTTCCCGCAGCTGCAGACGCTTTCTGGCAACGATGTCATCCAATATCATTTCCGGATGTTCCTCCTGTTTCGTTTCCTGTCTGTTCCGGACAGCACCATGGTATCACGAAATGATGACCCGGGTGCGGCATATTCAGTTTGCTTCGAACCACGCATGCTGCACCAGTCGTCGACTTGTTTGCAACATCCATGACGCGCCTTTCA
>JFJP01039474.1_pt1 | contig 13396 bp, 11 predicted proteins | sample 431651 | NCBI WGS metagenome assembly JFJP01 (sample SAMN02602958, study PRJNA72255) | Microbial mat metagenome, whole genome shotgun sequencing project. | biome: fresh water; feature: sink hole; material: water; isolation source: purple microbial (photo- and chemosynthetic) mats found in...
TCCACTTCAACCGAATAGGGTATTTCCTTTTCGTAATTCATCAGTATTTTTTCGCGAATAATTTCATTCACAAAAAACCTTGCGGGTTTGTCTGTTAGCTGATCTTTTTCGAAAAAAGGAGGTGATTCCGGCAATAATTCTTTTATTCGTTTGAATAGCGGTTCAATATTGAATTTCTCGATGGCTGAAACTGGATATATTTCGGCACGGGGCATTACACTTTGCCATTTTTCGACCAACACCTCCAATTTTTCCTGATCTATTAAATCAATTTTGTTGATTATCAAAATCAATGGAGCTGTATTGAAATTTACTTTTTCAACAAAATCTTCATTTTTCTCATATGTATCGTATACGTCAGTTACATAAAGCAGCACATCTGCGTCAGTGAGTGCCGAGCGCGAAAACTTAAGCATTGATTCCTGTAATCTGTAATTTGGTTTAAGCACCCCGGGAGTATCTGAATAGACAATCTGAAAATCATCGCCATTTACAATCCCGAGTATGCGGTGACGGGTAGTTTGAGCTTTTGACGTAATAATAGAAATGCGCTCGCCTACTAAAGCATTCATCAATGTAGATTTGCCCACGTTGGGGTTTCCCACTATATTTACAAAACCTGACTTATGCATAATTTAAGAAGTTTGATGTTTGAAGTTTGAAGTTTGATGAATGACAAAGATACTATAATTTAAGCATACAATAAATTACAGTTGTAATTCATACTTTTTTATTATTTTTGACGTTTGTATTCAAATAATGCGTTTTTAAATATTTAAATGGTATCATTCAACAAATTACAGGAGTTATCACGCCACTTTAAACTGATGTTTATTGTTTTTGGCGCTACTATAGTGCTGATTTCAACAATTTTTACAAATAATTTGGCAAAATCTCTTGCTTTGGAAGAAAGGAGAAAAATTGAACTTTGGGCTGAAGCTACACGTCAGTTCATAACGGCAGATGAATCTACCAATATCGATTTTATTTTAAAAATTATTGAAGGAAATACAACAATACCGGTTATAATTGTAGATAAGAATGATAATATGCTTCACTCACGTAATATTAAAGAACCTGCAACAAACGTCGAAAAGTTTTACGTGAAAGAAATTACACGTTTTAAAGATAAAAATCCTTTTATTGAAGTAAAATTAGATGATGACATTCAGTATATATATTACGATGATTCATTGTTGCTTAAAAAGCTATATTATTTTCCATATATTCAGCTCGGTGTAATTTTCGTATTTCTTCTTATTGCTTTTCTGGCATTTTCGAGCACTAAAAAAGAAGAGCAGAATCGTGTTTGGGTCGGATTGTCGAAGGAAACGGCCCATCAACTTGGCACTCCCATATCCTCTTTACTGGCTTGGGTTGATATACTCAAAGCCCGTCACGAAGAAGATAAATTAATTGGAGAAATGGCCAAAGATGTGAATAGGTTGCGAATTATTGCCGAAAGATTTTCGAAAATAGGCTCAGCGCCCGATTTGCAAATTGTGAGCCTAAACGAAGCACTTGAAAACTCAGTAGCCTATATAAACAAGCGGTCTTCACAAAAAGTTGATATTCAATGTTATTTCCCGCAAGACAATCCGCTTTTTGTTAAATTGAATGTTCCCCTGTTCGAATGGGTGATTGAGAACTTATGTAAAAACGCCATAGATGCAATGGACGGTATCGGAAAAATAAATATTTCTGTTATGGAGAAAGAAAAAGAAGTATTTATCGATGTGAAAGATACAGGGAAGGGAATTGAGCGAAATAAATTTAAAACGATATTTACTCCCGGTTTTACAACAAAAAAAAGGGGATGGGGCTTAGGTCTTTCTTTGGCAAAACGTATCATCGAAGAGTATCATGGAGGAAAAATATTTGTAAAACAGTCAGAATTGCAGGTTGGCACTACATTTAGGATTATTTTAAAGACATAAGCACTATTGTCTCTTTTTTGCAAAAAAAAGTATTACTATAACTGCAAATTATTAATTTTTAGCAAATTTAGAAGAAAGTGTTTTGTAATAAGCACTTTTTTTGTACCTTTGTCGCGCTTTAATTATAAAGGTAATACCATGTCTAAATTCAGTGAATATAACGTCATATTAAAGGATTTAACATCTGAATCAAGGGTATTGGAATTCAACCTTGATGATGCTTTTTTCAAAAAAATTGATAGCCCTGAGCAGGAAGTTCAGAAAGGTAAAATCAAAGCAACAGTTACAGTTTTAAAAAAACTGAAAACATTCGAGCTTCAGTTTGTATTAGATGGAATTATAAATTTACAATGTGACCGTTGTCTTGATGATATGGAGCAACAGATACATTACAAAGAAAAGCTTCAGGTGAAATTTGGTGACAGATTTTCTGAAGAAAACGAAATTGTAATTATCCCGGAGTCAGAAGGTTCGATCAATATTGCCTGGTTTTTGTACGAATTTATTGTGCTCAACATTCCTCTGAAGCATGTTCATGCTCCCGGTGAATGTAATAAAACAATGGTTTCCAAAATGAGACGTCATGTAAGTCATCAAAAAGATGACGCCGATGATGAAACATCGATGGACTTAGATGATGATAACGACTTTAGTATAGAAGATAGTTCAACTGACCCGAGATGGGAAAGTTTACAAAACATAATAGATAACAATTAAATAAAATTCAATATGGCACATCCTAAGAGAAAGATTTCGAAACAAAGAGCAAGAACAAGAAGAACTCATTATAAAGCAGTAGCTCCAACATTAGCAACTTGCCCAAATTGTGGTGCTGCTCATATTTATCACACTGTATGTGGTGAATGTGGTTACTACAGAGGTAAATTAGCAATCGAAAAACTTGCTGCTGTTTAAAAATACAGCAACAATTTTTATGTGTTTTTTTTCAAAATGAAACTTGAAAGCCCTCAGTTTAGAACTTGGGGCTTGATTTTTTTTTAACAAAATATTTTTTTTATGGATAAAATAAATGCTGTTATAACCGGAATTGGTGGATATGTACCTGAGTATATACTAGACAATCACGAACTTAGCCAAATGATGGATACCAGCGATGAGTGGATAACCACACGAGTTGGCATCAAAGAACGTCGAATTCTAAAACAACCTAATACCGGGCCTTCATTTATGGCCGTAAAAGCTGCCGAAGAATTATTCTCGAAAACAGGAACTAAACCTGAAGAAATTGATTTAATCCTTGTTGCAACTTCAACATCTGATTATGTTTTTCCTTCGTGTGCATCAATTATTGCCGAAAAACTGAATATAAAACATGCATTGGCTTTCGATTTACAAGCTGCCTGCTCCGGATTTATTGTAGCGTTGGACAATGCTGCAAGTTTCATTGAATCGGGCAGATACAAAAAAGTACTTGTATTTGGCGCAGAAAAAATGTCTTCAATTACTAACTATAGTGATAGGACTACTGCACCATTGTTTGGTGATGGTGCTGCAGTTGTTTTAGTAGAACCTACAACCGAAAAAATTGGTGTAATGGATTCTATTTTGCGCACCGATGGAATAGGTGGGTCTCACCTGATGCTTAAATCAGGTGGTTCTGTCAATCCATCTACGTACGAATCAATTGATAAAGCTGAACATACAGTTTATCAGGAGGGTCAATATGTATTTAAACATGCTGTAACAAATATGGCAGGTGTATCGGGTGATATTATGGAAAAAAATAACCTGAAAGGTGAAGATATTGCATGGCTAATTCCACATCAGGCTAACTTGCGAATTATTGACGCTACAGCAAACAGAACCGGAGTGGATTATAGCAAAGTAATCATTAATATCGAACGTTTTGGCAATACATCGGCTGCAAGTATTCCACTTTGTATGTGGGAATACGAAAAGAAATTCAAAAAAGGAGATAATCTGATACTTACCGCTTTCGGCGCCGGATTTACCTGGGGTGCAATTTGGTTGAAATGGGGGTATTGATTTCTTAGATAAAAGAATAAGGAGCAAAGAGTAAAATCCAAGCTATTTATAACGTTTTTATAGTAATAAAAAACCGGAGTTTTAACTTCCGGTTTTTTTTATATTGAATTGTAAATCGTAAATCGAGGAATCGTAAATTACTTCAGTTCATCCGATGTATATGCTTTCGGTAGTTTCCGAAGGTTATACTGCGAAGCCATTATTTCGCCATAAGCACCTGCCGAACGCAAAGCCACAATGTCGCCACGATGGGTTCCGTTCATCATGTAATTCTTTGCAAATGTATCCGAAGACTCACAAATCGGACCAACCACATCATATTCCTCTTCGGGCAAGGCAGAAGTCAGGTTTTCGATGCGATGATATGCCTGATATAGTGCCGGACGAATCAGTTCGGTGAAACCTGCGTCCAAAATTACAAAAGTTTTTGAAGTGCCTTTTTTTACATATAATACTTTTGAAATCAAACTTCCGCATTGAGCTACTATAGCTCTTCCAATTTCAAAATGCAAAGTTTGGTTGGGTTTCAAAATTAAATGTTCACGGAACACCTTAAAATAACTTTCAAAATCGGGTATAGAAAAATGGTTGGGGTGTTCATAATTTATTCCTAATCCTCCACCTACATTGATATGATCCAGAATAATTCCACGTGCATCAAATGTTTCCTGAATCTCATTTACCCGAACACTAAGCCCCTGAAAAGATGTCATATCGGTGATTTGAGAACCAATATGAAAGTGAATTCCTATCAGTTTCACATTTTTCAATCTAAGTACCAAATCCAGAACTTCATCAAGTTCCGACATGTTGACTCCAAATTTATTTTCGCTCAGCCCTGTAGTTATATAATGGTGTGTATGAGCACTTACATTTGGATTAATCCGAATGGCAACCTGAGCTGTTTTGCCTTTTTTTTCGGCAAGTTCATCAATTACTTCTAATTCCGGAATTGATTCTACATTGAAACAGAAAATCTCGTTATCGAGTGCAAGATTTATTTCCCAATCGGCTTTCCCAACACCTGCAAATACGATTTTTGATGGAGAAATGCCTGCATTTATTGCAGCCTGTACTTCACCTCCACTTACACAATCGGCTCCTAACCCGGCATTTTTAATTACTTCGAGCACACTTGCGTTTACATTTGCTTTCATTGCATAATGCACTACAAAATTTGATATTAAACTTCGTTCATTCACTTCGTTAAGCGTAGAACGTAGTAAATCTAAATCGTAATAATAAAAAGGAGTTTCAATTTCCTTTAATCTGTCGAGAGGATAATTAGCTTTTATCATATCAAATTTTAAATCATCTGAGACATCAAACGATTTGTTCTTTTCTTTTAGTTTTTAAAAAGTGTATCGCTTAATGCTACCAATGCCCTTTTTTTATCTTCAGCATTGATAAGCAACGAAACATTATAATTACTTCCACCATATGAAATCATACGCAATGGAATGTCTTTGAATGCATCAATAATTTTTGATTGGAATCCAATATTCTCGCCCGGTAAATCGCCTACCACACAAATAATAACCATGTTCGAATCCACTGTTACAGTTCCTAATTTTTTCAAACTGTTCAAAATCTCTTCCAGCTTTTTGGTATTATCAATGGTTACCGAAACTCCTACTTCCGAAGTTGTAATCATGTCAATGGAAGTCTGATACGATTCAAAAATTTCGAATACTTTGCGTAGAAAACCATGTGCAAGTAACATGCGACCGGATTTTATTTTTATGGCAGTGATACCGTCTTTAGCAGCAACCGCTTGAATTTTTCCTTTCAGACGTTGTACTGAAATTAAAGTTCCCTGTGCAGTTGGGTCCATGGTGTTAAGCAATCGAACCGGAATGTTATTCAGCTTTGCCGGTAAAATACAAGTTGGATGAAGAATTTTTGCTCCAAAATAAGCTAATTCGGCAGCTTCTTCAAAATGTAAATAGGGTACAGGCTTGGTGTTTTCTACAAAACGTGGATCGTTGTTATGCATTCCGTCTATGTCAGTCCAAATCTGAATTTCTTCGGCCTTAATAGCAGCGCCTACAAGAGAAGCTGAATAATCACTTCCACCTCGTTGTAGATTGTCAATCTCACCATAAAAATTTCGGCAGATATAACCCTGGGTAATATAATATGTGTTATCCGGGCTGCTTTTTAGCAGATCTGATAATTTTTCGGAAATAAACGCAGTATCAGGTTCTGAATTTTTATCAATACGCATATAATCCAGTGCAGGAAGCAAAATGCTGTCTTTACCGGTTTCAAGCAAGTATAAATGAAACATATTAGTCGAAAGTAACTCGCCTTGAGCAAGTATGGCTTTTTCTTCAAATAAAGTAAAAACCGATTTCGAAAAAGAACGTAAAAATTCGAAATTCGATTTGATTACTTTGATAGCTTCCGATTTATATTTATCAGTTGAGTAAAGATCTTCAATTACATCGAAATACTTTTGTTCAAGGGCATTGATGCGCTCTAAAGCACCGGATGTGTTGCTTTTGTAAAAGTAATCGGAAATTTCAACTAAACTATTGGTTGTTCCTGACATAGCCGACAACACAACAATCTTTTGTTCTCCATCGCAAATCAAAGCTGCAACATCTTTCATACGGGCAGCCGAACCTACTGAAGTTCCTCCGAATTTTAAAACTTTCATCTGTGTATATTTAAAATTTGTGAATAATCAATTGATAGAAAATGCTTCCCCGAAATTGTTTTTTATGTATTAAAACGTATCAGATTTTTAATAATCATAAGTCATTATAATCGGGACTGCAAAAATAATAATTTTTCATCGATTTTATGTCATATAGAATATCGAATATTTACAATATCTTTGCAAAACGGTGTGATATAAGAGCTATCAATTGTAAAAAAAGGAAACACCATTACAGGTATTTCCTTTTTTAGGGTGGGAGACGGGGCTCGAACCCGCGACCTTCGGAACCACAATCCGACGCTCTAACCAACTGAGCTACAACCACCGTGTTTTGCGGTTGCAAAGATAACACAGCATTCTTTAATGTGCAAGTCTTTGCAACAAAAAACTGATTATTTTTGTATTTCACACATTTTCAACTCATTAATGCTATTTATAAAATGGATTTTTTTCTGATTAACAACGATACGGATGGCAAAATTAAAGAAATAAAACAAAAATTATTGCTTTCGATGAATGGCATTGTGTCTGATAAAATGAAAGAAAGTGGTATAATATATAAAAAAAACTACGGTGTTTCCATTCCTCGCATTCTCGAAATAAGCAAATCTTATGCTCCGGATAGTAACCTGGCGCAAGCACTATGGGCAATGCAAATTCGTGAAACAATGATGTTGTCAGTAATGATTGAACCTGTAAAAATTTTTAAACCTGATTTGGCAAAAAAGAGAATCAGCGAGATTAATCAACTTGATTTAGCTGAATTTGCGTCGATGTATCTCTTCAGTAGGTTGTCATATTCGAATGAGTTGTGTCTTTATTGCGTTTTTTCAGATAAATTGTGGCATCAAATAAACGGATTTATGATTGCTGCAAGAATAGTGGACAATTTGAACGAAAATGAGATTAAAAGCATAACAGATAGGGTTTTCGAACTTTCAAAATCAAACGAATTTCAGCTTTACAGATCAATGGCAGTTTGTTTAAGCAGGTTATGCCGTAAAGATAAAGAGATAGCAAATAATATTTACAAGAGCATTGAAAAATTTAACACCTCCGAAATATCCGGAGAACAATACATTTTTGAAAACGTAATGCAAGAAATTGAATTTTTAAATCTACTATAAATAAATGCATAATATTTTGTACCTTTGTTGTTCAACTTTAAAACGATGGAAGAAGTAAATACTTTCGAATTGGTAGAAGCCGCTTTTTTGGAATATCTTTTAAAAAATGAGCTTCGTAAAACGCCCGAACGGTTAGCCATACTGAAACATATACATGCAATTGATGGACATTTTACAGCCGAAATGTTGTTTAAAATTATGCAAACCAATTTCAGAGTGAGTTTGGCATCGGTTTATAACAATTTAGATTTACTTTTAAAATCGGGATTAATAACCAGACATCAGTTTGGAAGTCAAAAAGCACAATATGAGAGGACTTTTCTGACCAATGTTCATCATCATATTGTATGTATTAATTGCGGAAAGATGAAAGAATTTACCGATAATAACCTGAAAGCAAATATTGAATCGAAAAAAATCAAAAACTTTTTACCGACTCATTTTAACCTATATATTTATGGTTTTTGCAATAAATGTAAACACCATTTGTAATTGGAGATTTTTTAAACACTAATTATAAATGAATATCCATAATTTCATAATTTGAGATCATAAGTAAAACGAATTATTTTAATGAACTGAAGTGACATTCAATAATTTTTATATCGTAACGTGCTAAAATCGCAATGACACAAATAATAACTTTGCTTTTTTCGTGCCTGTCTGCCACAGGCAGGTTCAAAATATGACATTATATTTAACACATTGACTTATATAGAATTTTAATACAAAATAAAATACGCGAATTAAATTATAACACCAAAAATAAAAAATAAATAGCAAATCAGAATAATTTTGAAACTAAGAAACTAAGCAAATTGAAGTAATGTTGTAAAATTGATAACGTTGCACTCGACAAATTCCCTCAAATTGTTTTCTGCAAATTTCTAACTCCTTGCAAAAAGAGGACTCAAGTGAAGAAAATGCTTTGCGAGTGACTTAAGGAAAGGTGGATGTTAAAGAATATGACATTAAATCTTTTCAAACTGCTTTAATTCAAATAGTTCAGAGTTGTTTTTCTTAATTCCTGATTTTCTGTTTAAAAAAATGACAGACAAATGAAAGTAGATGTATTGTTAGGACTCCAGTGGGGAGATGAAGGAAAAGGCAAAGTAGTAGACGTTTTAACTCCGGGTTACGATTTGATAACCCGCTTTCAAGGAGGTCCGAATGCCGGACATACACTTGAATTCGAAGGTAAAAAATTTGTTTTACGTTCAATACCTTCGGGCATTTTTCAGGGCGATAAAATAAATGTAATTGGCAATGGCGTGGTGCTCGATCCTGCCTTATTTAAAGCTGAAGTAGATGCCCTCGAACTATCGGGACATCCACTTACCGAGCGACTTAAAATCTCCAAAAAAGCACATCTCATTTTACCTACACACCGATTGTTGGATGCTGCTTATGAGTCAGCAAAAGGAAGTGGAAAAATTGGAACTACAGGTAAAGGAATCGGGCCTACGTACACTGATAAAATTAGCAGAAATGGTGTCAGGGTTGGTGATATTCTTAATAATTTTGAAGAAAAATATACAGCCGCAATTAGCCGTCACAAAGAAATTCTGAAACAATATAATTTTGAGTACGATTTAGCAGATCTTGAGAAAGACTGGTTCGAAGGAATTGAATGTATTAAAAGATTCGATTTGATTGACAGTGAGCATTTTATTAACAATGCAATACAGTCCGGAAAAAAGGTTCTTGCCGAGGGAGCTCAGGGAACTATGCTCGACATCGATTTCGGATCATATCCTTTTGTAACCTCTTCCAATACAATTTGTGCGGGAGCTTGTACAGGTTTAGGTGTGGCACCGCGCAACATTGGTGAAGTTTATGGAATTTTTAAAGCTTATTGCACACGGGTGGGAAGTGGTCCTTTTCCTACTGAGCTTTCAGATGAAACAGGCGACGAAATGCGCAATAAGGGATTTGAATATGGCTCTGTAACCGGCCGTCCGCGTCGCTGTGGTTGGATTGACCTGGTTGCACTCAGGTATGCTGTGATGATTAATGGAGTTACACAACTTATCATGATGAAAAGTGACGTAATGGACCAGTTCGATACAATAAAAGCATGTGTGGCTTATAAAATAGGCGATGTTGAAACCGAGCAATTTCCTTTTGATTTGAATGATGGAGCTGAGCCGGTTTTAGTTGAACTTGAAGGATGGGAAACAAACATGACAAAAATGCAAAGTGAAGACGAATTTCCTGAAGAATTTAATACCTATCTTGATTTTTTGGAAAAAGAACTTGGAGTACCCATTAAAATAGTATCGGTGGGTCCCGATCGTGAACAAACAATCATTCGATATACTGAATAAATTTTAATTGTCTGATTTAAATGATTGATAATTAATATTATATCAGATTGGTGAACATTTTCGACTACCGTTTTGTTTTTTAAAGCAAAACGGTTGTTTTTTTAGCATAACACCGGATTGCAAAATTCTTATCAAAGCTTTCAATTTAGTAATGAGAATAATATAATGTCGAATTAGTAAACCTTTAATTTTCTGTTTATCTTTCTTTTATTAAATGGTAAAATGGTAAATACTTATAAGGTTATTTATGGCGAATAATATTGTAAAATAACTGACAAATTGTCTTTTGGCAAGAATTTTGAGAAAGAATTATATCGTAAAAATTAAAATTAAAAAATTATGTTAGGAAGTTATATTATTTTCGGTTTTTTTGCCTTATTAAGTTGGATTGTATCGAGTATTTTGAATTCAAAATTTAAACGTTATTCAAAAATTCCAATAGCGCGTGGTTTAACAGGAAAAGATATTGCAGAAAAAATGTTGCACGAAAACGGCATTTTTGATGTTAAAGTCATTTCTACGCCTGGTCAGTTGACCGATCATTACAATCCGGTGAACAAAACAGTGAATCTGAGTGAGGGAGTTTACGGATCGAATAGTGTGGCAGCAGCTGCAGTGGCTGCTCACGAATGCGGCCATGCTTTACAACATGCCACAGCTTACGCTCCGCTTACCTTGCGATCGAAACTTGTGCCGGTTGTGAGTTTTGCTTCTAACTGGATGCAATGGGTACTATTGGCTGGAATCGTTTTGGTAAATTCGTTCCCTCAATTGTTGTTGGCAGGGATCATACTTTTTGCCGTGACCACACTTTTTAGTATCGTTACATTGCCAGTCGAAATAAATGCAAGTTCGAGGGCATTGGCCTGGTTAAGCAATGCAGGAATAACAAATTACGAAACCGACGGACCTGCAAAAGATGCATTGAGAACAGCGGCCTATACTTATGTTATAGCAGCATTAGGCTCATTGGCAACTTTGGTGTATTACATCATGATTTTCCTTGGAAGAAGGAATTAATCAAATCCGAGCTAACCAAAAAATGATTGTGCTGTACGGAAAAAATGCTATCTTTGCACCTGCAAAAAAAGCAAGGCTCCGTAGTTCAGCTGTATAGAACGTCAGATTCCGGTTCTGAAGGTCTCGGGTTAGAATCCCGACGGGGTCACTAATAATTAGTAGGAATTAATAAACGATTGTAAATTTATTACAATCGTTTATTTTTATTTTACATATTAGCCCAACATACAAAAATTTAATAACTTACCAATTGTAAAATAATTGTGTATGATTATTTTAAAATAAAAAGACAATAAAAAAGAAACAAGAAGTTATATTATCAAATATTTATATATATTTGCATCAGTTTATTCATTGTAAATAATAAGATTCAATCCATCTCGCTTTTTCAAATAATAATTATTAGTAGATAAGAATTAAATTGTTAATTTTTTTCTTTTATCGAAAAGAATAGTAATTATTGATAGTATTGAATTCTATTATTTTTATATTCTACCTGTTTGTTTTTCTTAAATTCCAATTGGTACACTCGTAACAATAAAATAATATGAAACGAACATCAATTTTACTCATTTTTTTGGGTATACTACCTTTTGTCTTTTGCCAAAATGGAACCAAAAAGGTAAATACGAAATATTTTCGTCCTTCAATCACTACTTTATTTTTCCAACCCGGAAACTCAAACGTAGAAATTCTGGTCAATAAATTTAAAGACATCGAATTAAATTCGAAGTTTGATAATCACAAAATTGACTTTCCGAATCTTACCGGTGTTTCAGCATTAGACTTTCAAAAGAATCAAAAGATGAAGAATTATCTTCAGCAGGCATCTAATCCCATTATGGCTAAATGGTGGAACAGGGATGCAGAAGGTAATTTTAATTTTTTATATGTAGCCGAACGTGGTTTATATACTTCAACCGACGCCGACGCCATGATTTCGCGCAGTTCGAGTACCAGTAGAGTTGAAATGCTGGGTGAGCAGCTTATTGACAGGTCGTATGTGTTGCTTTACGAAATAACTGAGCTATATACCATGGAGGAGTACTATGACCGACAAGACGAACGAAACAGAAAAAACAAAAATTATACTCCTGTAAAAAGAACAGATGAAGGTTTTATTGCCAATTACAACGTTTATGCCCACAAAATTAATTTCAACGATTCAGTTTCGAATGTCTTTTATTCAGATTATTGGGTCGATAAAAAGAATCATGATAATCAGAAAGTTGCAAAGTGGGCTACCGCAACATTTCCGGTAAAATATACTGCATCATCAAGTGGTACAGTTCGTTCCACTCAACCCAAAGATCCAAAAAATGTAGCTTATTATAAGAAAAAGAAAAAAACCAGCAAAGAACTGATTGAAGAAATGCCGGTTGAAATTCAAAATAATGCTATTTTTGAATTAAGCAGAAAAATCGAAGATTTCCAGCTAAAAGTAACTGTTTATAAAGCCTACCCTGTTAAAGCCAAACTCGGAACAAAGGAAGGATTGTACCTTGATGAGCGGTTTTATGTTTATGAAATTGAACTTGAAAAAAACGGGAATCAAAAAACCAACCGAATGGGTGTAGTAAGGGCAAAAGAAATTGCCGACAATAAGAAAATTGCAAGTGGAGAATCTAAACCTTCTGTTTTTCAGCAAGTAAATGGAAAGAAACTATACGAAGGTATGTTTATGGAGAGCAAGGAGGATTACGGTTTAATAGCCAATATCGGATTCGCTTCATCTTCATATAATTCGCTTGCAGGATTTTATATAGGAGCTGATTACCGCTTATCAAAATTTGCAAATATATCAGAATTACATTTGGGTCTCGATATATCCTTGAATAGCATGAAAGATGTTAATCCGGGTCAGGTTGAAACCGAAACTTTAATACTGACTTCAAGTGGTGATTATCTGTCAGGAAGTACAAGTGCAATAGCCGTAAATATTTCTAAAGAAATTTACAAGAGTAACCGTGGAAACTTGTATTTTAAACCTTCATTTGGTTTTGGTGTTAATGCATACACTTTTAACGAAAAAAACGGCTATACTATTTCAGATGATTATAAAAAAGATTATTCCTGGTCATTGCTGTATATGCCTGTAAGCCTTGGAATAGGCTGGAATTTAACACCTATGTTTAGTCTTGAATATCGACCCGGGTTTTTTATACGTTTTGCTGGAACAACTGGAAACAGTCAATCTTTAATTCAAAATTCAGAAGATCCTTCTTCGGGTTGGGGCTTTCAGTCAATCGCTAGAATGGGATTTGGAACAAACGGTATTTTTAATTTGAGAGTAAGGTTTTAAAAAAAAGTTCA
>JFJP01039476.1_pt1 | contig 13394 bp, 11 predicted proteins | sample 431651 | NCBI WGS metagenome assembly JFJP01 (sample SAMN02602958, study PRJNA72255) | Microbial mat metagenome, whole genome shotgun sequencing project. | biome: fresh water; feature: sink hole; material: water; isolation source: purple microbial (photo- and chemosynthetic) mats found in...
GGATGTATCAGGTCGTCGCGCTTCAGATAGCATGCTTTTCCGAACAGGCGAACTTCCTGCACCACCGATTTGGTGTAGTCTGGCGCATTGGCAAGCCCAAGGGCATGATTCATCATATATTTAATTATTGAAAACGAATGGCCTTCACCGGGCTTATGCGTTGCACTGCCCACGATGGCAACAGTATCATCACAAATACAATGAATATAATACCGGCATTGATGAGCAATACATGCACCAAATCGAGATGTATGGGCACATAACTCACATAATACGCCTCAGGATCGAGCGTAAAAATTCGGGTATACTGCTGAATGAGGGCGATGGAAATGCCCGTAAGATTTCCCCAAAACAAGCCTTTGCTCAGCAAATACATGGCTTTGATGACGAAAATGCGGCGTATCATCTGGTCTCTGCTGCCCAGCGCTTTTAGCAGGCCTATCATGCGGGTGCGGTCGAGAATAAGAATCAGAAGTGCAGTAATCACATTGAAACCTGCCACCAGACTCATAATTCCCAAAATAACCCACACATTGATGTCCGAAAGTCGCAGCCAGTCGAATATCTGCGGAACGATTTCCTGTATGTTTTTCACCATAAATTTTTCGTCGTGCTGCCCGAAACGGTTGCTTACCGAAAAGTATACACTGTCGGTCATGGCACTTAGCTGGTCAAAATCTTTTATAAAAATTTCGAAACCGCTTACCTGGTTTTCTTCCCAGCCATTGAGGCGCTGCACCTGCTTTATATCTGCCACCACCATCAGTTCGTCGTATTCTTTCAGGCCCGTATCGTATATGCCCACTATAGAGAACTTGCGCACCCTGGGCGGGTTTTGTATAAAATACACCGTGATGGTATCGGATACCGTTAAGCGCAACTTATTGCTGATGGTTTTGGAAATGAGAATATCCAGACTACGAACATCGTCTTGGTATGCCGGAATATTTCCTGCAATGAGGTTATTTTTGAAAAAAGACCAATCGTATACTCCGTCTACCCCTTTGAGCAAAACGCCCTGCATATCAGACTGGGTGCGCATGATGCCACCCTTCAGTGCATAGGGTTGTATGTTTTGTATGCCCTGCAAGTTTGCAAGTGTCGACAAAAAAGGTGGATTGATGGAAACCGGAGTGGTCTCGAATGAAATATTGCTATCGAAATTGGTGATTTGCATATGGCCACCAAAACCACTTACTTTCTCCTTTACAGCCTTCTTGAAACCGGTGATGATGGCTACAGAGAGTATCATGATGGAAAGACTGAGTGCTATGCCTATAAGGGCAAAGCGCAAAATACGGCTGGTATTTGTATTCCCCTCACCTTGTATGATGCGCTTTGCTATGAAAAATGCAGTTTGCAAAAGTTTTTTTGTATAAAAAATTATTTAGTTCTGCCGGGGTATACTTTGATCGCTTCAGCCAGCACTTTTATAGCTTCCTTCAGGTCTTCTATTTTGAGCACGTAAGCTATACGCACCTCATTTTGCCCCAGGCCTGCTGTTGAGTAAAATCCGGTAGCAGGAGCCAGCATCACAGTAGCATTGTTGTACGAGAATTCCTGCAACAACCATTGGCAGAATTTGTCGGCATTGTCTATAGGCAACTGTATGATGGTGTAAAAAGCACCTTTTGGGGTGGGAGCTACTACACCCGGTATTTTGTTCAGGCTTTCAATTACAAAATTGCGACGCAGAATATACTCATTATAAACTTCATCGAAATAAGATTTCGGAGTCTGCAATGCTGCTTCTCCCAATACTTGGCCAAAAGAAGGTGGGCTTAGTCTGGCTTGTGCAAATTTGAGGGCAGTAGCAATTACCTCTTTATTCTTGGAAATAAGAGCTCCTATGCGCACACCGCAAGCACTATAACGTTTCGAAACTGAATCCATGAGCACTACGTTCTGCTCAATGCCTTCTAATTGCATCACAGAAAAATGCTCGAGTCCATCGTATACAAACTCTCTGTACACCTCATCGGCAAACAGGTACAAATCGTACTTGAGAACCAACTCGCGCACCTGCATCAATTCTTCTTTCGAATACAAATATCCGGTAGGGTTATTCGGATTGCAAATCATGATGGCCTTGGTGCGGGGTGTGATGCTTTTTTCAAACTCTGCAATAGAGGGCAATGCAAAACCATTGTGAATGTATGATGTGATGGGTTTTACAAGCACACCTGCCTGAGTGGCAAAGCTATTGTAGTTGGTGTAAAAAGGCTCGGGAATGATGATTTCGTCGCCCGGATTCATACACGCCATCATGCCAAACAAAATGGCTTCTGAACCACCTGTGGTGATGATAATTTCTGACGAAGTAATATCTATGCCAATGCCTTGGTAATACTTGGCCAGACCTATGCGGTAAGACTCGTTTCCGGCACTGTGGCTATATTCTATGACCTTATCGTTCATGTTACGCACAGCATCCAGCGCTATTTCCGGAGTTTTAATATCGGGCTGACCTATATTGAGGTGATATACCTTTTTCCCTTCCTTTTTTGCAGCTTCGGCAAATGGAACTAATTTTCTGATTGGCGAGGCCTGTACTTCGTTGCCCCTTACTGAAATTTTTGGCATATATTTTATATTTTTATTTGAATAATTATTTCACAAATCCTTCAATTACAATTTCTTCGTCTTTGTTTTTAGAATTTGAAATCACGGTTATGGTTTTCTGAAAAGCTCCGGGCTCTGTGGCATGATACGTCACACGTATTTTTCGTTTTTCGCCTTTCATCACAGGAGTTTTCGGAAAATCGGCTACTGTACAGCCACAAGTGGTTTTTACCTCGGTGATGATGAGCGGCTGTCTGCCTGCATTTATGAATTCAAACTCCATTTCCACCAGGTCACCTGCATTCAACTCACCCAAATCGTGAAAGGCATTCTCAAAAACCAATTCGGCTTTGTGCCCCAGCTGTGCCTGGGCATTTCCCAACAAAAACAAAAACGTGAAATTCAGAATCAAATACTTAATTTTCAGCATACTACGTTTTTATATCAGAACGCAACAAAGTTAATATTTTAAACCAAATTTCAGAATATAATTCAACATTCAAACCAGATTTTATCATTTTAGTAACAATCTGTACTTGTATGCTTGTGTATTTTTTTATTGCAGGCATTTGGAATAATTGTACCTTTCAGGTTCAATTCAGAAATAAAATTTTCACATACCATATGCCCCGTTACAAACTCACCATAGAATACGAAGGTACCAGATACTCAGGCTGGCAGCATCAGCAGAATGCAAAAACCATACAAGGCGAATTTTTCAAATCGATAAAAGATACTTTTGGAAGCGAAAAGTTTGAATTTTACGGCGCAGGTCGCACCGATGCCGGCGTGCATGCTACCGGACAAGTAGCGCATCTGGATATAAGTACCAACCTGCAACCGCACGTCATACGCATGAAAATGAACGATACCCTGCCGCACGACATCAGTGTGCTGAATGTGGAAAAGGTGAATGCAAATTTTCATGCACGTTTTAGTGCCGAAGCACGTAGCTATATGTATCACATCTCTACACGTCGCACTGCATTTGGTAAGCCATTTGTTTGGTGGGTAAAAAGCCAATTGGATGTGGAAGCCATGAATCATGTGGCCGAGCTATACACAGGCTTCAAAGATTTTAAAGGTTTTTCGGACGATACCCCCGAGGAGAAGTCTACCACTGTGGAAATGAAACTGGTGACCATTCACCAACTGAACGACTCGCTGCTGGTACATCTGGTAGGCTCACATTTTTTATGGAAGCAAGTAAGACGCATGATAGGCATCATGGTAGAAGTGGGCAAAGGCAAACTTACTGTACGCGATGTAGAAGACATATTCAAGGGACAAGATAAAATAGGAGTGGCACACTACACCGCACCTCCTTCGGGCCTATATCTGCAACGGGTATACTATCCGGGGCAAAAAATACAGTACAATATTTCTCCCATGCTCAATATGTTTTGAAAAATGTATACCCACGAATATTTCATGCAGCATGCCCTGCGCGAAGCTCAAAAGGCATTTGATGCCGACGAGGTGCCCGTAGGGGCTGTGGTGGTGGTGGAAAATAAAATAATAGCCCGTGCCCACAACCAAACAGAAACACTAAAAGACCCTACTGCGCATGCCGAAATGCTTGCCATTACCTCGGCATGCAATTATATGGGGGCCAAATACCTGCCCAATTTCACATTGTATGTCACGCTCGAGCCTTGTGTGATGTGCGCAGGGGCTACTTTCTGGGCTCAAATAGGCCAGATAGTAGTAGGCGCCTCCGATTCCAAAAGGGGGTTTTCACGCTTCGGCAACGGTCTGCTCCACCCTTCCGCCCAATACATAAGCGGCATCATGGCTGAAGAATCGACCCAACTTCTCAAGCGTTTTTTTGCGGGTAAAAGGTAAATTGCTTTTGTTGCGCACTAAGCAACTGTTCTATTTCCAAAAGCAAATGCCTTGTATCTGATGCATTTTGGGTGCATTCTGTTTTTTGTATAAATAACACCCCTCATTCAACTGCAGCCCAATATACCGGTTCACCGGAAGCTAAATTCTTAGTAAGGCGCTAGGATGCTATGTTGTTCTATTTCCTTAATTTTATTTAAACGAGTTGCAAACACCTGTACTATGATTTAGTTTTAAACCGGTGAATTATGAAAATTTCCTTGCATTCACCTATATCTGAACTAACTGCATGTATTGCTAATACAAACATTAGGCCCAGACTGGTTTATATAAAAATAGATACAGCAGACCTTATGAATAAAAAACAATGGTACGAGGCGCTATTCGAAAATTATAGCGAAAAATATGATAGCGAGCGCTTCACGAAAGGCACCCTGGGTGAATGCGATTTTATAGAGCTCGAGTTGAGCGGAGATAAAGCAATTAAAAGAAAAACAATTTTATTACGAAATGCTGGTAGTAGCATCTTTAAACTAACACAAACACGCAATGAAAAGATATTTTGATAACACACTCAACAAATTCATAAATGTAGTAGAAAAGGGCGGCAATGCACTCCCTCATCCGGCAGCACTGTTCGGGCTTATAGGTGTTTTTACCTTATTAATCTCTACCATAGGCTATTACCTCAATTGGCAAGGCGTACATCCTGCCACAGGTGAAACCATAAGGGTTGTAAACTTGCTTTCGGTAGAAGGATTTCACAGAATACTGCTTGAAATGGTAAACAACTACACAGGTTTCGCCCCGCTGGGCATAGTGATGGTAGCCATGCTGGGTATTGGTATAGCCGAAAGCAGCGGGCTGGTAAAAACTGCTGTAAATGCCTTACTCATAAAAGCTCCACGCAGGTGGGTAACTTTTATTACGGTTTTTGCGGGGATTATGTCCAACGTGGCCTCAGATATTGGCTATATACTTATCATTCCACTTTCCGGAGTAATATTTCATTCGCTGGGTCGTCATCCCATAGCGGGCATGTCGGCGGCATTTGCAGGCGTAAGCGGTGGCTTTAGTGCGAACCTGCTAATAGGTACTATAGACCCGCTTTTGGCCGGCTTGTCTACCGAATCGGCACGTATCATTGACCCCGAATATTATGTAATGCCTACTGCAAACTACTATTTCATGGCAGTTTCAACTTTTGTGATAGCCATAGCCGGAACTTGGGTCAACAATGTATGGGTTGAACCACGTTTGGGAAAATATACAGGCGATGTAGCTGTAGAACCCATCAAACAACTCGAACCTGCAGAACAAAAAGGCTTGTTTTGGGTGATGATCATTATTTTCGCATGGGTGGCTGTATTTGCTGCCGGGCTTATTCCGGATCATGGTTTTCTGAGAGGGGGCGACAATTCGGTGTTGCACTCACCTTTGCTCAAAGGATTTATTGCGGTTCTTTTCATAGTATCTGCCACCAGTGGTATAGTATATGGCTATACAACTAAAACATTCAAAAAACATGAAGATGTGATAAATGGCATGAGTACCAGTTTCAAAAGCTTGGTCTCATTTTTGGTGTTGGTGTTTTTTGCCGCACAATTTGTTGCATGGTTTAAGTGGAGCAATCTGGGACTTATACTGGCTACCAAAGGGGCAGCATTGCTGCAAACCATGGATATTGGCCTCATTCCACTCGTAATTCTTTTTGTAATTTTTAGCGGTTTCATCAATTTATTTATGGGAAGTGCCTCGGCTAAATGGGCCATCATAGGACCAATTTTCGTACCTATGTTCATGTTGCTTGGCTATAGCCCAGAACTCTCGCAAGCTGTATTCCGCATAGGCGACAGCGTAACCAATGTTATTTCACCCATGATGAGCTTTTTTGCCCTCATCATAGTATATTATCAGAAGTACGAGTCGAAAGCCGGATTGGGTTCACTCATAGGTACTATGCTGCCATACTCCTTTGTATTCTTTGTAGTATGGACTCTGCTTATGATTGTTTGGATAATGGCAGGTTGGCCACTTGGGCCTGAAGCAGGTCTTTATTATACAAAATAATTTTTTAAGTACTGATATTGAATATGATGCAAAAATATTCAAACACCTGAATATCAAAAAATCCAAAGTTTCGGCTTTGGATTTTTTTTTGCTCAGATGGTATGTGAAAAAGATTTCATATCTTTTTGAAACAGTTAAATTTTTCCAGAAAACTTATCCCCTGTAAATCAAACACGATTTTATCTAAATCTAAATATTCATTAAAATTCTTTGAGGGTACTTATAGGTTCCTTTATGGTTAGAGCCGCCATTGAGCATTTGACTTTTTATTGGTCTGATTTTCGTGCCATGCACCACGCTGGTTGCCAGCAAACGCTGCAATGATGAATTTTGAAGTGCAACATAAGGTGCTTTCGTTAAACGAAATCGGAGAAAAGCTGCTTTTAAAAAAATATTTTTCTATTAACTTTCAGGTGTCTTCACGGTCAATATTATCTGTGCCATTTATATTGCGCTCATTAAGAATAAATGCCAAACAAAGCTAAAATTATGCAGAACACGTCACTAATCAGGTTACTATATTTCATTTTCATATTTCCATGCATCGCATCTGCTGCATATGCTCAGGAAATTTATTATGGAACCAATAAATATATTGAATATCAGGCAGGCACACTTCCTATAATCATATCGGTACCTCATGGAGGCCAATTGGAACCATCTACCATTTTAAACCGAACCTGCAATAATCCGGTATTAGTTACCGATGCCTACACTTTGGAGACCGCTTTGGAAATTAAAAAACAACTCTTTGCGCTCACAGGATGTTACCCTCATATTATTATTTCGCATTTGAAACGCAACAAACTTGACCCCAATAGGAATATCGCAGATGGTGCCTGCGGAAACGCGGAAGCAGAAACCGCATGGAACGAGTTTCATAGTTTTATTACAACTGCGCGCAATACGGCTAACCAGCAATATAATAAAAAAACTTTTTTTGTTGATTTGCACGGACATGGTAATCCAATTCAACGCATTGAACTGGGGTATTTGCTTTATGATGACGAACTCGCCCAGACTGATGATGTTCTGAACACTAGTCAATATATCAACAATAGCTCAATCAAAAATCTGGCATTAAGCAATTTGAAAAACTATACACATTCCGAACTTTTGCGGGGGCCAAAATCGTTTGGTACATTGCTTTCAAATCAGAATTTTGCGGCTGTTCCCAGCCAGAGTATCCCTACACCGGGCACTAATTCAAATTATTTCAGTGGCGGGTATATTACCGCTCACCATACCAGTTACGCTACTGGTGTAGAGATAAATGGCGTACAGATGGAATTAAATTTCACTGGGGTACGCGATTTTCCAGCCAATAGAGAGCTATTTGCGATAGCCTTTTCTAAAGCCATGATAGAATTTATGAATACTCATTTTGAAATGAACTGGAACTCGTGTGCTTCGGTTAGCATTTATAAAAACGCTGCTGATGATATTTCAATATATCCGAACCCTACGCAAAAGGGACAATTGGTTTATTTTTTCAATATTGGAAATAATGAATATTCTTATTCAATATATAATCTTTTCGGACAGAAGTTAAAAACCGGAATACTAAACAATACTGACAATGCACTCAATACTGAATTTTTAGATATCGGCATATACATAGTATCCATATTGGATATAAAAACCGGAAACCGAAAACTCACTAAGTTGATAATACAATAATTAAACTTTGATAAAATGTATTGCTCAGATGCACTCATGTACGGGCTTGTTTTTATAAGAGAAATAACTTATATTTGAAGAAGTGAGTGTATAGAAAACGTTCCAGATACATATTTGCTGTGTAACATTCTGCCAAAAGGCGATTCTTACGCAAAACAGCCATTTTACATTTCGCCTATTGTTTCACCACTCATACCAGACTTATGAAAAATCAGATATTCAGACAATTAGCACTTATATGTTTTACGCTTGTTTTATCCATAAGCCAGCTACATGCAGCACCCTACTTGAAACTCACCACCAACTATAAAGCTGAACTGCAGGGAAAAACCGTGCTTGTATTGCTCACTTTTGGTTGCGACGTATCGGCCGATGCACGATTTCAGCAATGTATGACAGAATTGAACGGAGTGTACGTCGCATCGTACGATGTAAATAGTGCATATGAGATGATGCAAGGCAAAGTATACTCCATCAACACCATCGCATTGATAAAAAACGGTACTGTAATAGAAACTTCTGACGAAACTTACAAAGATTTTCATTACCTGTCGGGGCATAACAACATGCGCCATTGGTCATATAATGCCCTCAGACGAAACAATATTGCATTTACAATGCCTGTACCCGATGAAATAAAACTTAAGCCGATTAACGATGGAGGCAGCATTCAATTGAGCCAGGGGCTGAATGCCATTTATCGTTTTGAAGGAAATAAAAAGGATGAAACAGGGAAGAACAGTGATTTCAACATAAAAGGAGATGCACAGTTGCTCGACAATGCATACTACTACGCCGGAAAATACGATGCTAAATCGGGCGGTGAATATTACACCGGACAAACTAACAACTGCTTGTTCACCAATGGATTTACGGTTCACATCAATGTAAAGCTTATCAACCAGGAAAATGTGAGAAGATACGTGGTGGGCTTGGGATACCGTTGTATAGATTTTGAAATAAATCAGAATAAACTGCTGATGTCTACCAGCATAGAAACTTCTGGGGACGAAAATAAAAAATACGCCGAAGATTTTTACCCACTTACCGAGATACCTTTCAAAACTGAAGAATGGAATAGCATTATTTTTTCTACAGATATTGTATCCAGGCGAATGTCCATCATGGTAAATGGAGTTAGATACAACGACTTGCAGCTTTCAAAAGATTTTATAGCGCTTTTTAAAACGCAATGCCTGAATGATCAAGGATACTATGGCGTAAGATTGCACAATTATGGTGGTGGCAATGTATTATCTGGTTACGCCGACGATATAGTGGTGTACACACGTAAATTAAATTCCAACGAAATGACCGCCCTGTATAATGAAAATAAAAAGGGGACAAAACGTAAAGATATTGATCCGGTTGATCCGGTTGATGCCGGAAATATTTGGCTGGGGGCATGGGAAACATCCTGGGGTACTTCTACAGTAACTGCCCAAATAACTGAAGTAAACGGAAAAATAGAAGGAACCTACCAGCACAAAAATGGTACATTGAAAGGTATGATAATCACCGAAAATGGCACTTCTATTTTGAGCGGTACATACTCGCAAGACGACTCGAAGGGCTGGTTCAAATTCCGGATGAATCCCGACCAAAAAAGCTTTACCGGAGAATGGGGAAAACCCATGCAGGGCAAAAGCGGTAGTTGGAATGGGACCAAGAAGGTAAAAACAAAATAATAGAACGCAGATTTAATTATGAGTTGTGAATGATGAATGATGAGTTCCTTGTGAAAAATTCGTACCTTCATGGCAACCAAATATTTCGGATATGCGATTTCGGATTTCGGAAGAATAGAACGCAGATTTAGTTATGAGTTGTGAATGATGAGTTTTTTCTGAGAAATTTGTGCCTTCGTGGTGACCAAATATTTCGGATATGCGATTTCGGATTTCGGAATTTAATAGAACGCAGATCGAACAGATCAGATTGATTAATACTGATCTTTAAAACCTCTGCAAAAATCTGCGAGAAACAAAAAAAGATCAGTTCAAATCTGTTCAATCAGTCCAATCAGCGTTCCATTTAAAACCTCTGCGAGAATCTGCGGCTAAATCTGCGAGAAACAAAAAAAGATCAGTTCAGATCTGTCCAATCAGTCAGATCAGCGTTCTATTAAAAAAACTCTGCAAAAATCCTCGAGAAACAAAAAAAGATCAGTTCAGATCTGTCCAATCAGTCAGATCAGCGTTCCATTTAAAAATTCTCCATTCAAGATTCAATTATTCGCTGTTATTACCACCCGATTTTTTATCATCGTTATCAATGCTCCTGTTGGTTTTCTTCACCATATCACTCATTTCACCAAATTTGTAGCTGATATTTATACCAAAACTACGCCCCGGGAAATAAGATGTTGAAGTCTGTTCAAACGAATCGTTGAAGGTTTTCATTTGCCACTTTCTGTTTTTCTCAAAAAAGGCATTTGCACTCACAGAAACATTCAGCTTCTTATTGAAAAATTCTTTGCCCGCAGAAACCCCATAATGATACTGCCCATAATTTACAGATTGCAAGCCCGGTGCCCATTTGTAATATCCCAAATAAGCACTCACACGCCAATTCTTTTCAGAATTTCTATAATTTATATTTCCATAAGTTTGGCTTCCCCAACCATCGTTGCTTTGGCTGGCATCATTGCGGTTTGTAAACATATTGTAATTTACCGAGCCATTCAAGCTAAACATCAGCTCCTTTGTAATTTTCAGATTCAGGTTTAAGTTAGCCCCAATGGTTTCCGATTTGTTGATATTGAAATACGTTGTTTGCATGGTATCGCCACGCAGTCTGGTAGTTACATCATCAATTCCATTATTCGAAAATGAATAATCGAGGCCACCGTTTATGCTACCAAACGAGCCAAATGTGTTGTAATTAGCAGAAAAACGATGAAACCTTTCAGCATCAAGACCCGGATTTCCAAATGAAATCTCCTTCGGATTGCGGTCGTTGACATACGGATTTAAGTACCAGATATCAGGTCGTTGTATACGCTTGGTATAGGCCATTTGCAGGCTTTTCATGGGTGAAATTGCATACGAAACACTTGCTGAAGGTACCCATTCAAAAGATTCATTCTTGAAATTCGATAAATCATTGCGGGTAAATTCGCCATTGGTATAAGCCCTCTCGGTTCTTATTCCCGCCTTGAACCCAATTTTTTTGTAATTTAACTGATATGATATATACCCCGCAGCTATGTTTTGGGTATAATTAAATGCATTAGATTTTAACAGATCGAATATATAATCATTTTTTTCGTCATCAAATATGTACACATCATACTCGCTTGTATTTAGTCTGAGTATGTATTTTGCGCCAATTTCCAAATTTCCCATCTTATCCATGGGGTATACATAGTCCGTTTGAAAAGTATGCTCAGAGCTCGACATATTTTGAAAATTCTTTGAGTCATAATCTATGAAATTCAACTCATTAGAAATTCTATTATTAAAATCTGACTTTGAAGGGTTTAAATCAAATTTATATGAAAGCGTAAGCATTTCCTCTTTATTTCTTTTAGCCAAATGCTGGAAATCAATATTCCCGTTTGGATTTGCATACCTATTGGTGCCAAAGCCAATGGTGGAATATGCCTGACTCAAAACATTGTTCTCGTCATACGATTTGTCGTCGGAAACGCTATTTCGTTCGCCCTGTGAACCCCAAAAGTTCATGCTGGCACTTATTAAATTAAGCGTATCAATATCATAACTCATTTCAAAACTTCCCCATCCATTTTGGCCGGTATATTCCGAAGTTGAGTTTGTGAAGGAATGTTGCATGGCAGGAAAATCAAAATTGGTGCGTTCCAAATATGATTTTGAAGCCGGCCTCATATTATACCCCAGAGAGCCATTGCCCGAAAAGACAAATTTACCAAAAGAAACAGCCAAATAGGCATTTGTATTATACCATCCCCCCGTATTGGCCGATGCACCAACTGAACCGGTATATCCGTTTACAACTTTTTTGTTGGTCACAATATTTATAATACCACCAATGCCTTCTGCGTCGTATTTTGCGCCGGGCGAGGTAATAATTTCAATACTTTTGATGGTACTTGCCGGAAAATTTCTCAAAAAGTCTTTGGAATTGCTACTAGCCATGGATGAAGGTTTTCCGTTGATAAAAATTTTAAAACTACCCGAACCTTTCACTGTAACATTATCGTCGCCATCTACTGAAACCAAGGGTACTTTGCGAAGCAAATCGAGCGTAGTAGCAGTTTTTACTTCCGGATCAATGTCTGCATTATAAGTAAGTTTATCAGATTCTACTTCAACCAACGATTTGCTGGCTACTATCACAACTTCCCCCAATTTAGCATCATTTTCAATCAATTCGCAAGAGCCCAAATCCAGAATAGCATTACTTTCAGAAATTTCAAAAGACTTACGAAAAGCTCCAAAGCCTACATTGCTGATACTTATTTCATATTTTCCGGCTTGCTTCAGGCGTGCTTCAAATGAGCCGTTACCAGATGTAGCCAATACTGTTACTACTTTATTTTCAACAACATCTGTTATAGAAACCGTTGCAAAAGGCATAGCTTTTTTTTCGGCTGAGTCTATGGCTGTACCTTTTACTGTAAAATATGAAATTGGATTTTGCTGCGCTAATGCAACCTGCTGAATAAGTAGCACTACGATTAGAATGACTTTAATTTTCATAAAACATAAAAAAATTGAGTTTAGTTTGAAATAATAGCTAAGCAGGTTATCGATGTTACAAAGTTTGTTGAAAAATACAAGTATTTCAATTAAAAAAGCATAAAAGTAATGTGTCAACCCAATAGATTTTGCAGAATGGTTTTAAATGTTCTGCGGACGATTACAGGTGAGTCGGGTTTTCCCACATTGCGAAAATTCTCAGGATAAATCCCGAGGTACACCTGATCTCCAAAATTCTCAATTATTAATTTTCTTAGGGCTTTGCCCCAAGCTAAGGCTAATGCGCTTTCAGCGCTGTAGGGAGCAGTGGGGAGCCTGTAGAAGCACCATTCGCAGTTACCAACAGACCACCGCTACGCGTTTTTCTTCACGCTTCAATGTACTGCGGACGATTGAAGGTGATTAAGGGTTTCCCTATTGCGAAAATTCTCGGGATAAAATCCCGAGGTACACTTGATCTCCAAAATTCTTAATTCTTAATTCTTAATTCTTAATTCTTAATTCTTAATTCTTAATTCTTAATTCTTAATTCTTAATTCTTAATTCTTAATTCTT
>JFJP01040416.1_pt1 | contig 13394 bp, 8 predicted proteins | sample 431651 | NCBI WGS metagenome assembly JFJP01 (sample SAMN02602958, study PRJNA72255) | Microbial mat metagenome, whole genome shotgun sequencing project. | biome: fresh water; feature: sink hole; material: water; isolation source: purple microbial (photo- and chemosynthetic) mats found in...
TTCAAGTGCTAACCTGTTTGTCCCTACAAGTATATTAAATGTATTCTCAAATATCTGATCTCCCGGCTTTGGTGTTTCCTGCCATGAACCACTATCCCCAGCTAATAAAAAGTTCAATATACTTTGAGGAACAGAATGGCTAATGTTAAATTTTTCCAGGACAGCCAGTGCGTCACAAAAAGTTGTCGGATCAGGAGCAGTTGGTCCTGAAGCAATTACATCGAGGGGATCTCCTACCACATCGGATAATATAAGGCTTACCAGAGTAGCCGGTGAGACAATCCTGGCAAGTTGACCACCCTTTACCTTTGACAAATGTTTCCGGACCGCGTTAATCTCATGAATACATGCCCCGCTATTAATTAGCAGGCCATTAACTGTATCAATTTCAGAGGGAGAACAACCTTCAGGATAATCAGGCATAAGTGCCGATCCTCCACCAGACAAAAGAGAAATAACCAGGTCCCCGGCTTCGGCCTTTTGCGCAATATTCAGGATCGCATCAGTAGCTTTGTAACCATTCGAATCGGGAACAGGATGGCCGGCTTCAGAAACCCTTAAATATTTCAGTTTACAGGAATGTCCGTACTTAACAACAATATGTCCGTCAGTTATCCGGTCACCGAGAATCTTTTCCACTTCAGCACCCATCATGGCGCTGGCTTTTCCGGCTCCGATAACAAAAATATTATGAATTGTATTCAGAGAAAAGGACAAGGTACCGATCCTGAGATTATCATCTCTGATTTCCATCACTGCATCTATCAGACTCGATGGAAGTACCCGCCCGATGCCTGCCAGAAAGATCTGTTCAGCAATAAACCGTTGATTCATATTTTAATAAACAAGATTACTCAGTTTGTCTTATATAAAATGAAAAGTGATGATAACCAAACACTTGCAGAATCTTTAAAACCATAACAATAGTTGATGATGAAAATACTTCCAGAGTCTGATCGGGATCGATGTAAATAAAACACTCATAAGCAAGGATTAAGTAAAGAAGAGATAAGCCACAAAAATAGCTGCAATAACACCTGCCAGATCGGCCAGCAAACCGCATCCTATTGCATAACGGGTATTTTTAATACCTACCGACCCGAAATAGAGTGCAATGATATAGAAGGTAGTATCAGTTGCCCCCTGTAATGTACATGACAGGCGTCCGACAAACGAATCGGCCCCATGTGTTGTCATTGCATCAATCATCAGGCCCCGCGCTCCGCTTCCGCTGAGAGGCTTCATTATTGCAACCGGTAAGGCCCCAACAAACTGAGTATCAACTCCGAGCCAGTTGAAGAAATGAGCAATACCACTGATAGTAAAATCCATTGCACCCGATGCCCTGAATACCCCAATTGCAACAAGAATCGCAACTAGAAAAGGAATGATCTTTATCGCAATAGAGAAGCCCTCTTTGGCACCCTCTATAAAAGCATCATAGACATTCACCTTTTTAAAAAAAGCAAGTAATATAAAGGATATAATAATTGAAAGAAGAAGAAAATTAGCTGTAAATGTTGAAACAGTTGTAATCTGGTCCTTAGATAATGAACTGAAATATACAATAACACCTGCAATAACCGCTGTAAGTCCACCCATATAAGCAAGAATCACCTTGTCAAACAGATTTATTTTCTGAATTAGAGCAACGCTAATCAACCCTGCAAGAGTGGCAAAAAAGGTGGAAATTAATATAGGTATAAATATATCTGCAGGATTAACGGCCCCAAGCTGAGTACGGTAAACTATTATGCTTATAGGAATAATTGTTAACCCCGAAGCGTTTAACACAAGGAACATGATCTGCGAATCTGAAGCAGTATCCTTCTTTGGATTAACCTCCTGCATCTCCTTCATAGCTTTAAGGCCCATAGGAGTTGCAGCATTATCAAGGCCAAGCATGTTGGCTGAGATGTTCAGAATTATTGATCCGTATGCCGGATGCCCTTTAGGAAGACCGGGAAAAATACGCAGGAAGAGAGGTCCAAAGAGTTTACCCAGTATTGTAACCATACCTCCTCTCTCACCAACTTTCATCAAGCCAAGCCAGAGAGTCAACACTCCTGTTAACCCAAGAGAAATTTCAAATCCGTTTTTTGCATTTAAAAAAATAGAGTTAACCAGGTCATTAAACACCTGGGTATTTCCTGTGAAGATGAGCTGTCCGATAGCAACAAGGAACCCGATAAGAAAAAGATAAAAGTAAAACTTTATGGCGAAGGTTCATGTTTAAACTGAGTTGTTAAGTGGGAAAGGTAAATGTCGGTAACAGGAACCCTGAACACTGAACCCTGATAGCATATTTTTGTTAAATAAATATAAATCACATTTACACCTTTCTTAGTTTTCAGCTTTTAGATATATTTGTAATATCTGGGTAATATTTTATATAACTTATATTACATTGGCAGGTATTAACTTAATAATAAATGCTTTATGAGAAAGTTCGTTTTAAGCTTACTGATTGGTTGCAGCCTAATGCTGACTATTTCAGCGCAGGACATAAAACTTCCTGAACCTGACAAGACTGGAGGTAAACCTCTGATGCAGGCATTAAGCGAAAGGAGATCGGTGAGATCTTTTACCAGGGAGAGCCTGACACAGCAGCAGCTTTCCGATATGTTATGGGCGGGATGGGGTATCAACAGGGCTGACAAACGAAGAACGGCCCCATCTGCAATGAATGATCAGGAAATTGATATGTATGTTGCTCTTCCCGAAGGAATGTACCTCTATGTTGCTGAAACGCACACTTTAAAACAGATAAATAACAAAGATCTCCGGAAACTATGCGGATCGCAGAGCTTTGTAGGAAGTGCGGCGTTAAACATTGTTTATGTTGCTGATATGGGTAAAAAGGGAATTACCGAGAGGGGTGAAATAACTGACTCAGACCTGCTTCTATCGTATGCCAATACTGCATTTATTGTACAGAATATCTATCTCTACTGCGCTTCGGCGGATCTGGGATGCATAGTAAGAGGCATGATACCAAAAGAAAGACTTGCCCCTGAAATGGGGTTACGCCCAAATCAGAGGATTATTCTTTCGCAGACCGTTGGGGTGACAGATAATTGATTTAATTGTTTTTCTGGTAAGAACAATATTCAGTTTTTCTATTCTCCAGGGGCTCTGTATAGCTCGACATTTGAGATTACCGGACAAGCTTTGGACTTACTGAAAGTAACTCTTATCCTGGAGGCTGTCGTTACTGGAAATTTCCTTATTACTTTATTGCCAATAGTTGTGCCATCAATCAGGTGTTTCCACTCCCCGTTGCTGAATGCTTCAACTTTGAATTCCTGTACACGCTGCCCGAGTTTAATATACTCCTGGATAACGATTCTGTTCACATCCAGATCTCCGGCAAGATCAATAATAACATCCCCAGTAGTCTGGGAATCATCTGTTGTCCAGTATGTTTCAGTATTTCCATCTGTGATGTTTGATCCTTTAAACTCTTTGCCTCTGCAATCAGAAGCCGAGACATTTTTATTCTTTGCCAGGTCTGTTTCGAATTCTTTTTCCAGTAATGCGCGGAACTCAATAAGTGACTTTACATCATTTTCATGCAATAGGCCTCTCCTGTCTGGAGGCACATTCAGAAGGAGATTGCTGTTACGTCCCACCGATGAATAATAAAGTTCCATAAGATTCTCCGGAGAGCGAACCAGTGAGTCCTGGCTCTGATGATAAAACCAACCCGGACGAATTGACACGTCAACCTCCGCAGGAACCCAGAAATTTCCATCCTCATGGCCCTCACCCAGTATCTTTGCGAAGTCTCCACCCGGGTACATTTCATCTTTCTTCAGGAGTGACCAGTTTGTCAGACTACCCATTCCACTCTCGTTACCCACCCAGCGTATATCAGGTCCGGCGTCACTGAACATTACAGCCCCGGGCTGTAACTCACGCACAAGCTTATGGGTGTTTGGCCAGTCATAATAAGTTCTGTTATCAATTTTTCTGGTCTCTCTGGCGCCTCCATAATATCCGTCGCCTCCATTGGCTCCATCGAACCATACCTCAAACACATCACCATACTCAGTCAGAAGCTCGTTCAGCTGATTCCTGTAATATGTTATATAATCCGTGGTCCCATAAACTGAACTGTTCCTGTCCCATGGAGAAAGATAAACGCCAAACTTTAAACCATATTCATCGCAGGCGAGCCTGAGATCTCTTACCACATCGCCTTCTCCATTTTTCCAAGGGGAGTTTTTAACAGAATGCTCTGTAAACCTGGAGGGCCACAGGCAGAAACCGTCATGATGCTTTGCAGTTATAATTATACCTTTCATGCCGGCATCTTTCGCACTCTTTGCCCACTGACGGCAATCAAGCTCTGAAGGATTAAAGACTGTCTCCTTCTCATCTCCGTAACCCCATTCTTTATCTGTGAAAGTATTAACAGTAAAATGAACAAACATATAATAATCCAATTCATGCCATGACAGTTGACGATCAGAAGGAACCGGACCAAATGGTTCAGGAGGTTTAACTTGGGAACATGCATTAAGTATAAGTATCAGAATCAGCAAGTTGAATAGTCTTTTCATAGGAGATGATTTTATTGTATAAATATAAAAACTTAACCGCAAAGGATGCAAAGGCTGACATGAAATATCTTTGCATCCCCAGCGGCTTGAAGTTGTTTGTTCCTAAAGAACTTTTATCCTGATATTACGGAATTTAAGTTCCGAGCCATGACCGAGAAATCCGATATGCCCTGTTATGTTTTTCAGTCCGGGGTGATCTTTGTGGTCCATGGTTCCATTATCCCTGGGACCAGCAATATCTCCATCAACTATTGTGGTACCGTTCAGAACAACAGTTATACTTGTACCCTGCACTCTTACCTCCTGGTAGTTCCATTCACCAACTGGTTTCTGATATTCCCGTTTTGCAGGAATGACACCGTATACAGAGCCATGATACTGGTAAGGTTCAAGATTTGCATAAACAGGAGCTCTGTTATCAAGTATCTGAAGCTCCATGCCTGAATATGCAGCATCGCCTGAGAGAGGAGTCCTGATGCCAAGGCCATTATTTGCACCAGGTGTAAGCTGGAATTCGAAACGGAAAATAAAATCTGCATACTCCTTTTCTGAGAAAAGATTTCCACCTGATCCGTTGTCTGGCTTCACAACAATCACACCATCCTCAACCACATACGACTCTTTATTCCCAACCCAGCTATTAAGATTACTTCCATTAAAAAGTGAAACAAACCCGTCAGCTTTTTCTTCTGCCGTAAGGTTGAACTCCTTATCTTTAATCTCCTTAACATAAATATCTCTGAAGGCCAGATCGGTACCATGAGCCTGAAGCTCTATTGCCCCCTGTGGAAATATTGGTAACGTGCGATCCCAGTAGTTCTCCAGAGCAACATTGTCAACAACAAGCTCCCCGTTCAACCACACTGATACTTTTTCACCTATCATCACAATTCTGAAGCTGTTCCATTCTCCAACAGGGTTATCAGCAACCTTCAAAGGTTTTGATGGATTACTCTGATTATTGTAAAGCCCTCCGGAACCAACCTGTGCCCCCACTTCAATTCGCGAGGTATCCCAAATCTGAACCTGTGGTGTTCCCCTGAGATAGATCCCACTGTCACCTGCTTTGGAGATTTTCCAGTCAGCCAGAAGTTCAAAATCACCATATTCCTTAACTGAACATAGATTATCACCACTGCCTGTAAACCATATACAGCCATCTTTTACACTCCAGTTTTCAGCAACTTTCTTATCAGCAATGATCTGCTTTTTTGCCAGCTCTGCAGGTTTCATCTTAGCCCGTGAAAGTGGATTTTCGACAAGTCCTTTCCAGCCTGACAGATCTTTGCCGTTAAACATTGACACAAATCCTTCACCTGCCGGCATATCAGCCAGATACTTATTAATCATCTCCTTCTCATAATCACTCTCGGCGCCTGTCAGTTTATTCTTCGTATCGCCAAGGATCTCCTTAACAAGATCGCCATACATCCCTTTACCACTGCTAACAGCCGGAAGAGCTATGCTCATTGCAGCCCGGGCAGCTGCAGAAGATGTTTCCGGGTCATCAAGATATCCGGCAACAAAAAAGAGTGAAGGATAAGTTTTCAGTTTACCCGCCTCGGCAAGTATCTCATTCTTACGTTCAGGTGACAAAGCATAAGGCATTATCTTCCTGTATAGAAGCAATTTCTGATCATCAGGCAGGGGTGCTGTTCTTATCTGCGCAATATAACCTTTAAATGCAGGAGCCTCGTATGTCTTGTTTTTTGAAGCACAGATCTCAAAGAGAGCCGAGGAGGCTGAATAATCGCACCATTCTGTTAGTGCTGTGAAACAAACGTCACGCATCTCTATGGTTCCGCTTTCGAATTCCTTTAACACAACAGCAAGTGCCTCACGTCCTCCTGTTTTAGCCAGGACCGGGATTAATTTATCCTTCCTGATCTTGCCATTCATAGCCCGGAGAATTGTTGATGATTTCATTTCCGGGTTAGCTGTCTTGTTGGCAGCAACAGCAAGAGCTGTCTGCAGATCAGCAATATATTCAGAATTATCTGTTAAAGCCAAGAGCTCAATAAGTTTATCCTGGTCGGCTGATCCTGCCAGGCTGGCAAGGGCATTAAATGCAGCAGCCTTAACAGGTTCGTCTGAAGATGATGTAAACGGAAGAATATCAGAAAAATACTTATTGTCTTTATTCCATGCAACCAGCTCTATGGCACTTTTTTGTGCAGAAGGAGTTCCCTCCTTAAGTACAGGGATCAGAAATCTCATATCTTCATTTCCAATAACGGTTTTAAGAGCTGATTTTGCAGCTTCCTGGTCTGCTTCGCTGCTGAATGCCATCATATAGCCTACCAGAGAACTTATGTTTTCACTTCCCCCAAGTTTAACAATTGCTTTGGCAGCCTCTGTTCTCACTGACTGATCCATATCGGATAATGAAGCAGTTACGAGCGCCAGCGCTGTTTTATCCCCACGTTCTCCCAGCATAGATATTATTTCAGGTTTTGCAGCAGGGATAGCTTTTGGGAAATAGGATATCCATTTCCTGACAACATCAGAACCCTCTATTGAAAGCGACATCCTTACTGCTGCATTCCTGTATTTAAAGTCTGTGTGAGCTGAAGCTTTCAGAATGGCAGGCATAGCAGCTAAGCCATGAACTGCCACATAAGTATCAAGGGCAGAAGTCTTATACTGAAAAGTCTGATCATCATTACATTTCGCTATGATTAGCTTACATATCTTATCCATTGTCTTAACATCGCCCTTCTGACCAATCACCTTTGCGTAATTCAGAAGTGAGGCAGTTGCATTTGTCTGTTCCCATCTGTATAAAACCATTTTTGCAGCATTGGAAAGAACAGGGTAAGCCTGGGGGCTTCCGCTCTGGGCAAGTGCATTATAGGCACAGGCTTTAATATTCACATCAGTTGATGAAGCCCACAGAATATATTCATTAACAGCAATCGCTGATTTCATTAAAGCGAGTGTATTCATAGCTGCAGCAGCACATGGAAGCTCCCTGTTCTTTAAAGATTCAGCCACTATTGCCTCGGCAGAACTTCCTCCTGCAGCAGCAATAACTGCCAGGGCAGGTTCGCACAGCTCCTTATTTATAAGATAGACCTTCATTGCCTCAACTGACTTATCTCCTCCAACCAGTTGAAGCTGCTTCATAAAGAAGTCCTTTACACCAATGTCTTTTTGTCCGACGGCAAAACTGATACACATGTTTTCCCACATAGTTTTGTCCGCCTCATGCCCTTTCCGGGAAACAAAACGGGAAAGGCTCTCAATTGCGTACCTTGAAGGAGTATCATCGCCTGTACCGGCAGGAATTACCTGGTCACATATCTTTTTTAATCCCTCCTCGCCTAACAACAGCATATCGCCCATGAGCTTATCGGCGAACTGAAAGTCATTTGCAGGAAGACGGGCCAGCAGATCTGCAACCTTTGTCTCTGTGGTTCTTTTGTCCTGAGTAAAAGCATTAAAAGGGATCAGAAGGACAAGTAAACCGGCAATTAATATATTCTTGATTTTCATAATTTTAAATTTTAAATTAGTGTTCTTTTATCAGATTTTCCATGGACCACGCATTGGTGGGTTAATGAGCATGTTAGCCGCCTCATCATCTATAACCTGCTGTTTAACCGGATCATATTTAAGGTTCCGTCCCAGTCTGAGAGCTATTACACCAAGGTTAACAACTGAGCAAGATCTGTGCCCGTTCGATTCATTAAGAGCAAATTTCTGTCGTGTTCTTACCGATTCGCTGAAAGTTCCTATCTGAGGAGCAGGATCAGGTAATGAATTGATCAGCTTCTCCAGGTTTGGAATATCTGATCTGAATCCCTTGAATACTTTTCCATTTGGCCCTTCAATATAGGCTGCATTTGTATCGCGGTTCTCACCATCGAGAATTATCTGACAGCCATCGGCATATGTATAAGTTATTCTTCGCCATGAGCCTACTGCATCGTAGTGCTGCTGAGGGGCATCAATCTCAATAGAAACCGGACCTGTATCATCTTTTCCAAGCATATACTGTACAGGATCGAGATAGTGCTGTCCCATATCGCCTAACCCTCCTCCATCATAATCCCAGTATCCTCTGAATTTGGCATGCACTCTTTCCGGGTTGTATGGTTTATGAGGAGCCGGCCCCAGCCAGAAATCATAGTCTAATTCTGCAGGAACTGGCATTGGCGTAAGATTTGGAACTCCGCTCCAGTAAAATTTCCAATCATAACCGGTTATGCCGCTAACTGTTACCTTGAGTGGCCATCCCAAAACCCCACTATCGACAAGTTTTTTAAGAGGTTTGACAGTTGTACCCAGTCCATAGAACTGGTCTTTAAACCTGAACCATGTATTTAACCTGAACATACGTCCATGTTTCTGAACAGCTTCAACTACTTTTATTCCTTCTCCGATAGTCCTTGTCATAGGTTTCTCGCACCATATGTCCTTTCCGGCCTCTGCAGCTGCTTTAGCCATAATGCCATGCCAGTGCGGTGGAGTTGCTATATGAACGATATCAATATCGGTACGTGCCAGAAGTTCCCTGTAATCATGATAACCGGAAATATTTCCTCCTGCAGCAGCAACTGCATCTTTAAGATGGTTCTTATCTACGTCACAAACCGCAAGCAGACGGGTACCTTCATATCCGAAATGTCCCCGACCCATTCCGCCTACGCCAATAATTCCTTTGGTAAGCTGATCGCTGGCAGCAGTAAAGCCCACACCTCCAAGCACATGCCGTGGAATAATAGTAAAAGCAAGAGCAGCTGTTGTAGTTTTCCTGAGAAAATCACGTCTGCCAAGATTGTCTTTTTTCATAGTATTTGATTTTGTATATTATATATTAATTGTACTGTTATGATCCTGAATTTCAAAGTCTGAAAAAAAGTACTGACATGAAAAAATTTATCTGCAATTTGCAAGTTTTATGATCAAAATACAAAAAAAACAGGTTATTTCTAACCTGTTCTTTATTAACTCTATTATGTTCTTCTAAGTATAAACAGGCATAATCATTTCTTAAGGCTATATACAGATACTGACAGTAGATATACCATACAGACAATAAGAATTGACATCCCAAAGGCAACATTGCTGATATCACTTACCCATCCAATTAATAAAGGTATCACAGCGCCACCAGATATGGCCATCATCATAAGGCCAGATATTTCATTGCTGCGGTCAGGATACTTTTCAACAGTAATTGAGAAAACCAGCGGAAAAATGTTGGCAACAGCCAGTCCGATAATGAAAACCAACACCCATGCCAGAGAAGCTGAAGAGATCAGCAATATGGCAACCAGCGAAATTATACCTAACACCGATGTCCACATGAAAAACTTCCTTGAGGAGATTCTGGTAAGCATAATAGCACCTGCAAATGTTCCCAGCATACGACCAAAGAAATAAACACTCCTTCCCGATTCTGCCGACGTCTGATCAATACCAAACTGTTTCATAAGAAACTGGCCCGAGTTGGAGTTGAATCCGACATCTATACCAACCACCAGAAAGATTGATAAAACCATCATAAGAACGAAACCAGTACCCAGCAGTTTGAACGCTGAAGAAAAAGTTGCTTTGATTTCTGTCTGTTTTTTCTCTTCAATTTTTACAGTACCCAACCAGAGAACTGACAATAATGAGACAACCCCGAAAATCAGAAATAACAACTTCCAGTCTCCAAACTGAGCAGCAAGGATGCCGGCGAGCGGAGCCCCAATCATCGAGCCAATAGCTTTAATAAACTGTGAGAAGCTCAAAAAACTTGAGGTCCGGTTTCCAGGGACAACATCAACAAGCAAAGGATTAGCAGATACCTGGACAATAGTATTTCCAATTCCCAGAAGGGCAAAGCCAACAAGAACCATCTCGAAAGTGTAAAAGAAAAATGGGACCAGTAAACCTAAAGCTGTTACGCCCATACCTACATTTAATATGAATTTTTTACCCAGTCGCGACTGCAAAACACCTACAGGTACAGAGAGTAGCAGAAACCAGAGGAATGCTGCCGAAGGGATCAACTGTGCAAGCGTGGCACTCAGATTCATATCTTTGCTTACACGGTCAACTCCTATGCCAACCAGATCAACAAAGCTCATAACAAAAAATGCCATGAGAACAGGGAGTATTTTTGTAATATTTACTTTTTGTACATTCATAATAGTATGGATTATGGAAGATTAAGTGTTTAGTGTTTAGTGTTCCTTACATCAGTGGCAAAGCATGCTGAACAGATTTCCAGAAATCATCATCGAGAAGATAAGCACTACCAAGCAGAGCGGCATCCTCTTTTAACTCTGAAAGAGCTACTTTACAGGTACAATTTTCCGCTACCAGCCTTTTTTGAAAGACATCTCCAAAGAGGTTATAGGCATGAGAAATGTTACCGCCAATAACCAGAACATCAGCTCTGAATCTCATAAGCCACGGAGCCAGAAATTCTGCCAGTTTATCACCAAAGTCAACAAAAAGATCAGCAACCAGTTTATCAGAATTCGCTAATCCTGCAAGCTCTTTTACACCTGACAGTTCTTTTCCGGAAAAATCCTTATATCTGCCAAGTAGTCCCCTTGTAGAGAAATAATCATCGGCAATTCCGCCTCTGTAAGGAAGGTGATACACACATCCCAGTTTAGGAACATCAGGGCCATCTACAATAGGAATTCGGTTACTGACAAAAGCAGAACCAAATCCAGTACCCAGTGTGATCGAGAGGGAGCGGTCAGCGTTTATTGCACTGCCTGCCCATGCTTCTCCTACGGCAAAAGAAGAAGCATCATTCATAAATCTGATTAGAAAATTATCAGGAACATCAAGAGTACTCGAAATAGCATCAGTAATATTGAAGCCATATAGATTCTCATATTTGGCTACCCCCCGTATGTAACATATTCCCTTTACATAATCAAAAGGTCCGGGCATTGCAAAGCCTATTCCTTTTACCTTTTCATAAGTAACTTTTGCTAAAACTTCAGAGAGAGCTTCGGTCCAGACAGAAATTATTTCACTTGCCTGAGCCTGATTATTAACCTTTTTTTCTGTAAGTGTTTCCCTGAGTAACTTACCTGTGATAAGATCTACTGCAGCACAGCTTATATGACTTCCACCAATATCAGTGCCGATTGCGATGCTTTTAATCATAAGGAATAAATGTTTATGTGTGGGCAAAATGTTTCAGTAAAATCGCCGTTGAAAATATCTAATTTTGTTGGTAATGCAAAATAAATTTTTCTTATAAAAGAATATTCCATGTTTTTCTGAACCTGGCACTATAAAAACAGGCGGAATACTTATGATATTTTTCATATTAATATTGAATTTATAATAGTAAATTTATAAGACAATAAATATAAGCGCACCATGGCAAAAGTTACAAAAGAAAATGCCCTTCTCTATCATAGCAGAGGCCGTCACGGAAAAATAGAAGTGATACCCACCAAGCCGTACAGTACTCAATTTGATCTTAGCCTGGCCTATACTCCGGGTGTGGCTTATCCATGCCTTGAGATAGAAAAGACACCTGAGGATGCATATAACTATACAGCAAAAGGAAATCTCGTTGCTGTCATTTCAAACGGAACTGCAGTTCTTGGACTTGGTGACATAGGCGCAATGGCCGGAAAACCCGTTATGGAGGGAAAAGGACTGCTCTTCAAAGTGTTTGCCGACGTGGATGTTTTTGACATAGAGGTTGATGAAAAAGATCCTGAGAAACTTATTAATATCTGCGCTGCTATCGCTCCTACCTTCGGAGGCATTAATCTGGAGGACATAAAAGCTCCTGAGTGTTTTGAAGTGGAGACAAGACTCAAGGCCATGCTTGATATTCCGGTTTTCCATGACGATCAGCATGGAACAGCAATAATTTCAGGGGCAGGACTTATAAATGCCCTGGAAATATCGGGGAAAAACATTGAGGAGGTCAGATTGGTCGTATGCGGAGCCGGCGCTGCAGCGATATCCTGCTCAAGATTATATCTTTCACTGGGCATCAGGAAGGAGAATATTGTAATGGTCGACAGCAAAGGTGTCATAAACCGGAAGAGAAAAGATCTTAATAAATATAAACAGGAGTTTATTACTGACAGAGATCTTGATACTCTTGCTCAGGCTCTGAAAGGTGCAGATCTGTTTCTTGGACTTTCTGCTGCAAATATGATGACGAAGGAAATGCTCGCATCCATGGCTCAGAATCCAATAGTGTTTGCCATGGCGAATCCTAATCCCGAAATATCATTTGAGGATGCTATGTCAACAAGAAATGATCTTATTTTCGCCACAGGACGGTCGGATTATCCTAACCAGATTAATAATGTCCTCGGCTTTCCTTACATCTTCCGTGGTGCACTTGATGTCAGGGCATCAACTATTAATGAGGAAATGAAACTGGCGGCTTCAAAAGCTCTTGCTGAATTAACAAAAGAGCCGGTACCTGATGATGTTCTTAAAGCCTATAATATTGACAAACTTGTGTTCGGAAAAGAATACATTATTCCTAAACCTCTCGACCACAGACTGATATCATGCGTGGCTCCCGCAGTCGCCAGAGCTGCCATGGAGACAGGTGTTGCAAAATTTCCAATAACTGACTGGGAAGCTTATAAGAAAAGCCTCGATAAAAGACTTAGCGATCATATTTCCCATATTGCCTCGTGCAACGATATGTAAAGTAAGTGTATTAACAAATCCGTCTTGTCTTTTTCCTGTCAGCGATCTGCCGGCATACTTTTTTCTCATACATATCGAGGACAAGTTCTGATATTTCCTGTATAGAGAACGAGCTGCGGTTTATTGTTGCATCGAAAAGGTAATCAAGATTAAGTGGCTTTTTATCAAGAAAAGCCTGAA
>JFJP01002165.1_pt1 | contig 13390 bp, 7 predicted proteins | sample 431651 | NCBI WGS metagenome assembly JFJP01 (sample SAMN02602958, study PRJNA72255) | Microbial mat metagenome, whole genome shotgun sequencing project. | biome: fresh water; feature: sink hole; material: water; isolation source: purple microbial (photo- and chemosynthetic) mats found in...
TCACACAGCGGTCCTTGCCCAGCAAATTCAGCACGTCGCCGAGATCCGGGCCGTGGGCGCGGCCGGAGAGAGCGACGCGCAGCGGGAACATCAACTGCCCGGGCTTGGCACCGGCCGCCGTTGCGGTTTCGGCGAGAGCGGCCTTCGCCGCATCCGCCGACCAGTCGGAGATGGCTTCGAAGGCAGTGGCCAGCGAACTCAGTAGTCCGGCCGCAGCGGCGTTGCCACGGACTTTCGTAACGGCTTCATCGTCGTATTCGAAGTCATCTCTGAGCAGGAAATCCACGGCCGCCGGCACATCGCCGAACAGGCGGACCTTGTCCTTCACCGCCGCGATGACCGCCAGATAGTTTTCGGGAATTGGCAGGCCGGCTGCCTCGACGAATGATTTCGCGGCGGCGGCGAAATCTTCGAGGCTCACGCCGAGAAGGTGCTGCTGGTTGACCCACTTGCATTTTTCCAAATCGAAGCGCCCCGGCGAGCGGTTGACGTTTTCCAGCGAGAAGGCTTCGACCAACTCGGCGAGGGTGAAGATTTCCCGATCAGTCTTCGGATTCCAGCCTAGCAGCGCGATGAAGTTCACCACCGCCGCCGGGAGAAATCCCTGCCGCGGATAGTCGCCGACGGCGGCTCCGGCGTCGCGCTTGGACATCTTTGAGCCGTCCGGATTCAGGATCAGCGGGATGTGCGCATATTGCGGAGCCTTGCCGCCGAACGCCTCTATCAGTTGCAAGTGCTTGGGCGTGTTCATCAGGTGGTCCTCCCCGCGGATGACGTGGGTGATCTCCATTTCCAAGTCGTCCACCACGTTCACAAAGTGGAACACGTACGAGCCGTCCGAGCGCTTCACCACCATGTCCGGCGTGTTCGACTCGTCGCGGTAGTCGATGGTCACCTCGCCGCAAACCAGGTCGTTCATGGTCACCGGCTTGCGCTCGAAGCGGAACCGCCACGCGCCGCCATCCTCGTAAACGCGGCCGGCCGCCACCAGTTTCGCGAACCAGGCGTCGTAAATTTCCTTCCGCTCGCTTTGATAGTAGGGACCGAAATTCCCGCCTTTTTCCGGGCCTTCATCCCAGTCGAGGCCGAGCCAGTTCATGCCGTCGAAAATCGCCTGCCGCGCTTCCTCGGTGTTCCGCGCCTCGTCGGTGTCCTCCACGCGCAGCACGAAAACGCCGCCGTGTTTGCGGGCGAAAAGCCAGTTGAACAAAGCGGTGCGGGCCCCGCCGACATGCAGGTAGCCGGTGGGAGAAGGGGCGAAGCGGGTGCGAACGGTCATGCGCGAGATGTAGGCAACGAGACGGGCGGCGTCCAGAGAACATCGAAAGCGCACCCAATCACCCGGCGAACATTCCCCGCGCGGCGAGTTGGCCGAGCCAGGTTTGCACATCAAGATTCGGACCCATTGTTTTCGCCAAAACCACCAGATCCGCGACCGAGCGCGATCCGTCCATGGCCGCGGCGATCCGCTGCCACCTGTCATCAAGCTGGCAAGGCGCGTGATAGAGATCGACGATCGGCTGGCCTTTCCGCGCCGAGATCAACCGCAGCGGACCGAGATTCGGAAACGCGGGGATGGAGGGATCGAAGCGCACCGGCTCGTCCCGCAACAAGACCAGCCCCCGGCGGGCGGCATCCACCACCATCCGCGGCAGGCGGCGGCCCGGATCCAACAGGTCCGGCATTTGCCCGATCACCTCCCCGACCGGCACCGACTGGGTCGCCGACAGGGCCGAGAAAAACGCCACCGCGAGCGGATCCTCGAAGCGGGCCAGCTCCTTGCCCGCCTGATTCAGCAATCGCGCCCCACCCGCCGTGCGCTCCAGAGCATGCGGGCTCCGGACCGAGAAATCGAGCACGCCGGCGGCGGTCACTTGCCCGCTCAAGGACGCATCGGCACGGCACAACAACGACCGGCGGAACGTGCGGTTGGTCAGCACATCGATCGTCTGCTGCATGACCAGCGGATTCCCGGCAAGCGGCTTGAGAATTTCCGCGGCTTCGGGAGCCAGCGAGGGAGGAAAATCCTCCACCAGCTGGGACTCGCCAAGGTAGCGCAAGCCGGAGCGGCCGGCGTGGTCGGTGAAGTCGGAAAAGGTGCACGGTTCATTGACCGGACCAAAGTCATCGAAGGACAGCAAGGCACCGCCCTTTCCTAACATCTCGTGAAGAACCGTGGTGAGATGGCGGGCGTAGGGAGTGTGATTGCCCGCCGCCGTCGCAAGAAACGCGAGAATTTCCTCGGGATCCCCGCCGACGGACTGCGTCGCTGACAATTGGCTGGTCAGTCCGCCGAGGGTCTTGCGCAGCGACCAGCCCGGCAAGGTGTTATAACTGATCAACGCCACTCCGCGGGGGGAAAGTCTGGCAGCGCACAGGTCCAGCAGGGACTGCCGCACGTCCGCCGGCACCCAGGAATAGACTCCATGGGCGATGATGAAATCAAACAACTCCCCGTCGCCCGGCTCGTAGGTCCGCAAATCGGTCTCGACGAAACTGACATTGCTCAAGCCCGCGAGCCGCGCTGTCTCACGGGCCTCGGCGATTGCCGAAGTCGAAAAATCAATGCCGACGAAATGGCTCTCCGGCCACCGGACAGCGAGTGGAAGCAGGTTGTGCCCCGCCGCGCAGCCGATTTCCAGAAACCGGGCGGCCGACGGAGCCGGGACGTCCAGTCCCGCAAGCCTCGCCGCCACCGCCGTCACCGCGGGATCGGTGGAGGGATGGCTCATCGCCTGATAGACGCGGGATTGGTAAAGGTCGAGAACGGGATCTGACATCGGCGGAGTGGTATCGGGGAAGCGGGAATTTTCAGAACGACGGTTCGGTTAGGGCCGCGCTCACGCCTTTTCGCCATAGTCCCGCATCAGCCGGCGGATGTCCTTGGCCTGGCCGAAGAGAACCAGAATGTCGTCCTCCTCGAAATCACGCGTCGGCAGCGGGATGCCGAGCACCTTGTTGATCGGATGGCGGGTCGAGCTCAGTGGCGTCGCTCCCCTTCCCTTGGCGATGGTCACGAGGTTCAGGTCGTAGCGCCCGCGCAGATCGACCTGTTGCAGGGTGATGCCCACCAGCGGCCGCGGCACCAGGATCTGCGCGATTTCGAAACCGCCGCCGAGCTCCAGGCTGTTGATGACATCCGGCGTCTTGAGCGAGCGGGCCAGCCAGGCGGCGGCCATCGCCTCCGGGATGAGCAGCTCGTCGATTTTCAACAGCTTGAGCAGCCGGCCGTGCAGCGGATTGATGATGCGGCTGATAATGCGCCGCGCGCCGAGCTGCTGGACGTTCGCGGCGATGGAGAGCGACGCTTCGAAGTTCTCACCGATCGCGAGGATCACCGCATCGCACTCGTCGATGGGGATTTCGTGGAAGGCGTTCAGGTCCGTGCAATCCGCCTGGATGATGTATTCGACCTCGTCCTTGAGGGCGGCGATGTGGGCGGGGTTGTTGTCCACGGCGACGATTTCATGTCCGTCGCGGGTGAGCTGGCGGGTGAGGTGGGTGCCGAAACTTCCAAGGCCGATGATGCAGAATCTCATGATAAACGGGGATCAGGTGAGGAGGATGTCTTCAGTCGGTTTTCCGGACGCCGGGCGCTGGTCCGGCTTGATGAGGGTGGCCATGACTGTCAACAGGCCGATCCTGCCGACAAACATGTTCACAATCAACAAGGTCTTCGAGCCGTCGCTGAGTGTCGGCGTGAGGTCCAGCGACAGGCCGACGGTGGCGAACGCGCTGACCAGCTCGAACATCAGCTTGGTTTCCGAAACCTCGTTGCCAGCTTCGAGCAGTTCGAGGATGACGAAATTGCCCACCAGCCAGAGGCCGGTTAGAAAAACCAGCCCCAGCGCGCGCGAGCCGGTGTCCTCGGGGATCTTGCGGTTGAAGAAGACCATGCCGCACCTGCCCAGGCGGAGCTGGTGCCACAACTGGGCCAGCCCGATGGCGACGACCGTGGTGCGCAAGCCGCCCGCAGTGCCGCCCGGCGACCCGCCGATGATCATGAGCACGATCAACACCTGCGCGGTAAGCACGCTGATCTGGGACATGGGCACCGCATTGAATCCCGCCGTCCGAGCGGTGACGGAGTGGAAAAACGCGGTGATCACGCGGCTGCCGTTTTCCGGCCCGTTTCCAAGCAGGAATTCGGTGCCGAAGATCAGCACCGCCCCGATCACGATGAGAAGTGCGGTAACCACCAGCACCAGCCGGGTGTGAACCCGCAGCCGCCGGTGCGGTCCTTCCTTGAGACGCCAGCGCTTGAATTTCGCCACCGACCAAAACGAAACGTCCTCGATCACCAGGGTTCCCAATCCGCCGAGCACGATCAGCACCATGATCATGATCTGCCAGACCCGGTTGGCGTGAATCACTTCGCTGGCCAGATTTTCCGGCAGTGTCGAGAAGCCGGCGTTGCAGAAAGCGGAAATGGAGTGGAACACCGAGTGGAACAAACGGGTCGATAGATCCGGGATGCCTTCCAGGCTGAAGAACAGGACCGCCGCGCCGATTCCCTCGGAGAGGAAGGTCATGACGACGATGAACTGCAGCGTCTCCGCCACCCGCGCGAGGCGGTTTTCCTGGATCATCTTTCCTAGCAGAAGCCGGTCATGCAGCGAAAGCCCCTCGAACAACACGACTGCGGCGAAGAACGTGAGCGTCATGATCCCGAGCCCGCCGACCTGGATCAGCAGCAGGATGATTACCTGGCCGGTGGTGGAGAAGAACGTGGCCGGATTCTGCGTCGTCAGCCCGGTCACACAAACCGCGCTGGTGCTGGTGAAAGCGGCGTCCAGCCACGAACAGGTCTGCCCGGGGACCGTGCACAGCGGCATCTTGAGCAACAACGCCCCGCCGAGGATGATGAGGAAAAACGAAACAATTAGAACCAGCCCGGGATGGAACGCCCGCGCCGTGAAGCGGGTCTGATGGGAAATCATCAGCGACAAGCCGGAAACCAGCACCGCGATCAGGACCAACAGATGCGGCCCCATCGACCTTCCGCCGGAAGGCTGGAACAGCAACACCACCGACCCGATGAACACCACGACCGCCAGCACGATGCGGACAGTCAACCGGAACCGGTCATGCCGTTCATGCCGCCGGCTCCAGAAACTCCAGATCCGCTCCAATGAAAAAACGATGCCCGTCGTGACGGTGCATGCATGAAGCCAGCCGGTGATTTCCCCGATCCAGCCCACCAGCGCCAGCAGGCAGACACCGGCGACCAGCGCGAACACCGGATGAAGCGACCGCCGGAAGGCACGCCATTTGGCGGAGTCCTCTTGTGCTTCTTCGGAATCCTCCATGATGCGCGGATTCTAGTGCCATGCACCCTCCCTCTGGCAAGGACACTTGTCAGGTGCCGGGCGAAATGCCGACACTCCGCCATGGCCACGCTTTCCGGATCTTCCGTCGAGGCCTCGCTGTGATTCGCCTTCGGACGGCAGGACCCGCGTTTCCGGCAGGGAAAACCGGCTAGTCGTTAGTTCCGCGGATTCCACCGGCCGTTGTTTGCGGTGGGGCCGCAGAAGCCGAATTGATCGGCCCCGTTGTCGCCGCCGTAGAAGTTGGTGGCGGATTTCCCGGACCGGATTTCCTCGGTGACATGGCCGTCGCACCAGGCGATGAGGGCGCGGCCGTTGAAGCGGAAATGCACGCCTAATTCGGGCAGAGTCGACGAAGAAATGATTCACGCCCACTGGCTGCGACACACCCTCAATCCAGCAACCGCGTCCAGCTCACCGCCAGCGCCATCTTCAGCCGCGCCAGCACGTCGATCCCCGGATTCGCCGTACCCGCCTCAATGCGCTGAATGTAGCGCCGATCCACGTCCACCAGCTCGGCGAGCTTTTCCTGCGTCAATCCACGCACACCGCGCAAGCGGATCACGTTTTGACCAAGGATAATCCGACGGTTTGTTTCCAAGCCCTCAGGTTGGTGAAGATCACGTTGTTTGAGAGCGGTCCAATTGTCGCTTTTTTAGATTGCGATGGGAACTTCACCCGTTCATGCTTGCGGCAAGCGTGGAATTTTTTTGATTTATGACGTCAGCGATATCAAAACCGTCCACGCCCCTCAACAACCAGCCACCACCATGAGACTCAATCGCTCCCTTCACGTATTTCTCATCGGAGCTGGTTTGTCCGACCTGATCGCTAAGGAATTCGTCTCGAAATGGGATGTTGAAATTCCTAGGCCCATCACCTATGGAACTCCGTCAGCGCCTCCCCCGCAGCCTGAGTCCATCGACTTCAAGGTTCTGAATTCCCGCACGAAGCGCATGAATGTGACGGAGGCTCCGGAAATGCCCGATCTTCCGCCCATCACCGGAACCATCAACGTGACGGTGCAAATTGTCGAAGATCCGAAACTTCCTGATCCCCCTCCACCGCTTCCCGTGCTGCCTCCTGACGATCCCGCCGTGATTGCCAGAATGGCGGAACTGAGAGAGAACCATCGCGGCACCGAACTGGTGTTTTTATCCGCGACAGTGTATGACCACAATCGCACGCTCCTCCGAATTTATCCGAACGGACGGGTCGGCGACTCGGTCACAGCCTGGAGCAATGTTGATTTCCACCATTTCAGCGGCTTCTCCACCTATCGTGTGAAGGACGCGCAAGACGGCACGCTCTACGACTTCGGGCTGCTGATGGGGATCGGCGGCATCGATACGCGCCACTGGAAGGAAATTGCCAAAGCGCGGGGCATCGATTACAACGGCCCGGAAATCCCCAAAATTCCGGAAATGACTGACCTCGCCGTGGGGGGACCTTCCTTCGTCGTGATTGAGGGGGACGCAAAGAGTCCGGCGATGGATATATTAGAGCAAATCCATGATCTTTACCGCAAGGAAGGCGCAAGAATGGAGGAGGCTTATCACGCCCGCGAAAAAGCCCGCGCTAAACGTAAAGCCTATCTGCTGGCGAATCCACCCAAGCCGGAGGACATCGTAATCAAGTTCTGGGAGCGCGATCCTTCGCACAGCAAATAATGCCAATCCATAGCCGATCATGAAACCATCGCTTAAGCTTTCAATCACCGTCCTTGTCCTGACGGCTCCCGGAGTCCTTTCCCAAGTCGATGCGAACGACGAGCAAATGATATTTATTCCCTGGACCAGTGGGACTTGGAAATCCGAGTGGCCGGGTGTGGAGCAACGCACCTATTTCTATCAGTGGTCGCATGATCTCGTGACCTGGCATTATGCGCCCTACATGGCTTGCGGAACCGGCGGACACGAATTCTTCATGGAGTCCAGTCCGAACAAGCTGTTCGTCCGGCTTCATCGTCACGATGATCCTTCGGTGACAACGCTTCAACAGGCGAAAGACGCGGATTTTGACGGCGACGGTCTTTCCAACTGGAGCGAGGTTTTTTCCCAAGGCACGCTTCCCTTAGGTTGGGACACGGATGGCGATTTGATTCCGGACGGTCTTGAAGTTCTGCTGGGCACTTCACCTCTGATCAACTCCGCCGCAGGTCATGATGACGGTGACGGGATGAACAACGCGGAGGAATACCTCGTCGGACGAGATCCGGCTCTTGCCGATCCGGTTGCCGACGCTTCCGCCCGCCAGCTCGATGTTTTCAATCTCAGTCCCTTCTGATCCATGCGCCTTTCAACGATTTGCCTGCCTTTTCTTGGAGCATTGCTCTTCACCGGAGAAGTTGCCGCCCAATGCACCACTTGCGACGGCAAGGTGGAAGTTACATTCCGGGGGGCGATGTGCGCTGAGGGAACCTTCAACGTCCAACTCCACGACAAAACCATCGGGCCTGTTACAGGCCAAGGATGCAATCTCTACTCTCCTTCCCCGGACGGGAAAGTAAAACTAAAGCCGGATGTGCCTTACACCATGATGATGAGTGGTTCAAACGTCTCCACCGTCCACATGGAAATCGATGCTCCTGAGTGCTTTGAAGTCTACATCAACGGTGAGGAAATTTCCACTGTTGATGAAATCGGTCTGGGTTGCGAAGCGTATACAGGCGCATGGACGGTAGTATTGAAATCCGCAACATCCGGCAGTTCTGGTTCTGCGGGTGACGGCGACGTATCGGAAGGTTCAGCCTCCGGAGGATTGGGCGGAAGTTTTTCTTTGGGTGGTTCCTCCAATGGTTCGGCGGGAGAGATTTCATTTTCGTCGGGGACCATTTCTCCGGATCTTTTCACTGCCGGTGCGCTGAATTACGTGAGCTTGTCCTTGGATGTTGAGGTGATCAGGGATTCGGGAACCAATGCTTTGCGCCAGATTAAGGCTCCGGAGACTCTGGCGGATATCGTGACGATCAGCGCCACGACGTATGAAATCAGGTTTTATCCGATTTCACAGGTTGGAGCGAAAGTTTCGGGGCTTTATCAAACAAGTGGAACAGCGTCCAAAATCTGGAGAATCTCAAGTCCACAGAATTCCGCGTCCATTCCTGAAATCAAGGTTACTGAAATTCAGGGCGCTGTATCCAAGGAGCAGGTTTTCAGCGCGAGTGGCGGAACATGGCTTTCGACGATAGCGGGCCTGCGTTCCGAAAGCCGCGTGGAAACCACGCTGGGCAATGGCGACAAGCAAATCGAAACAACGGTGGTCCATCCGACCACGAGCTTGGTTGTTTCGCAAGTCCGGGATGTCTATCACGCGTTCCCCTGGGGAACCGAGAAAATATGTTCTATCCAAGACCCAGACGGAGACTCGCTGACCACCACTTGGGCGTTTCATGAAGATTCGGGAGATGCAGCCAACTATGGACATTTGAAATGGATCATTCAGCCGGATGGATCGTGGGAGCGTTACTCCTACTATGGTGCCGGGGGACGATCTGGAAAAATCGAATATGCTTTTCGCCCTTGGAAGAACCTTCCCGCATCACCGGCGTATGCGACGCCAGCGAATTGCCACTTGACGACCTACGACTACTCTTCGGTTGGCTACAGCTATTTCCAAACTGAGATTTCATCGGAGGAAAGGCGCATACTCGGCACGGTAGTCGAGGAGAAATACAACTGGCTTTACATGGATGATCTTTCATCATGGGATTTTCCGATTTATCAGGACTATCCAGATATGGAGTATCTGCCAATTGTCGTCCGTTACGAGGGCACATATTACGAGAGGCAAATCGCAACCCTGGCAAACACTTCAGATGTCCCGGATTACTTAAAAGGGCGGCTCGCTTATATTCAGGAGCCAGATGGTCGTCAAGAGATCCATACCTACGAGTTGGGGACTTACACCGTTTCCACGGATTCCTTCACTCCGTCGTCGTCAGGCGTTTATTTGAGGGAGTCTGTCACACAGGCAACCCAAACCGATCCATACGGCATGGAGGGAAAAACTCTTCGGACAGTGAGGATCATGTCACCGGGAGGGAATCTTCTGAAAGAGGAATCGCAGGTGAAAACCGCCTCGGGTTTCGCCTCGCTCGGTTCCATCCTGCAGAGTTATGATACGCAGGGACGACTGAAGCAAACAAACGCCAAAAATGGCGGCAACCTGCGGACGACGTATGATGCAGTCTGGATCAATGGCAGGCTTTCGTCTGAGACAGATGAACAAGGCATCGTCACCACCTTCGATATTTATGATGCGGAGGACCGCGTGACTCAAGAGACGCGCGCCGGGGTCGTCACCACCCGCGTCTATGATCCGATGGGGCGGCTCACTTCCTCCACCCGCAGCGCGGGCAGTCTGAGCCTATCGACAGCTACCGGCTACGATGCTTCAGGCCGGGTGACTTCCGAAACTCGCGAGGACGGACTTGTCACAAACACAATTTATGCAAGCGGCGGGCGTATCGTCACCCGCACCCGTCCCGATACCGCCACGGAAATCACCACCCGCTACCTGGATGGACAGACATACTCTATCACTGGCACCGGCGTCGTCGCGCGTTATTTTGATTATGGGACCGATGCCAACGGCCTGTGGTCCAAGGAATCCATCGCTGCGGAGAATTCACTCCGTTATTCCACGAGCTGGCGCAACCGCAATGGCGATACGTGGCGCACCGCCACAAACAGTCCATCCGGCCTGATCGTCTCTCAGACCGGATTTGATCCTTACACCCTGCGATTGACTTCGCGAACAGTTCCCGGTGAGGTCCCGGTCCTGTTTGCTTATGATGCCGATACCGGAGCGCTGACCCGGCAGGCGAGGGACTTGAACGGAAACAGTGTAATTGATCTGGCCGGACCCGATTCGATAGAGGAAACCCGAACCTCATACGTTGAGGAGAGCGGCAGTTGGTTCAAGGAAACCGCAAACTTCATCTATCGGACGGATGACAGTCCGTCCGCCACCATGGTTTCCACGAACCGCGAGCAACTCACCGGACTCGGCGCCGGAATCGCATCCGTTGCGGAATCCATCGACTCCCAAGGCCACGTCTCCACCCGCACCACCGCCATTAACCGCGCCACCCGCACCGTCACCACCACCACGGATGTTCCTGACTCCAATCTGGATGCCATCGAAATCTCCATCGACGGCCTTCCCCATTCCTCAACCACCCCAACGGTTTCCACTCCGACCCAATACGATCACGATGCCCTCGGCAGGCTTGAAACCGTCACATCGCCTCGCGGCGTTGTCACCACGACGGTCTATCATCCTGTGACCGGTAGAATTACCAGCAGAACCCACGCCGGGAAAACCACTCAATACGCCTATCATCCATCAGGCGGCCCCGGAGCCGGAATGATCGCCACCGAAACGCGCCCCGACGCCACCGTCATCCGCACCAGCTACACCCCACGCGGCGAAATCTTCCGCGTCTGGGGCGGCGCCACCTATCCGCTCGAGTATTCATACAACTCCCACGGCCAGATCGCCACGCTGAAAACCTTCCGCAGTGACGCCGGATGGACCGCAGCCACCTGGCCAGCCAGCCCAGAAACCGCCGACATCACCACCTGGACCTACCATCCGCAAAGCGGCCAGCTCCATCAGAAAACCGATGCTGCTAACAAATCAGAAACGCTAACCTATCACGCAGCTGGCAAGCTCCACACCCGCCAGCGCGCCACCGGAAAAACCACCACCTACTCATGGACTAACAGAGGCCAGCCGCAATCCGTCACCTACAGCGATGCCACCTCGGCGGTATCTCACACCTATGACCGCGCCGGAAGAGTGAAAACCACCCAAGACGCCGCTGGAACGCGCACCTTCACCTACCCTGATTTGTTGATAACCACCGAGAGCATTGCCGGCGGCATCCTCGCCGGAATATACCGCTCCTCCACCCTCGATACCTATACACGTATCTACCAAAGCACCGCAAGTTCCGGCGCCGCGCAGCATGCGGTCGCTTACCAATACTCGCCAAACTCGCGCCTTGACCAAGTCGCCACCGGAACCCATTCCGCCACCTACGCCTACCTGACGGATTCGGACCTCATCGATACGATCACACTCAAATCAGGCACCACCACCCGCCTCTGCACCACCCGCCACCACGACGTTTCCGACCGCCTTGATGGAGTCACAAACGCTTACGGCTCTCAAACCCAGGCATTCGGCGTCACCGAGTTCGACCACATGAACCGCCGCAAAAAGATCGTGCGTGAAGACGGCACGCGCTGGAACTACGGCTATAACTCAAAAGGAGAAGTCACCTCCGGCCTGCGGGAGAAAACGGCATCGCCTAACACCTCTGTTCCCGGCTGGCAACACGGCTACACCTTCGATGAAATTGGCAACCGCCTCACCACCACGACCAACGCCCGCATTTCCACCTACTTTCCCAACGCTCTCAACCAATACGACAGCCGCACCGTCCCCCGCGCCTTCGATGTCATCGGCAAGGCGAACGCGGCGGAGTCCGTCACCGTCGATGGTCATCCGGCCACCCGCCTTGACGAATTCTTTTACAAGGAACTCACAGCCGGAACAGGGGCGGTCCACACGCCTTACACGGTCACCGCATCCGATGTGAACAGCACTACCACCCGTAGCGGCGGAAAATTCCTTCCCGCCACGCCAGAAACGTTCACCTATGACTTCGACGGCAACCTCACCTCGGACGGACGCTTCACCTGTACTTGGGACGCGGAAAACCGACTCATTTCGATGGAAACGCATACCTCGGTTCCCTTGGCTGCTAGGCGCAAACTCACCTTCGCCTACGACAGCATGGGCAGGCGCATTCGCAAAAGCGTCTGGCACGGCGCCAACGGCGGCGTCTGGCAGCTTAGGCACCACTTCGATTTCATCCACGAACTCAACGGCTGGAACATCCTCGCCGAGCGTTCCGGCGGCAGTGCGAACAGCTTCATCCGCACCTATGCCTGGGGAACGGACCTGAGCGCCACACTAACAGGCGCTGGCGGAGTCGGGGGCCTATTATTCGCCACCCTCCATACCAGCGGCAAGACCTTCGCCTACGGATCAGATTTGAACGGTAACGTCACCTTGCTGGTGGACACCGCCACCGGCCATTCGGCTGCCACCTACGACTACGGCCCATTCGGCGAACTGCTCCGCCAAAGCGGAGAATATGCAACGCTGAATCCCTACCGCTTCTCCACGAAATACATGGATGATGAAACCGGATGGTCCGACTACGGGCTGAGATATTATGTGTCAGCACTGGGCCGCTGGCCATCCAAGGATCCGATTGGGGAAGAGGGCGGTATCAATCTCTATGAGTTCGTAGGAAATGATGGCGTGAATCGGTTGGACTATCTAGGATTGCTTAGGGAATTCTATAACAGTAAAGGTTTCTTTGCTGGATCGGACAGAAGATACATTTTTTGGGGCGAAACCAGCTATATAGAAGGCCCGAATGGAACGGTAGATTGGTGTGGGAAGAAATATTGGGAGGTTTGGGAGCATGACGAGAAATATCTTAGTCGGCTGACAGACGGAATTGAAGAGAACTGGGAGCCTAAAATGAAAGCGTTTTATCTCAAGAATAAAGGGGGCTGGATAGACAGGAGGGTTCCGTTTGCATGGGTATTTTCTTTAGGAAGAGTCCTTGATAACTCGCCCCAAGGTGAGCCATGGGACTACAAACGAGATTTGGATAGGGAAAAATGGTACGTATTCGACAACAAGGCTTATCGATTCGACTCGATTGGAAATATAACTTGGGGTGCCATAATCGACTCTCACGGTTGGCCTGAGACAATTGCATTAGGTGGGGCCGGCGCCCAGCAGTTGCGTGATGATTATAGAAACTGGAAGCTCGGAAATCTTTCGTTTTGGGACCTTGTTAAAAAGGATCGAAGTGGATTCGGTGATGAAAAGCGGGACGCCGAAGCGATCAAGATTGGGTATGGATGGGATCCTGATGGCTGGTTTAGCTGGTAATTCTAAGAAAAATAAATATTGATGAAGTATTTACTCTATCTATTTCCTATATTTCTTGTCGGCTGCGGTAGTAAAAG
>JFJP01005740.1_pt1 | contig 13390 bp, 9 predicted proteins | sample 431651 | NCBI WGS metagenome assembly JFJP01 (sample SAMN02602958, study PRJNA72255) | Microbial mat metagenome, whole genome shotgun sequencing project. | biome: fresh water; feature: sink hole; material: water; isolation source: purple microbial (photo- and chemosynthetic) mats found in...
CGACTTCGTTTCTGACCCTGCATTACCGCCTGAGCGGCCCGGCCGGGGACATCATCAACACCTTCAACAGCAGCCCGGCCACGCTCACGCTGGGCAGCGGCGCGCTGTCGCCGGCGCTGGAGGCGCAGCTGATTGGCCTGCCCGAAGGCACCCACACCCGTTTTGAGCTGCCCGCCGGTGCCGCTTTTGGCGAGCGTAGCCCAACCATGCAACAGTGGCTGGCGCGCCAGGTGCTGACCGACATGGGTGTGGAGGGCGGTGATTACGCGGTCGGTGACGTGCTGCAGTTCCCCACACCCGACCGCCAGGGCCACTTTGCTGGCACGGTCATTGATTTGCGCACCGATGCCAGGGGTGAGGCCGTGCAGTTTGACTTCAACCACCCGCTGGCCGGCCAGCCGGTGACGTTTGAAGTGCAAGTGATTGGCGTGCTATGAGCCTGACCAGCGCCGGCATCCAGAGCATTCTGCTGGCCGAGCCGCGCGGCTTTTGCGCCGGCGTTGACCGCGCCATTGAAATTGTCGAGCGCGCGCTGGCCAAGTTTGGTGCGCCGATTTATGTGCGCCACGAGATCGTTCACAACACCTACGTGGTGAACGACCTGAAAGCCAAAGGCGCTATTTTTATTGAAGCATTGGACGCAGTACCGTCGGGCGCCACACTGGTTTTCTCTGCCCATGGTGTGAGCCGCGCAGTGCAGCACGAGGCCAGCGCGCGCGGTTTTCGCATTTTTGATGCCACCTGTCCGCTGGTGACCAAGGTGCATGTTGAGGTGGCCAAGCTGGCCAAAGAAGGCTTCGAGTTCATCATGATTGGCCACAAAGGCCACCCTGAGGTGGAAGGCACCATGGGCCAGCTCGACGGCGGTATTCACCTGGTTGAATCAGTCGCCGATGTGGCGCGCATCGCGCCCGCGCAAACCGAAAAGCTGGCGGTGGTGACGCAAACCACCCTGAGCGTCGATGATGCCGCCGACATTGCGGCGGCGATCAAGGCGCGCTTTCCTGGTGTGCGCCAGCCCAAGCTACAAGACATTTGCTATGCCACACAAAACCGCCAGGATGCCGTCAAGCTGATCAGCACCCAGGTCGATGTGCTGATTGTGGTGGGCAGCCCGACCAGCTCCAACAGCAACCGGCTGGCCGAGCTGGCGCGCAAGCTCGGCACGCCAGGCTACATGGTTGACAGTGCGGCTGATCTGCAGCCGCAGTGGCTGGCCAACTGCAGCCGGGTGGGGTTGACCGCTGGCGCATCGGCCCCTGAAGTGCTGGTGACGCAGGTGGTGGCACGGCTCAAGGCACTTGGCGCGGTGTCGGTGCAAACCATGCCCGGCACGCCCGAGACAGTCAAGTTTCCACTGCCCAAGGGCTTGCGCATCGGGATGGCCGACGAACTGGATAACGAGCCACTGTCATCCACCAGCGTGGCCTAGTGTGCACGGTGGCCACGTTTACCCCAGGCATTTGCCTGAAAATCCTGCGTTGAATGGTGCTTCCGGAATTCACTGAATACTATTCTTAATATAGCTTCTGGCGCATATCCCGTAAGGGCTACAGCCTATTTTACTTATAAAACCATGCTCGACATCACCCAACTTCGCAAAGACCTTGCCAGCGTCATTACCCGGCTGGAAAGCCGCAAGAGCCCGCAACAGTTCCTCAACGTCGAGGCTTTTATTGCGCTGGAGACCGAACGCAAGGCCATCCAGATTCGCACCGAAGCCTTGCAAGCGCAGCGTAACAGTGCCAGCAAGCAAATTGGCCAGCTCAAGGCCAAAGGCCCGGCGGCTGCGTCTGAGGTGGAAGCGGTGATGGCCCAGGTGGCAGCCGTCAAGGACGAGTTGGACGTGTCGGCCACGCGGCTGACGCAGATTCAGACCGAGCTGGAAACCCTGCTGCTGGCAGTGCCCAACTTGCCGCACGAGAGCGTGCCGGTCGGCGCTGACGAGCACGCCAATGTGGTCGTTCGCACCTGGGGCCAGCCGCGGGCTTTTGACTTTGCCATCAAAGATCACGTGGATGTCGGCACGCCGCTGGGGCTGGACTTTGAGATGGGGGTCAAGCTCACCGGCGCGCGTTTTACCGTGATGAAGGGGCCGGTGGCGCGCTTGCATAGGGCGTTGGCGCAGTTCATGCTGGACGTGCAAACGCAAGAGCACGGCTACACCGAGTGTTACACGCCCTACATCGTCAACGCCGCCACGCTCAAGGGCACCGGCCAGTTGCCCAAGTTTGAGGGCGACCTGTTTGCCGCCAAAAAGGGTGGCCAGGACGGTGAGGAACAGCCCGACAACACCGCGCTGTACCTGATTCCCACGGCAGAAGTGCCGTTGACCAACTTTGTGCGCGACGTGGTGCTGGCCGAGAGCGAACTGCCGCTGCTGCTCACCGGTCACACACCGTGCTTCAGATCAGAGGCCGGCAGCGCCGGGCGCGACACGCGTGGCCTGATCCGCCAGCACCAGTTTGACAAGGTCGAGATGGTGCAAATTGTCCACCCCGACACCAGCTACGCCGCGCTGGAAGTGATGACCGGCCACGCCGAGGCGATCCTGCAAAAACTCGGCCTGCCGTACCGGGTGATGAGCCTGTGCACTGGCGACATGGGTTTTGGTGCCAGCAAGACCTACGACCTCGAAGTCTGGTTGCCGGCGCAAAATACCTACCGCGAAATCAGTTCGGTAAGCAACTGCGAAGCGTTCCAGGCACGGCGCCTGCAAGCCCGCTTCAAAAGCGCCCAGGGCAAGAACGAGCTGGTTCACACCTTGAACGGCTCCGGCTTGGCGGTCGGCCGCACCTTGGTGGCGGTGCTGGAAAACTACCAGAATGCCGATGGCTCGGTGAGCGTGCCCGTTGCGCTGCAGCCCTATCTGGGTGGGCAACAAGTGATTGGGGCACCCACCCGCTGACAAGTTATTTGCCAGCGAGCTCTAAGGGATGTGGCTGGCCAGCGGGGCTGCCAGATCGGGCCAGCCCTGGCTCCTGGCGACCTGCTGCAATTTGGCCAGCGTCAGATCAAACCGAAGCTGCGCCAACAGGCGGCCGGCCTGTGCCATGTCAGCGGCAGCAGCGGTGTCCACCAACATGCCTTCCAAGGTATGGAACAGCGCGATGGCATCGAAGCGGCTTTCTGCCAGCAACGGCATCAGCTCGGCCAACAGTGCGGTGACCACGGGCACATCCACCGGTTTTGGTTTCGCATCTGAAGGTGCAGGTACTGATGGGCGAGGCAGCCACTGGTCAAGCGCCGCTTTCAACGCATCCAGGCTAATGGGCTTGGTCAGAAAGTCATCCATGCCGATGGACAGGCAATGCTGCCGGTCTTCTTCAAAGGCATCGGCGGTCAGCGCAATGATCGGGCGCCGTGGCTGGCTATGTTCGGCCTCCCAGCGACGCATGCCCTCGGTGGCGGCATAACCGTCCATCACCGGCATGTGCAAATCCATCAGGACCAGGTCGGGCATGCTGCCCTGGGCGATCGCATCAAGCGCTTGCTGGCCATCTTCGGCCAGCAGAGTTGCCAAGCCCAGTTTGCCGAGCAGTGACTGGATCACCATCTGGTTGACCAGGTTGTCTTCGACCACCAGTATGGTGCCGGTGTAGCGGCTGGCGGTGTCCTCAGCTGCTGTGACCTGATCGTCGATGCGAGGTGTCTGGCGGCTCTCAGACGCTGCATCCACCCGGGGAACGCGAATCCGGAACCAGAAGCGCGAGCCCTGCGCCTGCGCGCTGCTGACGCCAACTTCGCCGTCCATCAGTCGCGCCAGGTTTTTGACGATCGACAAGCCCAGCCCGCTGCCGCCATATTGCCGGGTTGTGCTGCTGTCGGCCTGCGAAAACGGTTGAAACAACAAGTCCTGCTTGTCGGGCGGCACGCCAATGCCGGTGTCGGTCACGGAAAATTCGAGCGTGGCCAGCGCGTCAGCCAGTGCGACCTCACGCGCTTCAATGCGCACCGAGCCCTGTGGCGTGAACTTGATGGCGTTGCCCACCAGGTTGGAGAGCATTTGGCGCAGTCGCTGGGCATCGCCCAGGTAACGCTGTGGCGGACTGAGCCACACGGCGTCCAGCTGGAGCTTTTTGTGCATGGCGGTCTCGCGGAACAGCGACCGGGTTTCATGCAGCAGCTGTGCTGGATCGAACGCCACCAACTCCAGCTCAAATTTGCCAGCCTCCACCTTGGACAGGTCAAGAATGTCATTGAGCAGCGCCAGCAGCGTTTGTCCCGAGTTAAAGATGGTGCGTGCGTAGTCTTGCTGTTCGATGCTGCTGAGCTTGGGCATCAACAGCAGTTGCGCCATGCCCAGGATGCCGTTCATGGGGGTGCGGATTTCGTGGCTCATGGTGGCCAGGAAACGGCTCTTGGCGACATTGGCTGCCTCGGCCGCCTCCTTGGCCTGGTACAGCTCGGTGACATCGACGCGGAAACCCACAATGTGGCCGGTGGGCGTGCGCCGCTCCTTGATCTTGATCCAGTGCCCGTCGTTCAGCTTCTGGATCAGTTCCTGATTGCCCTGGGCGCGAATGGCCAGACGGCGCTGGAGCCAGGCTTCCTCGCAGCCAATGGCCTCGGCGTATTGACCGTGCGCCAAGCCATAGCGCAAGATTTCCTCAAAACTTCGCCCCGGCTCGATGACAGCAGCTGAGGTGGCGTAAAAACGACGGTACTCTTCATTGCAAAACACCAGTCGGTCTTGCGCGTCAAATACCACAAACGCCTCGCCGATGGTCTCAATGGCGCTGCGCAGCAACTGCTCGGCCTGGCGCAGCTGTTCTTCAACCTGCTTGCGCGCGGTGATGTCCAGGCCCAGCGTCACCAGATATTGCGCCTGACCCGCCGGGTCGTTGATGGTGGTGTTGGACCAGGCAAATAGCCGCTGTTCGCCGCTGCGACTGACCCAGATGTTCTCGCTCTGGGCGGGCAGGGTGCCCGCAGCAAACTGCTGGAAAACCTCTTCGACCCGGGCTTGCTGCTCGGGCAGCAGGAAGCGCTTCCAGAAAAATGGCTGACCTTGCTCTTCTTCTGCGCTGTAGCCGGTAAAAACCTGTGCTGCCTGGTTAAAGCGAATGACGCAGCCATTGGCATCGAGCACCAGCGCGATGCTGCCCGCTGCATCAAAAATGGCGTTGCTCAAGCGTCGTTCTGCGCTTTGCAGCGCTTCACTGCGGGCCAGCTGAACATTGCTCAGCCCAATACGAAACAGCAGGCCGCTGATGGCTGTGGCAAACAACATCAACACCGCAATACCAACGCCGGCGCGCTGGCGCTCCTGAGACTGTGCCGAAGCCAGCGCGGCGAGTTCCGGCCCCTCATTGACGGCCACCACCACGCTGACCGGCCATTGCTTGAGCTTGATCCAGGAAAAGAGCAACGGGATTTTGTCCACCGTGGAGGTGTCACGAAAATGGCCCACATCCCCCGGCCTGGCCGACAAAAAAGGCCGACTTGCTGGCAATTGCACGCTGAGCGCTTCGGCCAGATTGCGGCTGCGGGTGACAAAGCGGCCGTCAGCGCGCACGATGGTCAGCAGATCCAGTGGGTCGGTTTGCATGGCCTTGAGCTGCGCGGCCAGGTAGTCTGGCCGCAGCGGGATGCCGATGACGCCGACAAAACGTTGTTCATCGTAAATCGGGCGGGTGATCTGAATCAGCGGGATATTGGCCAGCCGACCGACAATGGGCTTGCTGATGAAGAGCATGTCACTCTGGGTGTCGGCATGCACCCGGAAATGCTCACGATCGCCAAAAAAGACACGCTCCTGGCTGCCGTTGGAAGAATAGGCCAGATAGCCATCGGCAGCAAAGACGGTTACATACTGCAGCATGCCTGCTGGGTAAGAGTCAAGCACATCGTGTGCCGCTTGATCGAAATTACGCCGGTCATGCACATAAACGCTGCGCAAGTGCTTCAGTGCAATGTCAACGCTGCGCATCACAGCATCAAACTGCTGATTCACCGCTATGCTGAGTTGGCTGGCGCGCTGTTCGTTGCGCAACTGGATGTTGCGCCATTGTTCAGCCTCGCTGGCCAGCAACGATTGCCAGTAATAGACACTGCCGAGTAGGCTGGCAGCAACAATGGCCATCGATATGAGCGCCAGGCGCAGGCCTGATCCAGATTTCATGCAACTGATTCTAAGCACCAGGCTGAACTGTCGTCCACGGCTGAATTGACTGGCTGAATTGACTCTGTGTCAGACGCTGGCGAAATCCCTGCGCCACAGAGTGGTGGTCAAGCAGGCGTACCGGCAGCATGCAATCAATCCAGCAAATTGACAAAACAACATCAATGCGCAACACAGCGTTGACACGGGAGTGCTTAAATGGTCTTGAGGCGAAAGGCATTACCAAACACCTCAGCGACGTTTCATTTCTTTGGAGTCTTATCATGAAAACATCAAATCTTCTCAAGAGCATCACATTGGCCGCACTGCTCGGTGCGGCGTTGGCAGGCCCGGTTCTGGCCCAGAATGGGCCAGGCGCGGGGCAGCGTGGCATGCGTTTTAGCCAGACCAATACCCCCGGCTGGACACTGATGACCGCCGAAGAACGCATCGCCCATCAGAACAAGATGCGCGCGGTGACCAGCTATGACGAGTGCAAGCAACTGCAAGCCGAGCAACACCAGGCGATGCAGGAGCGTGCCAAAGAAAAAGGGGTCACGCTCAATACCCCACGGCAAAACAGCTGCGACCGGATGAAAGCCCGTGGCTGGATCAAGTAATTTATAAGAAATCGGCTTCAATCCCTTATGGAGTAAGCGCTTAGAGCTATATTTAAGATAGCTAATTGTCAATGCGTGGCTGACTTTGCGGCCCAGTAATTGGCATGACGTTGGGCTTGGCATGTGGCATTGAGACACCGACCCTGCTGGCGAGCGGCTCGGGGTGCTGCAAAACCTGCATTCAGGGGCGTTTCGGGTATGCTTAGCGTCCCAATTTCAACAGGTCACCACCAATGAAGACGAAAGCATTTCTGGAGTTAGCCGATGTCAAGGCCATTGCCGCAGCGGCCGAGGCGCAGGCGCTCGCCAATCAATGGGCTGTCACGATTGCGATCGTCGATGACGGGGGGCATTTGCTGTGGCTGCAGCGGCTTGACGGTGCAGCGGCCCTTTCGGCGCACATAGCGCCAGCCAAGGCGCATGCAGCGGCGTTGGGGCGGCGCGAAAGCAAGATTTATGAAGACATTGTCAATGGGGGGCGCGCTGCCTTTCTGAGCGTGCCTGGCATAGACGGCTTGCTTGAAGGCGGTGTACCCATCATCAAGGATGGCTTGTGCCTGGGGGCCGTGGGCGTCAGTGGCGTCAAGTCCACCGAAGACGCGCAAATCGCGCGGGCTGGCATTGCCGCATTAGGGCTATAAATCAGGTCGGCAGAGCCGGCTTAATAAGTCAGCCTTTCAGGCCGCAGTTCTTGCAGGATGGTGGTTGAAATTTCTTCGATCGACTTGGTGGTGGTGGACAGCCACCGAATACCAAAACGCCGCATCATGGCTTCGGCTTCCTTGACCTCATGGCGGCAGTTGGCCAATGAGGCGTATTTGGAATTGGGTCTGCGTTCATTGCGAATTTCACTCAGCCGTTCTGGCTGAATCGTCAGGCCAAAGAGCTTTTTCCGTTGGGTTTTGAGTGCGGGGGGCAAGTCCTGGCGTTCAAAGTCTTCCGGGATCAACGGGTAGTTGCTGGCTTTCAGCCCATACTGCATGGCCAGGTACAGCGAGGTGGGTGTCTTGCCGCTGCGGCTGACGCCCACCAGAATCACGTCCGAGTTTTCCAGGTCACGGTCGGATTGGCCGTCGTCGTGTTCCAGAGAAAAATTGATGGCCGCGATGCGTGACTGGTAGGCGGCACTTTTGCTGGTGTCGCTGAAACGACCGATGCGGTGGTTCGATTTGATGCCCAGTTCGTTCTCGATCGGGTGAACGAAGGTGCTGAACATGTCCATCAGCAGGCCATGGCAACCCTCAGCGATGACTTTAAAGACTTCTTCGTTGGCCAACGTCGTGAAGACGATGGGGCGCTTGTTGTCAATGGCCAGCGCATGATTGATCTGGCGCACCGCCTGATGCGCCTTGTCAATGCTGTCAGTAAACGGCAGACGTACGTGTTGCAGGCTGACCTCGAACTGGGCCAGGATGGCGTTGCCAAAGGTTTCGGCGGTAATTCCGGTGCCATCGGAGACAAAAAAAACAGTGCGATTGGGCATGGTCAAGGTTGGTTGTGATTGCGGACAATCAGTGTTTTTACCACTGTACAGGGGGCTTGCCGAGAGGGTTTTCAAGCGGTTTCAAAGCCTACAATGATCATTATCAGGTCAAACGCAAGGCGCATTTTGATTGGATAGAACCAAGTAAAGAACGATCAAGTCCGTGCGTGTCGAAGCCACTTTGGGGTATTTGGCAGCTTGCCTGAAACAGTTTTTTTAACTTTCGGAGTTTTCTCATGTCAACACTCTTTTCTGCGACCGATCTGGTCGTTCCTTTCGAAAATTTGAGAATGGCTGATGTCGATTCAGTCGGTGGCAAGAACGCCAGTCTGGGCGAGATGATCTCGAACTTGCCGACCGGCGTGAAAGTGCCCACCGGATTTGCCACCACCGCGCATGCGTTTCGTGAGTTTTTGGCGTTTGATGACCTGGTTGGCAAGATCAATGCGCGACTCCATGCCCTCGATACTGAAGATGTCAATGCACTGGCACGGGTAGGTGCTGAAATTCGCGCCATGGTGGAGGCCCAGCCGTTTCCGCAAGCGTTTGAGCAGTCCATTCGCCAGGCGTTTGCAACGCTGTGTGGCAGCAATTTGAGCGCCTCGTTTGCGGTTCGCTCATCGGCCACTGCAGAAGATTTGCCTGATGCCTCGTTCGCGGGTCAGCAGGAAACCTTCCTGAACGTGACAGGCATTGAGGACGTGCTGCACAAAATCCGCGAGGTTTTTGCCTCGCTGTACAACGACCGTGCCATCAGCTACCGGGTTCACAAAGGCTTTGCGCACGAGCATGTGGCGTTGAGCGCCGGCATTCAGCGCATGGTGCGCTCAGATTTGGGTGCGGCAGGCGTGATGTTCACACTCGATACGGAGTCTGGCTTTGATGACGTTGTTTTCATCACTTCCAGCTACGGCTTGGGCGAAACCGTGGTGCAGGGGGCCGTCAATCCGGACGAATTTTATGTTCACAAACCCATGCTCAATGCGGGCAAGCAAGCGTTGATACGGCGCAATCTGGGCTCCAAGCTGATCCAGATGCAGTTTTCAACGCCCGAAGAGAAGGCGGCCACGGGCCAATTGGTCAAGACCGTCGATGTACCCACCGAGTTGCGCAATCGGTATTCGCTGTCTGACGCCGATGTACAAAAGCTGGCAGCGTATGCCCTGGTGATCGAAAAGCACTACGGCAGGCCAATGGATATTGAGTGGGGCAAGGACGGCATTGACGGTGAGCTCTACATCCTGCAAGCGCGCCCTGAGACCGTCAAGAGCCAGGCCGCTGGCAAAGTGGAGCACCGCTACAAGCTCAAGGGCAAAGGGGTTGTGCTGGCGCAGGGCCGGGCGATTGGGCAGAAAATTGGCACCGGTCCGGTCAAGGTGGTGCAGCACATCAGCGAAATGGACCGGGTACAAGCCGGTGACGTGCTGGTGACCGACATGACCGATCCGAATTGGGAGCCGGTCATGAAGCGTGCCTCGGCCATCGTCACCAACCGGGGCGGACGTACCTGCCATGCGGCAATCATCGCCCGCGAGTTGGGTATTCCGGCAGTGGTGGGTTGCGGCGATGCTGACCGCGTGCTCAAGGATGGCATGCTGGTCACCGTGAGCTGCGCTGAAGGTGATACCGGCTTTATTTACGACGGGTTGCTGGAAACCGAAGTCACCGAAGTCCGCCGTGGCGAGATGCCGCCGCTGCCGGTGAAGATCATGATGAACGTGGGCAATCCGCAGCTGGCTTTCGATTTTTGCCAGTTGCCAAACAACGGCGTGGGGCTGGCCCGGCTTGAGTTCATCATCAACAACAACATCGGCGTTCACCCGAAGGCCATTCTGGATTACCCCAACATTGATGCCGACCTGAAAAAGGCGGTGGAGTCGATCGCGCGTGGCCATGCGTCGCCGCGCGCGTTTTATGTGGACCGTGTGGCTGAAGGCGTGGCCACGATTGCGGCTGCGTTCTGGCCCAAGCCGGTGATCGTGCGGCTGTCTGATTTCAAGAGCAACGAATACCGCAAGTTGATTGGTGGCAGCCGCTACGAGCCCGAAGAAGAAAATCCGATGCTGGGATTTCGGGGCGCGGCGCGCTATGTCAGCGCGGATTTTGGCGAAGCCTTTGCCATGGAATGTGATGCGCTCAAGCGGGTGCGCCAGGACATGGGACTGACCAATGTGCAGGTGATGGTGCCGTTTGTCCGCACCCTGGGGCAAGCCAAAAAGGTCACCGAACTGCTGGCTGAGCATGGCCTCAAACGCGGCGAAAACGACCTGAAGCTGATCATGATGTGCGAGATTCCCAGTAACGCGATTTTGGCCAAGGAGTTTCTGCAGTACTTTGATGGGTTCTCCATTGGCTCCAACGACTTGACGCAACTCACGCTGGGCCTGGACCGTGACTCTGGGCTGGAACTGCTGGCCCGCGACTTTGATGAGCGTGACCCGGCGGTCACCACCTTGATCAGCCAGGCTATCAACGCCTGCCGGATGCAGGGCAAGTACATTGGCATTTGTGGTCAGGGGCCCAGTGACCATCCCGACTTTGCCCACTGGTTGATGCAGGAAGGGATTTCATCGATTTCCCTGAACCCGGACACGGTGGTTGCCACTTGGAAAAACCTGGCCCAGCATCAGTAAGCCAGCGGCAGTCGCGCAAGACCCGGACAGGCCCTCAATGTGATGATGAGTGACGGGTTGCCGCCTGCCAGTCTGCCGATTGCAAGCCTGTCGCGCTTGCATCTGTGGCTATTGGGGTTGTGGTTTGTGGCCTCGTTTGGTGTGGTCTTTTTTGCGCACCGGTTGCAACAGGTGGTGGCGGGCTGGCCTCTGGCTTACTGGTTCGCGGCGCAAGGGAGTGTGATGGTCTTCATTGTGATCGTCGCCGTCTTTGCCTGGTTTGCCAACCGCCGGGACAACCAAAGCGTTGCCGCCGATCCCATTTACACGCAGTATCAGCGGCGCATTCATCGCCGGTTTATCGCCTACGTGATGCTGTTCTTGCTGTTTTTGCTGGCGTTGGCACTGGCAGAGCGGGCAGGATTGAGAAAGATCTGGGTCGGTGCCATTTTCTTGTTTGCGACGGTTTTTCTTTACGCACTGATCGGAATTTACGGCCGTACGTCCAAGGCATCCGAGTATTACGTGGCGGGTCGGAAAATTCCACCCATGTACAACGGTATGGCGGTCGCCGCCGACTGGATGAGTGCCGCCTCCTTCATCAGCATGGCTGGCGGCTTGTATTTACAGGGGTTTTCGGGTGCTGGCTCCCAGCCGGGTGGGCTGGTTTATGTGTTGGGTTGGACGGGCGGGTTTTGTCTGGTGGCGTTGCTGATTGCGCCGCACCTGCGCGGCATGAATCTTTACACGGTTCCGGACTATTTTGATCGCCGTTTTGGCGGACGCTGGCCGCGCATCATTGCCGCCTGGGCTGCCGTGCTGTGCTCCTTTACTTACGTGGTGGCGCAGATTTATGGCGTTGGGCTGATCACCTCGCGCCTCACTGGCGTGCAGTTTGAAATTGGCATTTTGCTCGGTTTGGGGGGGGTGCTGGTGTGTTCGTTTTTGGGCGGCATGCGGGCGGTGACGTGGACGCAGGTGACGCAGTACGTGGTGTTGATTCTGGCGTTTTTGATTCCGGTGTCGTGGCTGTCCTACAAGCAACTGGGCAACCCGATGGCCCCACTGGTCTATGGGCAACAGCTGCCCAAAATTGCGGCACTTGAGCGCCAACTGATGGAGTCACCGGCCGAGCAAGCTGTTATTCACGAATTTGCCCGGCGCTCGGCTGACTATGCGCGCAAGCTTGAGAATGTGCCGCAAGCGCTGGAGCAAGAGCGAAAAAGCCGCAAGGAAGCGATTCGTCAACTCACCGACAGCCATGCCGATGAGTCTGTCATCGTGGCGGCCCGACGTGCGTTGGCTGCGCTGCCGCGTGATGAAGCGAGTGCGCGTGACGCGTGGAGGCTGGCCTTGATCGAAAATCAGCAGCGGGCCAGTCCGCTGGTTGGCATGCCGGCACACACCCAGGCGTTTGCCGGGAACCCGGATGGAACGGCTGCTGAACAGCATGCCTTTGAAGTGTCGCGCCGCAATTTTCTGGCGTTGATGTTTTGTCTGATGGTGGGCACGGTCGGACTGCCGCATCTTCTGACCCGTTTTTACACCACGCGCAGTGTTGCCGACACCCGCAATTCGGTCACCTGGTCACTGCTTTTCATCGCATTGCTGTACCTGGCAGCGCCGGCGCTGGCGGTGCTGGTCAAGTTCGAGATCATGGGCCATCTGGTCGGGCAGCGTTTTGATGCCTTGCCGGTCTGGATAGCGCAGTGGGCCAAAGTCGATCCTTCGCTGATTTCGGTGAGCGATATCAATGGCGACCATCTGCTGCAATTCGCAGAACTCAAGCTCGGGGCCGACATTGTGATGCTGGCCACCCCGGAAATTGGTGGCTTGCCGTATGTCGTGTCGGGTTTGGTGGCGGCGGGTGGCCTGGCGGCGGCTCTTTCAACGGCCGATGGTCTGTTGTTGACCATCGGCAATGCGCTGTCGCATGATTTATTTTTTCGTGGAGGGCATGACCGGGCGGGTGCCGTGCGCGGTGTCATGCTGTCCAAATTTGCGCTGTTGCTGGTGGCGCTGATGGCGGCTTATGTGGCGGCACAGCGGCCCGCTGATATTTTGATACTGGTTTCAGCATCGTTCTCGCTGGCTGGTGCGGCGCTGGTGCCGGTGATGATCATGGGTATTTTTTGGGCCGACACCACCCGGCTTGCAGCGGTCTGCGGCATGGTCACGGGCTTGGGGTTGACGCTCTACTACATGATTACCAACACCACGTGGGTGCGCTCCACCTTTGGCTTCAAGGGCAGCGGCTTGTGGTTTGACATTGAACCGGTGGCTGCCGGTGTATTTGGCGTCGCCGCAGGGCTGGGCGTGACGGTCTTGATCAGTCTGATGACTCGCGGCCGCCGTCGCCTGGCACCGACCTTCTAAAAGTGCACGCGGAAAAAGTTATACTCTTGGGCTTACCTTGCTGCACCTCAATTCGACGCTGAGGGCAGCTTAACCGCCTCAAGTGAGGTTTTCCCAAAAGGAGTGTCAATGCGTCATTACGAAATCATACTCATGATTCACCCGGATCAGAGTGAACAAGTTCCCGCCATGCTGGAGCGCTACAAAAGCATGATCA
>JFJP01027382.1_pt1 | contig 13390 bp, 6 predicted proteins | sample 431651 | NCBI WGS metagenome assembly JFJP01 (sample SAMN02602958, study PRJNA72255) | Microbial mat metagenome, whole genome shotgun sequencing project. | biome: fresh water; feature: sink hole; material: water; isolation source: purple microbial (photo- and chemosynthetic) mats found in...
ATTAAAAGGTTCAGTTGATAAAAAAAAGTAAAAATTTATAAAAAATGAAAGAAATATGTCTTTTAAAATTTATTTTTACTAAAGAAAAAAAATAAACTCATATTTAAAAAAAAACAAAGTCAAATTTTATTTTTTTTCTAATAAAATTAAAAAAAATCCATAAAAAAATAGTTGTTTCATTGTGTAAATTAAAATTTTATATAATTTTTATTGACTATTATGAATTGATGAGATCCAAAATCCCATCTGGTCCATCTTCATAACCTGTTATTGAGTTGATACAGAATTTGTAATAATATTTTCTGCCCTTTGAGATTGGGATCTTGCAATGAAAACTTTATTATTTTTTTATTATTATTCATTTAAATGCCAAAAAAAATGAAAATTGTTCAAAATGAAAATTTTTAAATAGAAACCTCATTCCACTTTCATCTTTTTCTAATTTTATTCTAGAGACCCAATGATCCCAACTGCCTCCCAGCCAAACATTTTCTGCATCTCCAATCCTATAGAATTTATATTATAAATGACAATAAAAATAAATCAAATACCAGTTGAACTCATGAAAATTTTCATCATTATTTCCATTATAATTGTGATTTTTATCTTCAAAACTAGTATCTTTTGGAAAATTTACTGCAGGAAGGGCTTTGTGAATATTTTCTTCTTTTTCGCTTTGATGAATTGCTTCAGAGTTTTCACTCTTTCTTTTATTAAAATTTAATAAAATCAAATAAATTATTTACAATTCAATAATAATGGATTCACTGTTAGGGCTTTTCGGTTTTTGATCCAGCTCATTTTCTTTTTCTTTGTTATTTTCACGTTCTTTGCTGTCATTTTTTTCTTGAATTAATTCATTGCAATTCTTATCATAATTAAATGCATCAGGTTCATATTCTTTGTGATCATTAATGAGATTATGTTTGCTAAAATGATAATCATCTAAAAAAAATTTTAGTCCAAAATCTAAAAAAATTCATAAAAGTAGTCAAAAACTAATCCGAAAAACCTCATTAATTACCATGAGTTTCTTGAGCACATTCTAATATTTGATTGATTTTCTCATCATTTTTAAATACAATCCCATCTCTTTCTTCTTCTGCTTTCTCAATCTCCACAAGCAAGAGCTCTTTTTTTTTTTGTTCATTTTCTTCTTCGTTTTCGAAAGGAGATAACACATTTTTTTCTTCTTCTTCTTCTTCAAATTCTCTGCTTTCAAAATTGCGAAGAAAGTTTTGGTAAACGTTCGTTTTTTCGTCCAGAACCTTATCATAAAATTGTAAAATATGATGATCTATACCAATTTTGAAGATATTCTCAAGATCATCGCTATCCACAAGATCTTTCTGAAATTCATATATTTTATTTTCTTTGTTTATATTCTCAAGATCATCGCTATCCACAAGATCTTTCTGAAATTCATATATTTTATTTTCTTTGTTTTTTTCTTCTTCATTGGGTTTTTTTTTAATCAGTTTATTCTTTAAACTATAAGCTTTTGTCGAAGTTTTTCCTTCACCAAAAAGCTTTGAAGAAGAATTCTCTTGCTCATTTGTTTCGTTTGTGGTTTCACTGAAGGTTTGTTGTGGATGTGGTTTTTTTTTGCAATAAGATTCTACGATGCCCATTGTTTTTTGTTTTGTGATGGTGTATTAATATTATTGCTAAAATTCGCTTTAAAACTTATTTTAAATGTTATCTCATTTAAAATAATTTGAAAGAAGAGATAATTATTCTTTTTCTTTTTATTATCGATTTTTCTCTTGTGATGAAAAAAAAAGAGAAAAATCTGACAAAAATTAATGGAGTTTTTGAAAATCATGTATTGATTTTAAAAGGAAAAGTTTTTTTATTGGTTTTTTATAAAATAATAAGAAAAATTAATTTTCAGTTTTTGTTTTGAATGATTTTTTTAGAGGAAAAAACAAAAAATGCTAAAGTCTAAAAACTCAAAAAATGCAAAAAAACTAAAAAACTAAAAATCAAACTCCCTTTAAAAACATCAAAAATAAAGCTTTTTTTTATTGATTTTTATTTCTATTTAAAGGACATAAACAAGATTATGTGATAAAACCCAAAGCATGATATAAAGCTAAACAAAACTCTCTATATTTTAAAAGAAAAATCTCAATAAATTACCATTAAATCACTGGTCCAGCCCCCGTATAGTACCTCATTAATATTTCTGAAATAAGTCTTCATATTAAACCCAGTTTTCGTAAACAAACATGCTGAGACGATCAAAAACATGAGAAAATAGAACAAAATCCCATATAATCCTTCAATCCCCAATATACCAGCACAAGCCCCTGCCGTCACTGTTGAATAAGTCCTCCTATTTGTGAAAAAATCAATTGATTTTATATGAAATTAATAGATTTTTTTGAAAAATTCAAAAGAAAAATTCAAAAGTTTTTTGAAGAATTCTTCTGATTTTTCTTTAAAAATCAATGAAATTTTCTTTACATTCGTCTTAAATGCGAAATGTTTTTAGCATAATTGACTTCATTGAATTCCATTGAATTTTCATCTTCTTCTTCTTGCTCGGGGGGAGATTTCAGCTAAAATTTTATATATAAAGGGAATTTCTTTGTTTTATGAAAAACATCGTCGATTTTTCGAGTGATTTTCGTGGCTCCCGAAGGAGGAATTTTTCTTGGAGGCATTAAATTGCAAGTTTTTCTTTGAATTTTTTAATTAAATTATTATCTTTGATTTTTTTAAATGAATTTTTTTTTTAATTTTTCAATGAATTTTTTTTTTTATCAGATTTATTAATGTTTTACTCAAAGTTTTCATTGAATTTTTTTTGTAAAAGTTTTTTGAATTATCAATGAAATGAAAACAAAATAACGGCTGAATTTATATCTTTAAAGTTCTCCATTATCATCTCAAATGAATAAAACAATCTATTCTTTTTCATTTTTCCTTTTTATTGTCTCAATAAGTAGTTCTCCTTTAGATTCTTTAGATCCCAACATCGAATCTCAAATAAGAAAATTGCAATCACAATTTAGCAGAGGATTTCAGATAAATGGGGAGACCATGCAAAAAAGAGGCTCTCCTGATGTAGCAGTCTATGGTTCCGGGTTCGCAGTTTGTTGGGTTGGCTTCAACCAGAATAATGTTCAGGTTATTTATGCACAGCTTTACTCTTTTGCAGGGGTGCCAAAGGACAAACAATTTCAAGTCAATACTATCCAAAATCTTCCAAGAAAGCCCAAAATCACAGGATTATCATCAGGTGGCTTTGTGATTGTTTGGGAAGAATTCGATAAGGCCACATATTACCTTCAAAGTTATGGACAAATTTTTAACATTGAAGGTTTAAAATCAGGCATAGCTCTCCATTTTGTAACAGATTGGAGTCTTAATTACAATGAACAACCTCATGCAGCAAGCAGGAAATCTGGAGGTTTTTTAGTCACTTGGGTTTCGTATTATTGGTACATCTACGCTAGCTATTATTTTGAAGATGGAACTTCTAGTTCTAGTCTTTTGAATTCTTATTATTTAACAGCATCAATCTATGCTGGTGAAATAAGACCCTATATTGCAAATTTATACAATGATCTATTTTTCATGGTTTACACCTTTGATTCAGAAATAATTTGCGGTATGATGTGTTCCCTTACTTCTTGTACCCCCGCTTATACATTGGCCTATGGGTCCAAACCTTATATTACTGCAACTTTGGGGGGTGTTTTACTGATATATCTAAGGTACGATTTTTCAAAGTATTCGATTAGTACTTTTGGACAATTTATTGATGTTGAATTTTATTATGATGGAGGTGAAATTACTCTTCATTCATCTGATTCTTGCTATGATAATAATCCCCATGTAAGTGTTCGATATGATGGATGCTTTATTTTGTCGGTGGACTGTTTATCCCAGAATACTAGTGATATTTATGATTTACTGTTTGATCCGCATGGCGAATTTATCAGTGGAAACCTTTTGGTCAATGAAATCAATGCCATGGAGCATAGCTCAAATTGTATAGCTGTTTTTCCGAATGGAAATTTCGTGATAGTTTGGGATGAGGTTGGTGCTGATTATTGGAAGATTAAAGCTAAAATTTTCCAGACTGATCCCATTCCTTTTAGATTGATGTCCAATCATTTCACAATTAGACAAGGTGAAAACCTGCTTGCCAATAGAACAATAATAAATGCTATTGGAAATGGGACTATAACATTTATTGTTAGCGCAAGTACCAATGGATATTTCACAATTTCAAATAAAAGGGTTTATTCTTTTACTCAAGCTGATGTTGATAGTTTGAAAGTCTATTTTATCCACGATAACTCACTAATTGCTCCTATTTATTGGTTGACTTGTTCAAGTGATCAAAGCAATATGATTTATTCTTCAAATACCTATATCTCTTTTATCAAAAAAGTTAAAATCACCAAAAATAATATCGTCATTCAACAATTTACTAAAGTCGTGATCACAAAAAATAATCTTGATGGAGTTTTGTATGATGGAACCCCAACTATTATATATACTGTGCTTTCAAATACTTCATGCTATTTTGAGTTTGCGAAAAATCCCTACGTGGCCATTCGTTCTTTTTCAGCTCAACAAATCATTAATTTAGAGGTGGTTTTCTATGCATTTGATACTCCAAGTTATATTTTGCGATTAAATGATAGTTTAAGCTATATTGATGTTGATGGTTTTATTGTTTATTATATTGCTATAAAGTTAACCACCAATCAAATTTCAATCCAACAAGGAAAAGTCTTATTAATTAATTCTCAAAATTTTGGTGCAAATTATGATCATCGATTGTCAGCAATTTTTATTATTTCTACTGTGAAGAACGGATATTTTGCATATAATAATAGTATTAATAATGATATCTATTCTTTTACCGAAACTCAACTTCTCAACAAGGAAGTTTATTTTGTTCATGATGATAGTTTAAGAGCTCCGATCATCAGAATGAGTGTGACAGACGGAATAGGAACCACTCAAACTGCATCTACCAGTGTCACATTTGTTGTAAATTTAGAATTAACCAAAAATTCTTTAAAAATCAATACAGGAGAAATTCTTCAAATAACCACTGATTTCATTGCTGGTTCTTCTATCTATGGAAGCAGCTTAAAAATTTTTTTCATCATTTTTGATATAAAGAATGGTAGGTTCACGTCAAATGCACAAGAAATTTCCCAATTTTCTTTACAAAATATATTAGATAAACAAATTTTCTTCACACATGATGGCAGCATTATTGCACCAAGTTATAAAGTTTCCATTGGGGATGGTTCTGTAAAAACTGACGCTATTGGAGCTTTGGTTTCATTTAACAATCAACCTCCTGCTCCAGTCCTTAAAAATAATAATTTTATCATTGATCAATGGGAAAAAATTACTTTGACAAGTGATAATTTAGAGGCAAACGATGACATTAATAAAGATTTTGAGTTCAGGATAGTCAATATTGATTTTTCATATTTTTCTTATAGTGATGATCCAGAGGTTCCTATTTCCTCTTTCAAATCCAGTGATATAATGAATTCTAATGTTATTTTCGTTCATGATGGTTCAAAAGATGCCCCACGATTCAATCTAACAATTTTAACCCATGAGGGCAAAACCGATGGAAATAAATATTCAGCTGTTATATATTTTAACTCGGAGCCTGTTCTCATTACCAATATGCTCAACATCAAAAGAGGTGAAAAAAAAATCATTACTTCAAATACTTTGGAAGCGAGTGATCTTGAATCTAATGCAAACGATTTGATTTTCAAAATTTATAATATTTTATACGGAATGTTCATTAACGTTAATGATCCAGCTAATGCTATCACCTCTTTTGATCAATATGAAGTTTCCAATAGTGAGATCTTATTTGTTCATGATGGTTCTATCAACCCTCCAAGTTATAGTGTATCAGTCAGTGATGGTAGTGTCACAATCGAGTCGCAAACTGCCATTATCGATTTCTTAATGACTAAAGGGATTAGTGGTGTCAGCAAATTGACTCTTTTTGATGCTGAATTGATGAGAAGCATTGCAATCACTTCTAACGGTTTATATGTTATAGCATCAATTTATCAAGGAATACTTTTGGTTATTGATATAAATAATCACGCAAACCCAATTTTACTGAAATCCTTAGATTTAATGCAATATAACATCACAAAGATCAGCGGATTAGTTTTAAAGAATGATTTTGTCTATGTTTTAAGTGAATCAGCTATGTTGGCGATAATTTATGTTAACGATCTGAAGAATCCCAAATTCATTGGTTCTTTAGGAAAAGCAAAATCAAGTTTAGATTTGGCAGTTTGCGATAATAATTATACTTATTTAGCTGCTGAAACTGATGGAATTTATATCATTTCAACTGAAAATATAAATGAAAATCAAAGCAATGCAAGCTTTATTAAAAGTTTATCTATTAATGGTTCTTCTATTGCTTCCTTGGCTTGTTTTGGTCAATTTCTTTATCTAGTGACAAAAAATGAAAAACCAATGATGATTGTGCTTAATATAAGTAATGCCACTGATCCAAAATATATAAATAATGTCAGTTTAAGCTCAACGGGCAATTTTATCAAAATAAATCCAAAAGGAGTTTTGACATTTATTGGAACTAATACAGGAATTGATATTTTTAATATTTCAGATAATAAAAAAATTGCAAATATAACAACTATTACCCTTTCTTTTGAAGTATTTTCTTTAGATATTAGTGAGAATGATGAATATTTGACAGTTTTAGGAGATTTGACCATGGTTACAATCAATATACAGCAGCTTCTTACCACTCAACAATATGGAATCTTAGATAATTTGAATTATGAATTCGGTTTGAATCAAGTATTACTTTTGCCGAATTCTCATTATGGGTTCATAGCTTCTATTGAAGGTTTGCAAATTTTCAATATTTTCAGAGGTCTCCAATCGAGATTATCCCCAAAACTGTCATCCTATTATCCAAATTACCTAAATGCTACTGGAAATGCACATGTAATCGTTTCATCAGATTCAAGCTATTGTTTTATCTTGACTATGATAAATGGTTGGGAGCATTTAGTGATAAAAAGTGCAAAAGATTTTGATAGTTTCAATACCACACTCAAAGAAATCAATTTAACATGCAATAATATGCAATATTCGTCATTAGTTTTCCCTAAAAAGGACACTAAAACAGTTTATGTGATAAATTGTGGTAATTTAACGACGATAACAATAAACCCAACAAACCACCAATTGACAAAAATCATGAGCACAATGAGATTTGGAGATGCATGGGGAATTGAAATCGCGCCTAATGAGGATTATCTTTATATCACAAATAATAAAACCAATCAAATGCATATTGTTTTTATTGGGAAAAATTCAAGAATTATAGCCAATATAACATTAAATGGTGTGCCTAAAATGATGTCTGTTTCTACTGATAATAAATTTGTATTTGTAGTTCTAGAAAAAACCGGACTTGCTTTTATAAATGTCACCAATAAGACCAATCCCCAAATTTTGAATATATCCAATAGTATCAGTTCTTTGGGAGATGTCAGATCAATTATTTATTTTACAGATATCTATGGAAATCAATACATTGTTGTATCCTTATTTTATGAAGGCATGATCAAAATAATTGATGTAAGCGATGCATCATCTCCCATTATCTTATCCAAACGCTACATTGGTAAACAAACTGCAGGATTAGGCCTCTTACCAAATAAAAATTTTATTGTGGTCCAAAGTTTTCATCGTTTAACCATTGTAGAGATCAGAAACTTGACGAATCCTGTTATAGTTAATGATATTCAATCAGAAACAATTGGTTATACCTATCAGATAGGTGTTTCAGATTCAGCCATATTTATGCCAACATTTGAAATCTTCAAACTTTACACTGGAGAAACTTTTTTTTATCCTCATATTTTTTCTAATACGAGCCCCTTGGGTCATAAATTCTTTTTGATTCAATTTTTTTCGATCAGTCCAAAAACTTTTGATAAAACTCAGGAAAAAATAAAGTTATTGAAGATTGAAACTGAGAAATCTTGGCCTTTTTGGATGACAATGGATTATGAAATAAATACTCTCACAGTAACTCCTCCTGCTATGCAAAGTCTTAACCTTTTGAGGAAACTCAAATTAAACTTTGGTACACAAATAACAGAAAAAGAATTCGCTGAGGTTTCCGATAATAACGCGTTTGGAGTGACTTCTGAGTTATTATTCCAAAATTACATAGATGCCGATCTTATTCCAACAAATGAATATGATCCGAAAATCCCTATAATATTCAAAAATGAAACAGTGAATGTTACAGCCATCATAGAGTTATTAAACAAACACGTGCTTTATCATTATTCCACATTTTATCTAAATGATTTCGTTTCATTGGACACTGCCCCAATTAATGGTGAAGTCTCCATTCAAACACAATTTGATAATTATGGCGTGCCGAAAATCGATTCACGAATCGATTTCCAATTTGATCAATTTTCATTCATTGATAATGATGGAGATTTACTTACATATACTGCAGTGGGCTTGCCATCATTTCTTCAATTTAATAGCGTTAGTTTCAAAATATATGGAACCCCAACGAAAAGAGATTTAGGGGTTTATTATGTCAAAATCATTGCTTCAGATGGCTATATGAACATTAGTCAAAACCTCACGATATCAGTAAAAAACGTCCCACCAACATGCATTTCACCAGGAAATCAAGGGTTCATTCTTGGGGATAATTTCGATTGGCAGCTTCCTTCATCGACTTTTGCTGATGAAGATGAAGATCAATTGACTTATATGATAAAAATGATAGATGAAACTACTCAAAAAGTAATTAATGCTCCAAATTGGCTCAATTTAGATGACTCTAGATTGAGAGTTTATGGGAAACCAGAGGCAAAAGATATAAAAATGGATTTTGTCAATAAACGTTTTTATCAAAACTTCACTTTGAGGTTGAATGCAACCGATATTGCTGATCAAACTTCTTCGTTTGAATTCAATTTAACTGTTCAAAATTACTTTCCTATTTACAACCCCAACCTCACACTTTCAATGCAATTTGCAAAAAAATATGGTTCATATATAAAAATCCAACAAAGTGTAGACTTTGAATTTTCTGCCTCTACATTTTTAGACCCAGAAAATACCCATTTAACTTATACAGTTACAGGATTACCTAAGTGGCTGATCTTCACTTCTACAAGTCTGTTTGGAACAACATCAAAATCTAATCTCGGAAACTATACACTCAATATAACAGCATCTGATGGGTATTATAATGCCACAGGATCATTTTTGATTTCTGTACAAAATCACCCTCCCATAGCTTATCCTTTATCGGATAAAACCTTAATTTTGGGTCATAGTTTTAATCATTCATTTTATTCGGTTTTGAGTTTTTCTGATCCTGATGACGATCCTTTAACCTTTAAAGCTTTTCTAATTGAAAATGATACAATGACAGTTCTCCCATCTTGGATAATTTTTGTAGCAGAAACCTTAACTTTCTCTGGGATTCCGAATGCTGATTTCATCCATTATAACGAAACAGAAGGTATGTATTATCAATCCTTTAAGATTATGGTTATGGCCTTGGATTTAGGTGACGCAAATGCGACGTCTTCCTTTAATTTAATTGTGAAAAATAATATACCTAGAAAGAATAAATTACTTTCCAATCAATTCTCCAGTTTTGTTCCGAGAGTGGAGGTTGATTCAGAGATCACATTCAGTGAAGACACATTCGTTGATGAGAACAATGACACGTTGACTTATAAAGCAAGATTAATGAGCGATGATGGTTGGTTTCTTGGACGAAGATTATCTCAAGCATCTGCAGCAGATGGCACTAATTTGCTACCAAATTGGATTGTTTTCGATGAATTGCAAAGAAAATTCTCGATTTCGCCAACTTCATCTAATTATTTACACACTTATACAATAAAGGTTATTTGTAAAAACTCAATGTTGGAAGAATCGGACTATTTTTCTTTTGAAGTTGGTATGTCTGCATTTTATGCTTTTAATATATTTCTTATAGTTATTGGGGTAGTGGGTAGCATTTTAGGATTTTATGCTAATAGAATCATGTTTTATTCGATTATGGCTAAAAATCTTTATTGCTATCCAAATTATGAGAAGGTTTTTATCAATCAAGAATATCAAAAATATATTTATTTAATCAAAGAAGATCTAGATGTATGTTTTTTGATTTGGAAAGAGATTAAAAAAAACCACAAAGATATCACAAAGATCTTTAATTCTCCACAAGAAAAACAAACTCTTAGGACTTTCATCAATGAAGCCGCTAATCAATTAAAAGCCCAGAAAGCATTAGAAGATTATGTTGACTTAGAGGATTTGAGATTAATCGTAATTTTTGAAGGGTTTTTAGTTCTTGATACCATAAAAAATCACAAATTTGCAAGGAAACTCTTTAATCGAGTAAAGAAGCTTCTTACAAAAAAGAAAATAAAGTTATGGTATCAGGAATTAGTTACAATATCTGACCCTTTTTACGAATGCAGCCTTAGTAAACCCCTTCCCATCATAGAGATAAATTCTGATAAGTTTCAATCAACAATCAATCAGGTCCTTAGAAACTTCAAAAGTTATAATTTATATGAAGAAATTCCTGAAATAGATAAGAAACTTCTACAAGGTAAGCTGAAAGCTCATGTTCTTGGCATACCCTCTCCTTCTTCAAAACTCTATAAGTTTTTAGAATATTCAAGAGGTGAAAGTTTATGGCTTGATTGCAATGAAATATCAGAAATCCAATATTCAAAAACCAATTCAAGTGAAAAGCTAGTTCATTCAAGCATTTTTGACTACCCTGAAAGAAATAATTATAATAGCATCACGAATTGGTTGAAATATAGCATTGATAAAGGAATGCTTATTTTTAATGGAAAACCTACAAATCATGATCTTGGAAAACATATTATCAGGATATTTAATAATGATGATCTAGTTGTTAGGGAATTCGGGATAGAGGTTTTACAGAACAAAGGAGGTTTAGTGAAAAGTGAAATGAAGCTAGGGCTAGCGATGACAACCACAGCAATTGCATCGGAAAAAGTTCTCTCTTTGATGAAAAAAGAGAAGAAGATATCTGAAGCGGAGGAACTGATGATGAAGATAGAGGGTTTTGATGAAGAGATAAAGGAAAATTTGGATTTAGAAAATCAGGGAAAAATGATAAAGAATGATGAAGAAGATCTTGATATTGAGGAGAATTCACCTTTTGAAAAAAAATAATTAGTTTTTTCATAAAAAAAATGAAAAATTTTCATTTTTTTCAATTAAATACATAAAAAAATTGCTATTTTTATTAAATTTATTCAATATTCTTAATAATTTCATTCAATTCTTTAATCATATTTCCTTTATTTCCTCATCTTATCTCCTCCTCCTGTCAATTGATTGATAAAAGGATGTTTCAAAGCCTCTTCTGGCGTCATTCTTTTCGCAGGGTCCAAACAAAGGCATTTATCCAGTAAATCTTTCAAAGATAAAAGCACCTTTTTATCAGAAGAATCCCCATCATAAATGTTCAATAAAGCCCCTAAATCCCTCATTGGCTTATCATTCACTGGAATTGCTTTTACGTATTCCTTTAGAAAAAGAGGGTTTTTATAAGAAAAATTGATAATATTTTATTAAAAAATTAAAAAAACTGACCTCTTTGGTGATTGGGTCGATTTCGCATGAGAGAAAATTGTAATTATTATCGAAGTATTTATATACGAATTCCCCTCTTTTCAGTATCTTATTGTTGAATTTCCCCTTTGTCTGCATGATAAATTTGATCATTTCATTGTTATTTCTCCCCGGAAACAAGAAATTCCCTTTTTTTTTCAATAAAAAATTTTATTTGATTTTTTCAAAGAAAAACAAAGAATTCTTCAATTAATTTTACCTACATATATTTCATAAATAGTACATGCAGTACTCCATACATCAATTCCTGTATTATAAGGGTATCCTAATATAATTTCAGGAGCTCGATAATAACGAGAAACCAGATACTCCACCAGAGAATTCTCTTCCACTGGCATTGCCGTTCCGAAATCACAAAGTTTTATGGTTTTCGCGCTGTTTGTGGCAAGGATATTATCGGGTTTTACTGATGAAATTGATTAATTTATGAATGTGAAATTTGAAATTTGAAGAAAAAATCAAATGAAAAATCAAAAAATCAAAAAATCGATGAAAAAAAAATTCAAATGAAAAAAAATTCAAAATTTCAAATGAAAAAAAATTTCAAATGAAAAAAAATTCAAATGAAAAAAAATTCAAATGAAAAAAATGAAAAAATGAAAAATCAAATAATACTATCAGCATGTATGATCTTATTCTTCTTCAAATGACTAAGCGACAGGAAGACCTGAGCGGCATACGACCTGACGGCATCCAAGCTCAGCCCAGTCTTTTTCCCGAAGATCTTCAAGGTTTCCCTCAAATCCTGTTCCATAGTTTCAAAAACCAAGCAAAAATGTCTTCGGTATTCAAAAGAGCCCAATAATCTAATAATGTGTTTTTTATCGAATTTATCAGTTTCATTCAATTTTTGAAGAATTTGGACTTCTCTTTGTCCAGCTCTCATGAGGATTTCATCACTTCTTATGATCTTTATAGCAACAGATTGCTTTGTAATTACATGAAGAGCTTTCACTACTGTACTGAAAACCCCTTTACCTAATTTGCCTATCACTTGGTATTGCTTGTCGAGAATCTCACCGATTTGAACCTTGTAATAGTGCTCTTCGTCATCCCATTCGAGAATATCACGTCTTTTACAAAGGAAAATCAAGAATTTTTAATTTCAATGAAAAAAATGATTTTTTTTTATAAAAGAATACTGATAATAAATTACAGAAAGTTTTGAGCTCTTTCTTCGGCTTTTTTAAAGAAAATCAAATGAAAATTACTTTATGAGATTCGTGGACAATGAACTCTCCATATTGATCAGTGATTCATTGAACATATCAAACATTTCGGGGTTTTTCTCAGGTTTTTCTTCAGTTTTTTTCTCGGAATTTTCTTCTATTTTCACTAAAAAATTCAAAAAAATCAAATGAAATTCAATGAAAAATTCACTTGTTTTTTCTCGCATCGCATCCACCATTCGTATATAATTGTATTTCTCGACATCAGCCTTCGAAACAGAGTTTTTTCTATTAGAATTTGAATTTTCTTCATGAATTTCCTTTATAATATGTTCTTTTATATTTTCCTTTATAATATGTTCTTTTATATTTTCATTTGTATTTTCCTTTGTAATTTCCTTTGTAATTTCATTTGTATTTTCATTTGTAATTTCATTTGTAATTTCATTTGTAATTTCATTTGTAATTTCATTTGTAATTTCATTTGTAATTTC
>JFJP01039478.1_pt1 | contig 13390 bp, 21 predicted proteins | sample 431651 | NCBI WGS metagenome assembly JFJP01 (sample SAMN02602958, study PRJNA72255) | Microbial mat metagenome, whole genome shotgun sequencing project. | biome: fresh water; feature: sink hole; material: water; isolation source: purple microbial (photo- and chemosynthetic) mats found in...
AAAGAAAGACTATTGGTATATCATGATTCTGCAAGATGATTTCAGCAGTCTCTGTTCCATCAATACCAGAACCAAGATTAATATCCATAAGAATCAAATTTATATCTGAGGATGTTTTAATTGCTTCTATAGCTTTCTCACCAGTAGTAACTGTTATGACACAGTATCCATATTTCTCAAGTTGTATTTTTTCCGTCATGGCAATAATACTTTCGTCTTCGACAAGTAATATGGTTTTCTTTTTATTTTCGTTCATGTTGTTCTTCATATTATATAAGAATTTGATTAATTGTCATTATAGTAATCGTTTATAGCTGGACCAATAGCATTTCTAAATATTGGTTCATATTTTCTAGTATCCCATTCAGAATATTCGTTTGGACTATTGCCTTTCTGTGGTAAAGTATCCATACCTATTTTAACATAAATAGTTTTATCTTTTTTTGTATAATATACTTTTGGTTTTTCTTTACCATAGTAAATCCAGAATATATGAACTTTTGCATCATTCTTTTCAAATAATTTATCTTTAAAAATTCCTATTCCATTATCAAAATTCTTCCAGATAAAATCTTCTAGACTATCTCTACCATCTTTTTTCTTAAAGTTTTTTGTATCTAAAAACTCATTCAATATATCTATTACTTTCATGATTAACCTCTATAAAGAAAAAACTCTTTTCAACCAACCACTAGATAAATCTTCTAATGTCTTTTGGTGAATTTCACTCATTTCTAATTTTCTAGTTCTAATGCCTTTACCTTCTAAATAGGTAGCTGTAAGAATTATAAAATCTTTATTAGAAGATTCATAAGGAACACCCCAACTACGAGCCATGTCTTTATGAAAAGATGTTCTATTTATTATATAGGCTATAGAATTATTAACATCTAAAATAGCTGCAATATCTAAACGATTTCCATCACCAACTAATTTCTTAATAGCTGCATTAAGATCTTTTAAATTTTCACACTTATAAGATTCATTCTTTTTTGTTTTAGCTGTATTATGGACTAATTTTAATTCAGCAACTTCTTTTAATAATTTTTTTAACTTCATATTATTTACCATCATTTATTAATCTTAATCTAGCACCTATCATAGAAAATTTAACAGGATTTTTTGCTTTGTTTTTTACATAAAGTTCTACATTGGTTTCGTCAGAATATTTTTCTTTCAAAGCTCCAAGAAATCTTTTCTTTAATCCACTATCTATCTCTTCAAATGGAGTAATTTTATTTCCTTCTTTGCCATTGACTAAACCAACCATTATAACATTACCCAATATTCCTCTTTTCAAAACTATAAAAGCAGTTTCTTCTAATAGTAATTCTTTTAATTTCATATTACTTCTTCCTTAGTTTATTATCTGGAGCAAATTTATCTATTAAATTATCAACTCTATCAAATAATTTAAATCCAATAGTTACATAAAATATAATAGATAAAGCTCCATATGTTAACGCAGACCATATTTTACCATTAAGGGAAACATCTTTTACCATACATGAAAAATAAAAAGCATAACAAGAACATATAGATACTAAAGCAATTAAATTCCTGCTGGTTTGTTTCTTTGTTATATTCAACATTCTACCAGATATATATACCATAGCTAATGATATTAACATTACCAAAAAAGGCAATGTAATAAAAGTAGCTATTTGTAATATCTGAGTCTTATATTCAATAAAAAAATCCATGATTATTACCTCGCTGCTTTAAGGCTAGCCTGCAATTCAGCTTCTCTTTGTGGAGTTATTTTTTTACCAAATAGTTTCTTTAATATCTTGAATGCTAATACAGCACCACCAGTTATTAATGCACCTTTTATTAATGGTATCTTTAATAGAGCACCCCAATTTCCAGATTTAACTGCTTCACCGACAGATTTAATTCCACCAGTAAAAAATCCTTTTACAGAAGTAAATGCTTTTCTTATCCAACCAAGTATTCCACCAGTCTTAGCTCCAGCATCTGCAACACCAGCTGCAGCCGCAGTAGGAGTTGTTGTAGCTGCTGCCATAGCGGCTTCTGGGGTTTTAGCTGCCATGATTGCATTTGTTTGAGCAACCATTGCTGTTGGTGTAGCTGGAATATCAGCTGCTATTGGTTTAGATGGATCTAATGCATCAAAAGCAGAAGTTGTTTTATATCCTTCTGGATTTACTGGAGTCATGTCTTCAAGCTTCTTTGGTATAGATGGTGCTGATGATGAAGCACTTCCAGTCATGGTATCTGTAAACGTTCTGCCACCAACTACTCTGTCAGATGCATCTGCTGCCTTTGTCATAGCTTTTACACTTGCTGGAGCATCAGTTGAGTCTAATGGATTAACTTCTGGTTCTGGTAATCTTGGTCTATCGCCAGCACTTGTTTTTATTTGTTGTCTAAGTGTTGATTCCTCGCCATCTGGTTTTAATTGACTGGATGCACCAGCTCTTCTTGCTCTAGCTGGTGCTTCCGCCGCTGCAGTTTCGGAACTAGAAGCATTTAACTCTGGAAACTGTGAATATGCAAAATTCGCAGCTTTGCTTTGTGCTGTATCCATAGGCGTTCCAACCAATAATAATTCTTGAAGTTTTTTATCATAAGCGGCCTTAGCTGCAGGATTTACTCTTTCTTCATTGATGCTATTTATATTATTAAAAGCATCTTCAAATAAAAATGGAGTTTTGGAATTCTCAACCATTTCTGTTATGTATTCAATATTCTCTTGTATTAGATCTAGTCTAACATCATCACCTAGCATAAATAATGTTTTATAAAGATCTGCAGTTGATTCACCAAATTCTTTATAATCCTTTACAAACGATTTAACCATATTGCTTAGAACATAGTCTTCTGTAATATAAGTTCCTTTGTAGTTATACGATTCTCTTAAAATCTTTTCTTTCATTTTATTCATTTGTAATTCCTTTTATTTCTGGTTTATCTATTTCTATTGAATCTTCTTTACCACTTAAAATTTCTAATATTCTATCTATAATAACGTCATTTAAATCTATTTCTTCTTCGAAGTTATCAAAGCAATATGACATTTCATTAACTATCTTAGTAAATTCTTTATTAGTTCCTTCTCTATTAGATAACTCAACAAATTTTTTATATGTTTCGTTTGTTTTGAAAGCACTTCTAAATGTTTCTTTTCTTTCTTTATCTACTAATAATCTAAGTTCTGAAAATTTCTTTTCTATTTCTTTTTTTATATCTTCTTTTTCTTTCTTGTATTTCTTTACTTCTATATCATATTTTTCAAATCTTTCTTTTTGTTCTTTCTCTAATTTATCTTTTCTTCCATTATTATAATTTAAGAAAGAAATAAAGAATCCTCCAATAGATAATATAGAAGATCCAATAGATGTAATTATTACCTTACTCATAAACAATAATTGATTATTTTCAATAAGATAAATAGCTATTCCACCTAGAGAAGTTATTAAGAAACATGATATAAAAATATACATCAATACTTTAGAAATATTAATTTGTTTCATTTTCTACTTTGTCCATTTTATCAAAATAGCCGAATCGTTCTAATTCTTTATAAATTAGATTATTCATTGATTTATTAGAATCATTATCTGATAGAACATTTATAGAAAATTGGAATTTTTTATCGTCATCTATAAATCCTTCTTTTCTAAAACCTTTAACGATATAATGAGCTAATCTAATACTATCTATGTCGGCTTTTATTTCCATTCTTATTCTATCAAGTTCTTCCTTGATTTCATCTTCTTGCATGAAGGAATCCTTTGAATTAAATAATTCCTTTAATCTACTAAGTTCTCTTCTATCTCTATCTAATTCACCTAATCTTAAATCAATTGCATCCATGAAAAACCTTGCTATTTCCATTGAGTATTTAGTTGGTATTGCAATATCTGATTTAACTGGTTTCTTTATCCATTTATCTTTTTCTATATCATATAGTGTTTTACTTCTATCGACATCATCTGTATTATAACTTAGATAAAAATTAATAGGATGTTTCTTATACATATTACCATTAGGTAATTGTTTCCATATCTTAGATATATCTTCTTTGGATTCATCCGTTATAATATTAACATCTATATCTGATGTTGAATCATATTGATAAGTAGTAATGGAACCTAAAAGATACCAATTTTTTATTTTAATATCTGGCCAATTCTTTTCTTTCCATTCATTAAATCTACTCATAATTTCTTCTTTAACGTTTGAACGAATAATCCCATCAGAAGAGAATACAGCAGTGTTTAAACTTTTTCTTGGATAATCTAAAACGTTTTCTTTTAGATTTCCTTGTAATTCATTAGCTAATTTATCTAATATAATATCTATTTTCATTATGCACCTCTTTTTACTCTTGCTAAATACGCTACAGTAGCAGCAGGAATTTTCCCTGCATCAACTGCAGTTGGACCACAATTATAAGCTTGTATTGCTAAATCTATATTGCCTTTATAATATCTAATTAAATGAGCTAAATATTTAATACCTATAGTTGCATTATCTTCTGGATTTAATGGATCAAATTCTTTACCTTGTGTCCAAAACTTATTCTTATAATAATCAATATATTTACTATTTAATTGCATCAATCCCATGTCTTTTGAACCATTACTATTATTTGAAATATTATCTATATCCCATTCACTTTCTTGTTGAATAATTGATCTTACTAGTTTTGGTGGAACTCCATGTTCTTTTGCCATTTCATCTATAAATTTCTTTAGTTCTATATGATTTGTATCAACTTGAACTGGCTCTAAAGTTTTAATTCTTTGAGTTTCAGTATCAGCATGCATTTTCTCTCTTTGTATTTCATTTTTAGTATAAACTTTTTCTTTATCATATTCTACCTTTTGAATATAATTTTTAGCTTTCATAACTTCTCTTTTTTCATCATCAGATATTGATCCATCTTTATTTAAGTCATCAGCTGATATGTCATCTTTATCTATAAATAAAGAACCAAGTCCAAATACAGCAGCAACTATTGTTGCAAATAAACCTATTATACCTAATGTTATTAAAAGTTTTTTAAAACTTTCACTATTGATTTTATCAACTAATGCTTTATTTCTTTTAACAAATTTATCATATCTTATTTTTATTTCTTTCTTTTCTTCTTTAGTTGCTGTGCCAAAATCCAATTCAAATTCTTCAAACTTTCTTGCTTTCCTTTGAAGTGTTATGATAAAAGCTTTTAATTCTTCATTGTTTATATCGTTAGCTTTACTACGAATTTTCTTTATAAGATTTCTTATTCTCTTACCATTCTTTAGAAATACTATACCTTCTTCCAATGTGAGTTCTTCATATATATTATTAAGAGTTTTATCTATTGAATTCATTATTATTCTCCACTATTAACTTGACAAAATAAAATCAATATTATATACTAAAGCGTGAGGAATAAATAATGATATCAAAAATAATTAAGTTTAGTAATAATCCAAAAGATTTAAAATTTTCTGAAAAGGATTTAGAAAGAATTAATTCCCAAGGAAATATGGCAATTCTTACTGGTGAGGCGTATACATTAACTGGTTGGGTTGATCATGAATGTGATTGCAATCTTTGTGAAATAGAATATGAGGATATATATAATAATTTTACTTCTAAAGAAGAAGCAGAGAAATATATAGAAGATTATGACGTTAATGATCCAGTAATAGAAAAACATGGTTTGTTTATCAAAGCAGTTCAACAAGCTCCAGTGAATTTTGGATTGTTCAAGGAAATAATTGCATGAGAGTTGGAGTTATTGGTTCTAGAAGTATAACAGATTATAATGCAATTAAACAAGTATTAGATACTATAGTTCAAGATGGTGATGAGGTTATATCTGGTGGAGCTAATGGTGTCGATACATTAGCTGAACAATACGCCATTGATATGGGATATGAATACACTATATATAAACCAGAATGGGAAAAATACGGTAAGATTGCAGGGTTAATCAGGAATAGATTAATAGTAGAAGATAGTGATTATATAGTTGCATTTTGGGATGGTAAATCTAAGGGAACTATGGATACAATTAGGAAAGCAGAAGCAGCTAATAAACAAGTAATGAAGTTTATTATTTCAAGTTAGGTGGAATAAGATTATCTTGTTTTGAGTTTTGTTTTGAGTTTTGTTTTGAAATCATAATAACCTCTTCCATGTTTTTCTATGATAGAATATAATTACCTTTCCAAAATAAAAAACCCCTTGCTACCAAACAAGGGGAAACGAAGTTTTTACGATGGTACTTTACGGGAGCGGTCTAGGAATTGAAACTAAGTTTCGCATCTAGAATTAATTTTTCAACTTCTGCAGATTGCACTTCTATTTTCTTTATAAAGTCATATACTTTATTGAAAGCTTCTTTCATATCTAATAAATTTTGTTTTGTTAAATAAATTATTTTATAACTTGCAACACTATTTACATGAAATAAAATATAACCTTCACCCTTTAACTTTAAAGATGTGCTTATTGTAATTTTATTAAATGGTTCATAAGAAACTATATCTTTAGTGCTATCATCATATAAACCATTCTTGCTTACTTCTTCTAAAAGTTTTATATGAATATCAATAAACTTTATAAACCTTTCTCTTTCTGTTCCACTAAAAGTAACATAAACATTAGGCAATACAAGACCTATATTAGTTCCTGTTCCTGCTCTAATTGTTAAATCCGTGTTTGCAATTTTTATTGCGTCCATGTGATTAGTTGTTTGTGCTACAGCGCTGAAACACAATACTACTGATAATATCAATGTCAAAAAAATCTTCATACTACTTAACTCCCGAAATAGTTCTTTATGTTATCTGGATCTATTCCAGATTTCTTAGGTGATATTGATGAAGCAATCAAAATGTTTGTATTGCCACCTTTATCTCCTTCTAGTGATCTTGCTAAATCAATTAAATTTTTATTAGCTTGGTTTTGCACTTCTAAAGCTTTAATTAAAACTTCTTTACTTGAAGTTGATCTATCTTTACCATGAATAACATCATCACTAAAAGATTGAAATACCATTTTTGAATTCTTTATAACATCCAACGAGTTTTCAACTATTCTATTCGCTAATGAATGTTTTTCATCTAGGTCTATTTCATTAGCTGGTGTTGTTGTTTGAATATCAGTAGTTATTTCTGTTTGTTCTTCTGTTACTATGTCATTTATTAAATCATCTATTTCAAAATTATCTACTTCAACTATCTCGCCATCTACAGTAACCTCTGTTTGTTCTAATATACTTTTCATTATGGCCTCAATTCATCAACATATCCACGCCATCCACATATCCTACAAATAGTAAAGTTCTTTCTATCTATATAATTCTCTGGAGGAATATCTAATATATTAACTTCAGTTTCTACAAAATTTCTTTCATTACATTTAGGACAGCGATTTTTTGATGCATAATATCTTCTTATATTATCGTGCATATAAATTCCCCTTATACTCGTTCTGTATTCTTTAATCCTTCAAACAATTCACATCCATGAATAGTCATTTCTTTTACAAATTCTCTTATATCAATTGATCTCATTCCATATGATCTTGCCCAAGAATAGAAATCAGTTTTACTTACAAACTTCTTAGTTTTAAATAAATAATCAGTAAGAATAATGGCTATACTAATAAAGTTTTTTCTTTGTTTGCCTAAGTAATTTTCATTAATTATACAAATTAACGAATCCTTCATGTCTTCAATGAAAGCATCAAAATCAACCAAGTTATTATTTTGTAAATCTTGATGATCATCTATATCAGAATGATTTCTGTGCTTCTGCCTTCGTTCTGTATAATTCAATAAACTTCGTTTTGATATAATAGAAAAGAAATTAAATGCAGTTCCCTTTTCTGGTTTCCATTTCATATAATTAGTAAAACAGCTCATCATACCATGTTGAACACAATCATCATAAGGTTCAAATACATAATAACGATAAACTTGAATAATTGCTTTTACTATTTTTAATATCTCTATGGAAATCAATTCTTCAAGCTTTACATCTTTCCAAACTACTATAGAAACACCTTCACTATTCTCTTCTATAACTGCAGACTTTTGATAATCAAAAATCCACTTAGTTACTTGTTCTTCATCGAAATAATTATTACTAGTGGATTTCTTTTTTTCTTCTATTACCATTTTACAACCTTATGATAAACTATTTCTATAAAATAGAATATATTTATTTATCAAAGTTGGATCAAATTTGCCTGGTAATAATTCCCCATCTTTTACTATAGTAGTTGAAGCAACATCAGTTCCAGAATTCTTATTTATTTTTAAACCAATATTGTCTGTTTCACTATTACCATATTTTAATTCTATAATAATCTTATCTTCTTTACCTATTAAATCACCTATAGCACTTGCTTCTCCAGCAACTCCAGTTAGAATAAGAATTATATCCTGAACTTCAGGTGTTATAATTTTTCCAGCTTTTACTTTTTTCGCTTTCTTGTCTAAAGCTTTTTCTACTGGTGATTTCTTTTTATCTTCTGTATGTTCTTGCCCAGATAAATATTCAACTAAATCATTTATCGTTTGAATGTTCATTGCTTCTTCTTTAGGAACAATAGCAACTCCAACTGTTTTATTAACATAGTCACTAGCTTTTGGTTCATCAGCTTCATTAAGGGATTTGCCTTTATGTTTAGTTGATTCAGTAGCGGCAATTGGTGGTGCTGATGTCATTGCTTCTGGAGCTTCGGTTGGTGTTATCGCTGCTTGAGGCATTGGTGGTGTTGGAAGAGCTGTTTCTGGAGCTGGTTCAGTTTTCGCTTTTATGTTAATATCTATATCATAAAAGATTTTAAGATTTGTTTGTTTTTCTTCCAAGATTATTTCTCTTACTATTGATTTTAATGTAGCCATGTTATTTTATCTCCTCATCTAACATATCAGTTAAATGATTAACGAAAGCGATTAGCTGTTTTTTAGAATCGAATATAAATCCTTCTGATGGATCTTCTTTCTCATAAACTTCGATATGATCTTCAGCTATAAAAATTTCATATTGTTTTGATCCAGCTTTAAATGTATGTATTCCCATAAATAATACTCCTTATTCATATAGTATTATTTATGATGTTAAATCTCTCCATTCTTAATATAGTTAAGAAGCTTATCTGTTTTTTCATTGATAGCAAATATTTCTTTATTATCGTTAGAATGAATTTTTGTATTATTACCAAGATTCATATACACAACTTTAATTATACGTCTTTTTTCATTTTTCCAAGCATCTATAACTTTAGCAAAAACTTCTTTATTAATAGTGTCTTTATTTGACCATATAATAAGAATATTGATTTCGGGATTTTCATTTAATGAATCAATAATTCTATTATAGTTTGGACGCATAATATTTAAAGAATGTCTTTCAGCTTCTATAATACTTCTAGTATTATTCTTTGTTATTTTATTACCTTGAAAATCTATAGCATTTCCAGTTCCAATTAGTATAGAAGAAACTATTGCTGGAGAACCTTGTAAATTATTCACTTTACCTTTAAACATATCATCGCATGTATCTACTAAATTTAAAGTTGTTTTATCGCTATTTTTCTTTAAAATATCCATAAGTGTATTTTCTACTTCATTCAATAGATTAACTTCTTCAGATGTATGAGCTTCTTCTTTCAATGCTAAATAAGTAGACATAATAGTAAATAATGATAATCGTTTAGTCATTTGTCTCATTGTCATAAACATTGATAAATCTGAGAACGCTTCTGTGTTAATATAACTTAAATATCTTGGAATGCTTGTAAATGGTAATTCAGTAGCTTCAAAATTAGTTATCCAATTACTAATTATTCTCTTGGTTCGCTTAACATTTCCAGGTATCATAGAATTCTTAAACTTCAAGTCTTTAATGTAACCTAATACTTTTTCTTCGTTTATATGATTGCCTCTCATTTTTTCATAAGCAATAACATAAGGTAATGGTGATAATTCACTACATTCATTCATAGTATAACAATGTAGATTATCATTAGCTAACCAATTATATAATAATCGTTCTTTATTATCTGTTGGTTTGGGTCTTATTAACCTCATTATATCTTGTGCTTTCCATCCATATCCACTTCTATATTCTACGAACATCTTCTCTAAATGATTAACATCATGAGATTTAAACCAAACTTTTATTGCATTGTGAACTACTTGACCAAATCCACGTTCTTTCTTGCAAAAACCCATAAATTTATAAAGGTCTCTTGGATCAATTATTATTTTATTAAATAATGATTTAAAAATTCTTTTAGCTTCAAATGAACCGTTCGACAATAGAACTAAAGTAAAAATAAAAGTATTTTTATTTAAACTTTTATCATAAGTTTCTATCATTATATCATGTATTTTTATTGGGTCTGTTGATATTATTAATTTCAATAGATCAATTGATGATCTATCAAAATTCTCATTTAGGAAAAATTTATTAATAAAGGTTCCTGTTATAAACCATTTTCTAATTTTTAAATAATCTGAATGTATAAATTCTATCTTATCTAATTGCTTTGTTTTTTTCTTAAAATACTTTACTTTAATTACTGCTGTCTTATTATCCGACATTGCTACTCCTAAGAATTAAAGACTTTATCATAAGCATAATCTAAACCAGTTAAATCGAATTGATTTCTTCCTAGATCGCTTGGATCGTGATTCATAGTGTGAATTAAATCAAAATTTTCATTTAAGTAAACAATAGGATCATCACTAACACTATTAGTAATTGGTTTTTTACTTTTTCTATAATATATTTCTATTCTATTTACGTCTAGATTATAAATATAAACCCAATCACAAATTCCCCAAGTTTTTATATTTTCTGTTCCATCAACCATATGTCTTAAACCAGCATGCCTAATAGCAACAAAAAAAGACATCACATCATCTTGCCTTTCTTCTAATAAATCATTAAAAGTTATTTTATCTATAGGTTTTCTAAAATCATAACCGGGCGAACCGAATGCTTCTAATATAGAATTGTATTCAGCTTCTGTAGGTTTTTGATTAGCTTTGACAACTTTGAGTATACTAAACATAAATCCTATTTCTTGTGGCCAAGAGTAATAAAGAGTTTTGAATAATAAATATCCTAAACTCTTTGGGTGTGATTCTCTGGAGTATGCTACAGCCTTCAATACTCCAGATTTATAGAATCCATAAACTCCAGTTGACATTATTTATACCTCTTTCTTGGCTTGTCTTTTCTTCCAAACATCTTTTATCAAATCAGTGGTAGCCATCTTAGATACTTCAGCTGCACCATCTGCTTTTGATTTTAGATTATCTAACTGTTTTTTAGTTCCACCTTTTGCAGTTGCTTGATCAAGTCTTGCCTGAGTTCTTTTCTTTTCTGCAAACTTATCTTGAGCTAATTTTTCTTTATTGGTAGAAACTACTTTCTTATCAAATTCTCTATCGAATTCATCGCTAGCTGCTTTATCTTCGGTTTCTATTTCTTTACTGATAGTTTCTTTATCAGTTCCTATTCTCTTATCTAAGTCGTTAGGTTTTTTAACCTTAGTTATATGTTTCAATAAACCAGATTCAAAAGCGGCATCAATATCTTTTTTGGAAGTGGTATCTCTTCCTTCTTCTTTCTTCATCTTTTCTACATACCCAGCTTCAGCCTCTAAATTCTCAGCTTCTATTTCTTTAACTATTTCCAAAGCTTCTGGTGAATTCTTTGCAAGATATTTCTTAGCTATATCAATTTGTTTTGATTTAGCGCTATTCTTCTTGATACTTAATAAACCTTTACCACTATTAATAGTAATTACTAAAGCATCTCCAAGAATTTCCAAAGCTTCTAAATTGCTAGTTTTCTCTTCATCTGTCATTTTTGGATCTAACCTAGTTTTTTCAGCTGTCTTTTTTAAAAGAACGAGTAACTTCTTTTTAATTGATTCTTGTTTTTGGCTCGACGTAGCCATCTTATTTTTTTCACCGATAGCTGAACTTGATACTTCCTTAATCTTCTTTTCAGCAGCTATTATTCCTGGTCCTCTTTGAGCAGATGGATTAACAGTTTTTAATGCTGCTGAGAAAGCAGCTTTTTCTTGTGGGGTTATTAATGTAGAAAGATTGCCTGGAACAACTTTCAATTGTTTCTCTTTTAACATTTCTGCAACTGCATCTTGAATTTTTCCAGCTTTTATTAATTTAGCAACTGCATCAGCGTTTGTAATTGCTGCCATTTCATTAAGTTCTTTATTTAGTAAATCTATTAAGTTCATATATTCTCCTAATTCTTTTTAACAGCTTTAACTGCCATAATATCTAATTTTTCTTTTTTAGCCATTTCTCTAACAGCGTTGATATTCTTTTCATCATCGTCAAGGAATTTTATTTGATATCCCTGATGAGCATAGTTTCTTAATACATTTGCTTTCTTTTCGAAATCAGTTGAGCCTTGATAGTGTTTACTATCATCATTCATTGCATGAACCAAATCTCTTACTAATTTATCTCCAATTAATTGAAGGTCTTTCTTATCATTTTTATACTTTAAGAAAACAGATATTGATTTAAAAATAACATCCTCCATTCCACGAGCTGTAAGTATTCCTATTTTCCATCCATTTCTAATATGAATATCCATCATTCTTAGATTTGGAATGATTGGTAACCCCGTAGTGATAGATGCTGCAACCTTTTCTGGATCCCTAAACTCTCTATAATCATAAGCTGATTTAGTTTCAGGAGTTATTTTTTCATGTGCATATTGTTCAGGAGTTAAAGCAACTTCCTTAGCATCAGTAGGTAATTTTCTATAAATATAGATATTTTGTGCTGTTAATAAAGTATCATCTATATCAAGAAATAAAATACCTTTTCCATTCTTTGGAGCACTAGCTGCTTCATAAAGAGTTGTTAATATTGTGTTATTAAAATCCATACTTCCTTTCCTAATTATTAAATTCTTGATCTATAGTTATCTTTACTTATTATCTTGACACTTACATAATGTAAAAACAGGAGTAAAGATATATGCTATACGATTATGTATGTGATTTGTGCGAGAAAGAAAAAGAAGTAGAACATAAGATGACAGAAACACCAGAGATACTCTGTGAATGTGGGTCGATTATGAAAAGAAGAATTAGTAAGCCTGGAATTCATTTTAAAGGAAACCATTTTACTAAAACTTCTGTAAATTAAAAAGGAGAGATAGTATGGCACAGCCTGATATGACGGATTTAATTGCTGCTTTAACAAAAGCATCTAAAGAAACACCAACAAAAGAAACAGAAACAAAAACTAAAAAAGAAAAAGGAACTCTCTTCACAGCTAAGAATATTACATTATTAATATTGATTATTGCATTTGGTTTTGGTATTTATGGTTCATTCGAAAAAGCTTTCTTTGTAATGG